>Ga0315293_10005761_pt1 | contig 11655 bp, 5 predicted proteins | sample YL17G13_20_MG_FD_203071 | JGI IMG/M metagenome (GOLD analysis project Ga0315293, IMG submission 203071) | Sediment microbial communities from Yellowstone Lake, YNP, Wyoming, USA - YL17G13_20 | ecosystem: Environmental > Aquatic > Freshwater > Lake > Sediment | place: USA: Wyoming | collected... | reverse complement strand
CAATGATTATCCGCGACCCGCACCACCTCAGTTGGAAGATGTGCTGATTCCCTTCTGGCCCAAATTTGAAGAGGTCTATGCGAAACTCGTACTTAAAGATGCCGAATCCCATGAAAGGGCCAACGACTTGGAAGGTGCGTTGCGTTTGCTTGGCGAAATTTGGACACCGGAAAGAAAATTTCTCGGCGTCGTGAATCCAATGGCTCGGGTGGTCAATCAGTTGATTGAATCGCTTGTAGAACGGAAGCAATACAGGCAGGCGAGGCATTTTCTTTATCGACTTGCGAATTACGAACCCGATCATTCCGTCGTCAAGAAATGGACTGACGAATGGCTCGCCTTGACAGCCGCCTCGATGGAGATGGCCAAAGACGCCTCCCGTCGCGGAGACAATGTAGAAGCCTTCGAAATCATTGATCGCGCTGCACGGATTTGGCCAGAAACACCCGGCTTGAAGGAGGTTCATCGTCAGCTCACCGAAAAATGCCAAATTGTGCGTGTTGGCGTTCTTGGTTTATCCAAAAAGACAAATGGGGCTCCGTTTGAAACGGCGAACGAAGAACGAGCCCGCCTGCTGATTTCCATTCCGACAATATTCGAACCATCCCGGATTCCCGACCAACATGTGCGGTATCAATCGGCGTATTTTGACACATGGGAGCCGATGGATCTCGGCAGACACGTCCGCTTTCAACTGAATCTGAAAAGAGCGTCTTGGGAATCACGGCCGTTAATCACATCGTCGGACATCTATGCCGATTTGTCCTCCCGACTCGATCCGAAAAACGCGCGTTTCGACGAACGTCTCAGCGGTTTTGTTGACGGCATTTCAGTACAGAGTCCCTCGGAGTTCACGCTTTATTTCAACCGACTGCCGTTGCGTATTGAATCGTTTTGGCAAATGGCCATCTCTGTGCAGCAAGACCCGTTCACGGCCAAGCCGTTAACACACCAAGATCCGGCTCCGGACTTGCAGCGATTTTCTGTTGTGTCCGAGACCGATCGACAGACTCGCTACCGCCGCGTCCGCGAGCAGCCAACAAGCGAGCGTCTACGGTTCATCGATCAGATCGTTGAAGTAAAATATGACTCGTGGGAGAAGGCCTTGCAGGGATTGCAGCGAGATGAAGTGACGCTGCTTCCTCTGGCCGATCTCCATGACCTGAAGGCTCTACAGGGCGATAACCAATTTGTGGTGCTGCCTTATGCGTTACCCAAGTCGCACTTTCTGGTGTTTCAGCCCAAAACAGCCGCATTGCATGACGGGGCATTGCGTCGAGCCTTACTCCACGCAATTCCCCGAGAGAAGATCTTGCGAGACGTGGTATTGATCGGTGCCCCAGAATCCTACGCGAGACTCGTCACCGCCCCGTTTTCCTCACGCCTCTACGGTTACAACAAGCAGATTGAGCAACCGGTTTACAATCCACAGTTGGCAGCAACACTCGCGTTCACTGCCAAAAAGCATCTGGGAGGGACTCTCCCCACGTTGCGAATCAGTTGTCCAGCGGATTTCAGTTCGCGATCCATTGTTCAAGCAATGATTCCGCACTGGAAGAGAGTCGGGCTGGATGTCACCTTGATCGATCACTCCGAATCGAGCGACGACAAGTCACTCGACGAGTGGGATCTCTGTTACAGAACCGCCAGTTTCGTCGAACCGATTGTCGATCTCTGGCCACTTCTGACATTGCAAGCAGGCACTGGTGTCGAGGCTCTTCAGGGGCTCCCCGAGCGAACACGACACTCGTTGCTCGAACTCGAACGCACGACGGATTGGCCGACGGCGGTTAAACGAATGCACAAACTGATGGCCGATCTCCTGACGGAGACGCGTTACATTCCCTTGTGGGAAGTAGATGAATTTCTGGTGGCGAGACGAAATCTTTACGGCCTGCCTGCCAAGCCGATGCATGCCTATGACAATGTCGAGCAATGGGCGTTGCAGTCTTGGTATCCTCAGGACACACCTTAGAGATATGAGGGAGATTTCCAATTGAGGCTCGACAATCACCAAATCCGTCAAGTACGAAAAACGACGACTGGACAAACCTCAAGTCTGCGGCTGTGGCTCGCCTTGTCGTTGCTACTGGGTGCCGTCACACGGGCTGCTCAGGCGGAGGATCCTTTTGAGGGTCTGGCTTACGATCTGCGCCCCTATAAAGTGCGTTTGATTGTCGCGATGGATTCGGCAGCGAAGGCATCGATCGCTCAACCGTCGCTAACGAATCCGATTGGAAACTTGGCGCGTCTGCTGATTGGTGAAGCATGGAGCCTACAAATCGAAACAACCACTCGAGTTTACCCGCTGGGAGCGCGGGGGCTGCTGCAAGTGGCACCGGAGCAATGGATGCAACGGGCGGGGATCGCCGTGGAACAGAGCGAGCGGATCGATGTCTGGTTTATGGTATCGCTTCAGGCCGCACACCCGGGGTACCAAATTGATGTGCGATCGTGGCAGCCGGAAATGCAATTCGTCTCAGAACCGGTCGGCCAAGTAGTCCTCGACCAGCGTAATCTTGCTCTGGAAATACTCAAGCTGTGTCACTTGCTGTTTCGTCCACTCGGAATTGTTGAAGACGTCGCGGGCGATGCCGTACGAGTTCGGCTTCGTGCCGGTGCTCTACCGGTGTTGGATGAGGCACTCGCTCTGGTCAGGCCGAATGATCTTTTTGTGCCCGTGATCGGATTTCGAAACCGCGAGCAGCGACTGGAAAAATTGCAGTTAATCCCGTGGACGTATCTAGCGGTCACCGAATTGGAGGGATCCCATGCAAATTGTCATTTGGAAAGCGGACTGCGTTCGCCGATCGGTGGAAAGAAACGTGGTCGTGTCGAAACGTTAGCGATGGGCCTGCGGCCACATCGGTTCAATACTCGACTGCAGTTGATGGCTCAAACAAAGCCACCGATCCCGCTGGCAGCGCATCGGATCGAAGTGCGAAAATCTCCGCTCATACCCAATTCTGACGACTCCGTGGCTCACCGAGAACACCTGTTAAAAGAGTTGATCACCGATCGACGCGGTCAGGTGGAACTTTCGAATGCCGGCGATACGCCGACGATCTGGCTGTTTGTCTACAGCGGAAAGCATCTCTTGGCCCGCGTTCCGTTCGCACAGGGAAGCATTGCCGAAACTCGCTTGGATGTTCCGGACGACGAGGCGCGGTTGACGGCTGAGGCCAACGTTCAGATGCTCCAAGAACAACTTCTCGACGCAGTGGCCATTCGGGCGACACACTTTGCCTCGATGCGAGTTGCAGCACGGCGAAGTGATTGGACAGAAGTCCGCGCCGGACTGGACCGCATACCACAGTTGCCGAGCGTGAAGACGTTTGAAGAGAAGCTTGCCGTGATTCGAGTCCCTGCAGTCAATGCGGCAATCGCTCGAAAAGATCGAGCAAGCGAGGCTCGCATCATGCGTCTGTGTAACGACATGTTGGAGTTGATCAGACAATACTTGAACGACGATAAGTCAAAGCAGATAGTCGAAGAAATGAAGGAACTACTGAAGACTGAGGTCAACACAACGCCGAAGGAGAATTCACGTTAGCACCCGGTTCACTCCGGACAACAGACGGAACGGGTTTCTATCCTCGAATCGGATCGGATTGACGCCATGGTGGAGGGCAGAGGGCATCGAGTTTCGCCAATTGCTCGCTCGTCAATTGCACGTTCGAGGCTGCGATCGCGGCGTTCAGCTGTTCGACCGTTTTGACTCCCACAATCAAGGAACTCATCGCGGGTTGCGCCAGCGTGAACGCCAACGCACACTCGAACAACGAAATTTCCGTTTCTGCCGCAACGTTTTCCATGGCTTCCAGTCGGTCGTACAGGGCGTCATCCCGCTTCCAGACCCACTCCGGCTTTTCTGCCGCTCGAGAATCCGACGGCGGTGTCTGACCTCTTCGATACTTTCCAGTCAGCAGGCCTCCCTGAAGCGATTGATAGGGAGTCACGCCGACACCATGCTTTTGGCAAAAGGGGAGGTCGTTGTGATATTCACGTCTCAGCAAGCTGTAAGGAATTTGCGAACAGACGAGGCGTGTCAACTGAGATTTGTCGGCCAGCCAAAGCAGCTCGCAAAGTTGCCAAGCCGCGTGATTCGAGGCACCAAAGTACCGAATTTTTCCCTGCTGGATTGCTATGTCGATGGCCTTTAGAGTCACCTCCGGAGGAACGTGTTTGTCGGGAAAATGAATGACGTACAGATCAATCACATCTGTTTGAAGTCGCTTCAGGCTGCGGTCCAATTCTCGCAGAATATGCACGGACGACAAGCCCCGATCTTGTGGTCCTGGTCCGAGAGGGCAGGCCACCTTTGTGGCCAGAACGACTTGATCACGCCGGTCACGTAGCGCCTTACCGACAATCTCCTCGGCGGCTCCACCGGCACTTCCGACATAGCGTGCGTACCCCTCATAGGCATTGGCTGTATCAATAAAATTAATACCCAAATCAATGGCCGCATGAGTCAGCCGGATCGCGTCTGCTTCGGCAACAGGCGTTCCATAGGTCATCGTACCGAGGCAGACAGGTGATACGAGCAGACCACTCGATCCAAGGGGACGAAGTTGCATGATGTGACTGGCACTCTCAAGAAAATAGAACTGTTGACTATCGATTCAATGACGACTGCTGCGCCAACCATGCTGGCAGACGCGCGGCATAGTCATGCGCTTGAGCCACAAAATCAACACCGACCAACGTTTTCCATTCCTCCAACAATCGACGAAAGACGGGACCCGCGCCACCGTCGCCAATCTTTTGGCCTTCAAATGTCGCGGCATGGACAAGCCCATAGGATGTCGCGGAACAAAAAATTTCATCGGCTTGGAGCGCTTCATATCGGCCTAGATTTGTTTCTTGCACAGGAATTTTAAGCTGTTTGGCGAGATCGAAGATCGTGCGCCGGCTGACTCCGAGCAGAATGTTCCGAGGCTCTGGGGTGTACAACACACCATCACGCACTAAAAAGACGTTCCAGCCGGGTCCTTCGGAAAGAAAGCCGTCGACGTCAAGCAGTAGTGGCCAAGATCCCGCCCCCATTCGGGCTGCTTGCAGGTTTGCCATTTGGTAATGCAGGCGACTGCGAGTTTTGGCCTTGGGATCAACCTGATGTGCGGAGAGCGTTTGCTGCGCGGGAATGACGAGCGACACTCCACTGACGTATTTCGATGCGAAGCCTCCCATATGGGTGATCTGTGGCCAGCAATTGATCGATACCGTCGGGCCGATTCCTTCAGGAAAAGAGGTTCGATAGATTTCCATCGGGCCTCTGGAAACATCGTGCATGATCTGCCAGTCCATATCTTCAGACTCGGTCGGCAGATTTCTCTCCAGTGTCTCCAGTGTCAGTCGTTCCATCTCATCAATACTCAAACCACAATGGATCTCCATCAATTTGAGGGAACCGTAGAGGCGTTCCAAATGCTCGCGCAGCTTGAACGGCTTGCGGTTGTATGTCCGAGTCATTTCAAAAGCCATATCGCCAAACATGAGCGCCGAATCGAAAATCGAAACACGAGCTTCTGTTTCCGGAACAAACTTGCCACTGAAATAGACGGTGCGACGCGACATTTGTGTTTCCTCGACGTGTTGTAGAAACGCCTCAAATTGAGGCGGCCAAAGTTTTTTTGTGGTCATTCACGCGTGGCGGGAAGATTCCATCGGACGGTCTCGATGTGTGTCTTACGATCTTCGCCGCGATAGCTGTAACAGGAGATCAGTGATTGATCAGCACACTGAATGGTGTTTCCGAAGCCGCCACCACTCGTGCCATGGTTGCGGTCAGAGAGCACAATTCGATCATGTTGAAAGTCCCATGTCTCGCCGTCATCCGTGCTGATGAGGCCACGAAGTCCCAGCGGCGATCCATCTGTCGAATTGCTGCGAACCGTAAATGTCAGCAGCAGTCGCTGGTCTTGTAGTCTCAAAAAGCGGGGGTACATTTCTCCGTAAGTACCGAATCGGCCTCCATCTTTGTGTTTATGAAAGCTCCGACCATTGTCCGTCGACTTCCAGAGCATGGTCCGGTCATCCTGATCGCCAGAACGTCGTTCAAAACCGGCAATCGCTGGCAATTCCCAATGAGGTCCGGTGGCATCAACTCGAACCGGATGGAACAGGCTCCCTGAAGCCGTGCGATAGGTCGTTGTCTGTGAACAAAACCCGTCAACGTCGCTCCAGCGATCGGTCTCGGGGTTGAAGGATTTGTCCCACGTTGCGCCGCTATCACGCGAACGCCACAAATAAACATGATCCGCCGCGGCGTGACCTCCAAATTGCATACTGACCCCTAACTGAACAATCGTTTTTCCGGGATGGTCCGCATCCGGAAATTCGATAGCATTCCAGTCGACTGCAGTCTGCGCCTTTTCCGGAAACCCCTCCGGACCGATCCGTGTTTCGGTCCAAACGTGGCCACCATCGACCGAACGAAAAATCTTGCTGTAACTATGGCCCGCCTGATTTGACGAATCATCACGGAGTAATTGGCAGGGCATGATCAGAGTGCCATCGGAAAGGGACGTGATTGCAAATTCACGACCGTGAAGATCCATTCGCTCTTCACGAGAACTCCACGTTTGCCCGTCGTCCCTTGATCGCCAAAAAACTGCTCGCTCAAAAAAGAGAGCCCCCTTGGGAAGCTGATCGCGGGAAATTCCGCCGAAGCAGAAGGCCACAAGCAATAACTCGCCATTCTTGAGTCGGACAATCCAAGGCTTGTAGTCATTCGGTTCACCGAATGGGGTCCTCACCGCAGAAAGGTCATCCAAGGAAAGTCGCAGAGGCTCGACAATTTTGATCGGACGATTCAATTGTTTTTGAGTCGCAACCGAATCGGCATCTTGAGGAGCAGAAAATTTCAAGGCCAACAGGCGTTCTGTCCGACGTTTCCTCGTTTCGTTGTTCGGATTCAGGACACCGAATATTTGGCCGTCGTCGTCAGAACGGCGGAGTTTTTTTCCCACGACATCTCGCTGACGTTGCGGGTCAAAAAACACGTCGAAAAGTTCTTCTTGCAATCCGGACAAGGCTCCGGCATCAATGGTTCGAGACGACTCCAGCGTTCTTGAATCGCCGGCGTTGCAGATCACGGTACAGCACGAAAGCATCCGAAAATCGCTTGCGAACGCTGACCACACTGCCGACAACAACAGACCGGAAATTGCGATGGCACCGAGGCGATTCCATTGAGGGCCACTCGCAATCAGATCCCAAAGAATTCGCATCGGTTGCCTTATCCTTAATAAAATACGAGACAAAATGTCGCGCGAGGTATGCTAGCGACCAGCACTTGGACTTAAAACCCTAGCACTCGAAATTTGAGAGCGATAGCGGGGACTCGACACGATCGATTCTTGAATTCAAGAAAACGGCCGCTGGTGGATGGAGCCGCTTGGTCTGACGCCGACGCCGCTGACGCCGTCGGCGATCAACTGACAGAGCCGCACGTCCAACGCAGGACAGGTCATGCCGCAATGATCTTGAAGCGGGGGGCTGTTTCTGTTGCGCATCGGCGGATATCAGAAACACGACTCGCCAGTCACCTGATCCAAACGTGGATTTGTCTAAAAGAATCCAGATCTGTGCTTCGTGTCGGGCCATGATGGCAAGCCCATTCCCAAGAGATCGGCTGTTGGGCTGTGCCTCAGTTTTGAATTGATTCGGCAGCGGTTGGCTGAGCAATCATTGATGCCGGCGTGAACCGACGGGGATTCCTGACATCACACAGGTTTACGGCACATGAAGACAACTTGGGGGTCACCCAATACTTCCGCGAGATTCGCATAACGGTGGACTTGCGGACGACCGTTATGCGAATAGAGGCATGACCGCGGTCCCTTTTCCATCTTCGGTGGCATAAAACGGTCGCTTCTCGACATCAAAGGCGGTTTTAGGGCTGATACCCATCGCGGTGAAAATGGTTGCATGCAGGTCACTCACGCTGACCGGATTCTCGATGGCAATACAGGGTCGTTCCGGATTTGTCTTGCCGTACACGAATCCCCGTTTCATTCCGCCGCCGAACATCACTACGGACGAGCCTCCTGTGAAATGGCGGTGCAAGCCGTAGTGCTTCAGTTCTTGGAAGGCATCGACGTTTTCCGTCGTCTGATCTTTGGCCTTCGAGCCAGGCTGACCCTCGACCATCATATCACGACTGAATTCGCTCGCGATGATCACAAGCGTTCGATCAAGGAGCCCTCGCGATTCCAGATCGAGCACGAGTTGCGAGATCGGGCGATCGATCTGTTTCTTCATGTCCACCAGCGTCGTGTGTCCGTTGGCGTGCGTGTCCCAATTGAAAAATGGCACGTATTCGGTGGTCACTTCAACGAATCTCGCTCCCGATTCGACAAGGCGTCGAGCGAGCAAACAGCCTCGACCGAAGCGGCCGGTATCGTACTTCTCGAAGCTCTCTTTCGGTTCCTGAGAGATGTCAAACGCGGTTCGCTCAGGGGAATTGAGTAACCGATAAGCATGATCCATCGAGCGGATAATCGACTCCCGTTGGTGATGGCTGAGCAGCTCACGCTGCGGCGTGCCATCGACCAGTTTTTGATAGAGTCTGTAGCGGCTCTCGAAGCGGTCAGGGACCATTCCTTTGGGCGGCTTTACCGATTGAGCGGCCTCTTCGGCGAAGGGCAGATTCATCGGACCGAATTCGGTACCGAAGAACCCCGCCGTGGTGAAGGCTTTTAACTCTTCCTGCTCACCGACTCCTTCCAGCCGTTGTCCGATATTAATAAACGGCGGGATCACCGGGTTCTGCGGGCCAAGCACGCGTGCGATCCACGCTCCGAGATGAGGACAGGCCACCGTTTGAGGCGGGACATAGCCCGTATGCCAATGGTACTGATGCCGCGAATGGAGGATGCTCCCCAAGTCGGGCTGAACATGTGAGCGGATGAGGGTCGCCCTGTCCATGATCTGTGCCAGATGCTCAAGCCCCTGCGAGATTTTGATGGTATCGACCACCGTATCGATCGCCGGGAATGTGCTGAGAACGCGTTCGATGGGCAGACCGACCTCAAAGGGGACGTAGGTTTTCGGATCCCAAGTATCGGGCGCGCCCATGCCGCCTCCCATCCACAGCAAGATGCATGCGTCCGCGGTGGACTTCGGCTGCTCGATCTCTTCACCAGCAGCTGTTGCAAAGAGACGTCTCGGTTCACCAGCGGTCATCGCTGCGGTACTGCCTGCTGCAAGCTGTTGAAGGAACTGACGACGTGTTTCGTGCATGTTGTTTATCTCACCAATTGAAACTCGGGTAGCATGATGACGGCCCACAGAATGTCTTCGATCCCCTGTTCGGTCAGCGTCTCGCCCAGAGCGCTGCTGAGGATCTGTAATTCCAGAGGCGACGGGTCGCGACTGACTGCGTAGCGATAGAGCCACTTGGCAAAAGCAGGTACAGAATCCCACGTGCGGTCCCGCAGACGGGTGGCTCCACGATTCAAGTAGTTTGCCAGTGTTTGACCGTTGGAGAGGTCGATGGCTTCCAGCGTCGTGAGTATCTCCGGGCGGACGCTGACGATCTGGTCGCGGTTGGGACGACCCAGCGACTTCATCAACGCATCCCCTTTAATCAGGGCCGCTCGGACCATCGTGGGTCTGGACTGCGACGCTTGATCGAGCATCGAAATGAGCACCGATTCTAGGGAATTCGACCACACCTGATGCTGGGTAATGAGAGTTGCCGGCCGCCAATCCGTCGGTGCTGTCGGGTAATTGCCATTGTCGCTGGGAATCGAATTCGAGCATGACCAAGATTCGTTGGAGCCCAGTGAAAGGATTTCTCCGTCGGCCGTGCAGACTTGCAGTTCGCAAAATAATCCAGCCGGGTTTGGCGATGTGCCCTCGTTTTTACCGACGACCAAAATTTCATTGGCACCCGCACGGAGTTGCGAAGTGATCAACAGGGCCTGCGGCTGTTCCCAATTCTTGCCGGCGTCGACTCGGGCTCCGTTCAGATACAGGACGTAACTGTTGTCGCAGGTGATCACGGCCACGGCCTGTTGCGGAACGGACTTTAAATCCCACGTCGTCTGAAATGCAAACGCTTCAGTACCGAGAGCCGTTTGAGAGTCTGGGGAACCCCAAATCCACTGGCCGACGAGCGAGCCTCGGCGTGTCCCGTCGCGGGATCGTTTGCCGCGAATGATTTGTGCGTCGTAGCCTCCCGGTGCGGATTCCGTTAACTGCCACACGGTGTCGATGAACTGCTCTGCCGTCATTCGCTTGGCTCGCGGACCGGCATAGACGTAGCCGACATCGTCTGTGAATTGCGTCACGATCTGAGATTGCGATTGATACGCCTGTGACGTGACGATCAATTCCAGACTCTGCTTCAGATCATATTTGTGATTCACGAGGTCACTCGCGAGGTAATCGAGCAAGTCGGTGTTCCAGGGCTCCGTCTGCATGGCGTCGTTCGGATAAACCAATCCGCGGCCCATGAGACGATGCCACAGACGGTTGATGATCGTCCGCGGAAAACGACCGTTTTCGGGATGCGTCATCAGGTTCGCGAGTTGCTTGAGCCGCTCGGGCTGCGGCGCCAATGCGTCGATCTCACCGAGTTCGGGGAAGAGCCAAGCCGCGCGCGCCTGTTTGCCTAAAGGCTTGTCACAGCGATGAATTTCGAGCGGATTCTCTGAGTAAACGGCAGCGAGTCCATACGCTTCCTCAAGCGTCCAGCGATCGACGAAACTGTCGTGACACGACGCGCATTTTAAGTTGATCCCGAGGAACGCTTGCCCCACACTTTGGGCAAATTGAATTTCGACCGTCTGCCCTGCACTGACTTCGCCCCGCCAACGAATCCCTTCACCAAATCCTGCACTGTTCGGCGTTGGTGGTGCAATCAGTTCTCTCACAAATTGATCGTAAGGCATGTTCGTCACCAGTGCCTCATAAAGCCACTGCGTGATTTGCTTCCGTCCCCCCGTGATGAAACCTGTCCCGGAGTAGTCGTTACGGAGCAGATCATTCCAAAACGTCAGCCAATTTTCGGCATAATCCATGTCACGAGAGAGTAACTCACGAGCGATGCGAGTGCGCTTTTCAGGGCTCTGATCAGCAAGAAAGATTCCAAGGTCTGCCGGTTGCGGCAACAATCCCACCAAATCTAGATGAATCCGCCGGAAAAATGTGGCGTCATCAATCGACAGCGGTCGCGAACGGCTTTTTGAGACAAGATAAGTATCGATCAATCGATCGACCGGATGAGTTCGTCCGTCGATGACGGGCGGTAATTCGGGGACTCTCGGTTGGAGCGGCGGTTCGTAGCCACGCGGCCCAAATGTAAAACCACGCTCCCAAGGCATTCCGGCATCGATCCACGATTTCAATAAGGCAATTGTTTCGAATGGAACGGGAGGTCCCTCCGGTGGCATTTTGAAACCCACATCGTCACTGGTCAGCCGCCGGATGAGTTCGCTTTCCACGCTGTTCCCCGGGATGAGCACTTTTCCGGACTCGCCCCCCAACAGCGTTGACTCCCGCGTGTTAAACGACAAGCCCCCTTTTTTTTGATCGCCCGTATGACACTTTGCGCAGTGTTGCTGAAGAATTGGGACGATATCATGCGAAAAGTCCACATCGCTAACAACCATCGGTGAGGCGATCGAGAACAGCAAAAGAAGT
>Ga0315293_10005758_pt1 | contig 11658 bp, 6 predicted proteins | sample YL17G13_20_MG_FD_203071 | JGI IMG/M metagenome (GOLD analysis project Ga0315293, IMG submission 203071) | Sediment microbial communities from Yellowstone Lake, YNP, Wyoming, USA - YL17G13_20 | ecosystem: Environmental > Aquatic > Freshwater > Lake > Sediment | place: USA: Wyoming | collected... | reverse complement strand
GATAAGTGGGTCTCGCTTCATCTTTCTTCTCCTTTTCCGGCCTCTCAGGACCGGGATTAAAAGGTTTTATATATATTGGGTTTATCGTATCAAGCCGGGGTTAATTTGTCAAGAAAATTCTTACCTTGCCACGGCAATCGGTCTTTAAAGGGTTTTGTGTTAGTTTAGCCTATCTTTCGGTAATGCGTCGTAATAACCGTGCCCGTAATCGATCACTCCTTGCCAAGCTCTTCCCTTGATATCCATTTGAATTGGTTTGAAGTTTTGAACTCGTGGGTTAGTAGATAGACTCGGCATGCACCATAAGAACCAAACATCCCTGTACTCGCCCATGAGTCCATAACAATTCTTTTGAAAGTATACGCCGTCTAATTGATTGGGAGGTAAAATATTGCCTATGGGATTCACAGGATCACCTGGGTGCCACTCGTTATCGGGCGTATACATTACTATACTTTCATCCCCCGTTTCCAGTATGTGCTGTTTCCAGGCGTTCAGTATTGCGCTAAGACCAACGATAGCCTCTGTCTTGATCGCCCTGTCTTGCAACCCCGACATCATCGGCCCAGCAATGGAGGCGAGGATGCCTATCATAATCAATGCTATTATAAGCTCTATCAATGTGAAGCCTTTTCTCCGGCTATGCATGTTTTGCCTCCGCATTTACTGCTAAGAATACCACAAAAAGTGTGCCCTGCCAAGGACCTGGCCAGGTTTAGATAATAACAATAAATTCGCCTTTCGGTGGGTGGGCGGTGAAGTGTTCGATCGATGCGGATACCTTTTCGCGGCGGACTTCTTCGAACTTCTTCGTGAGCTCTCTTGCCAGGCATATTTCGACATCGCCGTAAACTTCAAGAACGTCTTCCAGGAATTTCAAAATCCTGTGCGGAGATTCATACAATACGGCCGTCCGAGCTTCGGTTTTAAGTTTCTTCAGCTGGTTTTTTCTCTTCGCGCCTTTATTGGACAGAAAGCCCTCGAAAGTAAATTTATCTGCGGGTTTGCCTGAAATGGTAAGGGCGGTCAGGAGGCCGGATGGCCCCGGGATAGGGATCACAGGGATACCGTTTTCGATCGAGAGCCGTATTACCCTATAGCCCGGGTCTGAGATGCCGGGCGTGCCGGCATCGGAGACGAGCGCAACAGATTTCCCTTCCCGCAGGATTTTTAACAGATATTCGGTCTTCTGGATCTTATTGTATTCGAAGTAGCTCGTCGTGGGGACTTTTATCTGGTATCGATCCAAAAGTATCCTGGTGTGGCGGGTATCCTCGGCGGCGATCATGTCGACTGATTTAAGCGTTTCGATCGCGCGAAGGGTGATGTCTTCGAGATTGCCTATCGGTGTCGAGACTACGAATAGTTTGCCGGTTTGCATCATTATTCTACAGTCACCGACTTTGCCAGGTTACGCGGCTGGTCGATGTCATGCCCGAATTTTTTTGCTACATAGTAGGCCAAAAGCTGAAGCGGTATCACGACGAGGAGCGGGCTAAATAGCTCGTCTATCTTCGGTATCTCTATGATATAGTTGATGCTGTGGTGCAGGATCTCCTTGTCGCCCTCGGTGACGACCGCGATCACTATGCCGTTACGGGCTTTTATTTCCTGGATGTTGGAGAGCATCTTTTCATAGGTCCTCGATTGCACGGCTATGCAGACGACCCATGGATTCTCGTCGATGAGCGCTATCGGGCCGTGCTTCATCTCGCCTGCGGGGTATCCTTCGGCGCTTATGTAGGATATTTCTTTAAGTTTCAGGGCGCCTTCAAGGGCATTTGGGTAATTTATATTACGCCCCAGAAACAAAAAATACGATTTATTATGTTTTTCAAAATAGTATCTCTTGAATTCACTTGCATATGCGGAGATGTTGTTGTACGGGTCCTTGTATTCGGCGATCAGTTCCGTCATGAGGCCCGGCGCTTTTTTGAATTCGGCGATCAACCGTTCCGCCTTTTGCCGCGATATCGTCTTCCGGAGCGCGCCGAGATACAACGTGAGAAGATAAAGTATCGCGAGCTGAGCCGTGTACGCTTTCGTGGAGGCAACGGCTATCTCCGGCCCCGCATGCGTATAGATGACGCCGTCCGCCTCTCTGGCGATGGAACTGCCCACGACATTACAGACCCCGAGCGTAACGGCGCCCCGCCTCTTTGCCTCCCGGAGCGCCGCGAGCGAGTCGGCCGTCTCCCCGGACTGGGATATTATCAATACGAGCGTCTCTTCATCGACTATCGGATCACGGTAGCGGAATTCGCTCGATGTGTCGACCCAGCACGGTATCCTTATAAGCTCTTCTATAATGTACTTGCCGGTAAGGCCGGCGTTATAAGCGGTGCCGCACGCGACGATCGCTATCCTCTTTATTTTCTTTAAGCGGCTGTCTTTTATCTCGAGCTCGTCGAGCGATACCCTTTCGCCGTGCAGCCTCTCTTCCAGGACGGCTTTTAGTATATCACCTTGTTCGTAGATCTCTTTTAGCATGAAATGTTCGTAGCCGGCCTTCTCCGCCTGCTTTATGTCCCATTTTATCTTTACCGGTTTTTTCGGGACGACGCGGCCGTTATGGTCCATGATGATGACGTTTTCTTTCGTTATCGTCACGAGTTCATGGTTTTCCAGATATATGACGTCTTTGGTATATTCGAGGATTGCGGGCACATCGCTTGCGATAAAATTTTCATCTTTGCCCACTCCCACTATGAGCGGCGAATCGCATCTCGCGCCGACCACTTTATTCGTTTCATTCACGTGAATAACCGCTATGGCGTAGGAGCCCTTCAGAAGTCTTACCGTCCTCAGGACCGCCTTTTCGAGATTACCCTTGTAATATTTCTCTACCAGGTGCGCTATGACTTCCGTGTCGGTATCGGACCTGAATTTATGTCCTTCTTTTATGAGCGCCTTTTTAAGTGCAAGATAATTCTCGATTATGCCGTTATGAACGATCGCGAGCTTTTCTTTGCAATCCAGGTGAGGGTGCGCGTTCACGTCGTTCGGGACCCCGTGCGTTGCCCAGCGACTATGGCCGATCCCTAAAAAACCACTGATCGGGTCTGCCTGCAGTTCGTTGATAAGGATTGTCAGTTTACCCTGTCTTTTAACAAGACTGAGTTTGCTGTCCTTTAGAATAGCTACCCCTGTCGAATCATACCCGCGATATTCAAGTCTGCTTAAGCCCTTGAGCAGGACATCCTGCGCTCGTCTATTGCCTATGTATCCGACTATTCCGCACATCTCTATCTTTCCTTGTTATAAACAATCTCGCCGCTAATGATCGTCGTTTTGACGTTGAAATCTTCATCAAATATCACAATATCTGCGTCCATGCCTGATAGAAGAGCACCTTTTTGCCTCTCGAGCCCCAGCAATTTCGCGGGATTCGCGGCGGCCATCCTCACCGCATCTGTCAGTCTCATGCCGCAGGCCCTGACGGCATTCTTCACCGCCCCGATCATCGTCAGGGCTGACCCGGCAATCGTCCCGTCCTCGAGCCGGTAAATCCCGTCCGCCTCTCTGATGTAGGGGACGTTTAAACGTCCCCTACGCTGTGGATAACTTTCGTATTCTGCCCGGACAGAGTCGGTGACCAATACTGTTTTGCCGACGCCTTTTTCCTTGATCAAAAGCCTGAAGAGCGCCTTGTGAACATGGATGAGGTCCAATATGACCTCTGCATATACTTTCCCACTTGTCAATAGCGCGTCGCTTAAGCCCGGCCGGTGCTTATCGGGGCCGCTCATCGCGTTGAATATGTGCGTGGCGTGGTTGGCGCCCGATTTTATGCCAAGCTCGGCGTCTTTACATGTCGCGTTGGAATGACCAAGCGAGGCGATTACATTGCTGGCTTTCAATAACTTAATAATAGCGTCTGTCCCTATTATTTCAGGGGCGATGGTCATCATCTTAAGAAGCGGGCCGCAACTTTTAATGAAGCGGCGGGCCTCTTTCTCGTCGGGCGCTTTTATGTAACGCCTGTCCTGCGCGCCGGCCTTTTCACGGCTTATATACGGGCCCTCTACTCTGACGCCGAGAACGCTGGGCCCCAGACGGTCCTTCTTCGCAAAGCTTTCTATCGTTCGTATCTTGCGCAAGATCTTATCGAGCGGCGCGCAGGATTCTGCGATAACTATCGCCGTCGTACCAGAGCTTGTTTCATTCTCGAATATATGCCCCGGCGAGCCGTGTATATGCGTATCGATAAATCCGGGCGAGACGTAACCGCCTTCGGCATCAATAACCGCGGCGCCCTTCGGCGGCCTTATTTTCCTGCCAACCGAGACGATCTTTTTTCCCTTTATCAATACCGCCGCATTCTTTAAAAGAGCGTTGGGCAAAACAACGGTGCCGTTCACTATAAAAATACGATCCATAGCCAACTTAATATAACACAGAAGTTTTTCATCGACAAGGTATTTTGCGCACTGATAAACGTCGCGAAGCGACACCTTTTTAAAAGGATAAGTATCATAAGAGAAGGAAAAACTTTTTCCTTCTCTTATGATACAGCTGACTTCTGTTCTTGACTGGTGGTTCTAAAGGAAGGGGGTGACAGCGAGCGAATCCATTATAGATTATGAGGAAATGAGCGAGCGCCAAGAGGGGGAAACGTAGTTTCCCCCTATGGAAATTTTGCTCGAGTTAGCGTCCTTTTATAGGAAGTCCCTTGTCGCCTCAGTTTAACTACATCTCCTCGGGATCAAATTTTGCCTAACGAAGTCTACAGGCAAAATTTGGCGTCCCCATCCGGATTCGAACCGGAGTCGTCAGGATGAAAACCTGATGTCCTAGGCCAGACTAGACGATGGGGACGCTCAATTATTTTTTCCGCTTAATAAATTTCTTCTTGGCTGCCGGCTTCGCCGCCTTTTTCGCTGCGGGCTTCTCTTTCTTCTCTTCGTTCGGTTCTTGTTTAGCTTCGGGCTTGGGCGCTTCTTTCTTCTCCTCCTTGGCCGGCGCTGCCTGAGAAACCGCTGCCACTTCAGACGCGACCTTCTCGTCTTCGTCTTCAGGCACTATCTTCGCGACCGAGGCTACCTTATCGCCTGCCTCAAGCCGCATAAGCCGGACGCCCTGCGTGGAACGGCCCGTCGCGCGGATATCTTTTATCGGGCACCTGACGATCATCCCTTTCGCCGTTATGAGCATTATCTCGTCTTTATCTGTGACGATCGTCAATCCAACGGCTTCGCCGTTCTTGCCGGTAACTTTTATATTGATAATACCTTTGCCGCCGCGGGATTGCAACCGATATTCCTTGAACGCGGTTCTCTTGCCGAATCCCTGGCCGGTCACTGTAAGGACCGTCTGGTCCGGCCTCACGACTGCCATCGCGATACATTCGTCCTTTTTGCCGAGGTTTATGCCCCTCACTCCCTTGGCCGCCCTGCCCATGTCCCGGACCTGCGCCTCTTTAAAGCGGATGGCCTTGCCCGCTCTTGTCGCAAGCAGTATCTCGTCGTCGCCGCCTGTAAGTTTGACCCCGATCAGCGCGTCATCTTTCTCGAGGCCTATCCCTATTATGCCGCCTTTTCTCGGGTTCGAGTAGGCCTTGAGCGCGGTCTTCTTTATGAGCCCGTTCTTCGTCGTCATTATAAGGAAGTGCCCCTCCTTAAACTCCCTTACCGGCACGAACGCGCTTATCTTCTCGCCCTGCCCGAGGGCCAGCATATTCACGATCGCCTTCCCCTTAGAAAGCCGCCCACCCTCGGGGATCTCGTGGACCTTAAGCCAGTGAGCGGTCCCCTTGTCGGTGAAGAAGAGCATGTATTCGTGTGTCGACGCGATGAAGAGGTGCTCTATAAAGTCCTCTTCCTTCATTTCGGCGCCGGTCACGCCCTTGCCGCCGCGCCGCTGTTTCCTGTAGCTCGAGACGGGCAGACGCTTGATGTAGCCGGTGTGACTTATCGTGATGACGACGTCCTCTTCGGCGATCAGGTCCTCTATCTCCAGCTCTTCGGCCTCCGGCGCTATCTCCGTGCGCCGTTCGTCGCCGAATTTTTCGGCCAGGCCCTTCATCTCGTCCTTGATTATCTCGAGGACCTTCTTTTCGCTCGCAAGTATCGACTTCAAAAATTCTATCTTCTTTATCAGTTCGAGGTATTCCTTGTCTATCTTGTCGCGCTCGAGTCCCGTGAGCCGCTGCAGCTGCATCTCGAGGATCGCCGTCGCCTGTTTCTCGGAGAGATCGAACTTCTTCATCAACTCTTCTTTTGCTTCTAGCGGATTTGCGGATTCTTTTATTACTTTTATCACGCGGTCCAGGTTCTTCAGCGCGATCTTCAATCCTTCGAGTATATGCGCCCTGTCCTGAGCTTTCTCGAGATCGAACTTCGTTCTCCGCACGATCACTATCTTGCGGTGCTTGATAAACTCGTCGAGCATCTCCTTTAAATTCAGCACCCTGGGCCTGCCTTCGACGAGCGCCAGCATGATAACGCCGAAAGTCTCCTGCATCTGCGTGTGTTTATAGAGCTGGTTCAATATTATGTGCGCGTTCGTGCCGCGTTTCAGCTCTATGACTATGCGCATGCCGTCCTTGTCGGACTCATCCCTCAGGTCAGAGATGCCTTCGAGCTTCTTCTCCTGGACAAGGTTCGCGATCGACTCTATCAGATTCGCCTTGTTGACCATGTACGGTATCTCTTTGATGAGGATCGCTTCCTTGCCGTTCTTCTGTTCTTCAATGAATGCCTTGGCGTTTATCTTGAGCCGCCCGCGGCCTGTCGTGTACGCGCTCTTTATCCCCTCGTAGCCGCGGATTATGCCTCCCGTCGGGAAATCCGGCCCTTTTATCTTCTTCAATAAATCCTTGGCCTCGCAGTCGGGGGTGTCGATCACGTAGATGACGGCATCAGCCACTTCCTTTAAGTTATGCGGCGGTATGTTCGTCGCCATGCCTACCGCGATGCCGCTCGATCCGTTGACAAGAAGGTTGGGCAGGCACGCCGGAAGCACCGTCGGCTCCTCGAGTGAGCCATCGAAGTTCGGCGCGAAATCCACGGTATTCTTTTCTATGTCAAGGAGCATCCAGTCGGTAATGTGCTCGAGGCGCGCTTCGGTATAACGCATGCTCGCGGCCGGATCCCCGTCGACCGAACCAAAATTCCCTTGACCGTCGACGAGCGGATATCTGAGCGAAAAATCCTGCGCCATCCTCACAATGGTATCGTAAATCGCAGCATCTCCGTGCGGATGATATTTTCCCATGCAATCGCCGACGATTCTTGCGGATTTTTTATACGGCTTGTTATATTCTACCCCAAGCTCCCTCATCGTATAGAGGATCCTGCGGTGGACGGGTTTCAAACCGTCGCGCACGTCGGGCAGCGCCCTGCCGACGATGACGCTCATCGCATAGTTTATATACGAATCCTTCATCTCTTCTTCGATATAGACCGGGATCACCTTCTCGTTGCGCGTGTACATTGTTCTCCTCGCTAACTGCTCTTTAAATTCCAAACCACAAATCCCAAATTACAAACAAATCACAATTCCCAAATCACAAAAAGCAATTTTATTGTGGCTTGTGTATTGTATATTGTTTGTGATTTGTACATTGTAATTTGTGATTTGACATCCTATATGTCCAGAACCTTTACCTCGTGGGCATGTTTCTTCCCGCCCGGAGATAAACCGGGGGCGGGACCCCGCCCCGAGCCAAACTATTGGCGGGGCTATAAACTAAATATCCAACACCTTGACTTCGTGAGCATGTTTCTCTATGAACTCCCTGCGCGGCTCGACCGCCTCTCCCATAAGCACCGTGAACATCGCGTCCGCCTCGACCGCATCCTCGAGAATGACCTTAAGTATCGTCCGTTTTTCCGGGTCCATCGTCGTCTCCCAAAGCTGGTGCGGGTTCATCTCTCCCAAGCCCTTGTACCTCTGTATCGTCATGCCCTCCTTGCCCACGTCCATGACAAACTCAAGTATCTCTTTCAGAGAGTAGAAGTTTTCGGTCCCCTTTTCCGCCTTGATGGCGTATTTCGGTTTTCGCGCTTCTTTTTTAAGGTCTTTCTTAGCGTCAGCTTCGCCATCGCCTTCTACATAATCTTCAATATCGACGCCAAGCTTCTCCACCCGATCCACTATCTTCTCGATCTCACGCGCTTCATAAAATTCTATGTGGCCTAGGATCTTCGCCTTTTCGTCTATAGGGACGCCTTCTTTTTTGGCCGCCTTTTCGCCTTCTTTTACATACTCTGCCAGCTCATCGTCATTGTACAAAAACTGGTCCTCGTACTCCACTTTTACCATATAAACTGGCAGTTTTTTGGTCTTTTTATGTCTAAAACTGATGTATTTTGCAAAACTCACTCCACGCCGGTCAACGGCGCCCGCAAGGTGCTCTAGCTCTACCAAGGCATCTAAAATTGCTTTCAGTTGCTTGTCTGTAAACTGATTTTTATCTTTTGTCCGGGTTAACACCATGCCTTCAGAACCCAGTTCTATCAGAAGCGCGTTGTATTCATCCTCGGTCTGTATATACTCTTCGCGCTTGCCTCTCTTTATTTTGTATAATGGCGGCTGGGCGATGTAAATATGTTCCTTCTCGATCAATGCGGCCATGTGGCGGTACAGGAATGTCAACAATAGCGTTCTTATGTGGGAGCCGTCGACGTCGGCATCGCACATCAGTATTATCTTGTTGTAGCGGAGCTTCGCAATGTCGAATTCTTCGCCTATCCCGGTCCCGATCGCGGTTATTATGGTCCTTATTTCCTCGTTCGACAGCGCCTTGTCGAGTCGCGCTTTTTCAACGTTCAAGATCTTGCCTTTTAACGGTAGTATCGCCTGGAACCTGCGGTCACGCCCTTGTTTGGCGCTGTTGTGAACAAAAACGCCCGAGGCAAGTGCAAAGTTGTGGGTATTCGGCACTTCGATATCGTAAACATCGATTTTCTCGGTTAGCCATTCGATGCGTTTTACTTTATGGTTATAGTTTTTAGCAGCTTCCTGGAGCCTATTAAGGTCGCTTCCAAAAAACCTCTCCGCCAACGTGCTGAGCTTCAGCAAATTTTTATTGTTCGGAGCGAGACGCTTCCTTTCTTCTTCATACGTAGAAATGGCCTTATTCTCATCGACAAGCTTTTTTGCCAGCGCCATGCTGTGCTTAAAATACGTTTGGTTGTACGCCCCTGTTCTCTTTTTCCTAAAGTCGCCCGTCCACTGCTCTTTTGTCTTTTCCCGTCGCCAACCAAGAAGCTTTTCGTCCTGCCATTGGCGTATTGAAAATTCCGAGAACTGTTTTCTGTGTTCCGGGTGTGTTTCAAAATATTTTTTAGTGGCGCGGGATTGCCTTTGCCTGTTTTTGGGATCAGCCCAATACTTTTTCTGAGCTTCGTTAATGATATTAAGTATTTTGTTCCTAAAATCCTTGTCCCGTCCAAAAAATTCCACATACTTACTTAGCATAAATTTTTTGTAGTCCGGATCCCGCCATTGCTTCTTGGCTCGCTCGCTAAGCATTTTTGATTGTTTCTTCATGAGGGCCGACATTTTCTTTCTGTATGCCGGCAATCTTTTTGCTTTGATGCTTTTTTCTATCACCTCTTTTGTGTGCAGTATTTTCTTGGCGTGGTTCCTATGAAGCCCAAAATGATATTTTCTGCCCATCCTTATAATATTGTCTGGATTATTATTTAGTTTATTAAAGTCTACGTGGTGCCTATTGTCTTCTCCATATGTGCAATATATGCCATGTTCCAAATTATAGTTATCCGCTAATAGATGGGCAAAAATCCATTTATTTTTCTTTGTATCAAAAACCATGGGGTAGCCTTCTATGGCAATTCTTCCTTCTATGGCGGATAGTTTTGATCTGAACGGCATAAGGGATTCGCCCGGCGTAAGGTCCTTTGCCTGGCTATAGAAACCGTCTCTTGTCATAAAAAGGTGATCGGGTGTGCATGTTATTTTCTCTCCGTTATCTAAAATCACATTCACAACTTCGGCATCTTTTCTTGTGCGTCTCGGATAGCCTATTTCTTCTATGCCTATCGTGCCGTCATTCTTGATAGTGTAGCAATAATTCTTTTTACCTTGTTCCCATTCAGCTGCTAATTCTATAAAACTCAGATTTCTCCCGTCGGCCAGAGCCACTCTTGTATCTCCTAAAAAACATCCGCCGGCACTATCCCCTTCCACCAAATACAGCTCGCATAAAGCCGGGTCGGACTCCTGGCAGTCGGCGAGTTTCCCGGGGAGCGCTGCGCCTTCGAGCGCGCCCTTACGGCGGGTGAGCTCACGCGCTTTCCGCGCGGCCTCGCGGGCGCGCGCCGCCAAAACGGCCTTCTCTATAATTTTATTCGCGACCGGAGGGTTCTCTTCGAGGAATCCGCCGAGCGCTTCATTTACTATCGATTCGACGACGCCTTCGACCTCGGAATTGCCGAGTTTTGTCTTCGTCTGTCCTTCAAACTGCGGATTCGGAACTTTAATACTTACGACCGCGGTCAACCCTTCCCTCACATCATCGCCGGAAATAGACGCGTCGGAATCTTTGAGAAGGTTTTTGGATTTGCAGTACTGATTCAGCGTCCTCGTCAGCGCGGACTTGAAACCCGTCAGATGAGTGCCGCCTTCGATCGTATTGATATTGTTGGCAAAGGTGAAAATATTCTCGCCGTACCCGTCGTTATACTGCATCGCGACCTCGGCCAATATTTTGTCTTTCTCCTTCGAGAAATATATGACCTTCTTGTGAAGGATGTTCTTATTCTTATTCAAAAATTCCACGAACGAAACGATGCCGCCGGAGAATTTGAACTCGGCCTCTTTCTCCTTCACCCTCTCGTCCTTCAGCGTTATCCTGATATCTTTATTTAAGAATGCGAGCTCTCTCAGGCGGTTCGAGAGGGTGTCGAACGAATAAACGATCTTGCCTTTGCCGAATATCCCCTCGTCGGCTCTGAAGGTGACGCGCGTGCCGGTCTTCTTGGCGCTCCCAACCACTTTCAGCATTGACGCCGTCCTGCCGCACTTGTACTCCTGGTGGTAGACCTTATCGTCGCGCTTTACCTCGACCTCGAGCCATTCCGACAGCGCATTCACTACGCTCACACCGACGCCGTGAAGCCCGCCCGCCACTTTATATACTCTATGGTCGAACTTGCCTCCGGCGTGCAGCTTCGTCAGGACGACCTCGACCGCGGGCTTGCCTTCGGTCTTATGTATATCGACCGGTATGCCGCGGCCGTCGTCTATGACCGATACGGAATTGTCCGCATGGACGATGACATCTATGTTGGACGCGTAGCCGGCCATGCATTCGTCGATCGAGTTATCCACCACTTCGTAGACCAGGTGGTGAAGCCCGCGCTGGGTCGTGTCTCCTATATACATGGCGGGCCGTTTCCTTACCGCGTCGACACCCTCCAATACGGTGATCGTGGTGGCGTCATACTTCTTCACCGCGTCGGCCTTTGCCTTGTCCGGCCCCTCTTCATTTATTTTTTTCTTCTTCTCTTCCTTTGCCATTTCCCTGTCCTTTTTACTTTTACCTTTTTACTTTTTACCCCATTAGAAAGCGTAGAGTAAAACCCTGTTCTTTCTAACGGGGTTTACTTTCCAAAAGCTCCCCTATCCTGAACCTTAAGCCTTTAAGCTGTTTTCCTCTAAATTTCCCGTCGAGCTTTCCTAATATCTCTC
>Ga0315293_10005757_pt1 | contig 11658 bp, 6 predicted proteins | sample YL17G13_20_MG_FD_203071 | JGI IMG/M metagenome (GOLD analysis project Ga0315293, IMG submission 203071) | Sediment microbial communities from Yellowstone Lake, YNP, Wyoming, USA - YL17G13_20 | ecosystem: Environmental > Aquatic > Freshwater > Lake > Sediment | place: USA: Wyoming | collected... | reverse complement strand
GGAGGAGTTTAATATATATTTTAAATCAACCTGTATGCTTTTAAAAATAAACAATAGTTGCAAATCTTAATAAAATTTTGTATATTATATTAATAGTAAACTTATGAAACCTTTAAATTTAGATAATAGACCCTGTAGTCCAGTCTCTTCAAACTGTGTAGTTTGGCAAGGTCCGGATATTCCATGCATAAATATATGCAAGGGGGATACTGTATCTGATGTAGTAGCAGCTCTTGCTACTGAGTTATGTACAATCTTAGATCAGACAAATGTAACTAACTATGATTTGTCTTGTTTAGGAATAACAGAATGTGGTCCAAAGGATTTTAATGCTCTTATTCAATTACTTATTGATAAAATTTGTGAGCTTCAAGATATCACACCTACAGAAACAATAAGTACTGGAACATGTCCGGATTGTATAGTACAAGTTGCTTCTTGCTTTAGAATTGGTAATGTAACTACTATGCAGTTATTAGACTATGTTCAGATGATTGCTGAGAAATTATGTGCTTTACTTCTTGAAATTTCAAGTATTACTAGTCAGATTACTGAACTTACCATTAGAATAGAACAACTTGAAAATACACCTGTTAAAAAATCAGATACTCCATCATTTACATTATCATGTGATGTAGGAGGATTAGTAAGTGGAAGTATTCAAACAATTAATACCATACTATTTGAATTTATAAATAATGTATGGTGTGCCTATTATGCAGCTACAGGGTCTACTTCAGATTTAATATCTGCAGTAAATGCTATCTGTATAGATGATTCTGATTTACAATTAACTACAGGTACTCCGTTCTCAGCAAATCCAAATTGGATTCAATCAGGTTCTTATAATACTGTTGCTGATGCTATTAATAATCTTTGGGTGGCTTTATGTGATACATATACTGCAACAAGTGAAATTTCATTAACTGTAGAAGATTCAAATTCTATAGATCTTACATATTCATCAGGAATATTATCAGCAAAGATAGTTGATTCTGATTGGCAAGATCTACAAGGTTTTAGTTTCTATACAGGTAGTATGGTAGGTAGTAAACCTCAATGTCGAAGAATTGGAAATCAAATTCATTTTAGAGGACAAGTTACTATTCCTATTGCAGATGGTGCTGGAGCTGCTGTACCTTTAGCAGCAACTGATACATATTGGAATGTGTATAGAGCTCTACCATTTGTTGGAGGATCAGGAATTATTTATGATGCACAAAATAGATTATTATTTAATAGTAATGGTGCCTCTGCATTATCAGTAATACCTGGTAATGTGTTAGATGCTGGAACTCTTTTAGATAATCAATATCAAGGTCCTCAATTTCTTGCTACTAGAAAAATAAATGTAAGTGATAGTTCAGGAGGTACATTGTTTGGAGCTGTTACTCTTACAGCAGCAGTTGATGTAAGCATACTAGCTAATAAGACATTAAGAATTACTCCTCTTAATACAATTGAGGCCGGTACAACAGATACCTATTCTTTTGAAGGAAGTTCTTTATTTAGATCACTAACAAGTAGTTTTGAAGGAACATCAAGAGTTATCAATTTTAGAGAGTATGTTAAAAATCTAGATGGTAACATGAGTATGAATCAAGTACCCTTAATTAATTCAAGTACTATAATTGGTAATCTTTATAGAATTATTAATTATCAAATAGGTGATGATTTTACAAATGTTGGTGCAGTAGTAAATGGAAATGGTTGTACTTTTATTGCAACAGGAACCACACCAACTACTTGGGTTAATGGTACTCAATTAGTAAATCTAACACAAGCATTATTTTATAATGGATTTAACAACTCAAATTTGGGAAGTCAATGGCCACTTATGCTTGACATAGGTACAGATTTTGATGCGGGAAGAAATACAAATCTTGGGGGGTTTCAAATAAATTTAGATGGTTTAATAGCTTACTTAGATCCATGTAATATAGATGTAAAATCTTATAGCTGTGCTCCAAAATTGTAATTAGAAATATATATATGTTAAATTTAAAATAATAAAAATGGCAAATCACAATTGTAATCAAAACTGCGGATGCACTGATACGTATACTGTATCTGCACCATGTCCTCCATCTTGTGCTGAAGTATTCAATGCTCAATGCATTGTTTACACAGGTACAGATATTGTATGTGGACAAAACACTGTAATTCAAAGATATGACTATCTTGATACAATAATTACTAAACTAGTAAATTATATTTGTTCTAATTTTACACTTCCTGCATACAATGTAGTAGGAAGTGAGAATATTACGGTTACTACAACTACAATAGGTAACACAACTACATTTACTTTGTTGGCTCTTGAGACTATTCTTCAGAACACAGATAACTTATTAAATATTACTAATAATACTACTCCTGGTATTGATATTATTTACACAGTAAATATTGATGTACCGGCATTAACTAATGTAATTCCATTAACAGCTGTAGCTGCTGGACCAAGTGCTAATAGTTTTATTACAAGTTCTGTAGTAGGTAACTTAACAACTTATTCAGTAGATTCTAAAGAATCAATTGTAGCTGCTGGGGCTGGTATCTCAGTAGTTGCTTCAGGTGGCACTGCTCCTAATTACGATACTACATATACAGTTTCAGCACCAACAACTACATTAACATCAGCAGGTGGAATTTATTCTTTAGTGGTAGATGGTACAGGCCCTACTTTAGGAATAAAAGGTTTAACTTCGGGTACAGGTATTTCAATATCATCAACTGTTGGTGTACTTACAATTTCGGCAACTCTAGAAAAAGCAGTAACAGTTCCATTAACGGGTAATCAAACAATTATTCACAATTTAGGTACAACATTATTAGTTATTAGTGTTGTTCAAGCTGGTGCAGTACCATTAAATACTTTTGTTCATGGTGTTGATTATACATATGTTATTAATACTATTAACACAATTATTATTACAGAAGTTGTTCCGGGTGCTTTAGGAACATATCAAGTTACTATTTTAGGATAAAAAAAAGTTACAGTTTGTTGGTTACTGTGGCAACAAGACAATTCCCCCGCACTTGTGGGGGTTTTGTTTTTTACCTATATTTGCTAAAGTCATTTATTTTTAGTATATTAATATGAAAGAGTTTAAAAAACCAGATTTAAAAGCACCACGGTTTAGGCCAGAAGTGCACAGTGTATTAGATAAGAAGTTCTTTGATAATTTTAGAAAGAAATATAGTAAGTATAAAGACTATAGTAATGATGACTTAAGGAATATAATAAAGTCATTTAACAAACTAGTTTTTAATACCGTAATTGAAAAAAGAGATGGTGTACAATTACCAGAAACAATAGGTTGGTTATTTATTGGCACATGCCAGAAAAGTAAAAAGGCAAATGTTGATTATGCTAAATCTAATAAGTACGGAGTTACTGTAACTAATAAAAATTTTGATACAGATGGTAAACTTGCTAAGATATTTTTTACTAGTCATGCACCTAAACACAAAATGAGGAACAGAGAGTTTTGGAGTTTTGTAGCATGTAGAGAATTTAAAAGAGCTGTTTCTAAAAATTATCCTGAGAACTGGAATATGTATGTTGTAGTTAATGCTACAACAAAACTTAGAAAGACATACCAAAAAACAGTTAGTAGAAATATTGCTGTTATGAAAGAAAACGAAGCTTTAAAAAGCTATAATGAGTTTGAATTATGACAACTATTGGAGAAGCAATATCAAGAGTTAGAAATGCACTAAAAGCTGTTAAAGAAGATCCTTTTTTAACAGACCGTCAAATCTACTTTGTCCTTACTAAGTATGCTAAAACATTAATTAAAAGAGAGGATAATCAATTTAGATTGATGAAGATAAGTTCCATCTTTAAAGTTCTTCCCTATGTAGAACTAATTGATGTTGATAAAGTAGAAGCAGGGTGTGTAGGTGTATACTCAGAATGTTACTTTAAAAGATCTAAAGAAAAACTTCCAAGTATTCTAGACGGAATGTTTGGACCAATTATTAGAACTGTTTCATCAATTGATGGTGGCATTGAAATGTTCAGGACTGATCCTGGAACTTGGGTTTCTATTACTAAGTCAACTACATTTAAATATAACAATAGACCATACTTTTGGTATCTTAATGGATATCTTTATGCACCTAATATTGATTGGGATGCTATTAGAGTAGAAGCTATATTTGAAAATGATGTTCCAACATGTGATTCAGATGAATGTGAGCCCATACAAAATCAACAATTAAACATTCCAGAATATTTATTTTCTGAAGTAGAACAATTTGCAATGAAGGAATTAACCATGATTGCTCAGATACCTGTTGATACAGCAGATGACGGTCAAAATATTTTAAGATAATGGACTTTAACTACACTCTCAAATATAGAACCTTTGATCAACTTTTAGAAGATGTAAGTATTGACTTCCATACTTTTGCATTAGAGAATATGATTGAACCTCAACAGTTAATCAAACTAGTTAGAAAGATTAACTATGACTTGGGTTTAAGAATAAATCAACAAACAGAAATTTTGTTAGATGTAACTCATGGAAAAGTAAAATTACCGGATAATTTTTATACATTTAATTTTGCATTAGTGTGTGGTGAACATGTAAGTTATTCAAGTTATCCTGTTGGAGGAACTCATATTGAAGAAATTCCCTATAAAGAATTTCCAGCTAAAACAATTTTAAATTGTTGTGAAGCTCCTGCTCATCAACCATGTTGTTATAATGGTAAACAAGGAGTTTGTGTTACACATAATCCTGAACAACCCTATGGAGATACGTGTATCCCACCAAGAATGGTTACACCAAGAGTATTTGTCAACTGTAAGAATGAAGCATATGAACTAGTTCAAGTTGTTAATCCAACTACTACTAGAGTCTATAGAACTACTCAACCCTTAAGGATGAAGGCAAGTCAAGAGATTGAATGTGACTGTCCAAATCTTTATTACAATACACCAAATGAAGGTTGGATAAAATTTGGATTTCTTTATACAACATTTAATGAAGGCAAAGTTTATTTAAACTATCAGGCACATTTAGAAGATGATAATGGAAACCTTATAGTTCCGGATCATGAACTTCTAAATGAATATTATGAGTATGCATTAAAAGAAAGAATTCTTGAGAATCTTTATATGAATGGAGAAGATGTAGCTCAAAGGCTACAACTTATTGTTCCTAAACTTAAAGCTGCTAGAAATCAAGCATTAAGTTTGGTTAATACTCCAAACTTTAGAGAACTTCAAGAGATGTGGATGGCTAATAGAAAAGCTATGTATGGTAAGTACTATGACATGTTTAAGAGTCATTCTCCTAACAATGCTTATTCAAATAACCATAATAATCTAAGAGTATTGTAATATGGCAAAGCAAAAAGGCCAAGAAACCTCAACAGTACAAAGTAACTCTTTTATTAAAGGGTTAAATAAAGATGCAGATCCATTGTTTGTACAAGAAGGTATGTGGACACATGCCCGTAATGCTGTTAATAATACAGCAGAAGGAGATCTAGGAACTTTATCTAATGAGGAATCTAATGCTTTGTGTGCACAAACAGGATTAACAATGAATGTATCTTTTAGATACATAGTTGGTACTATACATTTATTTAGTGATAAGTGGATTATATATACAGCAGGATATGATGCATTAGATACAACACAGGTTAATTCTGAAATAGGTTTATTTGAATCAGAACTTTGTATATACAGACCTATTGTACAAGATCCTTGTTTAAACTTAAGTAAACTAAATTTAATTACTGGAGCATCAAAACTTAAGGATGATTGTACTTGGCAAGTATATTGGGCTGACGGATTGAATCCAGATAGATACATGAATGTAGGAGATCCTAAAACTTGGCCATCAAGTAATTATATTTGGTTAGGAGGTGCTGTTGGTTCAACTACTGTAAACTATTATAGTAATGGCACTAACGCAACATTTTTATGGCCAGGAGTTCCATGGATACAAAATTGCGCAGTTGGAATTAATGGAGAAGATCCTGATTGTTTAATTTGTAGAGATACTAATGTAATTGATTGTGATAAAATTAGGTTAGCTACATTAATGAGAACTCCTTGTTTTGATTTAAATCTATCACAGCAACAAGGTGTATTAGAAAATGGTTCATATGCTGTAGCAGGATGTTATGTAATCAATAGACAAAGAGTTACAAACTATTTTTCTATTGGATATATACAACCTATATTCAATGATGTAAATGAAAAAGGATCTTTTGAAATTACAGTTGATGCTGACTCAGAAAATTTTGAAGAATTTGAACTTGTAGTAGTAAGATTTATTGATCAAAACTTAAGTGCAAAAAGAATAGGATACTATTCAACCAGAATTAAAAATATTGTACTTGATCAAATTCCTGAAACTGCAGGCACTGTACCGGTAGAAGATTTGATAATTCAAAATCCAGTATTTGAAAAATCAAATCAAATGGCTGAAGTAAATAATTATTTACTTAGAGTAGGGCCTACAGGAAAGTTTGATTTTAACTATCAACCTTTGGCAAATCTTATTCAATCTGAATGGGTTTCAATTGAATATCCAGAAGAGTATTATATTAATGGTGGAAAAAATACAGGCTATCTTAGAGATGAAGTGTATTCATTCTTTATTCGTTGGGTATATGATACAGGAGATAAATCAGCTTCTTATCATATTCCTGGAAGAGCACCTACAAGTTATACATATAATGGAATCACGTATAATTTAGAAACTGACTTATTTAATGGTGGTAATGGTGTGACTTTACCTGGAGACACTGATCTATTTCAAAGTATAAATACAGCTACTATGATTTCAACAGTAGTTAGTACTTTACCTGATGGAGGAGAAATTATTTCAAGAGGTAGAATGGGTTATTGGCAATCAACTGAAATTTATCCAGATAGACAACCTGAAATATGGAATTCAAGTTCAGAATGTTGGACTGGTGTTCCTATTGATCCTGCAACTGGATTGCCAACACCTAATCCTATATATGACTTATGTGGTAAAAATATAAGACATCATAGATTTCCAGATAATGCATTGCACAGTTCTGTAAATCACTTTGTAAAGAAAACTAATGGAAAGTACTATATAAGATTAATGGGGGTTCAGTTTAAGAATATTATTTTTCCAAAAAATAATGATGGTACTGATATATCTGGAATTGTTGGATATGAAATTCTTAGAGGTTCTAGGCATGGTAATAAAAGTATACTTGCTAAAGGGATGATTAATAACTTCCGAGATTATAGTCCTAGAGGTGGAGCTGAAGATTCAGGTATTATTGGATTGTATGCTAACTATCCATTTAATACAATTATTCCTGCTTTAAATACAAATAACTCTAGTAATCACAACTATCTATATAATGATCCTTTTATTCTTAAGACTGATAATGATGGAGATAAGTTAAATCAAGATATCCCAAAAGATATTATTTCTTTTCATTCACCGGATACTAGCTTTATTAATCCTTACTTATCTACTACAGAGTTAAAATTATATGGTAGTGTTCAGGGTGAAGCATTGCAGTATTTTATTGAGCCTAGTAAACATCCCAAGTTTAAACTAATGTCAAATGCTATAATACCATTTGCTTTAGCAACAGGTGTTATAAATGCAATATTAAAAGGACTTGGTGAAATAAAAATTAATTATCCAGCTGGTAACTTTTCTCCACAGTATGAAGCTAAGTTAAAGATAGATGGCGGTGCTACAACAAATACTATCAATGGAACTTCAGGTGTATATGGTGTAGCTTTTACAACTCCACCTAGTACTCTTAATACAAAAATTAAAGGTGATAACTATGATCAGCAAGGTCAGGGTGATCCTATGTTTTTAAATAATGAACAAGATGAATGGAGTGGTAGTGCAGGTAATAACTCTGTAGAAGATTTATTATTTAATAACCCTGTAACTAACCCCACAAATCCTGGATTCATAAATTCATTAAATGCATATATGACAGCAGGTGGTCCATTTGCAGAAACTTTCATTCCTGGTTCACCATCTTTAGATAGCATATTTGTAAATTCTTTTGAAAAAGTTTCTAAAAAAGGTAAGTATGCTACAACTCCAGCATATGATAAAACATATACAGGATATGAAATGCTTGGTCCAACTATTGGTGGTTTCTTAGGGGGAGTTGCATCGGGAGGTCAATTGTTTTATTATTTTATTGAAGGTATGCAACTTGCAGTTGATACTTTGTATGCAGCTCTTAGAAAAAAACAATATGCATTAGAATTAATTGGTCACGGTGATTATGATAAATTTGTAGGTCCTAATACCACACAAGATAGAAGATTTGTAATGGAAGAAGGTCAATATATATTTGATCAATTACAATCATTGCCTGAATATACAACTAGTGGTGGTACTAATAAAGACTATAGAATCAATAATATTAAAAGACCAAAGCTTGCAGTATTAAGAACTACAAGAAGTGATGGTAGTACAGATGGTCCACATTTCTTATTAGACTCAAATGGTGATAGTATAGATCAATCATCAATGACACTTGGGTATGCAACTAGAACATTTAACCCAATTTTCTCAGGTGCCTATACTCAAAATAAAGTTAACTGGACAGAAACAGGCAAGGTTAATAACTTTATTAATAAAATTGCTAGTCATTATGCAGGTATAAAATATAGAATTGAAAATCAGTATGGTCAATTGGAAACAGTCCAGCAAGTTGTTGCTACACCATGTGAACAAAAGATTGACTTCAACGCAACTACTGGTCCTAATAGTCTTGCTACAACTTTATTTGGAAATGTTTGTGATATTTCAAATTTAACACAAAGAATACTTGAGACACCAACATTCTTTGGAGGAGATACCTATGTAAATAGATTCACAGAAAAAAACATTATGCATTTCTTTTATGATACATTGTATGATGTTCCTGATAATATTGAATGGAATTACTTTTTAAATCAAATGATTCCTGAACCAAGATTTAAAGTAAACAGTCAACCTTGGGATATAAGTGATTTTAATATTTCAAACTTAGTAGCATTGTTTAGTTCAACTCCAGACTATGGTGAAGGTTTAGTACCTAGAAGTTTTTATGATCTAGACAATGTAACATATTTATTACCAAGTGGTATTACGCTAATATATCCTGGATTTATTGGAGTAAATAATTCATATTTTTATACATCAGCTAATGGTATTAGAGATTTCTTTGTTGAGTCAGAAGTACTAGTTGACTTTAGAGATAAAGGAACTTTTCAATATCAGAGACCATATAGTAAATATAATTACACAGATCTTGAATCATTATTTGATTCTAATCCAGCTGTTCTTACAAAAGGTAATTTTTATGCATATGACTATTCATTAAGTGCTTCAAGATTTTTATTCAATCAATATTTTACTGCAGGTTATTTACAAGGTACAAGTTATGATCCTAATGTAGCTGAGTTGTGTTATGTAAATTTTCCTAATAGAATAAATTATTCTCTTCAACAACAAGAGACAACTAATGTTGATGCATGGTTAACATTCTTACCTCTTAATAAAGTAGACTTTAAAAGTAAACTTAGTGCAGTTAAAAACTTTGCTAAGACCGGTATGTTTATTACATTTGAAAATGATAGTCCATTAATTTATCAAGGTGTTGATACTTTACAACTTGATGATAGTGGAACTAAAGTTACTGTAGGAGATGCTGGTATTTTTGCACAGGCTCCTCAAAATGTTGTTGTATCAGATAGACCTTATGAATATGGTTCTTCACAAAATAAATATGCTGTAGTATCTACACCAGCAGGACTTTATTATATCTCACAAAACCAAGGTAAAATATTCTCATATCAAAATGGATTAAAAGAAATATCTCAGGATGGTATGAAATGGTGGTTTAGTGAATTCTTACCTTACAAGCTTCTTGAAGATTTTCCAAGTTATCCTCACACAGATAATCCAGTAGCAGGAATTGCTTGTACTGCAAGTTATGATAATGACAGCAGTGTACTTTATTTTTCAAAAAGAGATTATAGATTAAAAGAAGAATTTAAAGGTAAAGTAACATATGATCCGGTTAAAGATAACTTTTTGGTACCAAGTTTAGTTTTACCTACAGGAGGGACACAAAGACCCTTTAGAATTAAATTAGGAAATTCAACATATTTTGAAGATGCTTCTTGGACAATAAGTTATGACCCTAAGTTACAATTCTGGATTTCTTTCCATGACTGGCATCCAAACTTTTATGTGCCAAGTAAAGGTACATTTATGACTACAAAAACTAATGGTATATGGAAACATAAAGCATTTTGTAATGACTATTGTAATTTCTATGGTATACAACATCCTTTTGAAATTGAACTTCCTGTACCAACAGGACAGATGATAAATACAATTAAAAGCCTTGAGTATTATTTAGAGTGCTATAGAAGAGATAGAGACTTATGTGTAGATCAATATCATGTTCTTGATTATAACTTTGACCAAGCTGTTATATATAACTCTGATCAGGTATCAGGATATTTGAATCTTAATCTTTATCCAAAAAATGATATACCATTATCATTACAATTTCCAAGACTTAGTACTAACTTAGCTAGCTATGATATTCTTTATTCAAAGGAAGAACATAAATATAGAATAAATCAGTTTTGGGATATTACAGCTGACAGAGGTGAATTTCCAATTGGTTCATCTTATCCTCCACCACAGGGACCATATTTTCCTGCTCCAGAATCAACAGTTCTATTGGGTAATTATCAAGATAGAAACTTATGGGTAACAGAATCTAATGGTTATATCAAATCATTGAATCCATTAAATCTAGATTATAATAAACCTGATTTACAAAGAAAAAAGTTCAGACATTATATTAACTTTATTAAACTTTCTAAGAGTAACTCTAGAGATACAAACATGATATTGAAGATCTTTAATACTAAAACACAATATTCTCCAAGATAATGGCTAATAAGAAAATACTTATTGAAGCTCTAAAAAACATTAACAAGGCAAAAAAGCCGGTTAAGAAAAAAGATATTATCTATGACAATAAAGGTCAATGGAAATTTCCTGGACAACCAACCCGTATACCTTCTAATGAAATAACCATGCAAGGTGTTCCATATCCTGTATTAGGAAAAGGTTCAGATGATTCAGAGCAAATGATGTATCCGGGAGCAGAGTATACATTCCCTGGAGCTACCTATGTAGATGAGTATCCACAGATGAAAAAGGGAGGTAGTAAAAAGTTTTCAAGTAATCTTCAGGCAACAAATAGACTTTTTAAAAAGAATCCACTCTTTAAAAAGAAAAACTATAAGAGTAAAACTTATGATCCATCTTCTATGTATTTTGAAGAAGGCGGTGCTTTACTTACTAAGAAAGTAACATGTAAAAAGTGTGGTTGGAAATGGGATGCTGAAGATGGTGGTAAAGATATTACTACATGTCATAAATGTGGTGGTCAAGGAATAGTACATGCACAAGATGGTGGTAACAAAGATGCAATGACTGGTATGATGAAAGCTAGACTAGCATATGCTAATGAGTTTGGAAACCCTGCTGCTGAAAGAATGATTAACCTACCAGACAATCCTTATCAATTTGATAATGGAGATACTGGTACACATTACATGGCTAGTTATGATAATTATGCAGTACCACAAATACAAGATGA
>Ga0315293_10005756_pt1 | contig 11659 bp, 20 predicted proteins | sample YL17G13_20_MG_FD_203071 | JGI IMG/M metagenome (GOLD analysis project Ga0315293, IMG submission 203071) | Sediment microbial communities from Yellowstone Lake, YNP, Wyoming, USA - YL17G13_20 | ecosystem: Environmental > Aquatic > Freshwater > Lake > Sediment | place: USA: Wyoming | collected... | reverse complement strand
AAAAGAATTCGACCATGACGGCGGTAAAATCTCGCTCGAAGTTGCCCCGTGTAGAATCATTCAGGAAGTTTTGTTGAAGAGCATTACGCCAGAAGAATTGCCGGAATAATTGGAGGGAATTAAAATGAAGGACCAAGATCTCAATGAATTTTGCGCCCTAATTTCTGATATCGCACATGGGCTTTTCGATGGTGATGCGGATCGATGTGATGTTCAATTTGTCCGTGGTGATAGGAAGGTGACTTTTGTGATTAGACCGAAGGACAAGGAGGCGTGCAGCAGAATTACCGGTAAACATGGCCGAATTATTCATCGAATCGATGCCGTAGTAGAAGTTTATGGTGAATTAAGGGGAATGGACTTTGATGTTGTGGTAGACCAGCCTCCGTCACCAGGAGTATAACAATTATGTCTGGTTTTTGGTGTGTTGTTCTAAAATTGGCTTTGAGGTTCCTGGATTCGATGATTATGGATCGCAGTGATGTGTTGAAGGAATAAAAAATGAAGAGTAACACTAAAGATGGTTGTGCTAAACATAGCGTATTTGATGGTTCGTGTAACAATTGTTTAAAGAATAGAAAACATAATCTCAAAAAGGACACGAGTGAATCGTTGTCCGATGCTCGTGCCGTAAAGAACCCGAAAGTCAGCGGCGGAAGCGGAAGTATGTCAGACCAGGACCCACGAAATCTCGATGATTGGGCGGAAATGATGGTTGAGGCGGCACGAATCAGGGCAAAAGAAAATGGTGGCGACGAGTCATAGGGATTGACAAAAATACCCAGCTTATGATATTGTGGGGACAAGATGGGTTATTTTGGTCCCAAGGACCTTATTCGTCCGGAAGCTCTTTTAGCGTTTGAGCAAACTGGAAAATATATTCTTGAGCCAAAAATCGATGGTATCTTTGCGGAACTTACCATAGGGAGTCCGAATCAGTTTATTTCTAAAAACGACAATCCTATTAGAAAGAGTCTCCTTGATGGTCTTGAACTTCTCTCTTTCCCTGCAGAATTATGTGGGTCCGTATTTCTCTGTGAAGTTGAAACAGGAACAGAATGGGCGACCAAGAGAAGGAGAGATAGAGGACATACTCTTCTTTGGATTCATTCCATAATCCGACTGGGTTCTAAGCTATATAGGGATGTTCCTTACCTTCAGAATAAACAGAAACTTCAAGAAATCTACAATAGTTTTAATCCGGAATTAAAGAAAAGGGCAATTTTAGTAACATATGATACCGACGATTTCTATAGGAACTATCGGAGAATCCAGAGAGATATTTGTTATGAAGGCGCTGTGCTTAAAGATGTCTCCATCGGAATGATAGGGGAAAATGGCCAAGGAAAAACATGGGCGTGGAAAAAGGTAAAAGACTTCCCGCGTCATTAGGTGATATATGAAAAGATTAGAAGATCGTATTTTTATCTATGTCGAGAATTTTTGTCTTCGCCATAGCCTCGAAAAGACACCCACCATCAGAGAAGTTGCCCGTGGTTTAAATACTGGTAGTAAAAAGATCCTCGAAGCCATTGGGGACGGTTCTGGACGAGTGTGGACGGAAAGCTATTATGGTGCGGAAGAAGACAACATCGACGATACTTTTGTGTCAGTAGATAGCGAAAAAATTGACAAAAAGTTTTTCGAAATTATGAATATCGATAAACAAGGTCGTAATCTTTTCCGGAAGATCTAAGATGTCTAAAATTAACTTCGCTCGAAGCCGTCTCTCGACCAAAGGTTCTGATTACATTCCCTATTTGGGCAGCATGTGTCTAAGACATGACAAAATCCTACCCATTCCGGGTCATATGATTCACCAATTTTTGCTTGAAATTTATTGCCGCATTTAGGACACTTAACTTCTTCTGTTTTTTGCCCTTTATATTCTTTTCCACTGTGACCAAATGGATACCAAAGGATCGGAGTGTTTGGCTGATATTTTTTCATTGTTTGTCTTCTCTTTCTATGTCACCGAGAATTTTTTTGAAATCTTTACCAACAGCATCCCAATCACTTTTTAGTGCGTCCGCATCTGATTGATTCAAAATCCGTTCAATTTCGGCATCATAAAACTGTCCAGAAATGTTAAATATCGATCCAACCCCACTCCAAAAAGAGTTCCACTTTGATCTCATTGCTTTTTCTCTTTATTTGCTAGGCAAATTTCGGCAATTTCCATGAGAAGCCTTGGTGGAATATCACCTTTTGACGGCTTTGTTTTTGGACGACTTTTTGAATATACCATCATCATTGCTTTGTTGTATGCCTCATTTTTTAGGAAACGGAAAATTGATTCTTTAAGATCTTCACCGGGATAATTTACGATTGTGACTGGCGATTCTTTGAAATGCTTAAGTGCAATCTCTCGTCCTTCTTTACGAGAAAATTGATCAAGCTTAATGCGACGAATCGCGAGTCCACTAATAAGCTCCATATAAGCAATTGATCTCTTTGGAACCCTGGGAACTGCTTTGTAAACAATGGATATGCCGTATGAAGGCGAAAATTGACGATAGTGTCTTACACGGAAAATTTTTGATAATTTCATTTTATAAACTCCCTTTCATTACCTAAATTATAACATCTTTTTTATTACTTGTCAATTGATCCCATTTACAATTGTCTCCACAACCATTTTTTAATTCTTCTGGTGAATTTCCCGGTGACAATATTGCGGGCCACAAACAGTGCGGCGAATGATTAAAAGATGGAAGGAAAAATTTACACTCCCTATGAAATATCTTTTCCTCTTGTTGATTTCCCATAAAGTAATTATCGATAGAGATTATATGAAAGTTTCCCGAGAATAATTGCTAATGAACAAAGAATATAGGAGGTAATGGAAGCAATTAAACCATAAAAAAACGGACCGTAAATGGTATATAAAAAAATCATGTCTAGTCGATAAAATTCAAATGTAAATGCTAATACATATCCTAGGTGGAAAGAAATACAAAAACCACAATGTAATAGATCCCATGCCATTTCTCGGAAATTTAATGGAATTTTGGCTTTCTTTTCTCTAAGAAACGAATTTTCCCTAATAAATAATCCAAGATTACTCTCGGAAATAAAGAACGACATTCCGGATACAATTAAAATAAAAAGAATATAAGTCATTTATCGAAATTGTTCCCGACAACCCTGGATTAAATTTTTAAATTTCATAATTTTCTTTGTCAAAATTAGTTCTTCGTTGTCGAGTCTTTTTCTTTGTAACTGTAATTTTTCGAATTGTTTCTCTAGGATTCTAAGTTTCGCCACAAAATCAAGGTAATCCGTTTTTGAGAATTGAGGGCGCATTAATGAAATTATACTATTGGAAAAGGAAGGTGTTTTAGAAATTCACGATTTCGGCATCTTCAAGGGATTCTGAGGGGATTGCTTTTTTAGAACCATCTTTCTCATAAAGTTCTTTGATCTCCACGGTAAATCGCTCATTGCCACGTCTTAGAATTGCTTTTTGTTTATCTGATATTGTGTCCCTGCCAATGACGGTATAAGAATGGCCAAGGATGTCTTTAAAGCATTCACCAAGGATCGGTTTTGAACTTTCTTTATCTTCCCGTGCCTTGTCCATCGCGGATTGTAATTGCTCAATAATTGCTTCCACTTTTTCTGGCTTAAGCTTTTTGACCATTTCTTTGAGAAATTTATTGATGTCTACTTTCATAGATCCATTTTTTGATTGAAGTTCCATCCATTTAACATCAGCTTTTGGTGTTTTTGGCACCGGAACCAATGATTTGGGTGGTTTATTATTTTCTGGTGATGTCGTCCCGCTGTTCATATTATCTTTTTCCATCTTATAGATCTCCTCTTTTTTAATTATCTCCCTCGATGTGAAAGCAAGAATTACCTTTCTATAACAATGTAATGCTCTGTCGTGGTTTTTCTTTCACTAATAATTTTCCAGCCCTCATCAAGAAATCGTTGAATTTTTGGGTAGTTTTCTTCAAATGTTCTAAATCCAGAATAGTGAAATTTTTGTATTTTCTTTTTTGGCTGGGGCGCTGGTTGGGGCTTGGATGGAACGATGAGCGGAACAGGAACAACAAAGGGAGTCTCTTCGGCTGGTTTTTTAATTACTATTTCCGGTGTTTTTTCAACGGGTGGTTTTTCAGGAATATCAATAACAACTTTCGGTTGAACAATTTCTACAACGGGAAATTCTTTTGTGATTTCTCTGTCATTTTGCGGCGGAATTATTATTGGCTCTGATTTTAAGGGTTCATCGCTTAAAAGTTTTTCAATAAGAGGATCCCTATCACTTTTTTCTTTATTTTGTTTTTTGGCCATGTGTCTTCCTTTTTATACTCCTGTTGTAATTATCTATCAAAACGACAATTTTGTTGTTTTTTAATATAGAAAATTACGGAGGATTAAATGCTATAGGCACCGACGTATCGATACGTATCAACGGCGAAGCAGGATCCGGTTGTGGCTACCCATCTCGCATTAGCGGCCATGTCCCACAGTTTGTGTTGAACTTCGCCAGCACCGGAACCAGATATCCAAGCGCCACCAAGAACAATATTGTGTTCAGTCGTTGTTTTTGTTTGTAGAAGAATGGACCAACCATCATCGGTGTAAGAAGACAAAGAATCAACATTATCTTCGAAATTAACAAAGCCAGTGAACGGGAATGTGAGTGTTGGGTTTGTAAATTTTAGAACACCGGCATCATAATAGAAAACCCACCCGAGCTTGCTTGACGCAGAAACTTCAGTAACGGAGGCTGGTGGATTTCCAGAACCGGTGCAGGCAAATACCTTTATTTGATATGCGTTATAGCCCGTATCAGAACCAGTTACGTGCCAGGGAGCAATGAAGTCTGTGAGGATAAAGTTTTTGTCAGAACCAGTTGAACTAAATGGTCTTGCCTGAGAAGCGAGGGTTGCGACTGTTCCTGAATGGACGGCGACCCAGGTTTTCCCGCTAGAATCGGCAGAATCCATAATACAATAAATACGCCCACCTTCTGGGGTTACAGCGGCTTGGTACGATCCTGTGTGAATGATAATACTATTGGCAATGGCTGTTGCTACCGTAGCCGGTGGGGTTGCTGGAATTGATTGAGACATAACTCGAACAGCGGAAACTTTCATAGAGCAAGTAAGAAATTCATTATTCCATTCGGTTAATTCATTTTTGTGAACCTTACCAAACATCGATCTCTTGAAAGACATGTTAGATTCATCTGTATCCAGCGGCGCGTAGCCCCAAGGACTATCTATGATATTGTGTATCGACATTTCTCTTATCTCCTTCTACATTAATTATAATGCTGACTTCAAATTTTTAATTTTGTTGCCGTAATAATTAAAACGAAGATGATAAAAACCTTTTCTTTCACATTCGATGGTCTTGATAATTTCTTCGAAAACAATATGAAAAGCATATCTTCATATTTGGAAAGTGGATGGTTCATTCTCGAAGACAATAGAACGGCTAATAATCACGTAATCATGATTGAAAATGCTCCAATAGTCAAATATTATGTCGACGAAAGAAATGGGAAAGACTATAACGATGGGAAATCGGAAAAAACACCACTTAATAATCCACAGAAGATAAATATGGCAATTAACGAAGCAATTACGAAAAACGAGAATAAAACATTTTTGGTGTTCGTAGAGAAATAAGAAAGAATAATTAAAACCAGGAGTATAAAATGGTTGAGTTAGTTAGTATTAGAGAAAATTGCTATATGTCAACTTTTGCCTCGGCATCAAATTTTGCGACCGCTAGTTACTATTGGCCCGACAATGCCGGGTGGGGCTCAGTGGGTGCAGTTGGTATGGGAAGCGATCTTACATTTCAAATGTTTATGTCTTCGTCTACTGGCTCAATAACAGCGTCTTTTTGGGCGAGTAACGATCCGTCCCCAACTACGACATTTTGGACAAATGTCACATTAAATCTTAGTTGTTCTAGTCCAACTACGGGATTTATTTCAGAATATGCAATATCTGGGTCATCAGGGACGTTCATTACGAAATACAGCAACTTTGATTATTATAAATATCGCTGGCTAACCGCTATCAGCGGGTCCAATGTGAATCAATTAGTTATTTTTCAAACAGAAAAAAAGAATATCTAATTTCTTATATAGACAATTTTTGATGTATTTCAGAAGCAGAAACCGCTTTTACGGAAGCCGTATAATCTGATGTTTCAGTTAAATTTGCCCTTTTAATTGCCTCAATCATTTTTTCAATGGAAATATTTTTTTGTGGTCTACAAAAGAGAGTGCTCGACTCCGCAGAATTTTCTATTGGAACCAATTGACCAGCACGCCCTCCCGTTCTTTTGATGGCTGCTATCGCCTCAATTTTACTACAAAACACCAAGTATGGATTTTCATTATATATTATTTTTTCGCGCCTTGGTAGTGTGTTTCTAGATTTCCATATTTGAAATACGCAGAAACACGTTTTATATGGGCTATCGTCGATCAAAACAAAACCCTTATTACCAATATCATTTTCAAAAGTTAGATCATAATCTAAATTGAGCCTATTTTGGATTGATATTTTTTTAAAAGATCTCGGTAATATAAAACAAATAGTATCGGCAAACAATGCAGCATGATTAAAAAACTTTATTGCCAAATTTCCAGCATGGCCAAATGGGGGATTTCCGAGAACGGTAGTAACTTTTTTGTTCCACTCTTCTGGTGGCTGAAATGATAAAAAATTAATTTTAATTATGTTCTCAGTTTTTGGATCTATATCAATCGCCAAGTATTTATTGGTTACGATTCCTTGAAGGAAAGATCCATTTCCGGCAGATGGTTCTAAATAAAATTGTCTATGTTCTTCCCCTACATTAGATATGATATGGTTAATACATCTTTCTGCCAATTTTTTATTCGTATAATATTGATCAAATCGATTATTATTAGAATGCCGACCCATGCGTATGTCCGTCGTCTTTATTTAATTAACATGAAATTCTTGCGATCTTTTTGTGGAATACGGTAATTTGGATATTTTAGGAGAAGTTTCGTTGACCTGATAAACCGTACAAACACAATTGGATAATCAGTTATATCAACAAAACAGTGATATTTAGATTTTTTGACATGCTCACTGGATTTTATGTGTCTGTCACCTGGGGTGAGCCCATTGCCACGACCGGTGCCCTTTAAACACGATGGTTTGAAATTACTACCAATTTTGGATTTATTGCTTGTGGCGGAAGTAAACGTTTTTACCTCTATTTTGCCATATTTATTATGAACAAGATCAAACCCGGAAGTTTGAAGTGGAGCCAATAATAATCCGCGAAAATGAGCCTTAATCAGGTTGTCCCACGCCTCATTTCCGTATCCCCTGTTAATTCTAATGTAGCGTGCTAACACATCGGCTTCTTTCTTATTTAGGCCCATGTAGTTGTCTTCCACAATTATTTTAAAGCCATGGTTAATTTTCACGTCCATTTTTCGAATAGCCATTTAATTACATTATAGCACGCCATGATTTACATAATAATTAAGGTGTGAAACGGTGAGGAATGTTCAATGACATGTGTAACCTGTCCAACTGGTGAAATTATTTACGGATTCAGAGGAATTTCTGGTAGTTGCTACGTTCTCGTTCCTATTAGTGGCACACTTGATGGTGAATTATATACATACTCTCCAATTCATGCCGGATCACTTACGGGATCATCGGGGGCCGTTGTCTATGGTTCTGGTACGGTTGATGGGCTTCCTCATCCTATTGGGGCTACACAAAATGCCGATGGTACGTGGTCAATTCAAACAGACACAGAATTAATCCTCTCTGGCAACATCGTAGTAACAAATGTCAAGGTTTATTCTACGAATGGAACTTCTGGTTCACTTGTTTATGGCTATGCTGCTCCTAATGGTGCTATTTATGTAACATCTTCTCTTGCGAATCCTGTTTGGATTACTGGCTCTGGTGTTTCTGTTACTTCCTCTTGCGCTAATCCAGTTTGGGCAACTCTCACCTTTGGATGTTTTACTGCATCTGTTGATTCTGCTAGCGACTTACATGTTTATGATACGAGAGTTTCAGCCTCTATAGACAATCTCGATGCTTACCTTACGAGAATCTCTGGTTCCGTAGTTGCCGGAATAGTCGCAACATATGCTGCTTCTTCTTCAATTGACGCTCTCGATGCCTATCTTACGAGAATAAGTGGATCCACAGTCGCTACTACTGTGGCTGTTTATGCAGCGTCTTCTTCGATCGACAATCTCGATGCTTATCTCACTAGAGTTTCGGGATCAACTGTCGCAACTACTGTCGCCGTATATGCTGCTTCATCATCAATAGAAAATCTTGATGCTTATCTCACGAGAATTTCTGGATCTGTGGTTGCTGGAACAGTAGCAACTTATGCCGCATCTTCGTCGATAGATAACCTCGACGCATACTTAACAAGAATTTCTGGATCAACAGTCGCAACCACTGTAGCTACTTATGCCGCTTCAGGATCAATAGTGGCTCTCAATTCATTCTTAACTGGAATTTCCGGGTCAGTCACAACAAATAGCACACTCATTTCTTCGTCAATCGTTGCCTTCGCCTCAGAAAGCTTCAATGAACAACGCTTGATTCTCCTCATGGACATGTTCAAATATCAACTTGGTGTGAACGGTGGGACTTATGGAAATGATGCTGCTGGAACAACTGTCTGGGTTTGGGGAACGACAGCGATAACTGGCTCGACAATCTGTCCATGGATTCTGAATACGAGGGATCTCACTTGGCATTATGTGAACCTATCGACTGTCACAACTGCTTCATTCACAGTGTCACCAGCGATTGCCTCTCTCAGTGCTTCACTCATCGTCAAATATAACAAAGCGACTGAAGGATACAATAGTGCTGTTGATGGATATCAAGTTCTCAGTCTCAATCCGGAATATAGTCACCAAACGGGTCCGACTAACTGGCTATCAGAATCAAACGGACCGCTCGGCCTCACAACATCATCAGATCAACCAATGGCGATGTATTCACGATTCGTCATTCAAATGTCTCGTATGGTTGGTACCACTTGTTCACTTAGCGCGACAATAGATGATACAGCTACTCCTTTTGTCGGAGACTTCTACCCAATAACAGAAGCACTCTACGGATCGTCTCTCATAAATGGAGATTGTTATATAGTTCAAGATCAACCGTTCAAAGCGAATCGAATTCGCCTAAACTACTACAAAACATCGGCTACAAATGGAATGCTAGTGAAGATTTGGTTGTATTAAAAGACAGGAATAGGAGAATAGATCATGCCCACACATTTTAAAGCTCGCGCCGCTCAATCACCGGCGACGATATCAGGAAGCGCTGAAAGGGAATCGCTTCCAGTAACGAACGAATTTCGTGAAACTGTCATGGCGGGCTACAACTGGCTCGCGCGATTTCTCAACATTAGCGAGATCAACCCATTATCTCAGCAGTACACCGAGCAGGAGCTTGCGAACGCTTTGGGACTTGCGGCTGGTACGACGTACTACCCGTCGTCGGCTGGTATGGCCATGGGCGGGTACAAGGATCTCGGGTTGGACATCATGCTTGCAACGACCGGGGCGGGTGACTCGATCACCGTCACGATCCAGGCAACGAACGACACGACGAACCCGCCTGCGGCCGGGTCTTGGGTCGATGTCACGCTTGCGGGTTACGACCTTGGTACCGGCGCGGCGTCGGTAGCGTCGTACGTGGCGTCAGGTGCAGCCGGTGCGCTCAACAAGATCGTGGACTGGGACAACTTGAACTGTCGTCGCTTCCGGTTCGTTGTCGTGGTCGTGAAAGCTGTGAACAACTCGACGTTGTCGCTCTGGACGCGGCAGAAGGCGTTGTAGGAGGATTGAATGCGCGGGTCTGGCAAAAGCGTAGGAATCGACGATAGCGGGTATCTCGGCAAGTCCGTCGAAATCTCGCCGATGAATTGTCTGAGGACCGCCAAGACGACGCGTCTTGTTGGAAAAGCTTTCAGTGGTGCTGTACTGGACCCGAACTTCTGGCAGTACCTTCCTGCACTTGGCGGTGCTGGTACAGTGGTACAAGGACTCGGACAGGTTACTCTTCGAACCAACGGTGTGGGAACAACAAACATTCAAACCATGCGTTCGGGACGTTATGTTGCTGGATGCGCAAATCAATTTCGTACACAACTACGGCATACCCTAGCTCCAACCGCTGGCAACATTCGTCGTTGGGGTCCGCACAACGCCGACAACGGCGCGTTTTTCGAGTTCAACGGGGCCACGGTAAACGTGGTCACGCGCCGTGTCGGTTTCGCCGACATCCCGGTCGCTCAAACGGCCTGGAACGGGCCGTACAGGTTGTCGTATAATCCTGCGGATCTCCTGATTCACGCCTACGCGATTTACTACACGAACGTTACTGTCTATTTTACTATTGACGAGAAATTGGTGCATACGGTTCCAGCGACTACTTTGACTTGGACCGGAGATACCAACCTGCCTTGCCGTTTCTCAAACGACTCGGCCGGAGCGGTTGATGCGTCGATGGAAGTCCGGGCAGGTTCGGTAAACCGCCTGGGCGAGCCGTTGACGAGGCCACAATACAGGCACGCAGCCGCCAACAGTGCGCTCATTGTGGTACTCAAGTACGGACCCGGAACGTTGCATGGCATCACGCTGAACACGGTAGGTGCGGCGAACAACATCATGACCTTCTATGACAACACGGTCATTGCCGCTCCTTCTGTCATTGCCGTTGTAAACACGAACAACGCAAACTTGAGTCAGATGAATTTCGGAGTATCGGGCCTCGATTTCTATACCGGACTTGGATATGTCTTGAACGGCGGTCTGACTGCCGCAGACGTGACGATCCTGTTTGAGTAGGAGAACGACGTGGCGAAGCAGAAGCAAAGGGAACTCGACGGCTACCTTCCAGGTATGGAAGGAGTAGCCGTTCGCTACATCGCCGCTGGTGCCGCAGGATCTGTTCCGGCCACGATTGTCGACTGGGACAACTTGAACTGCCGACGATTCAGGGTCAAGGTCGCGGTCGTCTATGCCGCTAACAACGCGTTGCTGACGCTCTGGACGCGGCATAAGGCACTATAGGAGGATTGAATGCGCGGCTTCTGGGATGTGCTGGTCGGCGGCAGGCTGACGGACCCACATAGGGGCACGTCGATCTACGCCCGCTGCATGGACATCGCCGAGCACCTTCACGGAACATCGTGGTGCTATCCAACGGTAGGAGCCGGTGGGGCTGGGTGGGTAGTAGGTGCCTCGCCTGCATCGGCGGCTGCCGCCGGGACGTTCGGGAACTATGTGGACTTAATCCCGTCAATCGGGACGACTCTTCCGTTCGACATTCATTTTTTGAACATTGAGGCGTTAGGGAGCAATGGGGTGTACGAGGCGGTGATTGGCGTTGGAGCGCCCGCCGCCGAAGTAGAGGTAGCGCGTGTTCGGTTTGCCAGACTCAACAACCAGGAATCGGCGAACGGCGTGCCGGTTACGATGGCAATTCAACCGGCCGGTGCGCGCGTGCGAATCAAATTGGCGTGTAGTGTGGCGGGTCCTGTAACCGTAACGGTATCCACGTTTGGGCACTATTACGACTAGGATGGTTGAACTATGAGAGGAATGGGATCACCGCCTGTCTACGACTTGAACACCTACAAGCACTAT
>Ga0315293_10005752_pt1 | contig 11662 bp, 5 predicted proteins | sample YL17G13_20_MG_FD_203071 | JGI IMG/M metagenome (GOLD analysis project Ga0315293, IMG submission 203071) | Sediment microbial communities from Yellowstone Lake, YNP, Wyoming, USA - YL17G13_20 | ecosystem: Environmental > Aquatic > Freshwater > Lake > Sediment | place: USA: Wyoming | collected... | reverse complement strand
TCCCAAGTTCCGCTTGACCTGCGAGCTGATCCGCTCGGGCCGGATCGGCAAGGTGCAGAAGGTGATCGTGGGCCTGCCGCGAGTGAACTTTGCCGGCCCGCCGGTCCCGGACTCGGACCCGCCGCCCGAGCTGGATTACGACCTCTGGCTCGGCCCCGCTCCCAAACGGCCCTACAACGCCAAACGCGTTCATTATCTGTTCCGCTTTTTCTGGGACTACTCGGGCGGGCAGATGACCAATTTCGGCGCCCACGATATCGACATCGCCCAGTGGGGCCTGGACATGGACGAGAGCGGCCCGGTGGCCGTCGAGGGGACCGCCACGTTTCATCCCGAGAAGTGGTACGAGACTCCCTCAACCTGCCGCCTCACGTACACTTACGCCAACGGCGTGACGATGCTGGTGGGCCAGGTCCAGAAGGACTGCCCGGGCGGCGCGACTTTCGCCGGCACCGAGGGCTCGATCCACATCACCCGCGCCCGGCTCCTGGCCAAGCCCGAGGGGATCGCCAAAGAGCCGCTCGGAGAAAAGGACGTTCACCTCTACCAAAGCTCGAACCATCACCGGAACTTCCTGGACTGCGTGCGGAGCCGCAAGCTTCCCATCTGCGACGTAGAAATCGGCCACCGCAGCGCCACGGCCTGCCATTTGGGCAACATCGCGCTGCGCCTCGGACGCAAGATTCAGTGGGACCCGCAGAAAGAGCAGATCGTTGGCGACGACGAGGCGGCCCGCATGCTCAGCCGTCCCTATCGGGCCCCGTGGACGTTGTGAGCCGCTCGCCCGGATTGTTCACGCGTCGATGCCGGCATCCGCAGTGTGCCACTGCTTCGCAGAAGCAGTGGTGGCCGTAACCCGCGGGCACTGCTTGCCTTTCGGCAAGCAGTGGCACACGGGTCCGAATAATCCGGGCTAGCCAACAAACTGCGGGACCACGAGCCGGGGGATCACGCCCGCGGCGTGTCCGCGTGCGAGAAGCTCGGCGACCGCTTGCCGGCCCCGCGGGCCGAAGTCCAGCGTCCACTCGTTCACGTACATGCCGACGAATTGATCGGCCTGCCCCCGATCCAATCCGCGGCCGAAGCCCAGGGCGTAGCTTAATGCCTCCTCCCGATGGTCCAGGCCGTACTGGATGCTCTCGCGCAGGAGCCGGTTTACGTCGCGGATTACGTCGGGGCCGAGGTCCTTGCGGATCGCGTTGGCCCCCAGCGGGAGCGGCAGGCCGGTCCGATCGAGCCACCAACGGCCCGTGTCCAGAACGAGTTCCAGGCGATGGGCGGCGTAAGTGAGCTGACCTTCGTGGATGATCAGGCCGGCATCGACCGGTTGGCCCTGGTGCTGCCCGGCAGCCACTGCCTCGAGGATCTGATCGAACGGGACCACCACGTGCCGGAACCCGCTTCCCAGGCATAGTCGCAAAGCAAGATAGGCCGTCGTCAACGTGCCGGGCACCGCGATGGTCTTGCCGGCGAGCGACTCCAGCGGGCATTTCTGGCGGGCGACGAGCATCGGCCCGTAGCCGTCGCCCATGCTGGCCCCGCAGGGACACAGCAGGTATCGGTCCGCCAGATAGGCATACGCATGGAGGCTGACGGCGGTGAGCTCCAGCTCCCCAGCCAGCGCCCGGCGATTGAGCGTCTCGATGTCGGCCAGCTCATGCTCGAAGCGGTACTTGCCCGGGTCGATTTTGTTGCGGGCCAGGGCGTAGAACATGAAGGCGTCGTCGGGGTCGGGGCTGTGGCCGACGCGGATCAACTGCCGGGCTATGTTCACGGATTGAAATCTCCCCCGGGGCGGGAAGCCAGTCGGAACGTTCCCAACAGTGTACTGGGACTCGGCGGTCGGGGGAAGGAACCCTGAACCTTCCCGGTTTCACGCGTCCAGAGAGAACCCGCCGGAGTATTGGCCGGTGAGGGTGGTATCCGCCTGCAACGGCGGCACGCGCGGCGGGGGGACCGTTGCGGCTGGATGGAACGAGGCCGCGTCGATGCTCGCATTGGCGGTTGCCTCGCCGGTGCCGAGCCGCTCGCAGACTTGGCGCCAGGTCTCGCGCTCGACCTTGAGCACCTTCAGGGCGTCGTCGAGCTTGCTTTCGTCCTGGTGGAAGTTGGCCTCCATCAGCGTGCGGAAAACGAAGAGGTAAAGGCCGGCGGTTTTCTTGACCAGACCGGCGTCGATCTCGCGGTTCAGCCCGGCCATCAATTCTCCGAGGACGTCCTCGGCGCGGATGATCGCCTCGGTGGCTTGCTCGGTCTCGTGGGCCCGCCAATGCTGCCGGGCCCGCTCCGCGCAGCGGATCGCCGCCTCGATGAGCATCAGGTGCAGCTTCTGCGGCGGGGCCGTGAGGACTTCGGTCGCCAGGTAGCTTTCGCGTGCTGAGCTGGGCATGGGGTCTCTAACCGCGACGTGTGCGTCAGGCCGCTAGTAGCTTTGATTGCTGCTGCTCATCAGCGGTGCGAGGGGCTTGATCGAGCTGATCACGCTCATCTGGCTTTGCAGCTTCCCCACGGCCAGCTCCATGCGGTAGAACTGCGAGTAGAGCCTTTCCTGCTGGGTTTCGAGACGCTTGTTCATGAAGTCGATCCGGGCCTCGTTGTCGCTGATCTTCCCCTCCAATGCCTTGGATCGCTGGTCCAGCATCGAGGAGTCGCGGCCGGAGAGCTGCTCAATCAGCTTGCCGAACCTGGCGGAGAAGCCCACGTCCTTCTTGGTGAAGAAGTCCTGGACTGCCTGCGGATCGGCGGCGAACTTGGCCTGTAGCTCCTCTTGGTTCAGTTGGAGCGTGCCGTCGTCCTTGAGGTGGATTCCCACCTCGGGAAGCGATTGGACCCGGCCGGCGCCCGAAAAGCGGCCGCTCAGGAGGTACGGGAGTTCCGAGTCCAAACGGAGTGCCGATGCGTCGCCGGTCAAAACCGATCCCTTGTCCGCCGCCGCGTCGTAGGTCGTGTCTTCCCGGAGCTTCTTGCGAAACTTGTTGTAGTTGTCCACCATCGTCTTGACGCTGGCCACAAGGTCGGTGTCGCTCGTGTCCACCCGGACGGTCACCGCAGTGGCGCTGGGCTGCTTGACCTGGAGCTTGACCCCCGGGATGGCATTGACGAACTCGTTGGTGCCGGAGGTCAACAGCACCTGCGATCCAGAGGCGCCGGGAGCTCCGACCAGCAGCAAGGCGTCGCGGCCCCGATTGGTCTCCGCAATCGACAGATTCAGTCCGGAGGCATCGACCACCAGTTGTCCGTCCCGGCCCGGACGCTGGCTGGAGAGCACCAAGCGGTACGGCCTGCTGGAGCCGTCCGCGAGAATCCGCGCGGCGACGCCCGATTTGGCCGCCTCGATCTTCGCCCGCAGGTCGGCAAGGGACTCTCCGGCGCCGAGCTGGATCGTCTCGGTGATCGAGCCGTCCAGGACTTGGGCCGCGCGCCCGTCGACCGTGGCGTTGGCGGCGCTTCGGTCGAGGTGAAGATCGGCGACTGCCGTGGAGGACCCGCTTTCCACGTGCAACCGGCCGCTTCCGCCGGCAAAGTCCGTCAGCGCGATCCCGTCCCCCGTGGCGTTGATCTCCGCCCGGACGTCCAGCGCGAGCCGGTTGATCTCGCGGATCAGGTCGCCGACCGTTTGGATGTCGCTGCGTTCGAGGTTGATGCGGGCCGACTGGTTCTTGCTGTTGTAGATCGCGAGCGTGCCCGGGGCCACCCCGGCGCCGCCGTTGAGCCCGCTGAGCTTCGTCTGATGCGAGACGACCTGCAAGTGCAGATCGCCGCTGTTGACCGACGCGCCCGTGGTGTCTGTGGCGATTTGCAGCTTGGTGGCCGTTTCCGTCGCGTCGCCGTTGGCTGCGATGAGGTGGCTCGTCGTCCCGCCGGTCGCGTCGGCCAGAAGGATGCCGTTGCGGGCGTCGTTCACTCGGGCGGTGACGCCGATGCCGGAGCCGTTGATCGCCTGAACCACGTCGTCGAGGGTCTCCGCCGCCGAGAGATCGACGGTGGCCGACGCCCCGCTCCGGTCGGTCAATTGCAGCGCCCCGAGCTGGCCCAGTCCCTTGCCGCCGTTGAGGCTGGAAAGGAGGACCGTCTGGAGACCGCCCATCAGCTTGCGGCCGGTGATGACGCCGTCCGCCGCGGGGCCGTCCAGGCCGAGATCCGCCAATGCCGGCGAGTCGTAAAGCGACTCGAGCTTGAAGCTCCCTGCGCCGGTGGTCAGGTCGGTGACGATCAATCGCTCGCCGTCCGGGGCGATCTCGGCCTTGAGTTTTCCCGGCTGGACGTCATTGATGCGGTCGAGGATTTCGCCGAGCGTTGTCTCGGGGGTGGCCGTGCCGCCGCCCGAGGGCCGCGGCGACAAGTCGATGCTTCCGGTGGTGCCGTCGCGGAGCTCGTAGGAGATGTCGGGCAGCACCGTGCTGGCCAGCACGCCGCTGCCGTCGTTCAGCTCCGACACCAGAGTGTTTTCGGTCAGGCGAAGGATGTCCTGTCCCTCGGCCACAATTCCTGCCACGTCGATGCCCGAGAGGCCCAAAGACGCGGCGGTCGTGCCGCGTCCCACCTCTTGGACCTTAAGGTTGTTGACGGCCTGGCCGGTGTTGTCCTGGAGGCGGATGCGGTCGCCCGCGGCCGAGGCCGTGACGTTGATGGTCGCGTTGGCGTTGATGGCTTCGAGGACGTCGTCGACCGATTGGGCCGTGGAGAGGTCGATTTCGGCGCTGGCCCCGCTGCGGTCGGCGATGCGGATACGGCCGGGGACAAAGCCCGTCCCGCCGCCGAGCTGGTCCAGGCCGGCGCTGCGCAGCACGTCGTCGCCGAAGCGGAAGCTGAACGTGCCCCCGCCGAGCGGATTGCTATCGCTGAGAATACCCGCGCTGAGAAACTGGGCCGACTCGGCCGTGCGGATGGGAGTAAACTGATAGGCGCCTGCGCTCGGCGTGCCGGTCATCGTCGCGGCCAGGACGGAGTCGTTGCTGCTGGTGACCTTGAGCTTCTGGAAGACGGCGGCCTTGCCCAGGTTGTCGCTCATGTAGCGGGTGGCCATCAGCAGGGCCGACAGCTCGCCGATGGCCAACTGCTCCTTCTTGAGCGCGTCGGTCCGCGTCTGGAGCGTGACGCGGGGGAGGGCCGCCAGCTTCATCAGGGCCTCGACGGTCTTCCCGATCTCCATCCCCGTGATCAGACCGATGTTGCTTTGGATGCGTCCCATGGCAGTCTCGGCGCGCAACGAGAGTGTTTCCCTTGCGGTTACCCTTTACTTCAAGTCGGCTGTCAAGCTGGGCAAAAGTTAGCAATTTTGCCAGTCCTGTGGCACAGCCGCCCCCGGCTGTCCTAGCCGTGCAATGTGGGACAGCCGCCCCCGGCTGTCCTCGGCAGTCCTAAATAACGTTGCGCGATTCAGGGACTCCCCTATTAGCCCCGAAGGGGCGAGAGTCAATAGCCAGGGGCGTCAGCCCTCGTTGTTACACACAAGTCGCCGTGCAGTTTTCCGTCCCGGAGGGACGTGTGATAGCTGGGAAGATAGGTGGCCAAGGGAAAATCGCAAGTCCCGGAGGGACGGTCGAAAGTTTCCCCAGCGATGAATCGCTGGGCTATTGTCAAACGTCCCTACGGGACGAATACGTTCTTTCTTCCTTCCAAACCCAGCGATGAATCGCTGGGCTATTGTCAAACGCCCCTACGGGGCGAGATGTTCGCCACTTGTGTGTAACAACGAGGGCTCACGCCCCTCTGGCTATTGGCTGCCGCCGCTCCGCGGCTAAAGGCCGCAAAACAAAACCGGTCCACCCCGACGCTCGGGGCGGACCGGTGCGTTATCCGTCAATCGGATCGGACTACAGGTTCCGCAGCAGGGCCAGCACGTTCTGCGGCTGCTGGTTGGCAATGCCCAACACCGCCATGCCGGACTGCGTGAGGATCTGGGCCCGGGTCAAGTTGGCCGTCTCGGCGGCAAAGTCGGCGTCGCGGATCGAGCTTTCCGCTTCGGTGAGGGCCACCACCGTGTCGCTGAGGGCCTTGATGTTGGTGTCGAGGGTCGTCTTCTGGAAGGCGCCCAGCCGGCCGCGGAGGTTGATGATCGAGGTGACGGCGTCGTCCGCGATCTTCGCCGCCTGACCGACGTTGTTTATCAGCGACGCAACCAGGCCGTTGCCGAGCATGTAGAGTTTTCCGCTCGCGCCGCCCAGTCGGGTCGTATTGACGCTCTGGATGCCCATGCGGGCCTGCTGGTTGGCGACCACGTCGGGCCCCAACTGGAAGAGGGCCCCGCCGCCGGTGATCGAGAAGTTGAAGGAGGTCACCTTGTCGGCGGTGACCTCAATGCTCATGTCCAGCGTGGACGTAGTGATCGACAGGATGTTGCCGTCGGCCACGGCCGTAACGCCGTTGATCTTGGCATCGGCGTCGGTGCCGGTGTCCCGGGAGGCGCTCAGGGCGGTCTTGAGCGTGCCGGCGATGCCTTCATTCGTGACGCTGGCCGCCGTGAAGTACTTGGAGCCGTAACCGTTGGACTTGATCGTCAACAGCCCGTTGTCCTGCGCGGCCCAGACGCCCGTGGAGTCGGTCACCAGGTTCAGCGCGGCGGTGATCTGGTTCGCCGAGGTGCCGACGCCGAAGTTGAAGGCCTCGCTGCCGGTCGCCCCGGCCACCTCCATCACCAGGTCCGCCAGCAGCGTGTTGCCGCCGGAGGAGGCCGTATTGCCCACCGCGTAGACGTCCTTCGAGGAGCCGTAGATGTAATTGAGGCCCCCCGTCGGCTGGATCCAGTTTGCGCTGAACCCCCCGGCCAGGCCATCGATGGCGGTGACGATTTTCGCAAAAGTAGACTTGGTTGTGTCGGTGGCATCGACCTGGATCACGATCTCGTTCTTCACCGCGTCGTAGGCCGCAAGGGGATCCCCCAGGCCTACCTTGGCCTCCAGGCGGACTTGCAGGTTGTTGTAGTTGGCGCCCGGGTTCAGGGCCGCGACCTGGAGCTTGTCCACGACGGTCTTGGGTGTTGGCTGGCCCGCAAGGTCCACGGTTTCCGCGTCTTTGAGTGGCTCGGTATTCGTGGCGGTCCAGCCGTCCAGCTTGTTGATCGCCGTCACAACGTCGGCCACCGAGGAGGTTGCTGCCTTGTAGTAGACGTCGAGGGTCTTTGCCGCGCTGTTGTAGTCCGCGTATTCTTCGCCCTTGATCACGGCATCGCTGGCCACGAACGTAATGAGGACGTCATTTCCCAGTTCCAAGGACTTCGATTGGATGTCGACGGTCACCGTGGTGCCACTCGTTTGCAGCACGGCCGCCGCGACGGGTGCGAAACTGATGGTGGCCATCGCCTGCGTGGCCGCCGAGAACCCGCTGCGGAGATACCCCGTGATCGTGCTATTGGTCACGGGCTTTGTCTCGAGGGCCGTCTGAGCAGCGCCCCACATGAAAGTGTTAGCGGTGCCGCCAACGCCGCCTCCACCGACAGCCGTCACGTCGAAGAGGGCGCTGATCGCGGAGGCTGCCACGGTGGTTGTGATAGCATCCAGGGCGGCATCGGCGGCGTTGAGCGTAAGGAGGATCTCCTTCGCCCCCGCGTTCCACGCGGCGCCGTCCGCAGCTCCCGTCTGCACCTTCACCTTGACGTCATTGAAGTCGGTCCCGGCCGTCTTGGCCGTGAACACCATCTCGGGGGCGACGAACGTATCGCCGGAGACAAGAGCACCGACGTTACCGTCGGCGCCGTCGAGGGCCGCATAGAACAAATCAGGACCAACGCCGGGGATGGCATTGATTGCGGCGACCAGAAGGCTGGCGACGCCCCCCCCGTGTGTGAGGGCCAGGACCTTGGTCTCCTGGTTGTACGCCGCACTCACGGCGCCGGTGTTCGTGAGGGTGACCGTCACACCCTCCATCTGCGGCCCAACGGTCATGGCGGTGATTGAAATCGCGGAGGTTGTCATCTCCAGCGTTGTTCGCGGGGCGAACTTAAGCGTAGCGGACGCCTTGGCGTCGCCGGAAGCGCTCTGGATGTTGGCCTGCGTGGCGGGGACCAGGATTTCGGTGTTCACGTTGACCTGGCCGGTCGACCCGATCGTCGCCTGGTTGACCTGCAGATTCTTGATGTCCGGAATCGTCGCCGCGTTGGTGATGAAGTCCAGGGTGCCGTCCAAGAGGCCGCGGCCCTGAAACTTCGTGGTCTGGGCAACGCGGTTGATGGATTGCAACGCAGCGTCGATCTGCAACTGGTTGGCCGCGATCTGCTCGTCGCTCATGGCGCCCGCGTTGGCCGCCTCTTCGACCAGCCCGCGGATGTCGTGCAACAGCAAGCTGATCTGGCCCAAGGCGCTGTCGGCCGTGGCGATCATCTGGTTGGCCCGCTCGCTGTTGGTGATCGCCTTCTGCGTGCTGACGATGTCGCTGCGAAGGATTTCGCTGGCGATCAAGCCGGCGGGATCGTCCTTGCCCGTATTGATCCGCAAACCGGTGCTCAACCGGTTCAGTGCTTGCTGCAACGACGCGTTCGTCCATTGCAAGTTCTTCTGGGCATTGAGTGCGCCGATGTTGGTGTTGATACGGGTCATGCTAGAAACCTCCCTTACAAGGATTTAATCCAAGCCTGACCGGAGTGCGGAGTATCGGTGCGTCCGGACGAGCTCGTCGGTCTACTGCGCCGGCTGATACGCTTCAACACGGGCGCCCGTAGTTTGTTGTTGGACTCTGTTCGCCAAACGGTAGGGAGTCCCGAGGCACGTGCGTTCGGGACCACTGCGCGGTGACCCCCGGAAGGTCGCCTGACAGTGCCACCTACCCCGCGTTATCGGCCCGGCAAGATGGACACTTTAGGCAATCTACAGGTTCCGGCGGGTTTTTTGTGCGATGTCCCCAATGGTCTTTTCTCGGCTTACCGGAGCGACGAGCCAAGAGAAATGGCCCTTGCGAGGCAGGTCTGGATTTGCGGGGCCTGAATCGCCGGAATCTTCGCTACAACCCGACCGGTTCCAGGTCCGTAGAACGGGTTTGAGACCGGTTCCCCCGTCTCAGAGACGTTGTCGTGTGCCGAAATCAGCCGTCTTGCCGGTTTTCCCGGCGACGACGTCTCGATCATCCTCTTTGCCGATCCGGAGGTTCTCGCGCTGGATGGCCTCGAACACCTCCCGCCGGTGAACTGGTATTTCCGAGGGGGCATCGATCCCCAAGCGGACCTTGTCCCCACGAATGTCGACGATCGTCACGACAATGTTGTCGCCGATGATGATGCTCTCGTCGCGCTGCCGGGACAAGACTAGCATCGGTGACTCCTTCGCTGAGAGAGCGGGCGGGGAGCAACACAAGGAAGCACACAGAGGGTCTATCGGTCAAGGCAATCCAGGTAGACCAGGAAAAATAGCTAGAGATAGTTCAACAGCGACATCTGCGAAATCAGGGCGATCACCCGCAGACTTGCCTCGTACGCGATCTGCTTGGCCGAGAGCTCCGATACGACCTCCGCCATGTCCACATCGTACTCCACCGACATCGTCTGACGAAGCTCGATCTCCTCCGAATCCAGCCGCTGCTGAAGAACCTCCAGCCCCTGCTGTCGGGCCCCCAGCTCCGCCCGGGAGAAATTGAAATCCACCGTACGCCGGTCCAGCATTTCCACTGACCGGTCCATTTCCCACAGATCGTTGGTCAGCAGGGCGCGTTGCAGGCGTATCAGGGCGGTAAACAGCCCGTCGGTCTCCTTCGGGCCGACGTCGGCCCCCGTGAGCTGATCGGGCTCGCCCCCCGAGACGGCAAACCAGGACCCCGGCGGGGTCACATCGACCGGCCCGTTGCCCGTGTTGGGCGATCCGTCCGCCGGGTCCAACGCGACGGTGAAGAGTGCGCGGACTTCCGGGTCCACGTCCGAACCGCTCAGGAAGAGCGTCACCAGGTCGTTGGCGGTGGTCGCCCCGGGGGTAATCCCAACCGTGACGGTGGCGACGTGCGTGATCGGATCGACGCTGTAATGGAGATACTCGTTTCCGGGGCCCAGGCCGCTGTCTTGGACCACGATGCGGGTCCCGTTGGTTTCCGTTCCGCCCCCCACGGCTTGGACCAACAGGTCGTTGTTGGGACCGGCGGAGACGACCGAGGTCTGGGCAATCGCGCCGGAGGTGGTGGCCGTGCTGCTGTCCTGGCCCTTGGGGATCAGGCCCAGGTCGATCGCCGCCGTGCTCATCGGACTGCGGGTCACGGTGAGGTGTGACGGGCCTGTGCTGCGGTCTACCAGCTCGATGCCGTTTCCGCGGACGGCGAGCCGGGCCTCCAGGGGGACGCCCAGGGCCGGATCGCTGTTCGTGGGATTGTCGTTGATCAAGTCCAGCACGTCGCCGATCGTCTTGGCGCCGTGGACGTCGATCGTGAAGCTGACGCCGTCGTTGCGGGTAATCATGAAGTCGGCGTCGGCGGGGAACACTCCCTCGGCCTGCCCCTGATAGTCCATGACTCCGCGGCCGAAATTCAGGTCCGCCAGCCTGGTCTCGTCGGTGAAGGTCCGCAGGCCCAGTTGCGCGGCGGCGATGCCGCCGTTCTCGCCGATGGCAAAGTCGGTGCCGCTGAGCCGCGAGCGCACGTCGATCCCCGTTTTTTCGGCGTTGATCTCGGCCAGCACTCCCGCCGGCGAAGTGTTCAGCGTGTTGAGCAGGTCCTCGACGGTCACGGCTTTCGAGATATCGATCGTGTAGGGCGAAGAGCCGCCGTTGAGGATCTGAAGTCCGCTGTCCTGGTCCAGATCGGCCCCGCTGCCGTACGCCGTGACCACGGGGGGGGTGGTCGCGCTGTCGATCAGCCCAATGCCCCCCTCCGGACCATCCAACGGATCGGCCTCCGCCTGAAACGGAATCAAGCCGACGTCGAACCGGTCGTTGACGGCTTTGACCACGTCCCTGGCTTCGGTGTAGTTGTCCTCGATGTGGATCACCAAGGTCTTGGCCACCGGGTCCCAATCGACCGTTTCGCTGCCGGCGTGGACCGTCGGGTCGTCGACGAGCGAGATCGTCACGCCGTTGAGCGTCTCTCCGTTGACGCCGGCCCGGAATATGATGTCGTTCTGCGGGCCTCCCGGGCGCAGGACGGCGGTCGCCCGGGTGCCGAGCACGTCGGCCAGCCGCGCGGTGGGGCGGAGGATCGGGTCCAGGTCGGCGCTGTAGACGGGGTTGGTGCCCACGCCGTTTTCGGTGAGGATCCCCAGCTCGGCCGCCGTGGTCCCGCCGCCCACTTCGTTGATCGTCAGGTTGCCGCCGGCCAGTTGCAGCACGAATCCGGTGGGGGTGATTTCGAGGTCGATCGTGTTTCCCGCGGGCGGATGGGCGTGGATCAGGGCGACCACGTCCCCGACGGTCTCGGCCTGGCTGAGGTCGATGATCTGGGTGGAGGCGCCGTCGGAAATGGCGATGCTCCCCTTGCGGATTCCCTGGCCCCCGCGGAGGTCGGCCAGCCGGGTGTCGCGCGTGACGACCGGATTGAGGTCCACGCTCCCGCGCACGGGCTCGGAGATCGCCCCGAAGACTTCGTTTCCCTGCGAGTTGGTGTCGAAGAGCAGATCGACGTTGCCGTAACTGGCCAGGCGCTGCTCGTTGCCATCGTAGCGCACGAGGTTGCCCTGCTCCAGGGTGAAGGGCCGCGTCATGGTTTCCGAGCCGGCAAAGAGATAGCGGCCGCGGAAGTTCTGGTTCCCCGAATCGAC
>Ga0315293_10005751_pt1 | contig 11664 bp, 12 predicted proteins | sample YL17G13_20_MG_FD_203071 | JGI IMG/M metagenome (GOLD analysis project Ga0315293, IMG submission 203071) | Sediment microbial communities from Yellowstone Lake, YNP, Wyoming, USA - YL17G13_20 | ecosystem: Environmental > Aquatic > Freshwater > Lake > Sediment | place: USA: Wyoming | collected... | reverse complement strand
AAGATCGAGAAAAAGATTTCATAAAGGAGCCGATAAAAGAGAGGAAGCAATTTCAACTTTATATTATGTGCTTTTAGGTTTATTAAAAATTATTGCTCCGATTATGCCATTTTTCGCAGAAGAAATATATGGCAGATTAAGAATAGCGAATATGTCCGAATCAATACATCTATGCGATTGGCCAAAAGCAGGGAAAGTAAATAATAAGCTTGAAGAAAAAATGGCAGAAGTTAGAAAGATTGTTAATTTGGCGTTGGCCCAGAGAGCTGAGGCTGGGATTAAGGTGCGCCAACCGTTAAGAGAATTAAGAATTATGAATTATGAATTAAGAAAAGAAGAAGAGTTGCTTGAATTAATAAAAGATGAGGTCAATGTTAAAGAAATTAGTTTTGGCAAAGAAATTAAATTGGACACTAAAATCACTAAAGAACTAGAAAAAGAAGGGGAGTATCGAGAACTGGTGCGCAATGTTAATAAAATAAGAAAAGAAATGGGGCTAACTCCTAAAGATCTAGTTGCAATTGAGTCTGATTTTGATATTATAAATAAAGAGGAGTTTAAAAAAGAAGTCGGAGCCAAAGAGTTTAATTTTAAAACCAATCCGCCGGCCGGCGGAAGCCAAGAAATAAAAATAAATAATAAAAAAAATTATATCAAGATAGAGAAATTGAATTGAAAATGTGGTATAATTAAAATATGAAAGCGGTAAATAATTTTATTAAAAAAAGACCCTATTTGGTTTGGCATACAGAGAATTATGACAATCTTTCGCAAGAAGCTATTGTAGAAGCTGTTTTGAATTACGGTACTTTTGATGATTTCAAAAATTTAATTAAAATATTAGGAATTAAGAAAACAGCAGCTATTTTTAGAAAAGAAAAAAGAAAAAAAAGATCTAATTATCGCCCTGAAGTTAAGAATTATTTCGCTCTTTATTTTAATAAATATGCATAAAGAAACTTTAAGCCGAGAACAAGAAGATTTTTTACCTAAAATAGCGCCTTTTTCAAAAGATTATGGTTTAGCAGGCGGCACAGCCATTGCTTTTTATATTGGTCATCGCCGATCCATAGATTTTGATTTGTTCACCAACAAAGAATTTAACAATCTAACTCTTAAGAACAAAATAAAAAAGAATATAAAAATAGAGAAGATAATTGTTGATAAGTTAGGTGAATTTACTTTTATTTCTAACAAAGTAAAGTTTACCTTTTTTCATTATCCTTATAAAATAAAATTTTCAAAGAAAATAAATAATACAATTAAACTGCCGGATTTGCTGTCTTTGGCCGCAATGAAGGCCTATTCTTTGGGCCATAGAGTCAAATGGAAAGATTATGTAGATTTATATTTTATAATAAAGGATTATTTCAGTATTAATAAAATTATCAAAAAGGCAGAAGATATTTTTTCTTCAGAATTTAACGAAAAGATATTTAGAACTCAATTATCTTATTTTAAAGATATAGATTATACAGAAAAAGTTATTTATATGAAGGATTTTGAAATAAGCGATGAAGTCATTAAAAAAGGTCTGATTAAATTTAGTCTAAAATAAAATTTATGGGAATTTTTGATAATAAAAGATCATCGGTTCCAAGGCGGGAGCTGCGATCAACTTTTAAAAAAGACAGCGGGATAATTCCGGGAACCGGCGGGAAAAAATATTACCAGAAAGAAAGAGAGGGAATAGTAAAAGAAGTATTCGGGCCTAAATACGGAAGCGATATTTCTAAAACCGATTACCGGATGGCTTTGAGGGATTTGAAGGTTGATAAGAAATCGGCCAAAGCTCCGGGAGAGAGGCTGGCTTTAGACCGAGAGATAAAATATTTAAAACAAAGAGGAGGAAAAAGCTTATAGCAAATGGCTGTTCATTATAGGACCCAAGCTTTTATATTAAATAAAACTGACTGGAATGAGGCAGACCAGGTTTTTAATGTTTATACCAAAGAATTCGGGAAAATAAAAGTTTCCGCTAAGGCGGTCAGAAAAATTAAATCAAAGCTAAGATCCGGAATAGATCTTTTTTATTTGTCAGAGATTGAATTTATCCAGGGCAAAACTTATAAAACCCTAACCGATGCAATTATTTTAGACAAATTTGAAAACATTAGAAAAGATTTAGAAAAATTAGAAGTTGTCTCTCAAATTGCCGAAGCTTTAGACGGTTTGGTTCACGAACAAGAACAAGACGAGGACATGTTTAATTTATTGAAAGAATCCTTTAATAAATTAAACAATTCCCAATTCCCAATTCCCAATTCCCAATTAATTTATTATTATTTTTTCTGGAATTTGCTCTCTTTATTGGGCTACCAGCTTGATTTATATCATTGTGTTTTTTGCCAAGAAAAACTTTCTCCTGCCAAGCTTTATTTCAATCCTGAAGGAATAATCTGTTCAGATTGTTCTGATAAAGCAGAGCAGAAAATAGAAATTCCTCCGGAGGTCGTTAAGATTTTAAGGATTATTTTAAAAAAAGAATGGAACATTTTATCAAGATTAAAAATAAACCAATACCAGGAATTGCTAAAAAAGATATCCACAGACCACCTTCTATTCTATAAGAATCACAATATGCTATAATAATATATAATAATATAATAAAATAATATTAATATATATATGCAAAAAATCGTTCAGTTTTTTAAAAAAGACGTTCCTAATTGGCTTAGAAATTTGCTCTATTTTGTTTTGGTGTTAGAAACGGTTATAGTTGTTTTTATCTATTTCAAGCCCGAGCTCTGGATTGATTTTGTTTCTTTTGTCTCTTAAATTTAAAGCCTAGCGCTAAAAATAACAGCATCAGCTTTGTTCGGTGGTGTTGTTTTTTATTTGAGAATATATTATTATATTAAATAATATGAGAAAATATATTTTCATTGCTATATTTGTTTTAACTTTAGGCCTGGGCCTGGCTGGTTATTGGTATTGGCAGCAGAATCCTTATTCTAAAGAGGTTTTAAAGTTAGAAATTCTTGGTCCTGATATCGCTTTAGCTTCATACGAAGTTACCTACACGGTAAAATATAAAAATAATGGCGATATAAGATTGGAAGAGCCCCGTCTTATTTTTGAGTTTCCTGAATATACTTTACTGGAACCGGGCGTTTCAAGAAGAATAGAAATAGGGCCGGAAGAACTGGGAGATATTTATCCCGGAGAGGAAAAAACCTTTCAGTTTAAGGGCCGTCTTTTAGGCAAAGAAAAAGAAGTTAAAACGGCCAAGGCCTGGTTAAGCTATCAGCCAAAAAATCTTCAGGCCCGCTATGAATCAACCACAAGTTTCAGCACCACCGTTGATTCCGTTCCTCTTACTTTTGATTTTGATCTTGCTTCAAAAGTTGAAGCAGGCAGAGAATTTGGCTTTTCAATAAATTATTTTTCCAGTTTGGATTATCCGTTTAGCAATTTAAGCATAAAAGTTTTATATCCTGATGGTTTTGAATTTATTCGAAGCTTGCCCCAAGGATTAGATAACAGCGATTTTGAAATAGTTCTTTTAAATCCGGCTGAAGGAGGCAGAATTGAAATCCAAGGAAAGTTGTCAGGCAATCTTAATGAGCAGAAGATTTTTAAAGCAACCATCGGCATTTGGAAAGACGATGAGTTTATTGTTTTAAAAGAAATAACCAGAGGGACAGAGATTACCAAGCCCCAGCTTTCTGTTTTTCAGCAAATAAACAGCCAGTCCGATTATATTGCCAATCCGGGAGATATACTTCATTACGAAATCTTTTTCAGAAATATTAGCGATGAGCCATTTCAGGATTTATTTTTAGCGCTTACTCTTGAAGGAGACGGATTTGATTTTGATACGGTTAAAGCCGAATCGGGCCAGTTCCAGCAGGGAGACAATTCTATAATTTGGGATTGGAGGAGCGTACCAAAACTTAAATTTTTAGACCAGGGCAAAGAAGGAAAGGTAGAATTTTGGATCAATTTAAAAGAGGGTTGGAGTTCAGGAGAAAAAGACGCTTTATTAAAAAGTTCAATTTTAATTTCTCAAGTGAAAGAAGAATTTGAAACAAAGGTTAATTCTAAATTAGAAATTTTTCAGCAGGCTTCTTATGAGGATGAGGTTTTCGGCAACTCCGGCCCCATGCCTCCTGAAGCAGGCAATTTAACTACTTATACTGTGATCTGGCAGGTAAAGAATTATTTTAACGATCTTAAAAATGTAAAAGTAAAAGCTGTTCTTCCTTCTAACGTCAGATTAACCGGCAAGATTTTTCCTGAATCAGAATCTTCAAAATTTGCTTTTGACAGCGGAAGCAGGGAAATTGTTTGGATGATTGGAGACATGGAAGCGGGAACAGGAATTTTTAACGACGGTCCTAATATTGCTTTTCAAATTTCTTTGACGCCCGATTCGAGCCAAAGGAATACTAATGCTTTGCTTATTAATGAAGCAAGAATCAGCGGAGAAGATCAATGGACAGAATCAGTCATTGAGGTAGAAAGCGATTCGGTCAAAACCGCTTCGCCAGTAAGATAAGGAGCAAGATAAGGCATAAAAATCTTTCAGTACCACGGACTAGTTTATGGTACTGTTGTTTTTTGTTGGCGGAAAAGGTAAAATTAAAAAATGGAAAACTTAATGCAAAAAATTGTTGCACTTACTAAAAGACGAGGTTTTATTTTTCCCTCATCTGAGATTTACGGCGGATTCGGTTCTTGCTATGATTTTGGTCCCTTAGGCGTGGAGCTGAAAAATAATATTAAAAAGGCCTGGTGGGATAAAATGACCAAAAATCAAGAAGATATTGTCGGGTTGGACGCTTCTATTTTAATGAGTCCTAAGGTTTGGCAGGCATCGGGACATCTGACGGCTGGGTTCGCTGACGAGTTGGTTGAGTGCCGAGGTTGTCACAAAAGATTCAGGATAGATGAGATAAAAGCTCAAAGCTCAAAACTCAAAACTCAAAACTACAACTTAAAACTCAAAATTTTGGGATGTCCGGAGTGTGGGGGAGAGCTGACGAAATCGAGGAAATTCAATTTGATGATGAAAACATTCGTGGGACCAGTAGAAGATGAAGCAGCAGTAACTTATTTGCGGGCTGAAACCTGCCAGGGGATTTATACTAATTTTAAAAATGTTCTTCAGACAATGAGAATGAAAATTCCTTTTGGAGTCGCTCAGATTGGCAAGGCATTCAGAAATGAAATTAATCCTAAAGATTTTCTTTTCAGAACTAGAGAATTTGAGCAAATGGAAATGCAGTGGTTTTGCGATCCGAAAAAAGCCGATAAGTTTTTTGATTTTTGGCTGAAGCAGAGATTAAACTGGTATTATAATTTAGGCATAGATAAAAAGAACTTAAGGATTTACGAAGTTCCTAAAAAAGAATTAGCCCACTATGCTAAAAGAGCGGTTGATATTGAATATAATTTTCCTTTCGGCTGGAAAGAAATTGAAGGAATTCATAATAGGGGAGATTGGGACTTGTCTAACCATGCTAAAAATTCGGGCCAAGACCTAAAATACGAAGATTACTACCCGTATATTATTGAAACATCAGTAGGGGTAGACAGATCTCTTTTTGCTTTTCTTTGCGATGCTTATCAAGAAGTAAAAGGGGGACGCACCGAAACAACTGAATCAGCAAAAGAGGTAGAGATGGTTTTAAAACTTGATAAAAAATTAGCCCCGATAAAAGCAGCCGTGTTTCCTTTGGTTAAAAACAAACCGGAATTAGTTAAAAAAGCCAAAGAGGTTTATCAATTATTAAAGCCTGATTTTACTTGCCAATATGATGAGACGGGTTCTATCGGCCGGCGCTATCGCCGCCAGGACGAAATCGGAACCTTATTCTGCATTACCATTGACTTTGACAGCTTAAAAAAAGACGATGTTACTGTCCGAAACCGCGACACTATGAAACAAGAAAGAGTTAAAATAAAAGATTTATTAGAATGTTTAAGAAAACAATTTTAAAAAATGGGTTGAAGATTATCACTGTTCCTCAAAAGGGGACCCAGGCAGTAACTGTTTTGGTTTTAGTTGGAACCGGTTCTAAATATGAGAAAAAAGAGATTAATGGGATTTCTCATTTATTGGAGCATCTATTATTTAAAGGAACTAAAAAAAGACCGAGCCATATTTCTATTTCTGAACCCTTAGACAGGGTGGGAGGAATATATAATGCTTTTACTGGAGAAGATTATACCGGTTATTTCGCTAAAGTTGACGTTAGGCATTTTGATTTGGCTTTAGATGTAATTTCTGATATTTATTTAAATTCAAAATTAGACCCTAAAGAAATTGAAAAAGAAAAAGGCGTTATTATAGAAGAAATTAATATGTATTATGACCATCCCTCTTTTTATGTCCAGAGCTTATGGAGCAAGGTATTATACGGAGACCAGCCGGCTGGCTGGGATATCGCCGGAACAAAAGAAAGCGTTTCAGCTATTTCCAGAAAACAGTTATCTGATTATATGAAGACTCAATACACTGCTTCTAACACTATTGTTTGCGTGGCCGGCAATGTTTCTGATAGCGCTGCCGCAAAAGTTAAAAAATATTTTTCTAAAATTAAAAGCAAGAGAATCATTGAAAAAGCTCCTGTTATTGAAAAACAGATGAAACCAGAGTGCTTGATAAAAAACAAGCAAACTGATCAGACTCATTTCTGTTTGGGAGCGAGAGGTTATAATCTTTTTCATCCGGATCGGTTTGTTTTGGAGCTTTTGGGATTGATTTTAGGAGGGATGATGAGCTCTCGTTTATTCATTAAAATCAGAGAAGAGCTGGGCCTTGCTTACTATGTAAGAACTGTTGTTTCTGATGATCCAGATTCTGGATTCTTAGTTACTCAAGCCGGCGTAGATAATACAAAAGTTGAAAGGGCTATTTCCGCTGTTTTAAAAGAGTATAAAAAAATGGCGGAAAATAAAATTTCAGAAAAAGAACTTCAGAAAGCCAAGGATCATTTTAAGGGTAAAATGACTTTGCTTTTTGAAGCTTCTGATGCTCGGGCGTCTTTTTACGGAGCTCAAGAGCTTCTTGAAAAAAAGATCTTAACTCCTAACCAAATTTATGGTAAAATTAATAAAACAACCGTTAAGGATATTTTAAGGGTTAGTAAAGACATATTCAAGCCAGAAAAATTAAATTTAGCCTTAATCGGCCCGTTTGAAAATAAAGAAAAATTTGAAAAATTATTAAAATTAGAATACTAAAACTATGGAAAATAACGAAAAAATTTTAGATATTTCTTGGAAAACAATTGCTAAAATTTCTATTGCTGTTGCCGTTTTTTATATTTTTTATTCAGTTAGGAATATTTTAATCTGGTTTATTTTTGCTTTAACTATTTCAGTTCTTTTTAATCCAGCTGTTAGTTTTTTGCAGAAAAAAAGAATACCCCGCGGCTTGGCCGTTGTTTCTATTTATGTCGGGGTTTTTGGCTTTTTAAGTATTTTATTGTTTTCAGTAGTTCCTATATTTATTGCAGAAATCCAATCTTTTTTAAATTCATTTCCTGAGTATTTTGAAAAGATTGCTCCGCCTCTTCAGGGCCTTGGCTTCCGGGCGTTTAATAATTTAGAAAGTTTTTTAATGGCTTTGGGGAGCACTTTAGAAGGCATGGCTGATAATATTTTTGCTGCCTTGTTCAGCATCTTCGGAGGATTTTTCACCACTTTATTTGTTATTGTGACGGCAATTTTTCTTTCTTTAGAAGAGAAAGGAGTGGAAAAGACTCTTATTCTTTTATTTCCAAAAAAATATGAAGCTCAAGTTATGGGGGTTTGGACAAAATGCCAGAAAAAAGTATCGGGCTGGTTTGGAGCCAGATTGTTGGCTTGTTTATTTGTCGGTCTATCCTCTTATCTCGCTTTTCTTCTCTTTAATGTGGATTATCCTTTCACTTTAGCGTTGTTTGCCGGCGTGTTTAATTTCATTCCTTATGTCGGTCCGCTTTTAACAGCCGTTATTCTTTTTCTTATTGTTTTTCCGACCGAAATGTTCAAAGCAATCTTTGTATTGATTGCTTTCGGCTTAATCCAGCAGATAGAGAATAGCATTTTATCCCCGATTTTAATAAAAAAATTTGTCGGCTTGCCTCCGGCTTTAGTTCTGATTTCTTTAGTTGTCGGAGCTAATCTTTGGGGAGCGTTGGGAGCAGTTTTATCTATTCCTTTATTCGGCATTTTGTTTGAATTTTTCAAAGAATTTTTACAGCGCCGCCGCGACAAAAAAGTTGTTGTAGTATAAATAATTTAGTTTAAAATATTTTAAAAATAAAATTTGATAATTAAAAACAAATAGACGATTTAAAATTGCGTCTTTTAAATTGAATTATAATAATCATAAATTCCTACGATCGTGGATTTTTATGATTATTTAATCAATCGAAATGCATCTTATAAAAAAGAAAATATTATTACTCTTATTCGGCGGGATGGCTTTTGGGTATTCTATTACTCCTAACCGTCAGTGGAAAGTATTAAAAGAAATTTCTCAAGGATGGAAAGAAATTAATAAAGAAAAACTAAGAGATGAAATAAGACAACTTTATCAATCTAAACTGATAAGAAGAAAAGAAAATCCAGACGGTTCTTATACAATAGTTCTCAGCGAAAAAGGGAAATTGAAAGCTCTTACTTATTGTTTTCAAGATATGAAAATTAATAAGAAGGAATGGGACGGAAAGTGGAGATTGGTAATTTTTGATATTCCGGAAAAGAAAAGAAGAGGAAGAGACGCTCTTAGAGATAAAATAAAAGAAATCGGTTTCTATGAATTGCAAAAGAGTGTTTTTGTTTTTCCGTATGAATGCAAGGACGAAATAGATTTTATAATAGAGTTTTTCGGATTAAGAAAATACGTCCGTTTCGGAATTTTAGATTCAATTGACAATGAACTTCATTTAAAAAAGATATTTAAACTGAATTGAAATAAATATTTAATAATCATAAATTCCTACGATCGTGGATTTTTATGATTATTATTAATATTATTAAATTATTAAAAGAACAAGATGGTCAAAATTTTAAAATTATGATAAAGTAAAGAACAAGCTAAATTTTATTTTTAAGATATTTATTATGAAAAAATTCTATATCACAACTAGTATCGCTTATACCAATGCCCCGCCCCATATCGGGTTTGCTTTGGAATGCATTCAGGCCGATGTTCTGGCTCGTTATTATAAATCCTTGGGCCGGGATGTTTTTTTCTTAACCGGCACTGATGAGCATGGAATTAAGATTGCCAAAGCGGCAAAAGAAGCGGGAAAAAATCCTCAAGAATTTGTTGATGAAATTTCAGCTAAATTTAAAGAACTAGGTCCTTTGTTAAATCTTTCTAATAATGATTTTATTAGAACCACAGACGAGAAAAGGCATTGGCCAGCAGTAAAAAAGCTTTGGTTGAAACTAAAAGAAAATGAAGATATCTACAAAAAAAAGTATCAGGGATATTATTGTTCCGGCTGCGAAGCTTTTATTACCGACAAGGAATTGATAAACGGGGAGTGTCCCAATCATAAGCAAAAGCCGGAATTAATTGAAGAAGAGAATTATTTTTTCAAGCTCAAAAAATATCTGCCTATAATTAAAAAGAAAATAGAAAAAAACGAAATAAAAATTATTCCCGAAACAAGGAAAAACGAGGTTCTGGGATATATTAAAACAGGCCTGGAAGATATCAGTTTTTCCCGGGCCAAAGAAAAATATTGGGGCTTTTTGGTTCCCGATGACGACAGCCAAATTATTTATGTTTGGGGAGACGCGCTTCCAAATTATATTTCAGCGATAGGATATGCTGAAGAGAGCGATCAATTCAAAAAATATTGGCCGACTGATGTTCATTGTATTGGCAAAGATATTTTAAAATTTCATGCTTTAATTTGGCCGGCAATGCTTCTGTCTTTGGGTTTAGAATTGCCCAAAAACATATTTGTCCATGGCTTTATTGGTGTTGATGGCCAGAAAATGTCAAAATCATTGGGCAACGTGATTGATCCGTTTGAATTAGTTAAAAAATACGGAACAGACCCAGTAAGATACTATCTTTTAAGAGAGATTCCTTCTTCTGAAGACGGAGATTTTAGTTATGAGAAATTTGAGCAAAGATATAATTCTGATTTGGCCAACGGGATAGGGAATTTGGTGGCCAGAGTTAGTAAAATGGCTGAAGATCAACTCAAAGTTCAAAGCTCAAAACTCAAAACCACAACTAAAAACCCAAAAATTAAAAAAGAAATAGAAAAAACTAAAAATAAATACAGAACCGCATTAGAGGAATTTAAATTTAATGAGGCGTTGAAAGCAATTTGGGATCTGATTAGTTTTTGCGATAAATATATTGAGCAAACGAAACCCTGGGAAAAAAAGCAGGGGACTGATTTAGTTTTAAGCGATTTGCTTTTAACAATAGATATTATCGCCGATCTTTTAGAACCCTTTTTACCGGAAACTTCAAAAATGATTAAAAAAAGGACCGTCCCGTTATTTCCTAAAATTTAAATATGCTTATAGATACCCATGCTCATGTTAATTTTAAGGCCTTTGATTATGATTTTGATGAAGTAATCAAACGTTCTTTAGGTGAAGATGTTTGGATGATAAATGTCGGCTCAAAATATGAGACAAGCAAGAAAGCAGTGGAAATTGCCCAGAATTATAATAACGGGGTTTTCGCTGCGATTGGTCTTCATCCAATTCATGCTCAAGACGAAGAATTTGATAAAGAAAGATATAAAAAGCTTGCCCTGAGTGGAAGTGAAGGGTCAGATAAAGTGGTGGCGATAGGCGAAATCGGCTTGGATAAATTTAAAGATTACGGATCATTTTTAAAAGAGCAGAAAGAAGTTTTTTTAAAACAACTTGATTTGGCAAAAGAATTAAATTTGCCAATCATATTGCATTGCCGTATGGCACACAAAGATCTTTTCGAAATTCTTAATTCTTCCCCCTTCGGGGGATCTCCCACAGGGAGACAATTAAGAGGAGTGATCCATTGCTTTACCGGAACTTGGGAAGAAGCTAAAAAATACTTAGATTTAGGATTTTATATCGGGATTAATGGAATAATTTATAAAAGAGACCTTAAGGAAGTAATTGAGAAGGTTCCTTTAGAAAAAATTCTTATTGAAACAGATTGTCCCTATCTTACTCCTCCTCAAGCAGAATCTGAACGCAATGAGCCGATTTTTGTCAGATACATTGCTAAAGATATTGCCAGAATAAAAGGGATAGATTTTAAAACAGTCAGCCAAACCACTTTTCAAAACGCCGCTGATTTATTTAATATTTAACCGTTTGGCCTTGACATAGTTTTATATTTCATTAGTATTATAGAATATAAGTTCTTTGATAAAGAAAAGATGGAATTTAAGAAAGGAGGTGTTTGTTGAAAATATAGTGAAAATATAGTGAAAGAACAATGTCAGCAAAAATGGTTTTTTGAGTTTTGAGAAAGGATCTGTTATGAAAGATTTTAAAATTGTAGTTTCTTGTATTGGTTTGATTCTGATAACCTTTTGTTCAACTTTATGTTCAGCTGGTTTTACAGCCAGCATTTCAACTGCTGACGGAAGCATTCTCGGCACAGGCAATTGGGTTAGTAATTCAACGCCAGCAATATTCAGCTATAATGTAGATCAAGTTGGAGATTTTTGGCACTACGAGTATAACTTTAATGTTCCT
>Ga0315293_10005748_pt1 | contig 11666 bp, 9 predicted proteins | sample YL17G13_20_MG_FD_203071 | JGI IMG/M metagenome (GOLD analysis project Ga0315293, IMG submission 203071) | Sediment microbial communities from Yellowstone Lake, YNP, Wyoming, USA - YL17G13_20 | ecosystem: Environmental > Aquatic > Freshwater > Lake > Sediment | place: USA: Wyoming | collected... | reverse complement strand
GGAGGCAGAAGGTTATGCAAGAGAGATAAGCAGAAAGGTGCAGGATGCGAGGAAAAAAGCCTGTTTGAACAAGCAGCAGGAGATAGAGCTTGTCATCCAAACTGACAAGGAACTTGGGAAGATGCTTGAAATACATTTAAAAACACTCAAGGAAAAGACAAATTCCAGAAAAGCGTCCATAGTCAGTAGTGAAAAAGCGTTGAGGGGGTATGAAAACACCGTCGAAGAGAGGGTGAAAGATAAGACTGTAAAGATACTGTTTAATGTGATATAAAGAAGTAAAGTTTAAATACTCTAAACGCATTAAAAATTTAACATTTTGCAGTAGAAAATAAATGTTCAAAAAACAAAATGATTATAAAAGAAGAGTTTTTAAGCCGTCTTAGAAAAATTTTTGGCTTAAATCTCTATGAGGTGAGGGTTTGGACAGCGCTTTTGTCAAGAGGCGTCTCCACAGCCGGAGAGCTCAGCACCATAGGCGATGTTCCACGAAGCAGAACTTATGATATTCTTGAAAGTCTTGAAAAGAAGGGATTTGTCTTGATGAAACTTGGAAAGCCTATAAAATTCATAGCATTAAAACCCGAAGAGGTCATTGAAAGAGTAAAACGAAATGTTGTTATTGAAGCTGCAGACAGAAGCAAAAGGCTTGATGGTTTGAAAGATGATGAAGTTCTGAAAGAGTTAAGCACATTGTTTACTCAAGGTGTTAAGTTTGTTGAGCCTCATGAATTAAGCGGCGCATTGAGGGGCAGAAACAATTTGTACAATCATCTTGATATGATAATAAGAAACGCGGAAAAATCAGTCACAATAGTTACTTCTGAAGACGGCTTGAACAGGAAGTTTGAAAGCCTGAAAGCCTCGCTGGAAAAAGCAAAAAAGAAAGGCGTCAAGATAAGAATCGCTGCGCCTATTTCAGACAAAAATGCAAAGATTGCGAAAGAGATGTCAAAATTCGCTGAGGTCAAGTCAGTTGACAACATAAGCGCGAGATTTGCGATAGCTGATGGTAAGGAATTATTGTTCATGGTCTTGAATGATGATGATGTCCATCCATCTTATGATCTAGGCGTATGGGTAAACACACCATATTTTGCAAATGCATTAGAACAGCTTTTCAATGTCTCATGGAAAGACATGGACTCATTAAAAGGCTCGAAATAGAATTCTTTATCAGTAGCGGGGATTAAACTGTCTTTGTTATCGCCATAATTTTTAAAAAGCTCAAATCAATTAAATTAAGATGGCAAAATCTAATAAGCAGAATTATTCTCCAGAGATGTATAATCCCCGCAAGCATTTGTGGGAGCTTTTGTTGGAAGAAAACCCAATGTATGGAAAAGAACAAATTGATTTTCCTAAACTAAAGAATCCCTCTAAATATACAGGGTTATTGTTTGATAGAGGAAATATCCAAGATAAAATAAAACTTCTTGTAAAAGACGGTGTTGAATTTTTTTATAGAAAAGTTGACAAAAAAGGAATAATAAGAACAACCCATTACAAGAATGGTGCAATAATAAATTAATTTAAAGCGCAATTCAAACAACATCCCCGTACAAGTAATGCGGGGCTATGTTTGTTATTTTAACATTAACAAATTTTCCTAAAAGAGATTTGTCAGCTTTAAGGACTATCTGCTTGTAAGATTCATTTCTTGCAAGCATGTCATTGCTTTTTCCGAAATCATCAATCAAGCATTTTCCCTGCCAGCCAATCCATTTTTTGTTATTGTCAATCGCTATTTCTTGGTGAAGCGGCGCGAGTTTTGTGCTGCGTTTTTTTATTTCTTCGCTCGAAAGCTGTTTTAACTTTGATGCCTGTGTTCGCGGCATGCTCCAGAATTTGCTTATGTTCAAGATGTCCGGCTTTATTTTTTTAATAATCTGAATTGTTTTTTCAAAATCTTCATTTGTTTCAGTCGGATATCCGCAGATTATATCTGTTGAAATTGTTATGTCTGGAATTTCTTTCCTGAATGCTTCAATTATTTTCAAAAAATCTTTGACAGAATAATTCCTGTTCATTGCTTTCAGAACAGAATCAGAGCCTGCCTGCAATGGAAGATGCAAAAATTTGAACATTTTTTCATTTTTGTAGCATTTAACCAACTCATGCAAAATTGGAAGAACATTGTTTGGATTCATCATTCCAAGGCGCAAATAGAATTTGCCTTTCAAAGAAAGAATTTTTTCAAGAAGCTCGGGCAGCATTCTGCTGCCATCATCAAGCCCATAAGCCGCGTTGTCCTGGCTTGTGAGCCAGATTTCTTTCGCCCCGCTATTAATATCATTTTTTACTGATTTCAGGATGTTTTGCTCAGAATATGAGAATAAATCCCCTTTTGCAAGGCGAGTAATGCAAAAAGAGCAATTCCCTGAGCATCCTTCGCTTATCTGCGTTATGCTTATCACTTTGTTGAAAGGAATTTTTGGCAGGCACAATTTTTCCTCGTTTCTTTCGCTCAAAAAATCTTTTTGTTTTCCTTTTATCACGGAGCTTACGGCAAGCAGTATTTTCTTGAAATCATGAACTCCGACAAGAACAGCATTCGGCGCTATTTTTTTTATCTTGTCCGCCTCTGCAGATGACATGCATCCCGCGACAACCAGTTTTTGTTTTGAAAACCCTTGTATGCAGGAGCGCATTCTCTGCTCCGTGCGCCCTTTAACAATGCAAGTATTAAGAATTATTACATCTGCGATATCTTTGTTCTTGACTATGTTAAATCCGGCTGATGCAAGCAATCCTGCCATGATTTCTGAATTGCTCTGATTTGCAGAGCAGCCGTATGTTTCAATGTAAATGTTATACATCAAAAAATGAGATAAATATGCTTTAAAGAGTTTACATTCTTTCAAGAACATGCATTCCAAGAAGATTCATGCACTGCCCCATCACTTGTTTTACAGCAGAAACAACAACCAACCTTGCTTCTTTCGTGTTTTCATCCGCTGAAAGAACAGGACAGACTGCATAAAATGTGTTGAAAAGCTCTGCAAGCTTTGAAGCATAGTTCGCGATTATATGCGGGGAATAGTGCGATGCAGAGTCTTCAACTGCAGAGGAAAAATTGCCTAAATGCCTGATAAGAGCGAGCTCTTCTTTTGAATTAAGCAAAACATAGCTGCTTTCATCTATTTTCCTGGCTTTCGCTTTTCTCAGAATGCTCGAGGCTCTTGCGTATGTGTATTGCAAGTAAGGCCCGCTGTCGCCTTCAAGCATTAGCATTTTTTTCCAGTCAAAGCTTATGTCTTTTATCCTGTCATTTGACAAATCGCTGTAAATCAAGGCAGAAATCCCGACCGCCTTGGCGATTTCATTCTTTTCTTTCTCACTCATTTTTTCATTCTTGACAATATCTCTTGCCAGCGCTATAATTTTATCAAAAACTTCTTCAAGGAAAACTATCTCTCCTTTTCTTGTGCTTAATCTTCCTGTAGGCATGTAAATCAAGCCGAAATTGACATGAACGCATTTTTTTGCGAAAGGATAGCCTGCAATTTCAAATGTCTTGAATAATTGTTTGAAATGAAGATTCTGGTCAGTTCCTACAACAAAGATTATTTTGTCAAACTTGTATTTTTTGTAATTCTCCACAGTTGCTGCTATGTCCCTTGTAGAATAAAGCGTTGTGCCGTCTGATTTTTCAAGCAGCAAAGGAGTAGTCATGCCGTATTTTTTCAAGTCAACAATAAATGCGCCAGCGCTTTCAACAGCAATTCCCTTGTTTTTGAATTCTTCTATAATCTTTTTGGCTTCTTTTCTGAAAAAGCTTTCCCCGCTGTAAACATCAAACCTGACTCCAAGGTCCTTGTAAAATTTCTTGAATTCTTTCAAACTTAAATCTCTGAACTGTTTCCATAATTCTTGCGCTTTCTTGTCATCGTTTTCAAGTTTCTTGAACCATGCCCTTGCATATTCTTTCAGCTTCTCATTTTTTTCAGTCTCCGCGTTGAATTTTATATATAACTTTAGCAATGCTTGAATTGGGTTTTTTTTCAATTCGTCTTTGAATTCATTCCCCCACATAGAATATGCCGCAAGCAGGCTGCCAAACTGGGTTCCATAATCCCCAAGATAGTTTATCGCGGTTACTTTATAGCCAAGCGCGGAGAATATTTTGCATAGCGAGTTCCCGATTATTGTGCTTCGCAAATGCCCGATTGACATCGGCTTTGCAATGTTCGGAGAGGAGAAGTCAATCACAATATGTTTTCCTTTGCCTATCTCCTTCAGCTCCTGCTTTCCCTCAATAGCCTCTTTTATCGCCTGTGCTGCAAGGAGTCTATCGTCAAAGAAAAAATTAACATAACCTCCAAGAACATCAATTCTCTTTATTATAGGAGGCAGGCTTTTTCTCAGCAAAGATGCAATCTCAATCGCGGCATCAATGGGCTTCTTTTTCAGCTTGCCAGCTATCCTGAAGCAGGGAAAAGACAAATCTCCCTGCCCGTCAACTCTCGGCCTTTCCAGCAAAATTTCATCAGAGCTGAATTTTGTCTTTTCTTTTATGAACTTCCTGACCTCTTTTTCAAACATGATTAAACAAGAAGGCTGACGCTTAAAAACTTTGTTGATTTATTCCCTGTTGCCTTTAATGTCTTTCAGAATGTAGCTCATTCTTTTGTATATTACTTTATCTAGTTCTGCGCTATTATTGAGCACGGCTGCTTTAATGTTTGAATCTATCATTAAAGGAACCTTTACTATTTTGCCATGAAGATATTTTTTATAAGCGCCATATATTTTTGCATGTATTTTTTGTGCAGTCTTATAACCTTCATATCTTATCTCAGTTTTAATATAATCTTTTTTAGACATCTGCTCAAGAATATACGCTTTTTTATAATTGCTTGATTTGATAGCAGCCATAATCCCTTCAGGAAGAGGAGCCCCATAATACTTGCAGTAAGCGACATTATCAACATGACTTCTGTCAAGAAATGCCTTTTCTATTTCCGGGCTTATCTTCTTCAAATCATCAGAATGCATGTCAAAAACTTTTTTCTGAAATTCCTGCCTTCTACCAGCATGTTCGGGAATAATTGTTTCTCCTTTGGGCTTCTTTGATTCTTTCTCTTCTCTGATTATTCTTGCAGCCGCCTCAGGAACAACATAAAAATCATATTTTTTCAGCATTTCAATTAGTGATGATTTTCCTGTCCCTGGGCCGCCTGTTATTACATACAAATCTGTCATTGTTCAATATCTCCTCTTTTGCCCAGAAACCAACAAAATCGCAAATTTTGTGGTCCAGAAAACCAAAGGGTTTTCTTGGAATCCGAAGATTTTCTTGGAATTCGTTAATTTTCTTGGAAATTAAAATTGAAAATACTCTCCGCTTGCCCTTTGCTCCTTATCAAGAAGAGAGGATGGTTTATTAATTTTTGGCCTTCCTGTCTCTTCATCTTTTCTTAAAGTGATATTAAGCTGTTTCAGCAGAATGTTGATGCCTTCAGGGAATGAATAATTCTCAGATGCCTCTCCGCGTTTGCCGGGCTCCCCGCTGAAAACTATCAGCGAGTCTGCAAGATAGCTTAAAAACAGCAAGTCGTGGTCAATTACAAATCCCGCCCTTTCTTTTTCGCTTACAATCTCCCGTATTGCCCTTGCTGCCTGCAGTCTTTCCTCTACATCCAAATAAGCAGAGGGCTCGTCAAGCAGGTAAATATCGGCGTCTTTTGCAAGGCATGCCGCTATTGCGACTCTCTGCAGCTCTCCGCCTGAAAGATTGCTCATTTTGCTCAGCAATACCTGCTCAATGTTCAGCAGGCTGATTATTCGTTTGTTTATTTTTTCTTTTTTTACAATCATCGCGACTGTCTCCTCTCCCTTGTATTCAACATACTGAGGTTTATATGAAATCTTAAGATTTAATTTAAGGTTTTTTTCGTTTGTTTCAAGAATTCCCGCAAGGCACTTCATAAAAGTTGATTTACCTATTGCATTTCTTCCAGCCATTCCTGTTATGCTCTTAACTTGGATGTTTCCTGCATTTACCTTAAGGCTAAAATCACCTAGCTTCTTCGTGAATTCTGGCCAGTCCAGGAAAATGCCCCCTTCCAGCTGTTTTTTCAAGCCGAACTTGAAGGTTATCGGCTTGTCCCTGAATCTTACATTCTCCTCTTTCAAAAATCCTGACAGATAAGTGTTGATTGCATTTTTTGATTTTCTTATTTCAGCGACAACCCCGTAGCAGGCCGGTTTTCCATAGAATATGTTTATGCTGTCTGTCAAATAATCAAGAAGAAGCAAATCATGCTCAACAATAACAACTGACTTGTCTTTCTTCAGCTCGTGAATGAAGTTGCTCACATTTATTCTTTCGGCAACATCAAGATACGCCAATGGCTCATCAAAGAAGTAAACATCAGCATCTTTCAATGACGCGGCAGCTATTGCGACTCTCTGCAGCTCGCCACCTGAAAGCTGATTCAATTTTCTGTCAAGAATTTCCGCAATGTTGAGCCTTTCTGCGATTTCATTTATTTTTTTCCTGCTTGCAATTTCGCTCGAAAACTCTCGAGTTTTCGGCGCGCAAAGAAATTGTTTTTCAATTTCTTGCGCAGGAAATTCCGATTTCCTTGCGCCGGAACCTAGAAAAGCTTTGCTTTTCTGGTCCAGAAAATCTGAAGATTTTCTTGGAATCCGCTGATTTCCGAGCGTTTCAAGCAGGTCAGAAGCGGTTATTGTGTGTTTTGAAAGTTCTATGATGTTCTGCGGCTTGTAAGCCATTTTCATTTTCCCTATGTCTTTAAAATAATTCAGCATTTCAGAGCCTTTGAAAAAATGCTTTATCTCCTCATCGCTTGCGTTCTTGCCGAGATTCATCTTCATTTTGTGGCTCAGAATATCAAGAGCTGTTGATTTTCCTATCCCGTTTCTTCCCAGCAAGCCAAGAGACTCATTTTTCCTTACAAGAGGCAGCCCGTAAAGGGCGAAGCCGTTTTCGCCGTATCTGTGAATAAGATTTTTCTCAATCTCTGAGGGAAGATTGATTATTGTTATCGCCTCAAACGGACAGCGGTTCTGGCATATCGCGCATCCTATGCAGAGTTCTTCAGAAATTTTGGCTTTTCCATCAATCACAATGCATTCCTCCCCTTTCCTGTTTACAGGGCATACCTTCATGCATAAATTAAGGCATTTGCCAGGATTGCACTTTTCTTTCTTTATTATTGCCAGCCTCATGGAGAGAACACAAAAATAAGATTAATAAAGGTTGCTTATCTATCACAAAGATGGCTGAAAAATGCGAGATCTGCGGAAAGAGAGTAGAGGAGACTTTCCTTGGAAAATTAAATGGGACATCTGTTGCCATAAAGCAGAATGACAAGAACAAGATTTTCTTTGTCTGCAATGAATGCCAGAAAACGCACAAGAATCTGAAAGAAGAGCTCGCTGAGAAATGAAGAATTCTGTTGTTCTTTTAAAGTTGTGGGTTAGATTTTTATACTGAAGTTAATTCTTTATAATGGCTGACAAGGACATTTCGGTTGCCCTGAAAAGGATATGGATGTTGGCTGCCTCTGTCAGACAATGGCTATTAATATGGCGACTGGACTATAACTCGCCATACGAAATCCGTGTCTGTTAAGCATGTCTGCACATGAAGAAGATAACCTTTAAAGCGAACTGGTGGGTTAAGATTTGTATCAGAGCGTTTGAGGAACTTTTTCACCGAGTCCAGATGTCAGCTTTATGATTAAATGGCGAAGAAGAAAAAAGTGAAAAAAATAATAAGGCTGAAGAAAAAGCCTAGAAGCGCAAGCAGAAAAAACAAAGAAAACAAAGTCAAGAAATTAATCAAGCTTGCAAAATCTAAAAAGAAGAAGAAATAATCATTTTCTTTTGTTCTTATTTACAAACCTATTTCCTTCAATATGCCTTTTTTTAAATTTTTAATCTAAATGCCTTCGCTACCTCAAAGAACACAAGCCCGAGCGAGGAAGCAATAGTTACGAGAGCGAGCTCGGCGAGCGATAGCGCCTTGAAGGCGAAGACAGCTGATAATGGGGTGTAAATTGCGATTAGCTGCAGCAATATCGCAGCCATTACTGAAAATAAAAGAGGTTTGTTGCTGAAAGCGCCTATTTTCCATATATTCTTGTCTGAACGGCATGTAAATATAAAGAACATTTCAAAGAATACCAATGTGGTCAATGCAATTGTCCTCGCTTTTTCCAAGTCTGAGTTGTAGAATAATACAAACAAAATTGTTGCTGCTAAAAATGAAATTACCCCTGCAATCATGAAGTTGAATATCCCTCCTAGAATCTCTTCCTCTGGATTTCTTGGTTTCCGTTTCATAATATCCTCGTCTTCTTTTTCAACGCTTAGAGCAATACTCGGCAGGCTGTCTGTTATTAAATTCATCCACAAGATTGCAAGAGGCATTAATGGAAGGGGCATGGATATCAGCAAAGCAAATAAAACAACAAACATCTCACCAACATTTGCGGCAAGATGGAACTTGATTGATTTTTTTATGTTATCATAAACTCTTCTTCCTTCCCTTATGGCTTTTACAACGCTCGCGAAGTTGTCGTCAAGAAGAATAATGTCAGAAACATCTCTTGCAACATCTGTGCCGCGAATCCCCATTGCAACGCCTATATGGGCTTCTTTTAACGCAAGAACATCATTGACTCCATCCCCTGTAACTGCGACAATTTCGCCCTGCTTTTTCAATGACTTGATAATCTCTAATTTCAGCTCGGGGGTTATTCTTGCAAAAACTGTTTTTTCCCGCACGCATTTGTCAAACTCATCTTCTGAAAGTTTCTCAATATCTCTGGTTTCAATGCTTTCTCCATCCAGCCCTATCATTCTTGACACCGCTTCTGCTGTCAGGATAGAGTCTCCTGTAATCATCTTTACTTTTATGCCCGCATTAAGGCAATCTTGAATCGCCGGCTTTACTTCTTTTCTTGGAGGGTCAAGCATTCCCTGCAATCCAGCAAAAACAAGGTTGTTCTCGGCATTTTCCTGACTGACTTTGGAAATTTCCTTGAATGCAAATGCCAGAACTCGAAGAGAGCCTGCAGCCATATGCTCATATTCAACAAGAATCTCTTTTCTTCTTTTCTCATTCAGATTTACTATTTTTCCATTAACAATTTCCTTGCTGCATCTGTGAAGAAGAATATCTGGAGCTCCTTTGGCATAGCTTACAAGCCCTTTGCCGCTTTCCCTGACAATTGACATTAATTTTCTTTTTGATGAAAAAGAGTATTCTATCACTCTTGTTTCTTTTTCTGTCTCTTCTTTTTTCAAAAGCCCGGCCTTGTCAGCAGATATCACAAGCGCTCTTTCTGTTGGATCTCCGAAAACTTTCATTCCGTCTGTTTTTTCTATTCTAGCATTATTGCACATTATTCCTGTTTTTAGCAGAATCAGCAGCTCTTCTTTTCTAGAAGGGATTATTTTTTTGCCGTCTGAAAAGAATGAGCTATTTTCAATTTCATACTGCTGCTTGTTACAGTAAATTTTTGTCACAGTCATCTCCTCTTCTGTCAGTGTTCCTGTCTTGTCAACACAGATTACTGTTGTTCTCCCCAGGGTTTCCGCGGCAGGAAGTTTTCTTATCATTGCATTGCTTTTATGCATTCTTCTTATTGCAAGCGCCAAGGTTATAGCAATCACTGCAGGCAACCCTTCTGGAATCACACTCACTGCAAGAGATATCCCTACCAGCAGCATAGTATAAGCTTCTTCACCCCTGAAAATTCCAATCAAGGCTGTTATAACTGCGAGAACTGAAACGATAAGAGCAACTTTTTTTGAGAAACTGTCAAGTTTTTTCTGCAATGGTGTTTTCTCTGATTTTACTTCCTGCACAAGCCCAGCGATTTTCCCGAATTCTGTCTGCATTCCGGTGGCAACGACAATCGCTTTCGCGTTTCCTCTAGCAATTGTTGTTCCCATGTAAAGCATATCGCTTCTGTCAGCAAGCTCTGTCTCAAGAGGAACTGTTCCAGCATTCTTGTCCTGAGGAAAGCTTTCTCCTGTCAAAACCGCCTCGTTTGTCTGCAGCTCATTTGAATGAAGAAGCCTGCAGTCAGCCATTATTTTATCCCCTTCAGAAACAATCAGAACATCCCCGGGAACAAGCTCTGTTGAAAGAATTTCTATAAGAATCCCCTGCCTCATCACTTTTACTTTTGAGACAAGCATTTTCTTCATTTCAGAAATTGTTTTTTCCGCCTTATACTGCTGAAAAAACCCTATGGATGCATTAATCAGCATAATGGCGGCTATCGCAGCAAAGTCTATGTAATGCTGGATTAACAATGAAAAAACAGCAGCGAATGCAAGAATCAGAATAAAAAAAGATTTGAACTGCTCTGAAAGAATTGCAAACAAATTTGTTCGCGCTGTTTGTCTCAGCTCATTTTTTCCGTATTTTTCCTGCCGAATCAGCGCCTCACTCTCAGAAATCCCTTCTTCATTGCTTCCAAGCCCGCTGAGAACTTCTTTCTTGTCAAGACTATGCCACCCTCTTTCTGCCATAATCTGCAAAAGAAAGGTATTTTAATAAAGATTTGCATTATAGACTATGAAATTCAAATATCCTGAGCAACATCAGTTCGAAGGATACAGGAAATCAAAATGATTTTCAAGTATCCTAAACTTGCGGGATTTATAACAGCAATAATTTTTGCTTATATAATCTTCAGCAATCCTTCTGTAAGCGGATTTATTTCCAGCCTTAATAGCGCAGGATATTTCGGGGCATTTATTGCAGGAATTTTTTACACTTTTGGGTTTACTTCGCCGTTTTCAGCAGGATTTTTCATTGACTTGAATCCTTCAAGTATCCTGCTAGCAGGAATTTTGGGGGGGATAGGGGCATTAATAAGCGATATGTTCATATTTTACATTGTAAAGGGATTTTTTAAAAAAGAGTTTATATTATTAGGAAAAGAAAAACCGATGAAATGGGCAGGAAAACTACTTGAAAAATTGCTTGGAAAAAGACTAGGTTCTTATACTGATTATTTATTGGCGGCAATCCTTATCGCATCCCCTCTTCCAGATGAAGCAGGCATAACTCTGCTTGCAGGACTAACAAAAATAAAAGCGTCTGCCATGGCTGCCATAAGCATAATTTTTAATACGATTGGGATTATTATTTTATTGAGCATATAAGCGCCTCGATAGCTCAGCGGTAGAGCGGCTGCTTCGTAAGAGAAACTTTTAAAAAAAGTTTTATCAAAAGACACGGAAAAGCAGCGGGTCGCGGGTTCGAATGCTGCTCGAGGCTTTGAACATATGGTTCAATTTCTATACTCTCTCTAAACAGTGTTATATCGCAATTTAATAGTAGTAACAAAACGAAAGGTTTATAAGGTTTAAATTTATACAAGTAACATGCCAACAGGATATACATCAGATGTAGGAAGAAAGAATGTTTCTTTTAGAAAATATGCTCTACATTGTGCAAGAGCTTTTGGAGCTTTAGTTAGAATGAGAGAAGAGCCAGATAGTGCAAGAATTCCAAAAGAATTCAAGCCTGATGATTATCATCTGAGGCAATTAGAAGATGCAAAATATGTTTTAAGGGGGGCTCAAATGCTTTCTGAGCGTGAAGCCTCTATAGATGCTGAAAGGGAATATGACAAAGCTCTTCAGGATTGTTCTAATCATCTAAATTCTGC
>Ga0315293_10005747_pt1 | contig 11667 bp, 8 predicted proteins | sample YL17G13_20_MG_FD_203071 | JGI IMG/M metagenome (GOLD analysis project Ga0315293, IMG submission 203071) | Sediment microbial communities from Yellowstone Lake, YNP, Wyoming, USA - YL17G13_20 | ecosystem: Environmental > Aquatic > Freshwater > Lake > Sediment | place: USA: Wyoming | collected... | reverse complement strand
CCGGGTAATTCGGGTCTCCGGGAGAGGGGAAACCGCCGTAAATAGTCACATCGTTCTTTAGCCCAAAACTGGCGCCTCGGTCTCCGGTTCCGGTGGGATGGGCCATGTCCTCATCAGGCCTGTAACTGCATTTAGCCACCCAAATCTCGTTGCCCGGCTGGGCCACTGCCAGGGCGTCCTGCAGGAAATTATACGCAGTCCGCCAGCTTATCCCATCATGAATAAATCCCGGAGCATTATAATCAACATAGATAATTTGTCCCGCCGCCGTGCAGGTCATTGACAACAAGAACGCTAACACTACCACACACATACTAAGATTTGTTTTCTTACTCATTTTGTTTGTCCTCCTAAAAAGATTGTTAAATGTTTATAGTTCGTCGTTCGTATTTCGTATTTCGGATTTTTCAGTATGACTACTCCTCACAGCGTTTCCTCAACATCCGGGCGGTCTGAGAATTACAGCAACCGCACCTCCTCGAAAAACAGACTTTTTTATGCTAATATTTTTATATTACAGGACAAAATTGGAAAAGTCAAGACAAAAATGGTCGAAAACGAATTTTTTATTCCGCCACACAGACAGCAGGCTCTCTAAAAGCTGGTGCCCCCATTGCATAAATTCTTTGATATAAAACGCTTAACTCTCCGTGCCCTCTGCGGCTGTAAAAAAGCCGTCTATCTGTTTTTGAGGATGACAAAGGCTGCGAACTCATCTTTCATCGGCAGCTCGATTGTGTCCCCCCGGCAGATGCCCTCAAGAACGGGCCTGCCGAAAAAGTCATCAGGATTTACCAGACAAAACGAATCGCCATTTTGCAAAAAAGTCTTAACCGGAACCTCAACCTTTTCTTTCTTTTCCCAGTTAAAAACTGCAAGGTGCGCGCGATTGCGGTCAAAGCGATTTGGCAAAAAGATAGTCTTGACTCCTTTCGGGCGCTGCTCGTTCTCTTTGATGATAAGGTTATCTTTCTGGATAGCCTGTCTGTATTTGACGATGTTCAAGTCGCCATTAACTACGATATTGTCGCGGACCTCGCAGTCTTCGTTGTAAGGGGCGTCGTAGCCAATTCGCATACCGACATTATGGAGATAATTTCTAAAGACCTTAATATTCTGACTTGGCCTGCCGCCGCCTATCAGAAACGGCCCTTTGTTATAAAAGATATTATCCTCAACAAGAAAATTATTTACGTATGCCTGCTCTGAGCCGTATGCGTGCAAAGTGTAAGTGCCATCGAATCGGCAGCTCATAATACAGTTTGAAATTACTTTAACGCCCTGGTCATTTTGCGTGTAAATGCAGTGCCCGTGGCCGCGGTCGGTCCCCAGCCAGCCGTTGTTGTAGATTATGCAGCCATAAATCTCTGCGTTGATTGCATCCTTCCAGCAACTTATGCCCTGATTACAGTTATGAATAACAAGGTTTATGTATTTGCAGTCCTTCCCGCCGTGCATATTTACCCCGCCCCAGGGGCGCTTCAGGTCTTCCGGGCTTGAACCCGGGCTGACCGGCTTTTCCGGCAGCGGCTCCAACACAAAGATTTCCAGGTCACGCACCCATACATACGCAGATGGATTTTGCACCGACAACCCGCCATCTATCTTTGCCCCCATTCCAGCTAAAGACCGAATTTGAATCGGATTATTCTCACTCCCTACAAGCCGAACCTCAAAAAGCTCGTTAGGCCGCCTCTTGTATGTCCCCGCAAGCAGATATATCGTGTCCCCTGCCGCAACCTTCTGGCTGCCATCCAGAGCCGATGCAATATCCCACGGCGCACCTTGCGTGCCGGGGTCTGAAGGCTTACCGTCAGGCCCGACGTACCACTGCCCCGCCGAACTAACCTCCACCGCCAGCGTCAAAAGCCAGGCAAACAATAGATGGCAACATTTCATCGTCAGTACCTCACATTTCATTTGACGCGTATTCCTTAACGCGCTTTCTGACTGCTCCTCAGCAGAGTGTGCTTTGTTGATTGGAGATAGAGATTTCTTGAGGTCTTGCTCTCCATATCTTTACTGCACTTATTATAAATAGGATAGCGCCGGTCGGAGTAGTAACAAGGGCAATAAGCCAGTTCGTATGAACCTTCACGTCCCAGAGCCCGAAGACACCATAAACCACCGTAGCTACAAGAGGCATAAAAAACAGACATAGACAGTTTTGTGGCTTGACAAAACCAGCAGACAGTTCAAGGAGAGTGCCACGCTTTTGTATGTGCTTGTTCCTCCTCAGCGTCAGCCAAATAATTAGCAGCAAAGGCGGCAATATCAAAGCTGCAACAGGAGCAGCCGGCAGAGTAACAAACACAAAGTACAAAACCAACAGAATACCTATGATGCACAACTGCCATTTTCTTGTCGCGAATGACCTACGTAAGAGTCTGCCACAGAGCCAGTAGCTCACAATAACAGGGAGACTGCTCAGAAAAGCAAACAGTGCAAAACCCAACAATCCCGGACTTGTGCCCGGCTCTTCCACCCACCAACAAACAGCCCAGATACCCCAGAACAATCCTATCGCACTGGCAACCCAAACGGTTTTGAAAGGCTTGTTTTCCAATAGCACTTTGCTCACGTAGTACCAGCCGACCAAAATACTAATCAGAGCATGCCACGCCAGACCCGTCCAGGAAATATAAAAAGGAAACGCCTCATGATTATACATTGTTTGGACAACGACACCCTCCGTTAGCCATCCGTACAAAGCCCCGCATAGAAACAGCGCCCATATGCTGCGTGCTTTGAAAACATCGACTGCAATAAGAAATGCAAAGGAGGTAACTGAATAGACGGCCCAGGTCATTAAATACCCGCCAATCGAGTCTGCCTCAGGTCTGTATCTGGACCAAAACACAAGCTCGGAGTAGAACATGAGGATATACCCTGTGGACAAAATAAACGCGAGCTTCTTGATCCCTCTCACGGCACTTGCCTCCTACAGCCGACCACGCAAGTAAAGCCACGATCCATCCTATTCGATACGCTTTCTGTAAAGCCGGGTCTGCAGTGCGCTTTTCCATTGCGTCCAATCCGAATCGCCCGGCTCATTATCAATCGCCGATGTTACCTGGTTTATCTTCGCGTCTAAATCATCAATGTAATAAACCATAAACGCCTCCGCAGTCGCCGGCAGTTTCGGCGAGCCAAATTCGTATTCGCCGTGGTGCGACAAAATGATATGGCTGAGCGCATCTAAGACCGTCTGGTCAATTTGCGTCCCTTTAGCCCGAAGCGCATCTACCTTCTGGTTCACCATAAGAAGACTTTTGACGATGTGGCCGATTAGCTGGCCGGAATCCGTATATGAAAAGGCCATCTCGTATGAAAGCTCCTCGGTCTTGCCGATGTCGTGCAAAAAAACTCCTGCCATGACCAAATCTGCCTGCACATCCGGATACAAAGGCAACACAGCAACCGCAACTCGCAGCATATTGTGCGTATGCTCCAGTAACCCGCCGATATAGTCGTGATGCAGCTTAACCCCGCCCGGCGCGGTGCAGAATTTTTTCATCAGCTCGCCATCTTCCAGAAATTCATCCACCAGCGCTTTCAACTGTGGATTTTTTATCCGGCTCACAATCTTTTTTATCTCCTCGAACATAAGGCCCACATCTTTGGTCGTTCGCGCAAGGAAATCATCAATGCGGACCTTGCTGGGGTCGATGACGCTGATACTATTGACAACAATCTGGAGGATATTTTGGTAAAGCTCGCTTCTTCCCTGCACCCGCACAAAGCCTGGCTTGGGCAGAGCATTATAAACCGTTTCGGTCGCCTGCCACATTCGGCTATTTATCTGCCCGGTCTTATCGCAAAGAAACATTGCGATGTATAAATCCCCTCGCGTTGTGCTTCTCAGAACCGGCTCTTTGACCAGATAAATATCATCTATTGTCTCTCCCGGCCCTATCTCATTGATAAATTTATGTGCCATTGTCTGCTCCTAATTCGATATTCGTCATTCAATATTCTTCATTCGATATTGGTTATTATGAGAAATCATATCACCCGACATCTCTTTCCGCAAGAAGCGATTCCCTAAATTAACCAATCCTTCGATTTTACTCAGGCCTGTAGTGAGCTTGTCGAATCTGATGGTGAGCAAAGTCGAACCATTAACCACTCACCAATCACAACTCACAAACCACGAATTATCCTTGCAACCTTCCTTATTTTCAGCTATAAACTTGTGTGACTGGTAAAAGTTTATTTTACTAAATACGAACTACGAGGCACAAGAAATGCGATACAGCCAGATGTTTTTACCGACTGTTAAGGAAGTTCCTTCCGATGCAGAGACGGTCAGCCATAAGCTGATGATTCGGGCCGGCCTGATGCGGAAAGTTGCCAGCGGCACATACACTTATCTGCCGCTCGGCTGGCGCAGCCTGCTCAAAATCATCGCAATCGTCCGCGAAGAAATGAATCGGGCCGGCGCACAGGAAATCCTTGTCCCCTGCCTTCAGCCGATAGAATTATGGCAGCAAACCGGCCGCGATGTTGATTATGGCCCGACAATTTTCCGCCTCGAAGACCGCCACGGCAGAAAAAACGTCCTTGGCCCCACCGCCGAAGAGGTTGTTACCCACCTGGCCGCCGCCGAGATAAAATCCTATAAGCAACTGCCTGTTAATCTCTACCAGATAAGTCCAAAATTCCGAGATGAGTTTCGCCCGCGGTTCGGCCCTGTTCGGTCCCGCGAATTTATAATGAAGGATGCCTACAGCTTTCACGACACACCCGAAAGTCTCGACCAGACCTACAGGGCAATGTATGACGCCTACTGCCGGGTCTTCACACGCTGCGGCCTTCAATACGTAATCGTGGAGGCAGAGTCCGGCGAAATGGGCGGCTCCGGCTCACACCAGTTCACCATCCCCTGCGAATCCGGCGAAGATACAATCGTCTATACCGAAGATAGCTCCTACGCCGCCAATCTTGAAAAAGCCGCCGTTGATCCAATTCCCAAAGAAAAAACGAGAGGCAACATACCGCAGCCAGAAGAAGTGCATACTCCCAATATCGGCTCTATCGAAACCGTCTGCGCCTTTCTGAAAACTCAGCCGAAGGACATGGTAAAAACTCTCATCTACGCTTCATCGGATGGACCTATTGCTGCCTTAGTCCGCGGCGACCACGACCTCAATACCGAAAAACTCACACAAGCCCTCGGCGGCAAACATGCAGAACTGGCTGACCAGCCCACTATCGAAAAAGTTACCGGCGCCAAAGTCGGCTTTGCAGGACCGATAGGAATTGCCAACAATGTCTCGAAATTGATTATCGACTACGCTGTCGCTGCTATGTCCGTCAGTGTAACCGGCGCAAATAAGACCGACTACCATATCAAAAATGTTGTCCCCGGCAGAGACTTCCCACTCGAAGGCGAAAATACGTATCACGGGCTTCCAGCCCGTGATAGCACGGCCAAGATGGCCGTGGTACGCATTGCAGACATTCGCTACGCCTACGAGGGCGATACGCATAACGGTAAAAAGCTTCTTTTCAAAAAAGGCATCGAGGTCGGCCAGGTATTCAAGCTCGGCACCAAATACAGCGAAAAGCTCGGTGCAAAGTTTCTTGACGAAACTGGCGCCGAAAAAACCTGCCTTATGGGCTGCTACGGCATCGGCATCAATCGAATCCTCGCCTCCGCCATCGAGCTTGGCAATGACAAGAACGGCATTATATGGCCCATCAGCATCGCGCCTTTTGAGGTCCTTGTTACCTGCGTAAACCAGGAAGACCCAAAAGTCGCCGGCGCCGCCGAGAAAATCTATCAGCAACTGCTTGATAAAGGCATCGATGTCTTACTCGACGACCGTCTCGAACGCGGCGGCATAAAATTCAAAGACGCGGACCTTATTGGCATACCAGTCCAGGTTACCATCGGCAAAAAATCCGTCGCTGAAGACAGTGTTGAGATAAAATTACGCTGCGAACCTAAAGGCCAAAAAGTTACTATTGAAAAAGCACAAGAGAAGGTAATTGAGCTGGTTAACTCACTAAAACAACAACTTAAAAAGTAATCGTAAATCGCTACAAAATTGTAAAGGAGAAAAAGATGAACGACAATAAACTTTCACGCAGAACTTTTATCCGCAATACTTCTCTCGCAGCCGCCGGCGTATTGGCTGCTATGTCGCAAAAGGCCGGCGCAGCCGTTGAACTCGAAAAAATCGAACGGCTCGTCAAAACCGGCCGCATCAACCAGTCCGTCAGCAAATGGTGTTATGGCAAGTGGTCCCTCGATGAACTCTGTGCCGTTTCCGTAAAGCTCGGTATAAAAGCCATCGACCTGCTTGGCCCCTCCGATTTTCCAACCCTCAAAAAACACGGCCTGATCTGCTCAATGATAGGCACCCATAGCTTGACAGATGGTCTGAACAACAAGAAAAACCACGCCGAGTGCATCGCCAAAATTCGCTCCTCTATTGACGCTGCCGCTGAGTATGGCTTCCCCAACGTCATCACTTTCCCGGGAAACCGCGAAGGGATGCCGGACGATGTTGGAATAGAAAATACAGTCGAGGCCCTCAAGCAAATCGCCCCCTACGCCGAACAAAAGAAAGTCACCATAAACCTCGAATACCTCAACAGCAAAGTCAATCACAAGGATTATATGTTCGACAAAACAGCCTGGGGTGTCGAGGTCTGCAAAAAAGTCGGCTCCGAGCGAGTAAAAATTCTCTACGATATCTATCACGCCCAGATTATGGAAGGCGACATCATTCGCACCATTCAGACCTACAAAGACTACATTGGCCACTACCATACAGGCGGCAATCCGGGCAGAAACGAAATTGACGACACTCAGGAGCTTTACTACCCAGCTATTATGCGTGCCATCGCCGAGACTGGCTTCAAAGGCTACGTCGCTCACGAGTTCGTCCCGAAGGGTGACCCGCTCGCAGCCCTGTCATACGCTGTGCAAATCTGCGACGTCTAAAAAACGAACAAAAAATAAAAACTTAATCCGCCGTAAGCCTGGCGGATAAAAACTTAAAACTACTGATGTGGGAACTAAAAGACCCTAATCCGGTAAAATTGATAATCGGCATCCTGGCCGCCAACCACCAGTGCCTGAATGCTTCGATAGAGGCGTTAACGGATAAATTCGGAAAGGCTGATTTTGTGAGCGATGTATGGCCGTTTGATAAAACCGACTATTACAAAGACCAGACCGGCCCACGCATCTTCAGACAGTTTGTCAGTATTGAAAGACTTATCGACCCGGGAAAATTAGCTAAAGTCAAACACATAACAAACAAGCTCGAACGGAAACTGGCTAAAACTCTGGCCTTGCCTTTGCCGAGACCGGTAAATCTGGACCCGGGTATAATCGAATCCTCTAAGCTGGTCCTGGCAACAACAAAAAACTATTCGCATCGTATATATATCGGCAAAAAAATGTATGCCGAGGTAACGTTGGTTTTCGATAAGGGCCGCTGGCAGCCGTTCGACTATACCTATCCGGACTACAGACAGCAGTGCTACTTCGATTTCTTTGAAAAGGTCAGAACCCGTTTGGTCGAGCAGTTACGAAAAACCCGACAATAATAAACTTTTTCTAAACACAAAAGGAGTATCCACAATTCAAACGCTAACTATATTAGCAATAGTTCTCACGGCTGGTTCATTTTTGATGTCACTGATGCTAACCGGCCTGGTAAGAACTATCGCCCTGCGGGCAGGATTTGTTTCGCGCCCCGCCAAAGACCGATTCTCCACCAGAACCGTCCCGCTTGGCGGAGGCAAAGCAATTTTTGTCACGCTACTATTTTTCATTTTTGGCGTTATCGCTGCCATACGATTTGTGTCCGGCCAATTTGATTCGCTTGCTCAAAAAGCCAATATCAACCTTGCTGATTTCTCAGGCAAAATCAGCGAGCTTATGATTATATTATTAAGCGCTCTTATCCTGTTTTTGCTCGGCTTATGGGATGACAAAAAACCGCTTGGCCCATTTGTCAAACTGGCCGTTCAGTTCGCCGTGGCAATAATTGCTGCCTACTTGGGAGACGTAAGGGTTGAGTTTTTCATTGAAAACAAAATAATTACAAGCGCCCTTTCAGCGATATGGATAGTCCTGATTATTAACGCCTTTAACTTTCTTGACAATATGGACGGCCTTTCTGCCGGTGTCGCTGTTATTGCAAGCTCCATTCTTTTCACCGCCGCCGCGATAAGCGGCCAGGTCTTCGTCGGCGGCCTGGCATTAGTCTTCATAGGGACATTGCTGGGATTTCTTGTCTTTAATTTCCCGCCTGCGAAAATTTTTATGGGCGATGCCGGCTCCCTCGTTGTCGGCTTTTTCGTTGCGCTTTTGACCCTGCGAACGACCTATTATCACGAAGCGCAAAGCGGCCAATGGTATCCGGTTCTTATGCCGCTGGTCGTAATGGCTGTCCCTCTTTATGATTTTATCAGCGTAACTTTGCTGCGGATAAGCCGGGGCAAAAGCCCCTTTGTCGGCGACACGCAGCATTTCTCGCACCGGTTAAAAAAACACGGCCTGACCGATACCCAGACCGTCCTGACACTATACCTTGCCACTCTATGCACAGGCCTCGGCGCAACTTTTCTTTATCAGGTCAATCTGGCCGGTGCAATACTAATCCTTATCCAGACAATTATGATACTGGCCATTATCGCCATTCTTGAAACCGCCGCCAAAAATGAAAAGACCATCGACTAATCCGACCTTTCCCAAAAGCAGGACTCTCATATTCATTGAGTATGTCCTTCTTGCACTTTGCCTTTGCGTAATCGCTATTCGCACTACTTTTACCGAAAGCCCGGCAATGAGGCCATCCACTTCACCGACCAATCTCAGTGACAGTCTCTATAGCTTATACATATCAACTGCTTTGTTTATTGCTTTTTTTATCTGGTTCGTGTCGAACGTTTGCAGCAAAAAATTTCTATACCGTGTAACCGGCATCGAAATCGGCTTAGGTATATTCATTATAGGGGCAATCGTAGCCGGATTTGCAGCAGCAGATAAAAGGCTGGCAATCACCACTATTGCAGTATTCATCGCACCAGTTTTGATGGCCATTCTGCTGGTGCAGATATTAGATTCCCAATTAAAAATAAAACTATTATTAGCTACCATCGCGGCCCTGGGCGTAGTTTCAACCTATCAATGTGCGGAGCAACACCTGTTCAGCAATCAGGTGACAATTGAGGAATATGAGCGCTCGCCGCAAACATTTTTAGAGCCGCTCGGCATAGAGCAAGGCACCCTTCAGCAATTCCTTTTTGAGCACAGGCTTTATACAAAAGGGGTCCACGGCTTCTTCACGACCAGTAATTCCGCCGGCTCCTTCGCCCTGATGGCTTCTTTCGCAGCTATCATTTTATTTATAGACAAGCTCAAAGACCGAAAGGCCAATCCATCCTGGCCTATCTATATCCTGACTTCAGGTTTCGCCACAGCGGTAGTTTTTTTTGGCCTCATTCTTACGCAAAGCAAAGGCGCTATTATCGGCGCACTTTTTGCCACAGCCGTTTTTATTATTCTACTTTGCTTTGGCAGACAGGTATCTATCCACAAAAAGGCTATCTTGACTATCTGCCTCCTGCTGGTTATCGCTGCCGTGTGTCTTATCCTGTCCTATGGCCTCAAGCACGGTCGGCTCCCGGGAGGCAAATCAATGCTCGTCAGGTGGCAATACTGGCAGGCATCTATAAAAATGTATGCAGACCATCCCTTCACAGGAGTTGGCCCCGGCAACTTTGCGATTTTTTACACCCGCTACAAACCCGCCGCCGCACTTGAATCGGTTGCAGACCCCCACAATTTCCCCCTCAGTTTGCTGACTCAATATGGCCCACTTGGTCTTATTGGATTTCTGGCTATCATTTTCATCCCCTTGTGGAGGACAATTCCGTCATCGAGTATCGAGCATCGAGAATCGAGAATCGAGTATCGAGATAAGTCGGCCTTCAAAACTCTCGCCTTGACTTTTCTGATTACAATATTGCTTGCCTTGCTGTTCATCCGTCCCTTGCTTATGCCCCTGCCGGCTGCCGACACTCTCGACGTAACGATTTACCTTATATTGACATTATACATTACCCCCGTAGCTATCTTCATCCTCGCCTTCCTGCTTCTAACCGCGCCTTTGAACTCCGGACAAAATATGGGCTACGAGTCACGAGCCACGAGCCACGGGCCACGAGTGACTATTACGGCTGCTGCCCTGTTTGCCACCGTCATTGGCGTAGCTTTACACAATCTGATAGACTTTGCTATCTTCGAGCCGCCTGTCCTTACGACCTTTCTGGCAATAATATCTTGCTTGATTGCGACAAACCAAAACAGCCGGCCATACTCGATACGAGATACTGGATACTCGACGAGCATCGAGAGACCCCTTGTGAAAATACTTTTGATGGCAGCAGGCATAATAACAATCTGTGCCTATTTCAATTTCACTCTCATCCCCGCTGCCAAAACCACTGCAAAAATCGAACAAGCTCACCAGGCCATTTCTGCCGGCCGTTTCGACCACGCCCACCAGCTTCTAAATATGGCCGATAAATACGACCCATTAAATCCCCTCCCATTATCTCTAAACGGCAAACTATACCTGCATCAGTTCCAAGTAACGCAAAGCAAAAACTCCGAACTGCTTCTGCAAGCAGAAAGGTGCTTACAAGCTGTAATCAAACGCAATAGCGCCGATTTCAAAAATTTTGAGCGATTGACCGATATCTATGGCGACCTGGCAGAAATCTCAAAACCTCAGGAAAAGAACGACTGGCTGAACAAAGCCCTCGATAGTGCGCAATTAGCAGTTGAGCTTTATCCCGGCTGTGAACGTCTGCATTTTGAGCTTGCGAAAATCGCAGAAGAGATTGGCAAAACCGACCTTGCATATCAGCAATATAATAAAGCTATTGAAATTGAAGATAGTTTCCGCCGGCAATTTAAGATGATGTATCCCAATCGCGAAATTGTCAGCCGACTCGGCGAAGAAAAATACCAATTCGCAATAGAACGAATGAAGACGCTGAAAAAGCAGCTCCGAGAAGCTCACCCGTAGGGATCTCCGCCCCCTTAGGGGTAAATTCGCTTCGAGTTTGTTTGGGTTTGATTGGGTTTGTTTTTATTAGTTCGTTGTTCATAGTTATTTGTTCATAATCCCTTATTAATAAGAAGGTTGTGTTCATTTTGTTGCTGCGCAAATTGGCTTTGTTTGGGTTTGTTTTTCACCGCGCCTGCAAAGTCGTTTATTTTCATATTCCTTTGTTTTAACAGAGCTTACGTTCATTTGATTGTCCAGCAAATTGGGTTTGTTTTGCATAATTGACTCATAGCCACAAAGCCACCAAGCCACAAAGAAAAAATGTAAGAAATAACCACGAATTAACACGAATTTTCACTAAATAGATTAAGTTCAGCATTTTATAACCACGGATTACACAGATTTCACGGGATTAGTATTATTCTGTGCCCTTTTTGTCTATCTTTGGAACTGCTGTTCCATTGCGTGCGGGACTCCGCGAGCTTGCCGCTCCTGGCGGGCATCATTCCCCCCAAATCTCGTCTATATTATACCAAATATCGCCTTTTATTCAATAAAAATCTAACGATATCATAAAAAAATTTAGCCATAGGTGACGGAAGACAGGGGTCGGGGGGTCAGGGGT
>Ga0315293_10005746_pt1 | contig 11667 bp, 8 predicted proteins | sample YL17G13_20_MG_FD_203071 | JGI IMG/M metagenome (GOLD analysis project Ga0315293, IMG submission 203071) | Sediment microbial communities from Yellowstone Lake, YNP, Wyoming, USA - YL17G13_20 | ecosystem: Environmental > Aquatic > Freshwater > Lake > Sediment | place: USA: Wyoming | collected... | reverse complement strand
AGCGCGACCAGCAGTATCTCGCCAACGGAGGCCGCCGCGAGGGTCACCGAGAACCCGGGCAGCTTGAGAGCCGCGCCGACGAGGAAGCCCACCGTGATGAGCACGGTCGTCAGCAAGCCACACCAGACGAGGACGACCAGGAACTTGGCCACCGGGAACCACGCGCGGGTCACCGGCAGAACGAGCATGTTCTTGGCGGTCCCGTCCGAGTACTCCCGGCCGAAGACGTACGCCGTCACGAGCGAGAAGAGGACCACGGAGACGATCCTCGTCATCTGCGCGAGCAGCGCGAAATAGGTCGGCCAGTCCGCCGCCTGGCCCACGAACCGCGCCTTCTGACCGATCAAGCCGAGTCGCTCCGCGCGTCCCGGCTCCCGCAGTATCCACATGAACAGGCCACCGAACAGCGGACCGATGGCGATGCCGAGGGCGGTGAGCCACGTGATCTTGGCGCGCCGGAGCTTGAGGAACTCGGTGGCGATCACCTGGCCGAGCATCTACGAGCCACCTCCGGTCAGCCGCATGAAGTAGGATTCGAGGTCCTCTTGCACGGGCACGAGGCGTGTCAGGTCGAGGGCGGCGCCGACGAGGACCCGGGCGATCTCGGGGCCCCGGTCGGACCCGTCGAAGACGCGCAGCCCGCCTTCGGGCGTGGGCTCGATCCGGTCGAGACCGAGCTGCTCGCGCAGCAGGCCGGCGGCGCGGTCCGGCTCGCTGACCCCGATGTCGAGGTACGCGCCCGTCCTGGCGCGAAGCTCGTCGTAGTCGAACTCCTGGAGAAGTCGGCCTTCGTGGACGATGCCGATGCGGTCGGCCAGGTGGGCGACCTCCGCGAGGATGTGGCTCGACATGAACACGGTGACACCGGACTCGTCGGCGAGCCGCCGCAGCAGCCGGCGGACCTCGATGATGCCCGCCGGATCGAGCCCGTTGGCCGGTTCGTCGAGGAGGAGGAGAGCCGGGCGGTGCAGGAGGGCGCGCGCCAGCGAGAGCCGCTGCTTGTTGCCGAGCGAGAGTTGTCCCGCCCGACGGTCGGCGGAGCCGGACAGGCCGAACAGGTCCATCGCCTCGCCGACCGCTTCGCGACCCGCTCCCGTGAGTCGCCGCTGCAAGTCCAGGTTCTCCCGCACGGTCAAGTCGGGATAGGCCGCCGCGGCCTCGACCAGGTAGCCGACGCGCGAGAAGACGGCCGTCGCACCCGGTACGATGTCCGTGCCCAGCACGGTGACCCTGCCCGAGGTCGGCCGCACGAGCCCGAGGAGCATGCGGATCGTGGTCGTCTTGCCCGCCCCGTTCCGGCCGAGGAACGCGTAGATCTCGCCGCGTCGCACGTGAAGGTCGAGTCCGTCGACGGCCCGGACATCGCCGTAGTGCTTGGTGAGGCCGGCGGTGCTGATGACCGTGTCCGACGATGTCATTTTGGGCCCTCGTCTTCCTTCGATGCATTCAGGGCCTACTGCGAGGTGCGTTACGACCCCTTGCCAGTGGACTTGGCTGCTGGCAAGGGGTCGGTGGATGCGGCTACGGCTTACCTGCCCTCACTGGCTCGGTCGAGAACGCACGCGGGATTCCTAGCTGGCCATCCTCGTTGCTGCCCCAGGCCCAGACCGTGCCGTCGCGGCGCACGGCGACCGTGTACCCACCCCCGGCGGACACGAAGGTAACGTCCGTCAACCCCCGGGCCTGGACCGGGGCCAACCGCCGGACCAGGGTGCCGTCGCCCAGCTGGCCGGAGGAGTTCCCCCCCCACGTCCAGACCGTGCCGTCGCGGCGCAGGGCGACCGTGTGCCCGCTTCCGGCGGCCACGGCGACCACGTCGGTCAGCCCCCGCACCTGGACTGGAGCCGAACGGTTGCCCGTGGTTCCGTCGCCCAGCTCGCCCCAGTAGTTGTACCCCCACGTCCACACCGTGCCGTCGGCGCGTACGACGACCGTGTGGCCGTACGCGGCGGCTACGGCAATCGCGTTGGTCAGCCCCGTCACCTGGACGGGGGTCAAGCGGCTGTCGGTGGTCCCGTCGCCCAACTGGCCGGAGTAGTTCCATCCCCAGGTCCAGACCGTGCCGTCGCCGCGGAGGGCGACCGTATGGTAGCTTCCGGCAGCCACGGCGACCACGCCGGTCAGCTTCTCGACCTGGCCCGGCACCAGCGGGTCGGTTCTACTCCCGCCCAGCTGGCTCTCGGTGTTTTTCCCCCAGGTCCAGACCGTGCCGTCGCGGCGGAGGGCGACCGTGTGGCCGACCCCCGCGGCCACGGCGATTACGTCCGTCAACCCCTGCGTCTGGACCGGAGTTGAACGGTTGGTCTTGGTTCCGTCGCCCAACTGGCCATAGACGTTGTCACCCCAGGCCCAGACCGTGCCGTCGCGGCGGAGGGCGACCGTGTGTAAGAACCAGGCGGCCACGGCGGCCACGTCGGTCAGCCCCGGCACCTGGGCCGCGGCCGAGCGGTAGGTTGTGGTCCCATCGCCGAGCTGGCCATACTCGTTCCGCCCCCAGGTCCACACCGTACCGTCGCGGCCCAGGGCGACCGCGTGGCCGAGCCCGGCGGACGCAGCAATCACGTCGGCCGCTCCCTGCACCTGGGCCGGGGTCGAACGCCAGCCGGCCGTGGTCCCGTCACCCAGTTGACCCGAGGTGTTCAAGCCCCAGGCCCAGACCGTGCCGTCGGAGCGGAGGGCGACCGCGTGTCCGGTCCAACCACCCCCCGCAGTCGCCCCCGCGGCCACGGCGACCACGTCGGTCAGCCCCGTCACCTGGACCGGGGTCGTGCGACCGGTGGTGGTTCCGTCGCCCAACTGGCCGGCCCAGTTCGCCCCCCACGTCCAGACCGTGCCGTCGCGGCGGAGGGCTACCGTGTGGTAGCTTCCGGCGGACACGGTGGCCACATCGGTCAGCCCCGGCACCTGGACCGGGGTCGTGCGGTCGGTAGTGGTTCCGTCGCCCAGTTGGCCGAGGTTGTTCGCCCCCCAGGCCCAGACCGTGCCGTCGCGGCGGAGGGCGACCGTGTGCCAGCCCCCGGCGGTTACGCCGACCACGTCCACCAGCCCTTGTACCTGGACTGGGGCCGAACGGTTGGTCGTGGTCCCGTCGCCCAATTGGCCGGAGTAGTTGCTCCCCCAGGACCACACCGTGCCGTCGCGGCGGAGGGCGACCGTGTGATCGTACCCGGCAGCCACGGCGACTACGTCCACCAGCCCCGGCACCTGGACTGGAGTCGATCGGTTGGCCGTGGTTCCGTCGCCCAGTTGGCCGGAGTAGTTGCACCCCCAGGCCCACACCGTACCGTCGCCGCGTAGGGCGACCGTGCGGTTACTCCCGGCGGCCACGGCGACCACGTTGGCCAGACCCTGCACCCGCACCGGGGTCAAGCGACCGTCGGTGGTCCCGTCGCCCAGCTGGCCGTAGTAGTTCGGCCCCCAGGTCCAGGCCGTGCCGTCGCGACGCAGCGCGACCGTGTGATAGCCCGCGGCGGACACGGAGACGATGTCCGTCAATCCCCGCACGGGGGCCGGGGTCGAACGGCCGGCGGTCGTCCCGTCACCCAGTTGACCGCTGGAGTTGCCCCCCCAGGCCCAGACCGTGCCGTCAGGGCCGACCGCGAGCGTGTGAGTATCCCCCGCCGCCAGGCAGACACCCTCGGTCGGGACCGCAAGGGCAGGTAGAGAGGCGGTGATGGTGATAGAGCGGGTCACCCCGTTCCAGGCCACCGCGGCGCCGAGGGCTTCAGCCACGAACCGGAGCGGCACCAGGGTGCGCCCGTCCCGAATCTGCGCCGCCACATCGAGGGCGACGGGCTCGTCTGATATGTAAGCGGTTTGACGGCCAATCTCGAGGCGGATTATGGTGTCTCGTCTGACGGCTGTAATTGTCCGGGTGGCCGTGTTCCAGTCTACCGATGCGCCTAGGGCCTCGAATATGACCCGCAGGGGCACCAGGACCCGGCCGTCGACGATGACGGGGGGCACATCGAACCCGAGGAGAGTCCCGTCCACGGCTACGGTGATGTCCGCCGCAAAGGTGCCCTCCTGGGTAGCGGCGGGTTCCAGCCTGCCGAGCGGCCGGATCAGGTACTGCTGGCCCTTCGACGCCAAGGTCCGGAATATGTGGATGCGGTCGACCGACGCGCCCACGACGATATTGCCGTGCCGGCACTCCCGGCCGTAGGGGCCCGGCGGCAGCAAGGCTTTCACCCACACTTCAGACCCCGGATCCCGGTAGGCGTAGCTATGATCATGTAAAGAGGGAGTCGGGGAGCCGGGATTGGGGATGGAGTTGATGTAGACCACGCGGGGGATGCCCCCTGGGTCGACGACCCCCGCCGGCTGCATGGCCGAGACGGCCAGGAGGCACCCTGTCCATCCGGAAGCTCCCCTTTCGGCCGTCCAGACTTCGGCCCAGTCGGAGCCCGCGACTTCGTAAATCACCAAGGGCTGCCCCTGAGGGTAGAGGACAAGGGCGCTAGCTATCGCCCCTTGCATCGCCCCCATGTCCGCAACCTCTTCCGTCACCCAGCCGCTGGGCTCCCGTTCGGCCAGATACACCTTGCTACCGGCGGCGACGGCCAGCGCCGGCCGCTCATCCGAGGTCAGGGCCAGGCCCCGGGCGAAGCTGACGGGGCCTGACGCGGGGACAGTGAAGGACTCCCGCGCCCAAGGTCCGCCCTCATTCGTCAGGACCATGATCCAGCCGTTCTCGCCTTCCGCCACTTCCGCGACCGCGGCCACGATGACGGTTCCCTTGGAGGTCACTCTGATGTCCGGAGAGAGGAGGCTCACATCGGTGACCAGGGTCTGAGGCGTCCACCGCCCCGCCTCGAGAGAGGCGAATACAATGGTGTTTGTGTCGGCCACCATCTGGGTGTAGACCACGACCGGCGAGTCTCCCGGTCCCAGGGCTAGGCGGGGCCAGGAGGCGGGACCGGAGCCCACGGTCGAGGTTCTGATGAGCCGGCCGTCGAGGTAGAACGAGTAGTCGATGGCGCGGTTAGCATTATTACCCCAGACGACGTGAACCCCGCCCCGGCTGTCAACCGCAACGGAGCCAGAGCCTGTGTTGGCCGCCCAATCCGCTTGGACCCACTCCGGCTCGGTCTGAGCACCGACCGGTGACGCGCAAAGAGCCATGACCAAGGCGAGGGTCAGAGTGAGCGCAACCGCTCGCATATCTCCATACCTCCTTCAGTGTCGCGAGGCGTCTCGGGGGCCGGGGAGGTCCCAGTCCACATATTTCCCGCTTCTCCAGGCACTTCCCTGTCCCTCTGGAGGAGATGACACCGGACGGGTGAATTCTCTGGAATTGGCTGCCCTGGTGTCCTGTAGGGGGACTCGATTCGCCCTGACATCATGAGAAGGAGGGCTAGAGCATGAAGAAACTGGCAGTCGTAGGCCTCATCACCTCTCTCTTCCTGAGCGTCATCCTGCCCCTTGGTGGCCCGGCGTGTGCCTGACCCGACCTTGGGCGGCAGACTGGAAGGGTCGGGTCTCACCCTGACCGCCCCTCCCGGGGTCGTCGCGGCCGCGCTTGGAAGCACGCTCACGCTTAAGGCTGACGTCATCGACAGGGAAGAGTTGGAGGAATTCCTGGCCTGCGTCGGCCTGCCGGAGGGGGTCGCGGCCATCGGCCGCGCCTTCGCCTTGTCTGCCGGTCTGACGGAGAACGGGCAGACGGGCGAGCCGGGCACGTTCGACGTGCCCGTCTTCCTTACCGTCGAACTCACCGCCGACGAACTCGCGGCGGTGACCGACCCCGACGACGTAGGCCTCTTCAAGGTGAACCCCGATGGGACCATGGCTTTCGCCGGGGGCCGGTTCGTCGACGGTGAACTGAACGTCGGACTCTGGAACTTCAGCCTGTATGTCTTGGCCGAGGTGGACCTCACCTTCGTTGACCTCCAGGGTCACTGGGCCCGTGCCGATGTGGAACTGATGGCCTCCAAGTACGTCGTCAAGGGTCTCCCGGCGGTGTCTTCGAGCCCGGCGGTCCGGTCACGAGGGCGCAGTTTGCTTGCATGCTGGTGCGGGCGATGAACGTCCGGCCGGCCGACTTGAACGGAGCGGCTCCGGCTTTCAGCGACGTCGGACAGCGCGACTGGTTCTACGGTGAACTTACGGCCGCCGTGGGCACCGGGATTATCAAGGGCTACGAAGATGGCACTTTCCGCCCGAACGCCCCTGTGACCCGCGAGCAAGTGGCCGTCATGGTCGCCCGGGCCCTCGTCGCCGACGGGCGGGCCACCGCTCTTAGTCCGGCGGAGGCGGCTGCGGTCCTGGCCCCCTTCAGTGACAGCCGCTCGGTCTCCAGCTGGGCCGCGGCCGACCTAGCCATTGCCGTCTCAAAGGGCATAGTGACCGGACAGACAGCCACGACTCTTGACCCTCAGCGCGGCGCGACTCGCGCCACGGCCGCTGTGATGATCGCCCGCTACTGGCGCATGGGATAACCAAGCAAGGGGAGGGGGGAGCGTGCCCGGCCCGGCCCCTCTTAGTCGTCTTCGGACACCTTCGCGCCAGCCAGAGCTCCCAACAGGGAGCGGACGCGAGACTTCTTGGAGATGCGTTTCACCTTCTGGATCAGAGCCTCGTCTAGCCGCAACGTCAGCTTCCTGTGCATGGCCACGGCCTCCTGGCGTACTACTCTAGACGAAAGCGTAGAGAGCCGGGCGGTGCAGGAGGGCGCGCACCAGCGAGAGCCGCTGCTTGTTGCCGAGCGAGAGCTGTCCCGCCCGACGGTCGGCGGAGCCGGACAGGCCGAGCAGGTCCATCGCCTCGCCGACCGCTTCGCGACCTGCTCCCGTGAGTCGCCGCTGCAAGTCCAGGTTCTCCCGCACGGTCAGGTCGGGATAGGCCGCCGCGGCCTCAACCAGGTAGCCGACGCGCGAGAAGACGGCCGTCGCACCCGGGGCGATGTCCGCGCCCAGCACGGTGACCCGGCCCGAGGTCGGCCGCACGAGCCCGAGCAGCAGCGGATCGTGGTCGTCTTGCCCGCGCCGTTCCGGCCGAGGAACGCGTAGATCTCGCCGCATCGCACGTCGAGGTCGAGTCCGTCGACGGCATGGACATCACCGTAGTACTTGGTGAGGCCATCGGTGCTGATGACCGTGTCCGACGATGTCACTCTGGGCACGTCCGGCCTTGCCCCCTCACGTATCGAACCGCGTCCACCTTGCCTTCATGCCTTACTTGCCACTTTCCCCAAGATTTCGGCAACCCTCCTGACAAGCTCCTGTGAAGGAAGGACCATGACGGCATGTATCCATGTGGCTCGACAGACGTCCTACCGTCCTTTTCTCGCAACAGAATTGCACAACCCTTTGATGCATCTTGCACGACTTCGATGCGGTTCTTCTTGACCTCCACACGGAAGGCCGAGCCGAGATCCTTTTGTATGATGCCCTTGATTTCATCGCCGGTCACGATCTTGTCAAACACGAACCTTGCCATCTGAGCCCCGCCGTTCGTTACTGCCGAACGGCTTGGAGTTCAGCGGCGACGGCGGCAAAGCCGCCCGAGTCCGCTGCAGCGACTTGTTAGGCCGCGGCTGATCCAAGGGCACTGGTCTTACTTCACCAGCCCCGTGCGGTTCCCCGCCGGGTCCTCGAGCATCGCGAATTGCACAACGCCTGGCACGTCCGTGGGGGGTATCAGAGCACGGCCACGAAGTTGCACGGCTTTGTCCAGTGTTGTCTGTAGGTCGCGTACCTTCACGTAGAATACGCGCTCAGCGAAGGTCTCCTGACGAATGCCGCCCCGGGCCAGGAGTCACCGACCACCCAAAGAGCTCGCCGTAAAACGCGCCAAGGCGAGCGGCATCAGGCCCTCCAATCTCAAAGTGCACAATGGGATCCGCCCCTAGCCTGGGCTGAAGAGGGGGGAAGGGGTAACCCCCAGACCTTCTTCGGAAGCCAGCGAGGCGCGAGGCGCAGGGCAAGTAGACGAGCTATCGCCCTCCTGGCATGTTGGCCAGGAGCCTGCGGGCTACGGACTCGAGGAGCATGTAGTCGAGTGGCTCCTCGGAAGCCCAGTCGGTCACCGCCCCGAACACGGACGCCGCGCAGTTGCCGAAGCAGAACACCAGACGGCCGGACTGCCTGTTGATCATCCGAGATACCCAACAGCAGTCCCCCAAAGGCTGACCGCTGTAGGTTCCCATTGGGAAGATGAGGCTGACCTGCGCAAGCTCGGCCTGGCATGCCCTCCGGGCCTGGTCGGATGAGACGAAGACCGCCCACTTGACCTCGAATATCACACCAGTCCCGTCGTCCCGCCACGCTTGCCGCGAAGCCTTCTGCCAGGAGCCGTCGCCGCGGGGCCAGACCGTCTCCCCCTCGCGAATCAGGGTAAGGCCCGGCATCTGCGAGTCGTCGAGGAAGCGCACGGTCGGGAACCTGCATGAGCCGACTAGAACAGTCGAAACAGCCGACAGACAGACCGTGAATGTGATGAGCCAAGCCCTAACCGCGCGGCGAGACATGCCGGCGCCTCCCGACACCTCAACCCAAAAACCAGGGAGGTCTTCTCGCTTGAGGAGCAGGTTCCCTTGGGGGGTACCCAGTCTGCCGGAGAAGGGAGGAAACCCAGGAACTCGAACTGGATGGCAGACCCTCCAAGGAGGCTGAGCGACTACGACCACCTACAACGCGGTAGTCATCGGGGCTGGCCTGAGCGGTCTCTGCGCCGGGACCGAGCTGGCGAGGGCCGGGTTGCGCGTCATTATCTGCGAGCAAGGTCGGCATCCCGGCGGGTTATGCGCCTCCTACCGGCGCGGGGACTTCAGGGTGGAACCCACGCTCCAGTGGCTCAACCTCTGTGGCCGGGGCGGGTGGGTTGATGCGGCGTTGCGGGACTTTGGGGTCCGCGGCGACGTGGACTTCGTGCCGCTCGACAACTGGCTCCGGGTCATCGGCCCGGGCTACGACATCACTCTGGGCCCCGACCGCGCCGCCAACGAGACCCAGTTGCGCACGGCCTTTCCCACCGAGAGCCGGACCATCCAGCGCCTCCTCCGCGATGCGGCTGCCTTTGCCAGGTTCGACCCGCCGGCGGGCGGTTTCGGCCCTGCGTCGCTCCTAGCTAGACTGGCTTATGTGAGCCGCATTCTGCCCGCCCTTCCCGGTCTCGCCCGCTATCGGTCGTTGACAGTGGAGCAGGGTGTCGCCCGGTTGTTTCGGAACCCGGATTTGAGGAGCTTCATCTTCTCCCTGGTTCCCCGCCCCGAGGCCTCCTTCCTGACCACCCTGTTCCTCCTCTCGGGTGCGCCGGCCTGGCTGCCCAAGGGGGGAGCATCCGCCCTGGTTGAGGCCTGCGTCACGGCCTTCCGGCGGGCCGGGGGCGAGATCGCCCTTTCGACTCCCGTGGCGAAGATTATCGTCGAGGGTGGCGGGGCCACCGGTTCCGCGTCCCCGGACAAGCGGGTCACCGGCGTGCTTACGGGAGGAGGTGAGCGCCTCACCGTGCCTGTTGTCGTTTCCGCAGCGGACTTGATGACGACTGCCTACCGCCTGGTAGACCCCTCAGATTGGCCCCACGACCACCCGGCCGGACTCCGGGACCGGCCGGTGACCTCTTCTGTCTTCTCCGTCTGGGCGGGAGTGAACCTCGACCTCCGCTCTCTCGGGCATCGGACCGGACGCATCCTCTTCAACCCCGTCGGCGACCCCGCGGTTCTGGCCGGTCACGACCCCCAAGAGTGCTCCCTTTGGATGACTCTCCACTCCCTGGACGATCCCAGTGTCGCCCCGGCGGGTCACGGCACGGTCCTCATTCAGGCGGCCCTTCCCTACGAATACCGCGATTGCTGGGGAACGCTCGGTTCAGACCGACGGGAGGTCTACCGTTCCCTCCCGGCCTACCAGGCCATCAAGGAGGAAACGGCGGCGGCGCTCATATCCTCGGCGGAGAGGGTCATCCCCGGTCTGGGCGCCCACATCGTCTGCCGCGACGTTTTCACGCCGCTGACCATAGAGCGTGTCACAGGCAACTACCGCGGTTCGGGCCACGGTTGGCTGCAGACCCCGGAGCGGGTAATGGGCCTGGGGCTGGGACCCGCCCGCTACCTCACGCCCATCGGCGGTCTGTACCAGTGCGGGCATTGGGTCGATCTCGGCGGGATGCCCTCGGTCATCCAGTCTGGACGGGCAGTAGCCCGGGTCGTGCTCAGGGACCGGCCGCGTTGAACCCAGCCGGCGACAGGTCGCGCGGATCGCCAAGCCCCAGTCCTTCCGGTGGGCGGCCGGAACCCACGGGCAATCGTCACCGCAGCCCATCGTGATGACGTAGTCCCAGGGGCCAGGACCGACATCTTGAAGACTCTTCGACCTGTGGAGACTGAGGTCGTACCCGCGCTCCCGCATGGCGGCGATGGCCCGCGGGCTGACCCGACCAGAGGGACGAGAACCGGCGCTGGCCGGCTCGAGCACGCGTGCCACTGAGACGCTGCACCCCATCCCTCCCCCCACGGCCGTGGCGAATGGGCTCGCGTCGCACCGGCAGGAGCCATGGTCCAGCCAAGGAACTCTCTGGAAAGCAGCGGTCGCTTGCCGGAAGGGAGTTCTAGGACGTGCTGAAACCAGCCCTGGCTTTCATGGTCCTTCTGCTAACGCTGACCGTCATCCCCACCCCGGCCGCCGGCGCGGAGGCCGAGGCCGGATTTGCTCTCGACTACCATCTCTCCTTCACCGAGGACGACCACCCCACGGTGGAGGTTCGTGTCAGCGGGGCCCCCACGGGAAGCACGACTCTGACCTTCACGACAGGGTCTTGGCTGGGCGCGCTCTCCGAGCCATTCAGCTCGGTGTTCGTCGTGTCCAGGGCGGTCACACCGGAGGGCAAATCCCTCGCCTGGAGCTGGCGGGGCAACAGCATCGATGTCGCCAACGGCTCCGCCCCGGAGTTCGTCCTTGCCTACCAGCCGGACATGAGCCGCCTCGGCCGGCCCCAAGGCGATATGTGGCAGGCCTTTGCCGTCTTCCGCCGGAAGGCCGTCTTCTTCGTGGCCGAGACCGTCTTCCCGATGCCCGAGACGGAGCCGGCCCGGGTCACGGTGCGCTTCACCCTCCCCGGCCGGACCAAGGTGTTTTCGAACCTCGAGGAGGAGAACGGGGTTCTCGTGGCCAGGACCGACCTCTTCGGCAACCTCCGTTACGACTTCGCCAAAGCCTACTTCACCGGAGGCGAACCATTCTTCTCCGTCTCGCACGAGACGGCGTGGGGCGACAAGTACGTCTACGTCTGGTTCGACCGCGATATCGCAGACATGATGTGGCTTCCCTCCTGGGGCACGACTCAGTGGGAGGAGGCCGAAAGGTACATGGAACTAGCGGAGCAGTTCGCCGGCTACTTCCGCGAGAAGATCGGTCCTCTCCCACCCCGGACGGTTGTCTTCACCAATGTCAAGAACGTGACCGGCCTCAACGTCGGCTTTAACGTGGACTTCTACCACTGGATGCAGATCTGGCCCCGGGACTCGGTGGGCGACCTGGCCCACCACGTCCTCCACGCCTACGACTTCTGGCCGTCCCAGAGCAAAATGTGGTTTACTCCCAATTTTTCTCAGCCCAGCGGCTACCTGAGGGAGGGCCTGAACACCTACTACGAGCAAGTGGTCCCTGCCGAGGTTCTAGGCGACGACAAGTACCTTGGCAAGCTCTATGTGTTCCTCGCCCTGGACCA
>Ga0315293_10005743_pt1 | contig 11671 bp, 10 predicted proteins | sample YL17G13_20_MG_FD_203071 | JGI IMG/M metagenome (GOLD analysis project Ga0315293, IMG submission 203071) | Sediment microbial communities from Yellowstone Lake, YNP, Wyoming, USA - YL17G13_20 | ecosystem: Environmental > Aquatic > Freshwater > Lake > Sediment | place: USA: Wyoming | collected... | reverse complement strand
GAACTCCCCTTTGACGATGTACCAGTCACGGTAGTCGATTATGCGTAGGGCGCGTATTCTCTCGTAGTACGGTGCATTCAATCCATACTCTCTCATGGCCCGCCTTATTTGATCCGGGGACTCCTCTCCAGCAATGTAGATCGCGGCTTCCCCGGCGTCCAATCCTGCCTTCAAATAGGTGAACAGAACGAGGTGTTTCTGCCTGTGGTCCGTGTAGAACATTATGACGTGGTCCTTTGCTTTCATCGTCCGGACGAAGTCCAGCATCTCATTCTCTGGCACGGTCATTCACCTCCACTCCGGACGATCAGGAGAAGTGTCGATCACAATTCGTTTCGTCATGGAATTCGACGGAGTTGTACTTAAGACCTGTCACGGTCTACAAACCCTGATTCTAATAGAGGAGTGTTCTATCTTAGAGCAGGTGCGTAAGCTGCATTAGGATGTGTCAGATGGGTTGCCTTTCACCTACACTGGCATAAGAGTTCGGAACCTCAAGCGGTCGCTCGCATTCTACACGAAGGTAATGGGGCTGAAGAAGGTTCATCGCGGAAGAATGAAGGCGGGAGGAATCTACGTGCAGATGAGGGATCCACGGTCCCGCCAAGCACTGGAGTTGAACTACTATCCCCGAGGAACCAAATACTGTGAGCGTTACAGACTCGGCTCAGAGCTGGACCATTTGGCTTTCTGGGAACGAGATGTTGACAAGAAGTATGGGGAAGTATTGGCTCACGGCGCGACGAAAGCCATAGAACCATTCACGGAAAGCGGCTACAGGTTGGCTTTCGTGAAGGATCCTGATGGTATCTGGATCGAGCTAATAGGCAAGGACAAGCGACCTAGACGCAAGGTACGCTGAAGAAGAAACGAGAAGATAGGAGAAGAAGGCCTAGCGAACTGTGACAGTTCAGGGATCGCTCTGGCCTAACCAGTTGATACGGTTTTCCGAGCGGTTTCTATCTCTTCTTAACGAGCACGTCCGTGCCCTGTAGTCGAACTTCGAAGGAAGTGGTGTCTTTCTTCGGAGGCGGAGCAATGGCCTTCCCTGTGGTGACATCGAAGCGCCCCGCATGACAAGGGCATACGACCACAGTACCCTCAAGCTCGCCTTCGTTCAGCGAGCAGCCTCTGTGTGTGCATGTGTTGGCGATCGCATAGATTCTCTCGGCAACGCTTGCGACAAGTACATCCTCGCCGTTGACTTGGACACTCTTCATTGATTCGGCTGGAAAATCTTTCAAGTCACCGACCTTGACGAATCCTTCACTCATCGGAAGTCACTCCGATATTGTCGTAGATGTCTCGGTGACACTTATTTCTTCAGCTGCAAGACCCTGAGAGAAGTAATGCTCGACTCTAGTGATGCCTACGCCGGGCCAAGCGGTAGCTTGTCTACACCGTGTTTTCTCATGATCTTTCTTGCCACATCGTCTAGGTTCTTCTCGATGTCTGCAGGCAATGGATCAGGTTTGTGATCTTTGAGTATTCTCTGGACGATATCTCTGGCCCTTTGAACAGTATCCTTCGACCCCAGCTTCTTCCAGGCGTTCAGGTTCTGTCTGTCAACCAAGTCCGAGGGGATGAGGAGTTCTTTCTTGAACCATTCCATCGTGTGCTTGTCAGCCAAATAGTGACCCCCAACTCCAACCCTCCGTATGGCGTCGACTGCGAGTGTTTGGTCGTTCACGTCGATGCCCTTGATGAGCCTCAGCGCCATTCCGCAGATAGTGTCGTCTATCACGAGCTTCTCGAAACTCTGGCAGTTCTCGAAATCCAGCATTCCCGGACCTGACATCATGTTTACTCCCGCAAGTGCGCCCAGAGTTATGCCGAGGCCGGATTCAAATCCGGCCTGTGCGTCGACTATCTTTGTGTCACTCAGGCCGAGGTACATGTGAGTTGGGAGGCCGTAGTACTTTGCCATTTGCGCGTATGCGCATCCCATCATGATCGTCTCAATGGCACCTAGACGTGCCGTAAGATAGCGCATGTCGAAGGTTGTAGGTGAGCCTCCATAGATCACTGGCGCCCCAGGATTTGCGAGTTGTGAAAGAACCAAGCCGCTGAGGAATTCCGCGTTCAACTGGACAAGCGAACCCGCAAGCGTTACAGGCCCTGTTGCACCAAGTTGCGGCATCGGAAGAATCTCGGCTGGGATGCCATACTTGGCGCAGTCGATGAGGTTCTGGGCAATGAATTCTCCCCACTTGAACGGAGCTGACGGGCACAGGTCGAAGATCGCCATGGGCTTCCGCGCCAATTCCTTCTCGCCTCCGACCACAGCAGCGAGCATGTCCTTCATGTCGTACAGGCCGTCTATGCTGAAGGTGCCTGTGACTATCGGCTTTGGAGAGTTCTTCAGAACCACGTACAATCGATATCTGTCAACAATCGCGTCAGGAACATCCGAGACCACGAGTGCCGTGCTCTGCGCATGAATGTTATCTAGCGCGTCAGCAAGTCGAACGAAATCGGCAAGATCTTTGGAAACTGGTCGCCTAATCTCACCTGTTCTCGAGTCAAGCAGATAGAGCGCCGCAGATCCTGGATCATAGTGGACGCGGTTTCCTTCAAGCAATATGTCATGCTTTCCGTCGCGGCTATACAGTCTTATCGTTGAGGGTGCCTTGACGAGAGATTCCTTCACAAGGTGTTGAGGGATACGCGCAATCTTCTTGGAAGCATCAACGTCTACTCCGGCATCAGCTACGAGCTTCAAAGCGGCGTCGCTTTGAATCATTACGCCGACTTCTTCTAGGACTTTCAGTGATGACAGATGTATAGTCTCTATCTCTTCTCTTGAGAGTAGCTGGAGCAAGGGTTGACTTGAGAACGACATCTTTGTCACTACTACAACGCCTCTTCTGAAAGTGGTGCCACGGGGAGTAAGGAAAGTTCTGTTACATCTTTTGCATATTTAACGTGGTCGCGGCAACGTCATGCTGTCGCAAAACAAGCGAATCATGGCATTGGCTTGCTATTCCATCACAGGGTAGGCTCTGGATTCGAGTGTCTTCTCTGGCCTAGAACAGCTTGTACACGGGCGAGCAAAGACAGGTTACGCCCCCATCTCCCTTGTAAAACTCAGAAACGTCTACCTCGATTGGCTTGTAACCTGCTGCCTTGAGCTTCGCGCTTGTCTTCGGAAAACCTGAGGGGATGAGCACTCTTCCTTCGCCGACGTACAGAGCATCAGCCGCGTATGCTTCGTCCTGGGGTATGAACACAAACTCGTAGCCGGGGAATGAATTCTGACTGACTAGTTCAGGTACGATGAGCAACCTCCTGTCGCTCATGTAGGTGCATCCGCATAGAAGGTGAAGAAGATCCGTCCTCACTGGCGTCACTGTAATGCCATTGAGATATGTTGCGAGTTGCCTGATGCCATCCGAGTTGGTCCTTTTTGATTCTCCCACAAAGAGACCGTGATCCGTAATCAGAACGTCCCCTCCTTCCAGTGTGCCAGGTTCTCTCACAAACTTGACCTCCGGAATCTTCGCTCTGTGAGGGCTCAGTTCACTCAGCAAGAGCTTCTCTTCCCCTATGCGCGTCTCCTCACCGAAATGACAAAGCACGCTGGTTCGCGACCCGAGCAGGGCAGGGTCCTGCATGAAAACCGAGTCTGGAAAGCCTACTAGGGGAGGAAGCTCGATGACCTCGAGTCCCACTTCCTTCATGATCGAAACGTAATTCCTGTGTTGTCTCTTTGCGAGTGCCACGTCAATCTCGTTCTTGGCCGGATTCGTTGACACGCATTTATTGTAGCTATCTCCAGGTGGTCGGACGAACACCGTGTCGAAGAACCTGTCCGTGCTGATCATCACAATCGGCCTTCTTGCTCGTTCACAGCGTTTCTAGGTACTTGTTGATCTCTATCTCCGCGTTGTCCGCTGTGATGAAGATCGGGACATTCTCCATTCCTGTGGCAATGTAACTTGAGAGCAACCACCGGCCTGGCGAGAATTCCAGTGTCTTCTCGAGTATGCTCGGATCGATCGTGAATGTTGAACTGACCAGCCCGCGGTCATACTGGCGAGGCAATGTGCCAACAAAGTAGGTATGGAGTTGCTGAAGCGCGTTCGTGTTGAGGTAGGCGATTCGCTGTGTCGAGATGCATCCGCCAAGTCCGTACTTGCGGCCTTGTCTGAGGAGTGTCTCAACAGCGTCTGTGCATTCGCGCTCGATTCCTCGAGCCTCAGAGGGCGCAGGAGCAAACTCCTGAGCTTCATCGAATACGAACAGAATCCATGGTTTGACCTTGAATTTCCGCTTGCGGTTCCAAAGCGTCACCCTAGTCAGGTCAACTGCGAGCTGCTTGATTGTCACGGGATCGGAGATCGAGAGGGAGATGAGTCGAGTCGGTCCCTCGAGGAGACGATGGATCTTCTCGGTAGTCAGTCCTGGTCTGCCTTTCTCGGCGGCTCCCCTACGAATGGCGTCTAGGAGTTCCTTTCGCGATGTTGCCCAGCCGTGCACATTGCTCTTCTCACTTACCTTGTATCGTTCCACGGCCCCCCGAGCTGTGGAGTCCAAGAATGCGACGAACTCCTCGTCAATCTCGTCTAGTTCGTTTCGGTTCTCCTTGGTCATGTATTCGTTGACTGCTGACGATATGGCTTCGAGCGCCTCAAGGTACACTTGTTTGCCTGAGCTTTCACCCATCATCGACCCTATCGCAGCTAGAATGTCCGTGTAGCGTGGGACCACGAACCGAGGCTTGACGTATCGTTCGACCCTGCCCAGTTCCATTATGTTTCGGAAGGCTTTGACTGGTCGCTCGTCCTTCTCAAACTCCCTTGGCTTCACGAGTGAGTCGTGCAGTTGAGCTGGGTCCTTGACTGGATCTTCCAAGACTATCTTGGATGGGATGGACTTGTCAGCGAACACGTCCATGAGCAGGAACGGATACTCCATCGAGATGTCTAAGATCACTACCTTCGTGTCTTGGGTGTGGTAGATTAGGCGGCGTAGGATATTCGAGAGTAGGTTGGATTTTCCGCCGCCCGTGAACGAGAAGACTCCGAAGTGGTAGCGAAGTAGGTTCTCGAAGTTCACATAGATCGGAACGCGGGTCTTCTCAGATTCAAACATCTTGATGACGCCAAGACGCGGATCCTCACGCGCCACGTCGGTGGTTTTCAGTTTCTTCCAGTCGACACCCATCTCTTCGAGGATTCTGCGATTGTACATCTGATGAATCATGCTCTGGTTGAGGATGTGTGCCTCCTCTCCAACGATCGGATAGGAGAATCCCTTCACGTACTCTGGTTCGCCACCGCTTGCGATGACTAGGTCGTAGTTGATCGGGATTGCCTGTACTTGGATCATCATGGTGGACTTGTCGTCGGAGTCCCAGTCCCGAACCGATTGCTGGATTATCTCAAACTGCATCGGGTAGTAGCTCTGGTCTGACAGGCCACGCAGGCCAAAATGCTCCGGCCGGATGCTGGCGATCTCTGAGAGAGTGAACCTCTCGCCCTCGTTCTTTGTTGCTCGGAAGTTTCTTACGGCGAGTATCATGCCCTCTTCGACTAGGCGCATTATGTCTCTCTGATACTCGGCCTTCACGGTGCATTCGTATCGAGCGGTGGTGCTGATCTGTGTGGTCTCAGGTGTTGGGCCGTAGCGTGGGCGAACCATCGCTACACGCGCTTTGAATCTCCCATCGAAGCTTGTGAAGTATCGCTTAATGTCCTCTTCTCGTTGATTCAAATTCAGCTCTCCTTTCTCTAAACGTGCTCATGTAGAAGACGAACTCGCGTAGGTCATGGTTCGTCATAATCCAATCCCTCGTCGTCTCAACGATCCTCCTAAACTCGCGCGCATGCCACTTCGCCACGTTATCCGCAATGAATAGAGGCACATTGTGACCAAAGGCTTCCGGTATGCTCGTGCTCGTCATCGCGGTTAGCATAACCATGACGAGGTTCTGGATATCATTGCGCGCCTCCTTATTCGGATAGAGTATGGGTTTCACCTTCTCCTCGACGCCGCCGTATTCGTGTGAGAGCGTGCATTCAACGTCCGGATTCGAATCGAACTCTGGGTACACTAGGCGGTCCGTGAGCAGCACATTACTGCGCAGCTTCGGATCTTGTTCAGCCTGCGCGAGCTGCACATACGACTTCAGGAAGAGTCGCTCCGGGCCGACTCTGTTCTTGACGGCGCCGCTGACGAATCCTTCTCTGCTGGGTTTCTCATCCTTTCTGATCTCGGGGACCATTGTCTTGAAGGCGGTATCGTATTCGATGAGCGTCCATGGTACGGACAGCTTCTCCCAATTGTGGACCGAGGCGGATTGAAGGAGCATCCTGTCGGTGTGGGGTATCTTCTCCAGTGCTTCGCTTGAGAGATCAAACTTCCACATCCGTTGGCGACTGCAGATGCGGATCAGTTGTCGTCGGAAGTCGCGGGCGGCTGTGTCTTTGGTGAGGCCTATGAGCAGAACTGGTCTCTTCCAGCATTCCTCGATTATCATGTTCAGGGTGAAGAGGGTCAGATATGCCATGTCGACGGTGGTGAGCCAGGTGGGTTTGTCGTGCTTCATGATCATCATCGGGTTGGGCCGCTCGGTCATGGGCTGATCGAGGAATAGACGATCGCCGATGGTGCATGTGAGTCTCCTCATTCGCTCCCATGCATTCTGGAACTCCTTCCTCAGGGCATAGCTGGAGCCTGATGACTCAACATACTTGGCCTCTTCGAGGTTATCGAGTATCCTCTTGACTCTATGTCCACATTGAGCGTGCTCAAGGTGGAGTCTGTCGCAGAGCTGGTCAATTGTCAGCGAGTCGGTGGTTTCGAGTTCGTAGAGGAGTCGTGGTCTGAGATAGTCGCCTCTTGGCGGAGGAAGGTCCAGTTTCTCGTTGAGGAATCTGTGTCGGCAGTAGATCATCTCCTCCATCTCTACCGGTCTGTCTTCGAATTTGTAGCCGCAGAGGCCTGACTTCTCCTTCAGCCTCCTACCGTACGCTGTGTCGCTGATGAGGGCTGAATGCTCGCCTGAGAGGGTCCGATCCATGAGCAGGATCCGCACGTCCTCGTCGACGATGAGCCTGTAGGCGAGATAGAACTCCGAGAACGCCATTATCCAGTCGGCGATTCGTGAATTGTCGAAGACCGCCTCGTCGTCGAGTGGCTTCTTGCCGCCGAGTGTGTCGATCGTCGAATCGACATCAGATACCTCATTCACGTAGAGTGGAACACAGCTTGAGATGCCCCGACCGTGCTCGAGCAACTTGCCCGCGTGCTCGACTGATGGTTTGTCATCCTTGTGGAATGTTACCGTGCCGAAGGAGACGTAGGCGCCGCCAAAGAAGATGATTAAGTCGAACATGTTGCGGGCGTACTCGGTTCCGTCCACCGCGGCGAACTTCACACGGTCGGAATCGAACAGCTTCAAAGCGGTCTCATGAGCCCGTCCCGCGCTGAAGTCTTGAATGATGAGGTTCGAGAGGAGCGCGTCGTAGACGTCGCTTGCTGAGGAGAATCGCTTGCTGTAGTCGGATATGCGGTCTAAGGCGCCGGCTTTCAGAAAGTGGCCTGCCCGCTTGAGCTGGCTGCTGAGGAATGATGTCTCCATTTCTGAAAGCCTAGGCGTCAACGCTAGATACCCCCGTTGCTTATGTGGGATGGAAGATCGTACGCTTACTGGGAGAGAGTTGCGTCAGCGGGTATTTAACACGGGCTCACAAGTGAAACTACTCTGTAGTCGTAGTGGTCGTGGTCTGCTGCAGGATACCCTCAATCAACAAAGGTGCCCAAAGTCACCCGCCGATCTGGGAATAAGAGACTAGTGACTCTCGTCGTCGGGCCACTTGGTGCGCACACACATCAACCGTTCAAATTGGGACGCGAACGAAACTAATCCAAGTCAGGCCGCGGATCAGATATGAGCTGCCAACGCAGTCTGCTACCGTCTTTGTCAAAGACAGCGATGTCACTGTATGACTGAAATGGATACGCGGCGATCACCATGATCCTTCCATAGAGATGATTCAGATCATGCACCGAAGGCCCGGAATTCCCTGAAGGATGCGAATGCGAGACGCCCATAACATGCAAGTCCATCGGAAGCATGTAACTCGGAAAGGCGGAGAACCCAGCTCCGTGCGTGGCGAGAGGGGGCACCACAATTTCATTGACCCGTATCTCATCCCTCTCTTTCTTGCCGCGCAGGAGCAGAATTGCCTCTCTGGGGTACGTGTTGAGGGCGTGGCTCAGTATGCTGTCGACCACGGACTTCACAAACCTGACAATCGTCAACACAGAACACCAATCAAGGATTCCTCATAGTAGAGAAGTAGAAGCATGTGAACCCAAGATCCGTTATTGATGTCTTCCCGCATTTTGATCTTTGTGTGTGTGCGCACCAAGATACCCACACACAATATCCCAGACGACGACTCCTCATGCGACGAACGGTTTAGGAGAAGAATCCCAGTTCACAGACTACACCGATGAGATTCATTATCGGTAGCTCTACTGGGTCGGAAAGATGGAGTACATCCTTGCCTGCCACTGGCTCATGGGACACGGCAATGCCCCGCTAACCTGAATGGCCCCTCTTTGCTACTTCACTATCGTGACGATATCACTATCTTGAAGGACGTGATCCACCCCGACACGTTGAGGACTGAACCTTACACTCGTTCCTGAAACCAGCGCATACTTCGCCTCGCCCGCGAACTTCCTGTGAATCTTTCTACAGACGTCAGAGATTGTTGAACCAGCTGTTACGATCAGAGGCTCTTCGAAATCAGGCGAACCGTTCCGCGGCTTGAGGTACACCTTGATCAGTCTCAGTCGATCATAGATCGCCTCCCTAAGTTCATCGATGTTGACGTTTCGATCTGCGGAGATTGGAACCAGATCTTTGCCTATCCGCTTTCTAGCTTCAGCCACGTACTTGGGACTGACCAGATCGGTTTTGTTCAATATAGTTACTGATGGGATGTATCGACGATTTCCGACTACCAGGTCGATGAGTTGGTCATCGGTGATGTCCTCCCTGATGATGACATTGCCGTGATTGATCTTGTATGTGTTCAGTATTGCTCGGACAGTTGACTCGGCCAAATGGGTTAGTTTGCAAGTCGTCGTTATGCCGAGCCCGCCTTGATGGGATCGGTTGATGGTGACATTCGGAGGCTGAGTGTTGAGCCGGATTCCCATCTCATATAGTTCCTTCTTTAGGACGCTAATCTGATCGGCTTGGAATACATCGAGAACTAGGAGTATCAAGTCGGCGTTCTTTGCAACGGATAGTACTCTCTTGCCCCTGCCGCTGCCGGTTGCCGCGCCCGAAATGACACCAGGCAGGTCGAGAATCTGTATCCTCGCCCCTTGGTACTCAAGCAAACCAGGAACAACCGTCAGAGTCGTGAAAGCATATGCGGCGACCTTTGATTTTGCGTTTGTAAGCCTATTCAGGATGGTTGACTTTCCCACACTTGGTAAGCCGATCAGTACCGCGGTGCAGTCGCCGCCTTTCTTTAGCTCAAAGCCCGCTCCGCCTTGCCTGGATCCTTGTGAGTGCTCTTGTTCCGCCCTGAGTTTTGCGAGCTTGGCTTTCAGCAGACCCACATGGTGTTCGGTGTGCTTGTTGATCTGTGTTCTTTTCATCTCCTCCTCAATGCCCCGAATCTTCTCTGGCAACCCCATGTTCGTCTGCTCCAAGCACTAGGGCGATAGCGGAATCAGCAATAAACCGAACGGTATAGCCCTTCAGCTAATGGAAGAGAATCCATCTCGTCCTTCTCATCCTTTCTTATCCGCCTAGTGCGAATATTCGCACCAAGCTACCGCACACACTTTGGAACACATGTCACGTCCCCAAGCATTATCGTGAAAGCCGATCTCACAACCTTCACGGACATGGCAACTGCTATGATTTAAGTCAGCGACTTGCTTACAGGCGGGTTATGAAGCTCAAGAATAGTGTCACAATAGTCTCGATTATCACCTTGGTCATCATATTCTCCACTTTCCTTGCAAGTCAATTGGGCAGAAATATCTGGACGAGTGCATTTCTAATGATTCTGTTTGGTGTCATAGGAATAGCTGGACTTGCTAAATTCAGAGACCCCATAATCCTGGAACTTGGTGTTATTGGTTTTGTGGCAGATACTGTGTGGGAGCTCTATGGAACTGGAAATCGATTGTGGAGTTACTATGGTTCTCCGTTCTACATGATAGGTGGAACTTTGCCAATAGAAGTTCCAGTCTTATACTTTTTCTTAGGGATGACCGCCCCTGTTTACGTACTACACAGATTGGAAAAGCAGTGAAAAGTGAAGCATCGCATGCACAAAGTCTTCAATGACATATGGAAGATCTATCCCAAGAACATGTTCAGAAACCGCACCTGGCACTGGTGGTGGTGGATTCATTTTTTCGAAAACCCGGACAACCCCGAATTCCCCAGGCAGCTCATGCTCCTTTGGGCCACCCGGAACTGCAGAAAGGTTCGCGTGAACGATTTTTACTGGGAGCCAAGAACCCCAATGGAGATCAACGAAAATCGCACCGCTTTCGAATCAATCGTCGCCTCCTGGTATTATGACGGAAACAAGATGCATGACCCTTTTGTCCTGGACCACGGGAGGACTGAAACCGAGTGGGATGACCACTCCGGACGGATCAGAATGGAAAGCAATGAGGGCGTCTATTCCTTCGGTGGGAGCCCTGCGGATTTCTGGTTGGACATAGACAACGAGAAGGTCGGAATCGAACTATCCATGCAGCGGTGGAACGACATGATGGCGGAACTGATGCCAACAGGAAAGAACTTCATCGGAAACATGGGGTATTCCATGCTGAAATACAGGGCGCTCTTGTCATCGGGAAAAATCCGAGTGGGCGAAACCGTTACCCCCATGAAGGGCAGGTCCTATTTCCAGAAAGTGCGGATATCCTCGATAACCCCCTGCTGGTACTGGGCTACGGTACAGTGGGATAATGGCGCTTACCTGCAGTATTTCCTGCCGCATATCGGAATGCCAATGCTCAGGCGCTCAATATCACACGAGAGCTCGATGGACTGGGGGGAGAAGATGGTTTCAAAGGCCCTCAGCTTTTACGATCCTGAGGAGGGGAAGGAGTATTTCATGGAGGACATTAGAATAACTAAACGTTACGAGAATGACCTGCCGATATTCACTGTGAATGCATTCTCCGATGAGGGCGAGCTCAGCATAGAGATGGCAACCTACGCAAGGTGCTGCTGGAACATATCGCAACCCCTCATAGGGCCGATCTGGCACGGGATATTCTACAACGAGTACCCTGCAAGGGTCACGGATTTCGAATTCAAGAGCGGTACTCGCCGGGTAAGCAACGATGACTTTGGCAGAAGCTACTGTAACTGCGAGCACACATGGGGGACCGTCTGAAGCATCTGTTTTGTGTGTGCGCACCAAGAGACCCGACGACGAAAAGTCGCCCCTCTCCCATGCGCGTCCTCCTGACGGTTCAAACTACGCCACCCGCACCATGAATGGCTGATTGGGTGCCGCATGGCCCTCTCGTAGTGTGATTCACTCAAGGCGTACAGATCTTCAGCGATCGCGGGAATTTAGAGCGAGACTTCTCTTTACAAGCGCGAGAAGACTCATTTACGGACCATTCGAATGAGTGGTTCGCTCATCTTTCGGGGGTACCATCTGAG
>Ga0315293_10005741_pt1 | contig 11673 bp, 4 predicted proteins | sample YL17G13_20_MG_FD_203071 | JGI IMG/M metagenome (GOLD analysis project Ga0315293, IMG submission 203071) | Sediment microbial communities from Yellowstone Lake, YNP, Wyoming, USA - YL17G13_20 | ecosystem: Environmental > Aquatic > Freshwater > Lake > Sediment | place: USA: Wyoming | collected... | reverse complement strand
GTTGATGGGGCGCCTGTAAGAGGAAAACAGGGTCTCGACTGCGGCCAGAATGTCCGGCCGATCCTGGTTGTTAAGGACGAGAATGTCCTGGGTTTGAGGGCTGATCTCAGGCCGGAATTCACGCTGGTAGACAAAGAAGACAAGCTTTTGCCCGCTCAGGCTCTTCATGCCCTCGGCAAAACTGACAAGCTTATTCTCGTCGACCATGCGGAGGGATTCCATCTGCTGAAGATGTTCCCCGTATTGCATCAGCTGTTGCTCCAGGCTGGTCCCGTCGTCGACCTCCCCCTCGGTATCGCTGAGCCCCGTCCGGCCGACTCTGCCGATCTGGCGTACGGAGCGTTTCAGATCGCGCAGGGCGCTGTTGTACGCCATTCCCCCCTCGATGATGTCCTTCCGGAGGATGCCGGTCAGCTCGCGGGCCAAAACGTCGCGGGGCTTGGCGGCCAGAGCCGCGGCCGTGAGCTTGTAATTATGCATCGGAGTCTGGATTTCCAGCGTGTCGGTGGGAAGGAGTTCCTTAAGGAACAGGAATTCGAGGGCCCCCGAAATCTTGTTGTCGTATCCGGTGAGCTGGAAGAGGAGGACGATCCTTCGCGAGAGGTCGGGCTGGACATCGGCCCGGCCCTCGCGCCGTTCGATTGTGCTTTTCCGGACGAGGAAGAGCGCCTCGGAAGAGACCGGCAGGTCGCTCTCCTCGATCGCGAAATCCTTCAGGCTGAGGTCGGGGACAAAACGGTTCCCTTCGAACACGCGGACAACGATGGGAACGGGCTTGGCCGAGCCTGCGGCGGCCTTGGCATCCGCCGCGGCGCTAAGAGCCGCGAGGGCAGCCAGGCCCGCACCGAGCCGGGAAAAAAAACGCACCCGATATATTTTCATCTCGGTTTACTCCGTGGCAGTTTCTTGATCGGCTATTTTTTCCCTTCGATCTCCTGGATGAGCTTTTCGATCTCCGGTTGATTCGGGTTCAACCTGAGCGAGGCCCGAAGAGCCTCGAGAGCGTTCCCCTTCTGTCCAAGTCCGTGATAGGCGGAGCCGAGGGCGGCCAGAAGCCCCGCGTCGCTATTGTAGGTTTTATTTCCGAGCGACAAGCTCTGAACCGCCTCGTCATAACGTTTGAGATCCAGGAGCGCCCGGCCCCTGAGGAGTAAGTACTGGAACCGGAGGTTGGCGTCGTTCTTGACCGTCTCGATAACGGTCAGGGCTTCTTCGGGTTTCTGATCTTTCAGGAGAAAGGCGGCGTAATCCGGGATTTTCTGCAGATAGGACGGGTTCGTCGCATAGGCCTTCTTGTAGGCCGCCTCCGCCTTGGCCTTCCGGTCCATTTGATCGTATTGGTGAGCCAGCATGTAGTGAAACATGAATCCGTTGACGAGAGAAAACGACTTCGCGGCGATGACGGGATGCGGCAGAGTCTTCGCGGACGAGACGATGAAATTGGCCTTCTGCTGGTCGAGAGCGTTCCCCCGAGAATCCTTGAGGACGAGTGACATGTCATAGTAGTCGGGGGGAAAATCAGCCGCTGGCATCGAATTGGTGAAACTCTGGGCGCGGCGCAAGCCCCTGCCTTCCAGGGGAATAACGAACGATTTCTGATGCGGGTCACCGCCCGTCGTCCCCTTGATTAGGGCCTCCACCCAACCGCCTTTCAAGACCTCTTCGGTGAGGCCGATGACACTGAACTGGTACACGATCTCGTCCGAAGCAGCGAACAGGTTCTTGGGGTCTGTATTGAGCTTCTTGCGCTCGGCTTGGAATGGCAGCCGCACGCCGGCCGGGGCCTCGATCAGCTTCACGCCGAGGACCGGCCCCACGATCCGCGGCAGGCCGTCGACGGGCGGGACGTCCACGTCGTGCTCGAAGACTGTAAATTCCTTGCCGGCCGTGTTCCTGAGGAGGACCGTCAGGTGATACTTGCCTTCGATGATGGGAAAAGAATCGGCAATCGAGAAGCCCATGCCCTCGGTGTCCTTCAGCTGGCCCTCGGGGATAGTCAGAGGATACTCCTTGCCGTACTGGAAAACCGTCTTGTCACCGGACCGAAGGCTGACGTCCATCTGGAACGCACAGAAATACTCGCTCTTCGGGACGTAGAAGTCCAGGGAGAGACGTTCCGGAACCACGGCGAAGTCGCAGAAGGCCAAGTCCATCAACGGGTCAAAGACGATGGCCACCATGCCCACGTTCTTCATGAAGTTGGTCAAGTATTCCGTGCTCACGACACCCTTGAAATTCAGGAAATGGGTGGCGTAGGTCTCATCCAGCCCCTTTTTCGGCGATTCCATGATGGCGGCCATATAAATCGTGTCTTGGAGCGAAGGCTGGTATCCAGACGACATTTCCCCAGGGATAATGGAAAAGGCCACGATCGCCAGGTCGGGCTGTTTCTTGAAGAGCTCGTCGTACATCGCTTGATAATTGGAGGGCGCGTAATCCGTCATCCCTTTGACGAGCAAGCGCGCCGGCCCATCGGAGATGGGATCGTAAAGCTTGAACTCCCCGGCGTTCTTGTATTGGTAAAAGACGAGCTCGAAATGGGTTGGCAGGCCTTTCAGCGTATCCCCGTAATAAGACCAAATCTCGGCTGGAAAGACGTCATTGTCGCCGGCGATTTGCTCCGTGCTGACGGGCGGGCCGAGGATGATGTAAAAGCGGCCCCGGTCGGTCATCCATCCTTCGCGGGACGAGCCGAATCTGAACTTGCGGTTCGCTTCCTGGAAACGCTTCGTGTGGTCGGTCTTGAACTCGTTTTCAGGCGTCCCCGGAGTGGGATCGCGTAGCCGCCAGAACGCTTGAATGAAAAGGTCTCGGTCCCGGTCCGTCGTCAAGTGCAGGAAAACGTCCCTTTCTTTGTCCATGATGATGTAGTCCACGAGTTTGAGCCATTCCTGGTATTCGTAGGGCAGATTCTTGGGCTTGACCTTGGCCTGCCCCCCCAAGAGGAGCGCTCCAAACGTGAGGGACATCATGAGCATCAGAAATACGACAGGAGTCCGGCCGGTTGGCCGAGTCGCATCGCACAGATGTTGTGATCTCATGGGAAGGCCTCCTGTTTTTCATAATATATCGGAAATCATGGCAGATTTCCACAGGTTTTCGCCGCCGAGAACGGCCGGCGAAGCCTGGAGGGAAATTCTGCCTATTTCATGAATTCAAGACAACGCGGATTTCCCCTTCGACATGAGGTCAGTGATGAAATACCCATCCAAAAAAATGGGCGATATCCAATTTTTTGGGTGTTTTAATAAGGTGTGATGCGGCTAATATATTTAGAAAGAATAGCATAGATTTTATTCAATCTGGCACATTATTTGCTCTTTGACAGAGCGAATTGCTTATAGACAGAACTAATAAGGAGGTGATTTACCCAAGCCAGGATAATCTCAAAATGGGGGAATGGACGGGGCGGCCATCCGCACCTGGGAAAGGGGAGGAGAACATGGTGCAAGAGGAGGAGAAATGAAGCGACTTTTCGTTGTTTTTTGTTGCCTGCTGATTCCCTACGCCGCCATGGCGCAGCAAAGATCCGGCAATATTGTTGGGACGGTCGTCGATTCTGATCGCAATCCGCTTCCTGGAGTCAGCGTGACGCTGACGGGCGCGACCATCGCCCCGATGACGACAACGACCAACGCCGAAGGGAAGTTCCGGTTCCTATCGCTCTTTCCGGCCAACGACTATGTCGTCAAGGCCGAACTCACAGGATTCAAGACCCGGATTGAAACCGGTATCATCGTCAACGTCGCGAAGACCGCGGACATCACCGTCGTTATGGAGCAGGGTGCCCTCGAAGAGCAGGTGACGGTCACCGCTGAGACGCCCATCATCGACACCAAGAAAACGCAAATCACGCATACCGTCACCTATGAAATGCTGCAGGGGTTGCCCTCGGCGAGAGATCCCTGGGTTGTCCTGCAGATGGTGCCCGCGATCCAGATGGACCGCGAGAACATCGGCGGCGTCGAGTCCGGCCAGCAGTCGGGCTTCGTCGCCCGAGGCAGCACATCAAACGAATGGACCGTTGACGGCATGCAGATCACGGACCGCAGCTCCGGCGGGTCGCCGACCTACTACGACTACGACTCCTTTGAGGAGATGAACATCTCCACGGGGACCCTCGACGTCGAGCACCGGGACCCGGGGATCGTCATCAACATGGTCACCCGCCGCGGCGGTAATAAGATAAGCCTGGGCGGCAGGTTCTATTGGACCAACAGCAAGTGGCAGGCGACGGTCCCGCAGGCCACGCTGGACGAGCTCGGTCTCAGCGGCTACAACCGGGCCAACGACATCAAGGACTTCGGCTTCAACGCCGGCGGTCCCATCGTCAAGGACAAGGCCTGGTGGTGGCTGAGCTACGGCATTCAGCAGATCAAAACGTTCAACCAGATTAACGTGGCCGACGACACGTACCTCAATAACTACAGCGGAAAGCTGAATTTCCAGATCGTCCCGTCGAACCGGCTCGAAATCTTGTACCAGCTTAATGACAAGGTGAAGTTCGGCCGCAGCTCCTCGGAATACTTCCCGCCCGGGTGGAGGCAGGGCAGCAAGGGCTATTTCGGAGCCCCGGTCCTGAAGGTTCAGGACGAGCAGATGTTCGGTAACAACCTGTTCCTTTCGATTCGGGGGGGCACGTCGAACGGCGGGTTCGGGATGAAGCCGGAGAATGACCTGAACGCCGAGAAAGTCGCCTACTACGATTATGCGGGGGATTTCTGGTACAATTCGTATTGGTGGTTCTACTCCGACCGTCCGCATCCCTACGGCGTCTTTCAGGCCCAGTACTTCAACGACAACCTCTTCGGCGCGGCCCACGAGATGAAGCTCGGGTTCGAGGTCAACAACAACAGCGCGACCTACAGCGGCGCCTGGTACGGTAACGGGAACCTCAATGTTTTCCGCAATTACAACTCGAGAACCGTCGACTGGAACCTGGACGGCACGAGAGAGAACGTCCTGGCCGTCGACGGGCTCGACCTCGCTCGGATCTCCGTCAGGCGTTTTGACACCGCCACCACAAACGGAACGAAGCGTCTCGCCCTCTATTTCAGCGACACCATCACTTCTAAACGCTTCAACTTCAATATCGGCGTCCGTTTCGACCACGCTAAGGATTATGATAGCCCCGCAACCTTTAGATCGCTCTGGCTCCCAGGACAGGTCGGCACCAACGCGCAGCAGGCGAACTATGCCGAGATCACCGAAACGTTCTTAGGCGGCACCCAAACCGTGAACGCCATCGCTCCGCTGATGCCCGATACGGAAAGGCCCTACGCCGCGCCCCCCAAGCTCTTCTGGTTCTTCTCGCCCCGCCTCGGCGTGACGTACGACCTCTTCGGTGACGGCAAGACGATCATCAAAGCCGCCTACACCCTCTATCCCGGCAACGGTCTGGGGCAGCAGTACAACCGTCCGTTCGGCGCGGGCGGCACTCTCCATTTCTGGTGGGCAGACGGTTATGGGTTCGGCAGCACGCCCACGGTACCCACCTCGGACGCGGACGGCGTCGCGACCTTTGACGAGCTCTACTGGGCCTCATACGACTCGGTCAGGACCCCCTACCACGCCTTCGATTCGGCAGGCGTATTCGTCGGCGACACGACACGCGAAAACGGTTACATGTACAGCGGATTCGTCTGGGGCTCCACCACGCTCAATCCCTCCCGTTCTCTGGTCGACCTCGCTAACTGGAAAACCGATCTGACCCACGAAGTGAATATCTCGATCGAGCGCGAAATCGCCCGCAATTTCGGCCTGAGTTTGGGCTTCAACTGGAAGGACATGGGTCGGTTCTCCTGGTCTCCGGATTATTATCCCGAGTTGGACCACCTCCGGAGCAAGGATGACTACGTTGTCGCCGGCACCGTGCCCACCACCCTGACGGACCTCGACGGGAACACGTTTGATCCCGGCGAGGCCAAGAACAAGCCTTGGTACGTCCTGACTGACAGTCCTGAGGGACAGTACACAGACTACTCGAAAACCGTGATGATGGACCCCAAGCGGCACAACACTTACTGGGGCATCGACTTCATTTTCACCAAGCGGCTCTCCAACAAATGGATGCTCAACGGGTCAGTCACGTACCAGAACCAGCGCAACTACTTCGGCACCAATGGCTATCTGGATCCCACCAACCTCTGGGCCGACGAAGGGCAGATTTACGCCTTCGATATGGGCGGCGGGAGCGGCAAGATCAGCCGTCCGTTCTTTACCCGCTGGATGTTCAAGCTGAGTGGCCTCTACCAACTTCCGGCCGCCATCAATATCTCCGGGACTATTTCGGCCCACGAAGGCACGTTCTACCAGACCTACTTCGACCTCGAAGACGACACTCTGCCGAATCCCAACTCGTACTACAATTCCATGCCCACGACCAAATACAACGGCCGGGCGCAACTGCCGAACGTTTTTGTCGTCAATGTCAAGGTCGAAAAGATGTTCAGCCTTGCCAGCTTGGGCAAGATGTACTTCTCCGCGGACATTTTCAACACCTTCAACAGCAATACGATTCTCCGCAAGTACGACATTAGCTATGGCACGTTCTACTACGAGTCAGACGCCCTTGTTGATTATGCCACGCCCCAGGACACGAGCGGTGTCAACAACGAGTTGTTGAACCCGTTCCTTGTCCGGCTCGGCCTGAGATTCCAGTTCTAATTCACGACTCCAGATCAAGCTGAAGCACAAAGCCCCTTCCGCCGTAAGGCGGAAGGGGCTTTTTTATTGTATAATGTGGCCATGGCTCTTGCGAAAAAGGCCTTCCTCGCGGCCGGGCTGCTCCTCGTTTCGGAGACCGCCGGGGCCGCGGACGTCAATGTCCTTCTCATCACCATTGACACGCTGCGCGCCGACAGGCTGAGCTGCTACGCGGCGAACCGCGGCCCGACGCCCGTAATCGATGCCCTGGCCGCGAGGGGCGTCCTGTTCGAGCGGGCCTTCGCCCACAATCCGACGACCCTCCCTTCCCACGCCAACATCCTCTCGGGGATGACCCCGCTTTTTCACGGTGTCAGCGAGAATTCCAAGTCGAAATTCCCCCCGGAATGCCCGACGATGACCGGCGACCTCAAGGCGCGGGGATATGCCACGGGCGCGTTCATCGGAGCCTTCCCGCTGGACTCCCGCTTCGGCCTCGACCGGGGCTTCGATGTCTATGACGATACGTTCTCCTCAAAGCCGGCCTTCGAGGGAGCCTTCAAGGAACGCCGGGCGTCTGAAGTCGTCAAGGCCGCCGCGGCTTGGCTTTCCTGCCAGCCGGGAAAATGGTTCTGCTGGGTCCACCTCTGGGACCCGCACGCGCCTTATGCGCCTCCCGAACCCTTTTTCACCCAGTATCGGGACGACCCCTATTCGGGGGAGGTCGCTTATGTCGACTCTCAGCTCGGCGTCCTGTTCGGAGAGCTCGAGCGGCGGCAGCTCAAGGACAAGACGCTGATCATTCTCACCGCCGACCACGGCGAATCGCTCGGCGAGCACGGCGAGATGACCCACAGCTACTTCGCCTACAACAGCACCCTCCATGTCCCCTTGATCATCGCCGCTCCTGGGGTCGCGCCGCGGCGGGTGGCGGCCAACGTGGGTCATGTCGACATCCTCCCGACGGTCTGCGATATCCTCGGCATCAAATTGCGGCCGATTCTCCAAGGCCGGTCCCTCGCCGCCCTCATGAAAAGCGACCGGGCGCAGGACCGGGCCCTTTATTTCGAATCCCTCGAGCCCTACCTCAACAAGGGTTGTGCCCCGCTCCGGGGCTTCATCCGGGGCCGGATGAAGTTCATGGACTCTCCCATTCCCGAGGTCTACGATCTGGGGATCGATTTCGTGGAGTCGAAAAACCTGGCCCCGAAAAGCGACCTCGTTGCGCTCCGGAAAGAACTCGACAGGATGAAGAAGGCGCTGTCCTCGCCGCTGGCCGAACGCGGTGGCCGGGTGGCGGACGGCCAGACACTGGAGCGGCTACGGAGCCTGGGTTACGCGGCTTCCCCCTTGTCCCAGCCGAAGGCGTCTTACGGGCCGGCCGACGATGTCAAGAGCATTTTCCCGTTCCAGCAACGGCTCGAGCGGGCCATCCTCCTCGCCGACGACGGGCGAGTCGAGGACAGCATCCGGGAGCTCGCCGCCCTGGTCCGTGATAAAAAGGACTTCACGCCCGCCTATGTGTACCTCTCCCAAACACTCATGGCCCAAGGACGGGCCGACGAGGCGGTCCAGACGCTCGACGAGGGCGTTCGTAGCAATCCCGGAAACTATGCCCTTCTTTCCGCCTTCGGCATGCTTCTCGTCCTGAGCCGGCAGGACGACCGGGCCGAAGCGATTCTCGAGAAAGCGCTGGCGGTCATCGACTTCGACCCCGATGCCTGGAACAACCTGGGAGGGGTCCGGATGCGGAAGGGAGATTACGACAAGGCCCTGGAGTGTTTCGACCGGGCCGTTTCTCTGGATGCCACTTTTGCCCTGGCCTATTCGAACATCGGGATGGTCCGTATGACCCTCTACTTTGGCAAGGGCCGGAATCCGGACGACCTGGCTTTGGCCGTCAGGAATTTACGCCGAGCGGTCTCTCTTGACCCGGGATTGATCCCAGCCCAGCGCGCGTTGGGTGCGGCTTCGATGACCTCGGGGAATGTCGACGAGGCCATCGACGCCTGGGAAAAGGCCGTCGCCGCCAACCCCAAAGACGATTTTTCCACTTACAACCTCGGCCTGGCGTATTTCAATAAGGGAGACAAGGCCCGGGCGCTCCGCTCGTTCGAGACATACCTCGACCTCAAAAAAGACACGGTGACAACCGACGAAAAGAGCCGGATTCTGGAGCTAATCGCAAAATGCAGGTAAGCACAATGGAAACTCGCCACGTGGGACAAAAAAGCGGAGGTGGACGATGAAAAGGTCCTTTCGGGCCGTGGGCCTGGTTTTCGCCTCGTTGCTGGGGCTGCTGGCATGTGCCGCTGGGGCGGGCGCTGCGGATCTTAACCTCCTTCTGGTGACGATCGATACCCTGCGGCCCGACCGGCTGAGCTGCTACAGTCCCAAGTACCTCCAGACTCCCCGCATCGACGGCCTGGCCGCGAAGGGGGTCCTGTTCGAACGGGCCTTCGCCCATGATCCCGAGACCCTTCCTTCGCACACGAACATCCTCCTGGGAATGACGTCCCTGGCCCACGGCGTCAGCGAGAACAGCAAGTCCATCGTGGCTCCGGAATTCCTGACCCTGGCCGAGCTCCTCAAGAGCCGCGGCTTCGCCACGGGCGCCTTTGTCAGCGGCTTTCCCCTGGATTCCCGCTTTGGGCTGAATCAGGGCTTTGAGGTGTACGACGATCACTATCCGGCCAAGGCGCTGCCCGGCGAGCGTTTTTCGGAGCGCCAGGCCGCGAAAACCATTGCCGCCGCCCTGCAGTGGCTCTCGGTTCCGAAGGGCAAATGGTTCTGCTGGGTCCACCTCTGGGACCCGCACGACCCCTACGCGCCACCCGAGCCTTTCTTCACGCAGTATCAGGACGACCCCTATTCGGGAGAGGTTGCTTATGTCGATTCCCAGCTCGGCCTCCTGTTCGGCGAGCTCGAGAAGCGGCAACTCATGGACAAGACGCTGATTATCCTGACCGGCGATCACGGCGAGTCCCTGGGCGACCACGGTGAGACGTTCCACGGCTATTTCGCCTACAATACGACGCTCTGGGTACCCCTGATTATCTCCGCCCCGGGGGTCAAAGCCGCCCGGGTGAAGGATTATGTCAGCCATGTGGACATTTTCCCGACGGTCTGCGACTTGCTCGGGCAGGAGAAACCAGCGTCCCTCCAGGGCGATTCCCTGCTGCCGTTTCTGCGCGGCAAGACGAAGAAGCCCCGGCCGATCTACTTCGAAGCCCTGGAAGCCTATTTGAACAGGGGCTGGGCGCCCCTCCGCGGCGTCATCGAGAACGGGAAGAAATATATCGATTCACCCATTCCCGAGCTCTATGACCTGGAGAACGATTTCGGCGAGGCGAAAAATCTGGCCGCGGCCGCCAACCTCCCGCCTTACAATAAGAGGCTTCAAGAGGTCATGAAGCTCGGCGCCTCGCCCCTCACGGCGCGGGCCGGCCGGCAGACGACCGACAGGGAAACGCTGGAACGGCTGCAGAGCCTTGGTTACGCGGCCTCGCGCGTGACTCAGCTCAAATCTTCCTACGGTCCCGAAGACGATCTCAAGACGCTCCTCCCCCTCGAACAGAAGGTCGGTCTCGCCTCCCAGCTCAAAAAACAGGGCAGGCTCGCGGAGAGCGTCCGGCTCCTCGAAGACATCATCAAGGAAAGGAAGGACTTCGCCAAGGCCTATGACCAGCTCTTCGAAATCTACCGTTCGCAGGGCTTGATCGACGACGCCCTCCAGGTTTTCGAAAGAGCGTTCACCGCCAATGCTGATACTTACCTCTTCATCTCGGGATACGGGCTCGCCCTGGTCAAGAATGGGAGATACCAGAAGGGCGTCGAAATCCTGGAAAAATCCCTCAGCCTTTTTGATCAGGACGCGGAGGTCTGGAACTGCCTTGGTGTGGCCTACGGGAAGATGGGCGATTTCGAGAAGGCCGGCGAGGATTTCGGGAGAGCTTTGACCCTAGCGCCGGACGACGCGATTTTCAACGACAATGTCGGCACGTTTTACGTGACGAAGGCCTTAAAAACGAGGAACCTGGAATCGGCCCGGCAGTCCCTCGCGTTCTTCGAAAAGGCCATCGCCGCCGACCCGGCTCTGGCCTCTGTGTACAACGGCCAGGCCGGCGCCCTGCGTATCCTGGACAGGAGGGACGAGGCCATCGCGAGCTGGGAAAAAGCCGTTGAGCTCGACCCGAACTTCGATATGGCCATCTTCAACCTGGCCGTGGCCTATCTGGAGAAAGGGAATAAGGCCAAGGCCCTCGAGTACTGCCAGAAGTATCTTCTCGTCAGAGGCAACAACATCACCTTGGAAGAGCGGCGGGAGATCAATTCGCTCATCCAAAAGTGTAAGGGGTAGAGCGGCGGCCGCGGGTCCGAAATCGATCATGGTGGAAGCGACGTGACGAGAAACACCTTCCCGCGAGGACGCCGCCTCCTTCCTGGTCTCCTGATGGGTCTTTTTTGGGCCGGTGTCCTGACGGCCTTTCCGACCCCCCGTCCGATCCCCGGAGCGAAGGAGAGGCCCAACCTCCTTCTCATTACCATTGACACCCTGCGTTCCGATCGTGTGAGCTGTTATGGCGGCGCGCCGCTCAAGACCCCAAATATCGACCGGCTGGCCGAAAAGGGGATCGTTTTCCGGCGGGCCTTCGCTCAGACGACGACCACGCTCCCGTCGCACACGAACATGCTCCTCGGCCTGAATCCGCTCCGGCATGGCGTCCACGACAACAGCAATGTCATCGTCGGTAAAGAGTTCCTGACCTTGGCTGAGCACCTCAAGGCGGCCGGCTACGCGACAGCCGCTTTCATCGGCGGCTTCCCGCTGGATTCGAGATTCGGGCTCGACCGGGGTTTTGACGTTTATGACGAAGCATACGAAAGCCAAGGTTCGAGCCAGCAGCTTTACCGGGAAAGGAAGGCCGAGGCCGTCGTGGGCAGTTCTCTCCGGTGGCTCGATGGCCGGACCGGTCCCTGGTTCGCCTGGGTCCATTGTTTCGATCCGCATCATCCCTACGAGCCTCC
>Ga0315293_10005740_pt1 | contig 11676 bp, 8 predicted proteins | sample YL17G13_20_MG_FD_203071 | JGI IMG/M metagenome (GOLD analysis project Ga0315293, IMG submission 203071) | Sediment microbial communities from Yellowstone Lake, YNP, Wyoming, USA - YL17G13_20 | ecosystem: Environmental > Aquatic > Freshwater > Lake > Sediment | place: USA: Wyoming | collected... | reverse complement strand
ATCCGCGTCCGGGAAGGCACCCAGGTTGAGCCGCCCAGAGCCGTAAATGTTGTCCTTGCCGGCCGCGCCTAGGGGGTCGGCTCGTCCCTCCAGAAAGCTCTTGATCTCGGCGGGCGTGTAGGCGGGGAACGCGTGCTTTACGAGGGCGGCGACTCCAGCCACGTGTGGCGATGCGGCGGAAGTGCCGGCAAAGCCGGACGGGCCATAGGTGGCACCGCTTACCCTGTCTGGCGCGACGAGGTCAGGCTTGGTTGTGCCATCCTCGGTTGGCCCCTGGGAGCTGAACGACTCGATGGTGTCGGGGCTTGACCAGGGCACGGCGCCGACGGTGATCGCATCCGGATTGTCCCCTGGGATCAACAGGCTGCCAGCAGCCACTACGTACTGCATGGGGTGCGAAGCGTCGATGTACATATTGAAGTGGGAAACCCCTGTGGCCGAGTAGCGATAGATGGCGATGGCGTATGACCCAGTGTAAGGAGCCGTAAGTGAGAATTGCTCCACGGGGTGCGCGTTAACGCAGTTCTGAACGTTTGCCGTGCACCCGATCCGATTCAAGGTGCTGTCGAACAGGCACAGATCGTAGTCGTTGCAGGAGGAGCCCCAAGGATCGTCCCACTTCAGTCCCACCCATATGGATTCGCCTGCAAGAAGGTAGACACTGTTGGTCTCTCCGCCGAAGGTAAAGTTGTGCCAAGCATCACCGTCCGGGTTGTACCAGTCGCCGGCCCAGTGCAGACCCGCCTCGTTACCAGCCCCGTTCGCCCAAACGACGCCATTCGACACTGCCCAACTCACAAGGTCATTTGCGAACCCCGTGCCGTTGCCCGGCCCGCAGACTGCGCACCCCATGGAGAAGTTGACCACATTGACACCCTGGCTGACGATCCAGGTGACGGCGTTGCCCAGCTCAGGGTCCGTCTCGAAGTTCACCAGGTAGATCTGCGCACCCGGGGCCACCTCGTGTACGATTTCGGCAACGGCAGTGCCGTGTGCCTCGCCGCCCCCCGTGATGTCATGGTCTGTCCTGAAGGACTGCGTGATCACTGAACTCGGCAGTTCACTGCCCAAAAGGGACGAATAGCCAGAAAATCCAGCATCCAGAACCGCCACCTTCACACCGCCTCCGGTGATCCCGGCGACCTGCCAGACGTTCGCGTTCACAAGGTTCACGCCCTCTCCCGTGACTTCTGGGGAGTACCTGGTCGGCTGCCGCACGAACTGCACCCCTTCGCTGTTCGACAGAGCCTCTAGACTGCCGACCGGCGCGAGGACCTGGACTAGGTCGCCGTAGCTCGTCTCTACGACCCATCCCTGAGAGGCCGCCGCATCAGCGACCGCGCTAGCTTGCCCAGGTTGGGCCTCAACGACGACCCGCGTTGCTGCATCGCGAAGCGTGATCCCTGAACGCTCTGCCTCGACCGACAATCCGCCCAAGCCACCCCGCCGCTCGGCTTCGACAAGCTGCCAGAGCGAGGATTCGAGCTTGGGAGGCCCCTTGGGTGGAAGCGCCCCTATGTCTAAATTCAGGTCAGTAGATGGAGATGAGCGGGCGTCGGGGTGGAGGGGCACTGGCTCATCGGCGTGCGCCGAGAAGCAGGAGACAAGCAGCAGTGCTACGAAGAGCGAAAGGAGTCTCGCCAGTCTCATGAGCGCCCCCCTCTCCGGAGCTTGCAGAGCAGCGGTCAATTCCGCTGTCGGACGCCGCAGGATCAAAGGCCAGCGCGGTCATTCCGGAAACCACGAGCTGATGGCCCGATTGTGCGCCATTCACGCTAATATGTCAAGGTTATGTAGTGGTCCAGTATATTGGTGAGACTAGGGAGGGTGCCCCAACAAGTCGGGGAACTCCTTCGGGAACTGCTGTCAGGTCCTGTGCGCCCGCCGCTCGCTCGCCATTGGAAGTGCACTGCCCCAGCCCTTCCGCGTTGACAAGGCCGCTGTTTTCGCGCACCATTGCCTTGCTCCAAGATGGAGGGATCGGGGGCGGACCACAGTGCTTTGTTCATCCGGGGGCCACGACAACCCGGCGGAAGCTCGCTTCTGCATGTCTTGCGCGGGGACCCTCAAGCGAGCATGTTCCGTCTGCGGCGCCGAGGCTCCCCTCGAAGCGGGTTTCTGTATGTCTTGTGCTGCATCGCTCGAGACACCCCCACCGCCCCCTGCGCCCACCCCCACTCCTGCCCCCCGCCGTCCCCACCTCCTTCGCCAGCGGCCGCTGTCAGGTCGAGCGCTTCCCGGGCGAGGGCGGCCGCAAGCAGCTCAAGGGGATCGGCAGACAGCGATTGCACGAAGTCGTCTGGTAGGGACCGCAGAAAGGAGGCGACGGTGGAGGTAGGAGAAGCGCTGGTCAGGGCGTCAATCTTTTCCCATCTTAAGGGGGGTACCTTGAAGTCCCTTGCGCGAGCAGCCAAGGTTCGCCGGTTCGGGCCGGGCGAGTTGCTCGTGCAAGAAGGCGAAGAGGCCGCCGCGTTCTTCGTGCTATGCCGCGGTCAAGCTGAAGTCGTGAAGGGACTGGGACAGGATAGGGAGCATGTCTTGGCCAATCTGATAGAGGGAGACTTCTTTGGCGAGATGTCACTCTTCGATGGCTTTCCCCGGTCGGCGAGCGTGCGCGCCGTTGGCGACTGCGAATGCGTCGTCCTGGCGCGCTGGGATCTGCTGGCTCTCATCAGGACCAGTCCCGAAGTGGCGCTCGGCATTCTGCCGGTGCTGAGCCGCCGACTGAGGGAGTGCGAAGCCCAGCTCTTGCCCTGAGCGCTGTGGCGGTGCGAGCGGGTAGGAAGAGGGTGGCGCCGCTCGTCCTATTGAGTTGTCCCTGTGTACCGATGAGGATTGGCCTCGAATAGCTTCAGGCATTCCCCAGCACAGAAGTAGTAGGGTTGCCCATTGAAGTGTGCCGTGGGCGCTGCCTCCACTTCCACGACCTGCCCGCAGACCGGATCCCGAGCCGTCACCACATCCGACCGGAAGCGGCCATCCTCCAGCCACACCACACGGTGTGCCACCTCGCGCATGCGGTGATCGTGGCTTACGACCACCACCGCCTTGTCCAGTTCGATGGCGATCTGGCGAAGGAGGCGCATCACCTCTAGACCGCGCTTGGAGTCCAGGTTGGCCGTCGGCTCATCCGCCAGGATGAGGTCGGGGTTGTTGGCCAGGGCCCGGGCGATGGCTACGCGCTGCTTCTCGCCGCCACTGAGCTGCTTCGGTAGCGACTTCAGGCGGTGGTTCAGCCCGAGCATGTCCAGTAGCTCTCGCGCTCGGTTCCTGGCAACGTGACCTGAGGTGGCCTCGTCGGCTATGACCAGCCTGACGTTCTCCAGCGCCGTCAGGGCCTCCAGAAGGTTGAAGCTCTGGAATATGAACCCTACCTTGTGCCGTCGGACGGCTGGCAGGTCCTTCTCCCGGAGACGGGTGATGTCAGTGCCGGCTATCTCGATGCTGCCAGCGGTGGGCCGGAGCAGCGCGCCAGCTATGGTGAGGAAGGTCGTCTTGCCCGCGCCGGAGGGCCCCATCACCACCACTACCTCGCCAGTCTGCGCGTGGAAGTCTACGCTGTCCAAGGCAGTCACCGCGGCATCTCCGGCGCCGTAGACCTTGGTCACAGCCTGCATTCGGAGCACCACGCTGCGGTCCGGCATTGCACTACGCCTTGAACACTGCAACAGGGTCGATGGCCGCGAGACGGCGCATGGGCACGTAGGCGGCGAGCAGGGCCATCAGCAGGGTGAAGCCAGCTACGCCTAGCACATCCTGCCACCGTATGAAGACCACGAACTGGGGCACCAGCTCTTGTGTGAGGGGCGCCACCACAACGGTCAGCCCCACACCGATCAGGAACCCCAAAAGCCCCGTTACTAGGCTTTGCTCGAACACTACCCTGTACAGGTAGCCGTTGGTGAAACCCACCGCCTTGAGGATGCCGTACTCGCGGGCTTTCTCGACCGTTGCCGTATAGATCGTCAGGGCAGCCACGACCAACCCCACTATGAAAGCCAGTATGAGGATCACGATAAGTATGGGGATGACGTCGCCCAGCACGCGGTCGCGCGTGGCGGCTGCGAAGTCGTCGCTGGCGATGACCAGAATGCCCGGCTGGGCACGCTCGATGTCCAGCGCCACCTGCTCCCGTTGGCTGGGGTCCTTCAGCCGGAGGAGAAAGAAGGTGGCGAGCCCGTCCATCTCCAGCGCCTCCTGCGCTTCGTCCAGGGCGACGAAAATGACCTGGGACGCTACAAAGTCGCCTCCCGACGACTTGCCGACTACCGTCCAGTCGCGGCCGCCGGCAGCGATGCTGTCGCCGATGTCTACTCCGTAGCGGTGGCTCAGGGCCTCGTCCACGATGACCTCGCCCGGACCTGGAGCCCCCTTCCCTTCCTCGATGCGCACAGGTCCACCCATTGCCGACTGAGGGTCGTAGCCCACCAGTTGCACGTCCATCTCGGTGCCGTCCTTGCTGGCGGTCATCGGACGCGCTATCAGCGGACTCCATCGCTCCACGCCTGGTACGCTGGACAACTGCTCGGCCCGCTCCACGGGAAGGATGGAGCCGGCAGCCAGGAAGTCGGTCGTGCCCTCTCTTGCGATCCAGATGTCGGCATCCACGTTCTCTACAAAGCCGCCCACTTTCTCGCTCCAGCCGCGGAACAGAGACAGAAGGAAGGTGATCAGCAGGACAGAAAGAGCGACCCCGCCCACCGAGATCGCCAGGCGGGTGCGCTCCGAGAAGAGGTTCTTGCGCGTTACTAAGAGCATGTGCACACCCCTGGCTATTGTCCACAAGTGTTCGCCATCACTCCGCCTCAGACAGCCGGCGCGGGCCCGGCAGCTCCTTCAGCTCCACCTCACCCTCCTCGCCGAACGTGAACCTGTCAGCCTGGCGGACAAACTCTCGTTCGCTTTGTGAACCCATACACTACCACTGCGTAGCTTGTCAAGCCCCTTCCGTCGAGAGAACACGCGTCGGGAGCAGGTTCTGATGGGTGTAAACCCCTAGACGCACAACCTCGGTGGCATCCTGACCTTTCCGGCCTTTCCTGATGGACACCCGGGCGCCTGCCTCACGCTTGTGAAGACTGACGTGCTGCCCAGAGGCTCCGGCGGCCAACCGCCGGTTCCCTGAGGCCTCGATTTCACCCTGATCTTACCCCGGTTTCACCCCGATTTTTGAACCTAAGGGGTTAACAATTAGGCCTGCGTTTCGGGGTGACCTTCTTCCTTCCAAGCAGGTCACGCGGGTTCGATTCCCGTCTCCCGCCCCAGCGCCCACTAGACGTTACAACGCATGCAAGGCGAGGGCCGCCGAAGGGCGGCCTCCTGCTTTCCAGGCAGGTCGTCGGGGCTGGCTTGGCCTATTGGCACACGAGCTCGGATCCCAGCTGGCGGAGCTTGAGTTGCTGGCTCATCGGAAGGATCTCGGACTCTTAATCCGGGAGTCGCGGGTTCGAATCCCACCCGGCCCTTCAGAACCGCAACAGATGCCCACCCAGCAGCACCGCTCACTCACCTGCCGCTCGCCTGCCACCTGGAGCGTCTTTCGCTTTGCCTCCGGACCATCGGACATAGCGCAGAGCGACCTGACGAGCCGTCTTACAAGGCTATTACCGGAAGCTGGAGGAGGCTATGCCCACCCCATCACGATGATGAACCACCCTGTGGCGTTGGCAAGCAGTGGGACGGTTCCGCTATTCGATTGCCTATCTGTCCCTGCGTCTGCTCCGGGCTGCGGTCAGCCCTGCCTAATTAATCCGCCAGGCTATGCTCTCGGCCGCGATAGTTACTGCAAATTTGCCTGATTGAGATATTGAAATCGACACCCTTTTGATGTAACCTTATTGTAACTTAAGTCAAGTAAGGTCTTAGCCCTCTTCTGCTAGGCCCTCACCACCGGGGTCTCGCAACAGTTTGATTTCCTGCTTGGTGACCCCGGAGACAAATGTCCTAGCTAGTTCGTGGACTGAGGCTACCTCTCTGGCGGTGGCAGGATTGATTAGTAGCTTCGCTCCTGGCGAGGGGTGCGGTTGGCGTCGACCGAACGTGCAGGTGGAGCAATGAGAATCCTACAGATAGCGCCGCTGGCGGAGAGGGTGCCGCCAATCCGCTATGGCGGCACTGAGGCGGTAGTAAGTCTGCTCGCTGATGGCCTGGTGCGGGCGGGCCACGACGTTGTCCTGTGGGCTTCCGGCGACTCCCTCACCCTGGCCGAGCTACGGTCTGTTTACCCCCAAGGCCTGCGCCTGGATCCCACCATAACCAACCCCCATCCCTACGAGTGGATGCATGCCGTTGAGGCAATCAAGGAGGCCGAGGAGTTCGATATCGTCCATAACCATCACGGCGAGTGGGTGATGGCCCTGGCCAGTTCGCTTGACGTGCCCATGCTAACCACCATGCACTGCCTGATCGATTCGAACACCAAATTCATCTGGGCGCACTACCGCGGGTTCTTCAACACCATCAGCCAGGCGGAGCGGGCGACTATTCCCCCCCTGGAAGGCCCGCGCTTCGCCGGAGTCGTCTACAACGCGGTGGAGGTGGCAAGCTTTCCCTTCCGCGCTGACAAGGAAGACTACCTGTTGTTCATGGGGCAGATAGCATCGGTAAAGGGTCCGCACCTAGCCGTCCAGGTAGCCAGAAGGCTTGGCATGCGGCTGATCATTGCTGGCAAGATCGACCCTCATAATAGGCAGTACTTTGCAGAGACAATCGAACCATACATCGACGGAAAGCAGATTCAGTTTGTTGGCGAGGTCGGCTATGAGAAGCGGACTCTGTACGCAAATGCCCGCTGCCTGCTTGTGCCCATCTGCTGGGAGGAGCCCTTCGGCCTGATCATGGCTGAGGCAATGGCCTGTGGCACGCCGGTAATCGCCTTCAATCGTGGTGCCGCCCCTGAGCTAGTAGTGGACGGGGAGACTGGTTACATAGTTCGCAACGTGGATGAGATGGCTGAGGCGGTAGGCCGCCTCGACCGCCTCGACCCCTACCGCTGCCGTCGGCACGTAGAGGAGGACTTCGATGTCCCCATCATGGTTCAGCGCTACCTCGAGATCTACCAGCGTATCCTTGCCTGGGAGACCCCCTTGGTCGAGGCCACGCCCGTGCCTGTCGTTCCCTTTCAGGGTATGAGGGTAGCCTAGAAAACAATTGACCTGCGAAGTCGGCCCATGTAAGCAGGATCGTCTGTGATGGTAGCAGCTCATCACGACCGGCAATCGGAGGAGACAATCCTCAGCACCTTCAACAAGGCCCACCTGCCAGATGTGGAGGCGCTGAGGGTGCTGGTAGTTAAGGGCGTAGTCTACATCGATGGCTGCGTCGGCAACTACCAGGCGAAGAAGACCATCACCCGCCTAGCTGCCTCTGCGCCCGGCCTGCGCAAGGTGGTCAATCGCTCGCGGGTGGTGCCAGCCACCCTTGTCAACGATGAGGCGCTAGACGAGAGGGTGCGCCGATCCATCCAGAGCCATCCCTTGCTCAGAGGCGGCCCCATCTCTGTGCGCTGTACAGAGGGCGTCATCGAGCTGGCGGGGACGGTGGACCGCCCCTCCCTGCGCTTGCACGCCGAAGATGCCGTCTGGTCTGTGAGGGGCGTTCGTCAGGTGCTCAACAAGCTGCAGGTGTCCCACGCCAGCGTCTCTGAGGAACGGGAGATCGGTCAGAATCTGGAGCAGCATCTCCAGTATTGCCTTGGCGTGGCGCCCTGGCAGATCAGCGTCGAGGTGGAGAGAGAAACGGCCTATCTACGGGGCAGAGTACCCTCCCAGCCTCTCTGCCAGCTCGCCGAGGACCTGGTGCGCTGGCATCCCCACATACGCGACGTCGTCAATCGTCTCATCGCGGAAGAGCCGTCCTCCCACAACCATCACCTCACTGCGTCGTGAACTTTTCCCGCCAGCCGATGCTTGCTTCCACACTCTAGCGATGCTAGCCTTTCGTCGATGACCACATCTTTAACCCCTCCCGGTCCCAGGACGAGAAAGCATGGGCTCCTCCCCGAGAGTGAGCCCATGCTTATTCGTGACATACGCGATGCCCTGGTGATCAGGGAACAGGACATCTTTCTCCTCACCAATACCTTCGGCAACGTCCCGCTGGACAATCCCAGCGGCTTCGGCCTTTACTATCTCGACACTCGCCACCTGTCTGTCTACGATTTCTCCTTCGCCGACGCCCGGCCGGTAGTGCTGCTCTCCACCGCTGAGCTGGGCTTTAGCGAAGAGCAGATGCTGACTAACCCCGCCATGCCCTGCCTGCAGGGCCGAATCCTCCCCCCTGGCAGCGTAGAGGCGCGGCGGCAACGAGTAGTGGGAGGCGCGCTCGAGGAGACCCTGTGTGTCACCAACTACAACATCTTCCCGATCGAGATCGACGTGGTGTACACGCTGGCCGCCGACTTCGCCGATATCTTCGAGGTGCGCGGGAGTAAGAGAGAGAAGCGGGGCCAGATCCTGCCGCCCCGCATGGAAGACGGCACAATGGTCTTCGCCTACGATGGCCTCGACGGCCGCAGAAGGGAAACGAGGATCAGCTTCTCCCAACCACCTTTTTCCACCAAAGAGGGGCGAGTGACCTTCCGCCTCTCCCTGGGCCATCGCGAGAGCGAAACCATCCGCCTGCTGGTGGCCACCGATGGACGATCGAAGGCCGCTCGCGACACGGAGCGTTTGGTGACTATCTCCTCCCGCTACCGCCAGTGGATGGAGAGCGGCGCTCAGGTCGTCACCAATAACGAGTTCTTCAACGCCGTTCTGGAACGCTCCTTCACCGACCTGCGCATGCTCTGGAACCGGGACGGCGATGGCGGCTACCTGGCGGCAGGGACGCCCTGGTACGATACCTTCTTCGGCCGAGACAGCGCTATCGTGGCCATGCAAACATTGGCATACAAGCCGGAGATCGCCCGCCATTCTCTGAAGATGCTGGCCCGCTGGCAGGGCAAGAAGGTCGACCCCTGGCGCGACGAGGAGCCAGGCAAGATCCTTCACGAGTGGCGTCAGGATGAGATGACGGCCACCGGCGAGCTACCCTTCTCCCCCTACTACGGCAGCGTCGACTCCACTCCCCTCTTCCTCCTGCTCGCGGGGGAATACTACGCCTGGACGGCCGACCTGGAGCTGCTGCGAACGCTGGAACGCAACCTGCGAGCCGCCCTCCACTGGATCGATGCCCTGGCTGATATCGATGGCGACGGCTACATAGAGTACGAAGCACGTTCGGCCGCTGGATTGGTCAACCAGGGCTGGAAGGACTCGCCCGACGGGATCATCAACGCCGACGGCACCCTCGCCAAGCCGCCCATCGCCCTGGTGGAGGTGCAGGGCTACGTCTACGCCGCCAAGAAGAAACTGGCGTCTGTCTTCGCCGCCTTGGGAGATGAGCAACTCGCCCAACGGTTGAGGCGTGAGGCGGCCCAGCTTAAGCGGCGCTTCAACCGCGACTTCTGGCTGGAGGATAGCAGCTTCTTTGCCCTGGCCCTGGACGGCGACAACCATCAGGTGGCCGCCATCACCTCCAACCCGGGACAGGCCCTCTGGACGGGGATCGTCCAGCGGCGGCTGGCATCGGCGGTTACCGATGTGCTGATGCGCAACGACATGTTCAGCGGCTGGGGCATCCGCACCCTCAGTTCCGCCTCCAACCGCTTCAACCCGCTGGGGTACCATCTGGGGACCGTCTGGCCCCACGACAACTCCATCATCGCCATGGGCTTCAGGAAATACGGATTCGCTGACGAGCTGAACGAGGTGGCGACCGCCCTGTTCGACGCCGCCCGCTCCTTCACCCACTACCGCCTACCGGAACTGTACGCTGGCAGTGCGCGCTCCATGCAGTGCACGCCCGTCCCCTATCCCGTCGCCTGCCGACCCCAGGCCTGGGCCGCCGGCACCTTCCCCCTTATCCTTCAGGCAATTCTCGGACTGGCTCCCAACGCCCCCGAGGGCGAACTGCTCATCGTGCGGCCGCGCCTCCCCTACTGGTTGGACAGTGTTCAGGTGAGGAACTTGCAAGTGGGCCAAGGCAGCACCGACCTCCTCTTCTCCCGCCGTGGCACCCGCACACGGGTCGAGGTTCTAGCCGCCCGCGGCCGCCTCAGGGTGTCCGCCGTGCCTGCGTGGCCCCTGTGAGCCGGCTCTCCTTTGCCAGCGCGTTGGGTCAGACGAGCCGAACCCGACCTAACCCTCACCTTCGCCCGCGCAGCAGACGGAGGAGGAAGCGTCTGTTGGCAGTCGTCTCCCAAACAGAATCCCTGAGGACGCGCCGATACAGACCCGCCGTGGGGATGGAGCGGACGAACTCCACGATCTTGGCGGCGATGACCTCCGGCCTCTCCTTGAGAGACACGAACAGGGCGTTGCCTTTCCCCGCCACCTCCTGAAAGACCTCGATATCGGAGCAGATAGCCGGCAGCCTCAGCAGGCCAGCCTCGAGCAGGGGGAGGGACGCGCCTTCGTAGCGGCTGGGAAGGAAGACGGCGTCCACGAGGGTGTAGACGTCTCGTACCACCTCCCGCGAGCGGGTCAGGGGTGTGCCATCGGGAGAGGTCATCCTGCTCAGAAAGATAACGTCTCTGGCCACGCCCCGCTCTTTCGCCCTACGTCGCAGGCCTTCAAGCTGGGCGACGGCCTCTGGGGCATGGGGATCGGGAGCACCGGTGACCAGCAGCTTGGCCTTTCCCACCAGCTTCTTGAGCTCGGGGAGAATGTCGATGCCCAGGTCGATGTTCTTGGTGCGCGACACGCGGGTGGGGGTGAAGAGGACGAGTTCCTGGTCCCACAAATGTAGCTCCTGGTGCAGCCAGCGACCGGTCTCCGACAGGGCGAGCCAGAAGGGTAGGTCCACCGGGTTGGGAACCACCGTGATGCGAGAGGCGGGAACGCCGAAGAGCTTGGCCAAGTTCTTGCGTCGGAAATCGCTGTTGGCCACATAGGTCACGCCGGTCACGGGCTTCCGAAGGATATCCCAGGGGTAGCCATGGTGAGGGATAGTGCAGTCGGGGTCGAGATAGGTAGCGTCGTGAGTCCAGGCGATGTAGTGGCTCACCTTCTCAGCGGCCAGCTCGGCGAGGGCGGCGGTGGCAGCAAGATTGAGGTGCATAGTGAGAAGGTTGTGGATGATGCAGGAATGAGCGCCGGCAAGAAGGGGGCGCAGCTTCTCCCTGATCCTATCCTTGAGAGCGGAGAACTCGTCCGGTACCTGGCCCTCTCTGAGCTGCGGTTCCATCTTGGCGTAGGGTGGATACTCGGAGGAGAGCTCGGGAACAATAGCTGCACTGATGGCGGCCGTCTGGTTCCCTCGACCGGCCACGATGGTCACCTCGAATCCCTCCCGCGCCAAGAACCTGGCCTGAATGTCCATGACGATCTCTACCCCGCCTATGACCGGGGGGCAGCTGTAATGAACGATTGCGGCTTTCATCAGCCGACCTCTCCTAACCCGGCTCTGCTGAACGTGAGTTATCAGTGTGTATTCTAGCGCCCAGAGCGGCTAGATCAACCTGTGTTCGCCGATGCAGAAAGGGCCCAGGTCGCAGACTATTTGGGGCACGTTGAAGGAGATTTCGGGCCTGCCTGGTGCTGGGGGGCGGAGTCGAACCGCCGACACCGTGATTGACAATCCGGGGCACCTGTCGGCGCTGATCGCCAACTGATAGAGCTCCTGCTTCTCAGGCAG
>Ga0315293_10005738_pt1 | contig 11678 bp, 10 predicted proteins | sample YL17G13_20_MG_FD_203071 | JGI IMG/M metagenome (GOLD analysis project Ga0315293, IMG submission 203071) | Sediment microbial communities from Yellowstone Lake, YNP, Wyoming, USA - YL17G13_20 | ecosystem: Environmental > Aquatic > Freshwater > Lake > Sediment | place: USA: Wyoming | collected... | reverse complement strand
CCGAGCACGTAGGCGCTGAGCAGCTCGCTCTGGAGCGCAATCCGGTTGCGGTCTCGGCAAACCATCTGAAGGATCGGCTCGAGGTTGCGCTGCTTCAGCAGCGCGCAAGTGGCCACCGAGCTCACGCGCATGCAGGCCGCCTGCAGGTCGGTCACATTGATCCCGTCGACGCGATCACGCAGCAGGTCCGCCTCTTCGAGCACGGGGTCGAGGGCCACGCCCTTGGGCGGCCCCACCTCGCAGGTGATCACGAACTTGCCCGATGCTACCGCTTCTCTCAAGCTCATCCTTCTGCGGCCTCCTACCTACAGACTCTCTTCCGCTATGGTTATCTCGTAGTTGTCCACAGCGGCACTCTACGGTGTCTTTCTGGCCCGTTTCAATATCGCGAGCCCGGAATGCTCAGGCTTCCTCTTCGATGATGTCGGCCTCGAGCGTCTCCAACGCCCACAGGCTGCTGCGGCGCCGCGCCCCCACGGGCAGCATGGTGCGGAAGTCCCGCAGCGGCGGCATTTCCTTCAGGCGGTCGGCGAGGCCCAGCGCGGCCAGCCGCTCGTAGATGCGCACCCAACCGCACTCGATGCTCTCGTCCACCTCGCACTTCCCGTCCTTCGGGCCCCCGCAGCTTCCGTAGAGCAGGGACTTGGAGCAGGCGGTGTAGGGGCAGATCCCGCCGGTGTAGTCCAGCATGCAGTTGCCGCACTCGGCGCAGCGCGGGTCGGAGCGCCAGAGTCCGGCGAATCCGCCGAGGTAGATCGAATTGGTCGCCGGATGGACCGGCTTGTCGACCGCCGCGGCCACCGTCTGCACTCCCACCCCGCACGACAGCACGAGCAGTCCGTCCGCGGCCTTGACCGCCTCCATCTGCTGCATCAGCATCAGCGCCGTCAGGCCCTGGTTGCAGGTCATCTCCACGCGGGCGGATCCGGTGACGGACTTGCCGTTCTGCTTGAGCTGCTCGGCGAGCTCGGCCGCGTGCCGCTCGTCCGACACCTTGCAGCCGGCGGAGCACCCGTCGCAGGCGACGATGAACACCTTCTGGTCACCACTGAGGCAACCCAGGATTTCGTCTATAGGCTTCAGCTCTGATGCGATCATAGCAGACTCTCCTGAAAGCGCGACAAGCTTAGCTCGTCCTCGAGCATCGCGGCCAGCCAGGGCAGGCTCTCGGCCACGGGCTGCGACAGCTCCGTGCCCCAACCGATCTCTCCCGGCTCCACTCCGTAAATGATGATCTCACCAATGCGCAGGCCGCCCTGCTCGAGCAGAGACAAGGCATCGAGCAGCCCCTGCTCGTGGACGGAAAGGGCGGGCGCGATCCGGTCCGCCACCTCTCGCAGAGACACCCGGCTGATGGTTCCGGGGGCGCGCCCCGCGCGCAGGGCGTCGATGACGACCAGCTTGCCGATCTGACTCCACGGCGAGAGCGCCTGAAACACCGCGGTGCCCCCGTCGACCAGGACGACGGCATCGCCGCAGGACTCGCTCTCGAAGGCGCGGACGGCATGCACTCCCACGCCCTCGTCCTGGCGCAGCAGGTTTCCCACACCGAGCACGACGATTGGGCTTACAGCACCCGGCATCTGCTGATCTCCCGTCCCTTGGGGGTGAGCATGTGCACCGAGCAGGCCAGACAGGGGTCGAACGAGCGCACGATGCGCACGATCTCGAAGGGGTTCTCGGCATCCCGGATCTGAGTCCCGATCAGCGCCTGCTCGATGGGCCCCGGCTGGCCCTCATCGTCCTGCGGGGAGGCGTTCCAAGTGGTCGGCACCACGAGTTGGTAGCGGGTGAGCTTGTAATCTTTCACCTCCGCCCAGTGGCCCAGCGCGCCGCGCGGCGCCTCCGTGATACCCATCCCGGCGCCCGACTCCGGCGGCTCCCGCCACTCGCAGACCGGCTCGCCGGGGCGAAGCTCCATCGCCCAGGCGGACATCACCTCCGCCACCCGCTTGGCCTCGAGGGCCCGCGCGGCGTGTCGGCCCAGCACTGAGAACAAGGCCGTGGGACTGGCTTTGAGCTGGCCGAGCACGGCGTCCACCTGCGCGCGGACGGCGGCGTCGCCGGCCGCGTAGGCGACCAGCGTGCGCGCCAGGGGCCCTACTTCGTGCGGCTGCCCGTCGTAGCGCGGGGCCTTGAGCCAGGAGTAGCCCGACTCTTTCTCCGGCGCGGGAACCGTATCCGCCTCCGCGGGAGGCCGACCGGAGGTGGCGTCGTCGTACCAGGAGTGCCGCACGTGCTCCGCGATCTTGCCGACGTCCACCTCGCTCAACTTGAGCGTCCCGTCGACGCGGCCCGGCGGGAAGAACTGCTTCCGCTTGAGCAGGTCCTTCTCTTCGCTCTCCAGGGCCAGCCCGCCGTAAGACATCCACCGGTTAACGCCGGCCCCGATCTCGAAGTAGTCTCCGTAGGCGCCCGCAACTGCCAGCACGTCGGGGATGTAGATGTTGTCGATGAATCGCCTGACCACCTCCAGCTTCGATAGGAAGGCGGCGATCTTGTCGGCCGTCGGCGTCTCCGTGCAGCCTCCGACGACGATCCCGACCTGATGCGGCATCTTCCCGCCGAAGATGGCGCACAGCTCGTGCGCCACGCGCCGCACCTCCAGCGCTTTCACGTAGTGGGAGGCGGCCTGCTGATTGGCCTTCTTCGGCAGCCGGTAGTCGCCTTCGTAGCGCGGCATGAAGGGAGCCAGCTCGCCTCGCGCGATGAAGTCGCGCATGCTCGACAGAGCGTCGTCGGGGCCCTGGTAGTCGGCCGCCGCGGCGACGTCCACGTAATCCAGGGCCGCGAGGTGGTAGAAGTGCAGGATATGCGACTGGAGGTAGTTCGCGCCGAAGATAAGGTTGCGCATCACCCGGCCGTTGTGGGGGACCTTGTCGTCCACGCCGAAGGCGGCGTCGAGGCAGAGGGCCGAGGCCGTGGCGTGGGCCACCGGGCACACCCCGCACACCCGCTGGGACAGTAGCGCGGCGTCGCGCGGGTCGCGGTCCAGCAGCATCAGCTCGAAGCCACGGAACAGCTGGCCCGAGCACCGCGCCTCTTTCACCACCCCGCCGTCGGTGACCACCTCGACTTTGAGATGGCCCTCGATGCGAGTGATGGGATCTACTGAAATCGTCTGCTTTGCGGACATCGGCTACCCTTCCTCCGCAGGCTTGGGTCGAGCGACCGCCGTCAGCTCACCGGTCTTCTCATCACGCGCGATGCGCGGCAGCGACGAGAGCCCGATCTTCTGATAGATTGGGCTGGAAACATCGGGGAAGAACGGCTCCACGCATCCGTGGCACGGCGAGCCGGCCCTCACGCACCAGTTGGTGCCGCCGTTGAACTCCCGCTCGGGGCAATCCGCGTGGGTCCAGGGACCCTTGCACCCCAGCTCGTAGAGGCACCCCGGCTCGCCGATGGTGGAGGCGAACTTGTGGGCCTCGAAGTCGCCGCGGCGCGGGCATAGGTCGTGCAACAGGCTCCCGTAGAATCGCTTGTATCGACCCACCGCGTCGATCTCTGTGGGGCCGGGCAGCCCGAACAGCAGCGCCTGGGCTACCGTCCCGGTGAACCAATCGGGATGCGGCGGGCAGCCCGGCACGTTGATCACCGGCTTCTCGATCCCCGCTTCGGCCAGGGCCTGGGAGGCGCTGACACAGCCGGTCGGGTTGGGCGCCGCGGCGTGCATGCCGCCATAGGCGGCGCAGGTCCCCAGGGCGACGACAACCGCGGACTTGTCGGCGAGTTCCAGCGCCCGCGCGTGCATGGTGGAATGGCCGCCCTTCTTTGCGACGCGCCCGAACAGCCCTCCGGCGGCCGTGGGCAGGGCGCCGTCCACGACTAATATGTATCCCTCTTTCGCCTCCTCGGTGGCGGCGAGTATGTCGAGGGCCGCCTCGCCCGCGCTCGCCATCACCGTGGGCTGGAAACGAAGGCTCACGTGGTGCCCCGGCGCCAGCTGATCGACGACTAGATCGCGCACCGTGGGCGCGACTCCGTTGAGCACGGCCACCACGCAGCCCGAGCAGGCCGAGGCCTGAAACCAGATCGCCGGATGCTCTGTCACGCGCTTACTGCTTCCCATCTACTCGCTCCTCGCAAGTCCGTCCGCGGTGAGCGGAGGGAGCTACCCCTCCGTCTGCCACTTCGCGGCTTCCACCGTGTTCCTCAGCAGCAGCGCGGTGGTCACCACACCAACCCCTCCCGGCACCGGAGTGATGGCCGCCGCCTTCTCCTGCGCGGCCTCGAAGTCCACGTCGCCGTAGGTCTTGGTCTTGCCGCTCTCTTCATCTTTCACCCTAATGGTGGCGACGTCGATGACGATCGCCCCCGGCTTCACCATGTCGCCGGAGATCAGGCCGGGCTTCACGCCCACGGCGGTGACGAGGATGTCCGCCCGTCGCGTGTGGGCGGCGAGATCGCCCCGCTCGCTGGTGCCGATGTGGCACACGGTGACCGTCGCGCCAGCCAGCTTGTCCGTCTTCCCGTCGGCGTCGGCCGTGATGTACTTATCGACCAGCAGCAGGGCCACCGGCTTGCCCACGATCTCGCTGCTGCCGACCACCACCGCTTCCTTCCCGTAGGCGTCCACGCCGGAAGCGCGGAGCAGCTCGATCACGCTCATCGCGGTGCACGGGGCGAGCCGCGGCTGCCCGAGCACGAGTCGCCCCAGGTTGGCGGGGCTGACTCCGTCCACGTCCTTGCGCGGGTCGATCATCGCCTGCGCGGTCGGCCCGTTCAGCCCCTTCGGCACCGGCATGAGAAGCAGCAGGCCGTGCACGCCGGCCTCCGAGTTGAGCTTGGCGATGGCGGTTTCCAGGTCGGCCTGCGTGGTGTCGGCCGGGAGCTGCTGCAGCTCGTACTCGATGCCCACGGCCTGGCAGGCTTTCTCCTGGGCGCTCGCATAAAACTTGGCGCCGGGGTTGTCGCCGGCCAGGACGGCCACCAGCTTCGGCGTCACGCCCTTCGCCTTCAGCGCCTCAACCTCGGAGGCGACTCCGGCGCGGATCTGCTCCGCAATCGGTTTTCCTTCCAGCAGCGTCGCGCTCATGATCTATCCTCGCACCTTCCCTTGCACTTTCGTCCACACCCCATCCCCCAGCGTCTTCCCAGCACCCAGCATGCGCGCCAGCTTCTCCCGCGCCGCCGCGTTGTATTGTTCGTCTTTGATGTAGGCCAGGTTTATCTCCACGTTCAGCCCGGCGCATTCCAACGCCGCCACGGCGAACTTCGCCGCCACGCCGACATCGGTGATCAGGTTCGGATTGCCTTTATCGACCAGCTCGGCGGCGACTGCGAGCACGTTCAGCGCCGCCTCGGCGGCCTCCAGCGGGACGACCGCCGCCGCCTTCAGCGCCTCTTGCACGGCCGCCGTCCGCGCGGCCTTCTGCTCGTCGGTTTCCCGCGGCAGCTTCTGCGCGGATGCCACCTTGCCGTAGGCCTCGGTGTCGGCCTGCGTCAGCCGCTCGAGTTGGGCGCGAAGCTCCTCCGACTTGGCCAGCAGCCGCTGCACATCCGCTTCAACGTCGGCGTACTTCTCCCGACCCACGGTGAAGTTGGCGACCATGCTGTTGAGCGCCGATCCGAGCGCGCCCACCAGCGCCGCGGCGCTTCCACCCCCGGGGGTCGGCTGCCCGGAGGCGAGCGCGTCGCTATAGATCTTCAGCGGTTCTTGCAGGTAGCCCATGGCGCTAGAAGAGGCCCACTACGCGGCCTTCTTCGTCGATATCGACCTTGAGAGCGGCCGGCTTGCTGGGCAGTCCCGGCATGGTGCTGAAGGTGCCACAGAGAGGATATAGGAACCCCGCGCCGGCGCTCGGGCGGATGTCCCGGACGGGAACTCGGAAGCCCGTGGGCCGGCCCTTGAGGTTGGAGTCGTGAGACAGCGAGAGGTGCGTCTTCGCCATGCAGATGGGGAGCTTGTCCAGCCCCCACCTCGTGAAGGTCTCGATCTTCCGCTCCGCCACCCGGTCGAAGTCCACTCCGTCGGCGCCGTAGACCTGAGTCGCGATGGTCTCGATCTTCTCTTTGATGGACAGGTTGTCGGGGTAGAGCAGCTTGAAGTCCACCGGCTTCTCGCAGGCCGCCGCGACGGCCTCGGCCAGCTCCTCGCCGCCGGGTCCGCCCTTGGCCCAGACGTCGGAGATATAGGCGCCCTCGGCCCCGGCCGCGATGGCCTGCTGGCGAATCAGCTCCACCTCGCGGTCGGTGTCCTCGGTGAAGCGGTTGACGGCGACCACCACGGGGACGCCGAAGTGGCGGGCGTTCTCAATGTGCTTCGCGAGGTTCGCGCTGCCCTTTTCGAGGGCCGGCAGGTTCTCTTCCACCAGCTCCGGCGGGAGCGGCTTGCCCGGGCGAATGTTGCCGATGCCGCCGTGCATCTTCAGCGCCCGCACGGTGGCGACGATCACGACGCAGTTCGGCACCAGGCCGCTGATGCGACACTTGATGTTGAAGAACTTCTCCATCCCGCAGTCGGCGCCGAACCCGGACTCGGTGACCACGTAGTCGGCCAGCTTCAGCGCGATCTGGTCGGCGATGATGGAGGAGTTGCCGTGGGCGATGTTCGCGAAGGGTCCCGCATGGACGAACACCGGAGTGTTCTCCAGGGTCTGCATCAGATTCGGCATGAGGGCGTCCTTCATCAGCACGCACATGGCGCCGGCCGCCCCCAACTGCTCGGCCGTCACCGGCTGTCCGTCATAGGTCTCGGCGACGATGATCCGCCCGAGCCGCTCCCGCAGGTCTTTCAGGGTGGTCGCCAGCGCGAGAATCGCCATCACCTCGCTCGCCACGGAGATGTCGAATCCCGTCTCCCGCACCACTCGGTTTTCCCCGCCGAGGCCGGATACGATGTTGTAGACGCCCCATTTGTCGTTGAGGTCGATGACGCGCCGCCAGGAGATGGTGCGCGGGTCGATGTTCAACTGGTTGCCGTGCTTCAGATGCGCGTCGACCATGGCGGCGAGTAGGTTGTTGGTGATGCTCACCGCGTGCACGTCCCCGGTGAGGTGCAGGTTGAAGTCCTCCATGGGAACCACTTGGGAGTGGCCGCCGCCGGCCGCGCCGCCCTTGATGCCGAACACGGGACCCAGGCTCGGCTGGCGGATACAAGTCATCACGTTCTTGCCGAGCACCCCCAGCGCCTGGGACAGCCCGATCGTGGTCACCGTCTTGCCCTCGCCCAGCGGCGTCGGCGTGATGGCGGTGACGTCGATGTACTTCCCCTGCGGGCGATTTTTGAGTCGCTCCAAGATGTCGAGATGGACCTTCGCCTTCCACTTGCCGTAAAGATCCAGCTCATCTTCTTCGATCCCGACCGCTTCCGCGATCTCCAGGATCGGCTTCATATTCGCGGCTTGTGCGATCTCAAGATCGCTCTTCATCCCTGATTCCCTCCTGCCCTTAGGTGACGGCAAAGCCGCCTTATTCCCCTCCGCCAGCCGCCGCGGTTTTCTCTGTCTCATACATCATCGGGCGCAGCTTCAGCGCTTTGCGCTTCCCATTCATGTGCTCGATCATCATCTGCGCGGCCGTCACCGGGTCGTTCTCAAAGGCCCACATGGCCCCCACTTCGCTCTCCAGGCCCTTGGTCAGGTAGTCGTTGACGGCCGGGGAGCCTTGCATCGGCAGGGGCGTCCCGAAGAGCGTGTAGATGCCGGAGCCCACGACGTACATGCCGATGGCCACCGCCTTCTCCGACATCCATTCCGGCGCGGCGCCGGCCACCGGCAGCTCGCTGATGTCCTCCCCCAGTCCGCCTTCCTTCACCATCTCGCAGCAGGCGATGAGAATGCGGCTGTTGTCCACACAAGAGCCGACGTGCAGCACCGGCGGTATGCCGATGGCCTCGCAGATCTCCTGAAGCCCCCGGCCGGCGTACCGAGCCGCCGCCTCCGGTGTCAGCAGGCCTTCCTTGGCGCAGGCAATGGCCGAACACCCCGTCTGCACGACCAGCACGTCGTTCCGGATAAGTTCCTTCACCATCTCCACGTGCGAGTGCTCCACCGGCTGGACGTTCGGGTTGGAGCAGCCCACTACGCCGGCCACGCCGCGGAGCCGCCCTTCGATGATGCCGTTGTTCAGGGGCCGATAGGAGGGCCTGAACCGGCCGCCGAGCATCCGAAACACGTACTCGGCGGTGAACCCGGCGACCAGGTCCATGGAGTGCTCGGGGATGTTAACCGTTTCCTTATCCCGCTCCGAGAACTTCTCGACGGCCACGCGGATGATCTCCCGCGCCACGTCGAGGGCCTGCTCTTCGTCGAACTCTATGTGCATCGCGCCCGGGATGCGCGCCTTCGGGGAAGTCGTGATCAGCTCGGTGTGGAAGCACTTCGCGGCCTCGGACAGGGAGGGCATGAGGCACTGCACGTCCACCACCATCGCCTCCACCGCTCCGGTGGCGATGGCCAGCTCCTGCTGCAAGAACTGCCCGGCCGACGGAATCCCCTGTCGCATGAGGATTTCGTTGGCCGTGCAGCAGATGCCGCTCAACTGAATCCCTTTCGCCCCCTTCTCCTCCGCCAGCTTCAACAGCTCCGGCTCGCGAGAGGCCTCTACGATCATCTCCGACAGCAACGGCTCGTGCCCGTGGACCACGACGTTGACTTTGTCGGGGCTCAGCACTCCCAGGTTCACCTTCGCCCGAATCGGCACCGGGGAGCCGAGCATGATGTCCTGGAGATCGGTGCCGATCATGGACCCGCCCCAGCCGTCCGCCAGGCCGGTCCGGAGGCCGTGCCGCAGGATGTTGCGGTAATCGGTGTCCACCCCCATGTGGGTGCGGTGCATGCTCTCCACGATTTCGCGGTCCACGCCCCGCGGCGCGATCCCGAGCTTCCGCCAGAGGTTCTGCCGCGCCTCGGGCGCTCGCTTCAGGAGTCGCAGCTCTCCGTCCTGCTGCCCGAACTCCGACAGCGCGGCCTCTCCCAGCGCCAGCGCGATCTCCTGGGATGACTTGCCCTCGGTGGCAATCCCGTAGTCGGCGGCCACCGCGCGGAGCTTCCGCTCGTCCTTGATCCCGTAGTCCTTCGCCTTCCCCTCCGCCATCAGCTTGAAGGTGTGGGCCACGTCCCGGCCGTGGTCGGAGTGGGCCGCCGCGCCGGCCGCGATCATCCGCAGTAGGTTGCGGGCCGCGATGGTGTCGGCGGTGGCGCCGCACACGCCCACCTTCTCGCCTTTCGCGGTGGTGATGGCCCGGCACGGGCCCATGTTGCAGAGACGGCAGCAGATGCCCTGCCGGCCGAATCGGCAGGCCGGTTGCTGCGCCTCGTAGCGATCCAGCACGGTGACCATCTGCCGGGCTTCCGCCGCCCGCAGGGCCTCCTGGCTTGCCGGATCTCGCATTCGCTTACTGTTGTCACCCATTAGAAACTACTTCCTGGCACGCACGGGCCGGCGGGCGCCACGCAAACTCAACGCCCCCATCCACACGAGGGCGCCCACAGCGACCACCGCTACGTGCCTATTCTGACTCCGCCATCCTATCCCCGGGGGCCACAGTGATCCCCGGGACCTGCAGTCCTCTCAGGGGATATCCTCGAACACCACTCGATGCTTCAGGAGGTCGATGTCTTTGATGCGGCCGCGCAGACTCACCTGTTCGCCGAACAGGTTCGCAAGCCGGTAGCCATCTCCCTCCGGCTTGATGGAGGTCACGTCCGCCAATACGAGCTGCTCACCCTCTGATGTAGCTAGGTACACGTTAGATTCGCACATACTCGTCCCAAACGCGCGCGCGGTGCAGCATGAGAGCGGCGAATACCGAGGAAACGTACACCGCGGCGCGTACCGATTAGCGCGGTAGCTCTGCATCGTTTCAACTAGCTTGGTCGACCCCAGCGATGACCAGGCGAAAATCGCAGCTCAGTCGTTTATCTGCTTCGTTTTCTCCCCCGGTTTCCCTTCCCCTGCCAGCGAAGAATGACTCCCCCAAGTCAGCAAATCCTGGGCATCTGCTCCCCCACGTGCCGGTCCAGAATCCGGTGCGTCCCCAGCGCGGTTCGCAGCAGCACGCGCGCCTCGCCGCCCTCCAGCACCCGACCAATCGCCGACGCCTGCTTGCCCAGTGGGTGGCGTCGCAGGGCCGAGAGGGCCGCCTCCGCCCCGGCCTCCGGAACCACCACCACCATCTTGCCTTCGTTCGCCGCATAGAGCGGATCCAGGCCGAGCAGCTCGCAGGCCGCCGCCACCGACTCCCCTACCGGCACTGCCGATTCCTCCACCTCGATGGTCGCCTGCGACTGCCTGGCGATCTCGTTCAGCGCGGTCGCCAGGCCGCCCCGCGTCGGGTCGCGCAGCACGTGCACGCCGGAGTAGGCGGCCAGCAGCTCGGCGACCAGTCCCGCCAGCGGCGCGCAGTCGCTGACTATGGGAGACTCGAACTCCAACCCCTCCCGCCGCGAGAGCACGGCCAGCCCGTGGTCTCCCACCGAGCCGGTCACGATCACCACATCTCCCGGCCGCGCCCCCGCCCCTGACACCTCCACTCCCTCCGGAACCTCCCCCACTCCGGAAGTGGTGATGTAGATCTGATCGGCCCCGCCTCGCGGCACCACCTTGGTGTCGCCGCAGATCACCTGCGCGCCCGACTCCCGCGCGGCGGCGGCCATGGAGTCCACCACCCGCTCCAGGTCCGAGAACAGCAGACCCTCCTCCAGGATGAAGCCGGCGCTCAGCGCCAGCGGCCGCGCGCCGGCCGCGGCCAGGTCGTTCACCGTGCCGCAGACGGCCAGCTTGCCGATGTCGCCGCCGGGGAAGAAGATGGGATCGACTACGAAGGCGTCGGTGGTGAAGGCCAGCCGACCGGAGGCCGCCAGCCGCGCGCTGTCATCCCCCGGCGGATCGCCCGTCCCCAGACGAGAGACGAACACGCGCTCGATGAGCTCGGCCATCAGCTCGCCGCCGTCTCCGTGCGCCAGCAGCACCCGATCTTCGCTCACCCGTCCTGCTCCTCGGTCGGCCCGTCGCGGGACGTACTCCGGTAACGATAGTGCGCCTGACAGGCCCCCTCGCTCGACACCATGCAGGCGCCGACCGGATTCCGCGGCGTGCAGGCCTTTCCGAACAGGCCGCACTCCGGGGGCTCGATGGCCCCGCGCAGCACGTCGCCGCAGCGACACCCTACCGGCTCCTTCGCCGGGGGCAGCTCGATGTCGAATCTCTTCGTTGCGTCGAACTCGGCGAATTCCTCCGCCAGCTCGTACCCGCTCCCGGGGATCTCTCCCAGGCCCCGCCAGCGCGCGTCCACCACCCGGAAGGTCCGCGCCAGCGCCTCCTGCGCCTTGACATTCCCCTGCGGCCGCACCGCCCGCCGGTACTCCACCTCGACCTCCGAGCGGCCCTCTGCGATCTGCGCCAGCAGCATCTGCACCGCCCGCAGCACGTCCGCCGCCTCGAACCCCGTCACCACGCACGGCTTCCCCCGCCGGCTCACCGGCAGGTAGGCCTGGCTGCCGATGATGACGCTCACGTGCCCCGGGCAGATGAACCCGTCGACCGCGATCTCGGACTCCAGCAGGGCCATCATCGCGGGTGGAATCAGCTTGTGCGCGCAGAGCACCGAGAAGTTTCCCAGGCCCCGATCCCTCGCCTCCATCACCGCCAGCGCCACCGCCGGGGCCGTCGTCTCGAACCCGATCCCGAAGAACACGAGCTGCCGCTCGGGCCGGCGCGCGGCCGCCTCCACC
>Ga0315293_10005736_pt1 | contig 11680 bp, 12 predicted proteins | sample YL17G13_20_MG_FD_203071 | JGI IMG/M metagenome (GOLD analysis project Ga0315293, IMG submission 203071) | Sediment microbial communities from Yellowstone Lake, YNP, Wyoming, USA - YL17G13_20 | ecosystem: Environmental > Aquatic > Freshwater > Lake > Sediment | place: USA: Wyoming | collected... | reverse complement strand
GACGGCGGTATTGACGGGTTAGACTTTTACCGGGCTATTTTGGATGGCGGACGGCACTACCTAAAAGCCGGCGGTATATTTGCTTTTGAAATCGGGTACGATCAGGCCGAGGCAATCGCGGAAATTGTAAAAAAATATCCGGAAATGGACACCGTTAAATTTTTCAAAGATTATAACGGTTATGACCGGGTTGTTATAATTAGATACGCCAAGAACACATGCGGTCAAATTAAAGTAGCTTTAAGCCTTAAGCTATAAGCTGTAAGCAAAAACCAAAAATATAGCTTAAAGCTTATAGCTTACAGCTGAGTTAAAAAATGGATAAACTGATTATAAGAGGCGGGAATAAATTAAAAGGCACCGTAATCATAAGCGGCTCAAAGAATGCGGCGCTGCCGATATTAGCGGCGACACTGCTTACTGATGACACATGCGTCCTGAAAAATGTCCCGTATCTCTCCGATATCAATACGATGATAAAATTGCTGAGGGAGCTCGGCAAAGATGTCTCTATGATAGACGATATCGTGACTGTGAGGGGCGGCGATAAGGACAAGTACCGCGCGCCGTATGACCTTGTCAGCACAATGCGCGGGTCAATATGTGTCCTGGGGCCGCTCTTGGGCAGGCGCAGGAAAGCAGAGGTTTCTTTTCCCGGCGGATGCGTAATCGGGCCGCGGCCCATTGATCTGCATCTCAAGGGCCTAAAAGAATTAGGCGTAGATTTAAAGATCAAAAGCGGATACATAATTGCGGACGGCAAAAAATTAAGAGGAAGCCGCGTATATCTCGGAGGCCATTTCGGTTCAAGTGTCTTGGCGACCGCTAACGTGCTCATGGCGGCTGTACTGACGAAAGGCACGACTGTTATAGAGGGCACTGCCTGCGAGCCTGAGGTAGCTGACCTTGTAAATTTTCTGAGAGGCATGGGGGCTGACATTGAAGGCGTGGGGTCGCCGCGGCTTGTGATCAGCGGAGTGAATAAGCTATACGGATGTACTCACGCGTTAATTCCGGACAGGATAGAAGCCGGGACATATATGATGGCAACCGCCGCCACAAAAGGGGAAGTTTCTTTGAAAGGCGCCATTTATGACCACCTTTTGGCGCCTATTGATAAGCTCGTAGAAAGCGGCTTGAGTATTGCGAAGGAAAAAGACGGCATACATGTAAAATATGTAAAACGGCTTAAGCCGGTATATGTGACGACGCTGCCGTATCCGGGATTTCCTACGGATTTACAGGCGCAGATGATGGCGGTGATGAGCGTCACCGACGGGATAAGCGTTATCACGGAGAAGATCTACCCGGAGAGGTTTATACATATAAGTGAATTGAGCAGGATGGGCGCCGAGATAATGCTTGAAGGGCCTAACGCGATTGTGAAGGGCGTTAAGCATCTCAGCGGCGCTCCTGTTATGGCATCTGACCTCAGGGCAAGCGCGGCGCTAGTCCTGGCCGGCCTTGTCGCAGAGGGCGCGACAGAGGTATCCAGGATCTATCATCTGGACCGCGGGTACGAGAGGCTGGAAGAAAAACTGCAGGCGCTGGGCGCTAACATAAAGCGCGTGAAAGAAAAATAACGGAGGAACAATGGCAGTAGTAATACGATTAAAGAGGATGGGCACAAATAAAAAGATGTGCCACAGGATTGTAGTTACCGACTCAAGAAATCCGCGAGACGGCAGATTCATAGAAGAGATCGGCAGCTATGACGCGAGAAAGAACCCGCCGGTTATTTCCATAAAGAGAGACCGGGCGGAATACTGGATGAAAACCGGCGCGAAGCCGTCCGATACGGTAAAGAGCCTGTTGAAGCGAAGCAGCTCAAAATAATCGGACAGAAAGCGCGCTTCCATTATGAGAATAGATGTCCTTACGCTTTTTCCGGGGATGTTCCGGGATTTTCTGGGTGAATCAATAATCAAGAGGGCCCAGGAGAAGAAAAAAGTAGAGATACGGATACATAATATACGCGATTACAGCACCGACAAACATAAGAAAGCGGATGACAGGCCGTTCGGTGGCGGGCCCGGAATGGTGCTGACGGTTGAACCGATTTATAACGCGCTGAAGCATGTTATAGGGTCTAGGGTTAAGGGTCTAGGGTCTAGGGTCATACTGCTATCGCCGCAAGGTAAAAAATTTGACCAGAGAACGGCAAAACATCTCTCGAAACTAAAGAGGCTGGTATTGATATGCGGCCACTATGAAGGCGTTGATGAACGGGTAAGAAAACATCTGGTTAATGAAGAGATATCAATCGGAGATTATGTCCTTACCTGCGGCGAACTTCCGGCAATGGTAGTCATAGATGCGGTGACAAGACTTGTGCCCGGCGTTCTGGGTGATAAGAATTCGGCTCTCAGTGAATCATTTGAGGATAATCTGCTGGAATATCCTCAATACACGAGGCCGGCGGCATTTCGCGGCTGGGCAGTGCCGGCAGTGCTCGTTTCGGGTGACCATAAGCAGATAGAGTCGTGGCGGAAACGTGAGGCCGTAAAGCGTACACAGAAGAAGCGCCCGGACTTACTTAGACGTGAGTATTGAGTATTGTGTATTGAGCGTTATGTCAAAACAACGGACTCACAACTCAATATTCGCGACTCCATACTAAAAAAGGGAGATGCAATGAATAAGATCAGCTACATAGAATCAAAGCAGATACGAAAAGATGTCCCTGAATTCAGGCCCGGCGATACCGTCAGGGTTTATTCAAAGATTCAGGAAGAAGGCAAGACCCGGCTTCAGGCGTTTGAGGGGACCGTTATAGCCTTGAAGGGCACGGGTGTCAGCCGTGTATTTACCATGAGAAGGATATCATATGGCGAAGGCGTTGAAAGGACATTCCCTATAAATTCACCGTCCATAGACCATATAGACGTCGTCAAAAAAGGCAAAGTAAAGCGCGCGAAACTTTACTACCTGAGGAAGAAAATTGGCAAAAAAGGCAAAATTGAAGGCGAAGATATCTTCCGGGCGGCGCCCGACGCTACTCCACGAGAAGAAGGCGAAAAGCAGGGGGCATGAGGTTATAGCGGGCATTGATGAGTCGGGAGTAGGGCCGCTGGCCGGGCCCGTAGTCGCTGTTGCCGTAATACTTAATGATTACCGGTTTAAAAGCAGGATAGATGACTCGAAAAGGCTAACGCCGAAAAGCCGTCTCGCTGCATACAGCGAGATCCTGAAGAAATCCGTGTATAGCGTTTCTGTTATTGAGAGGGATGTAATCGACCGGGTGAATATTTATAATGCCACGCGGCTGGCAATGGAAAAAGCCGTTGTCGGCCTGAGCATAAAACCTGATTACCTCCTAATTGACGGCACAATAAAATTATCCATTCCATATCAAGGACACAGCATTAAAGGCGGGGATAGAAGTTCGCTGTCTATTGCGTGTGCTTCTATTCTTGCGAAAGTTACCCGAGACCGAATAATGAACCGACTTCATAATATTTATCCTCAATACGGGTTTTGCCGCAACAAAGGCTACGGCACTGCCGCCCATTTTGAGGCAATAAAGAAACACGGCCCTTCACCATTGCATCGGCGCAGCTTTGAACCCGTAAAAAGCTTAGCCCTGAGCAAGCCCCGACCTTTAAGTCGGGGCGCGTCGAAGGGTTGACCCATGGTGGGATGTTATGACTTCTGATCTGAGTATATCAAAAAAGGTAAAGCTCGCAGAAATTGAGAAGATCGCAAAACGCGCCGGCATACCGGTTAAGTATGTGGAGGCTGTTGGGCGGTATAAAGCTAAGATAAGCCTGGAATTTTTAAAGGAGAAGCCGTTTCCGCGTAAGAAGAAGTACATATTGGTTTCTGCTATAACACCGAGCCCCTTCGGCGAAGGTAAGACCGTTACGACGATCGGTCTATCCATGGCGTTAAACAGGCTGGGAGAGAAATCGATAGTCTGCATAAGGCAGCCCTCAATGGGGCCTGTTTTCGGTTCAAAGGGCGTAGGCACAGGCGGCGGTTATTCGCAGGTTCTTCCCAGTGGCGACATTAACCTTCACTTTACCGGAGATATACATGCTGTCGGCGTGGCGCATAACCTTTTAACCGCGTTTTTGGACAATTCTCTCTTCAGGGGAAATAAACTGAATATTGATTCCGATACGATCGCGTGGCGCAGAGTCCTGGATATAAACGACAGGTCACTCCGGAACGTAAAAATCGGCATCGGCAAAGAAGGATTTTTACGTAACAGCGGTTTTGATATAACTGTGGCGAGTGAGTTGATGGCCATTCTCGCTCTTTCGACGAGCCTTGAGGACATGAGACACAGGCTTGATGATGTCGTCCTCGCGCTGACGCGTAAAGGTGAGCCGGTCACCGCAAAGGATTTAGGTGTTGCGGGCGCCATGGCAGCGCTTCTAAAAGACGCTGTAAAACCTAACCTTGTTCAGACTGCCGAGAATACGCCATGTCTTATTCATACGGGGCCGTTTGCAAACATAGCGCACGGAAACAGCTCAATATTGGCGGATAAAATGGCGCTTCTGGTTTCGGATTATGTTGTTACTGAGAGCGGATTTGGCGCTGATTTGGGGGCAGAAAAGTTTTTTGATATAAAATGCAGGACAAGCGGGCTTATACCCGACGCTGCCGTCTTGGTCTGTACCATCAGGTCATTGAAGATGCACAGCGGCCGGTTTAAAGTAGCGGCCGGCAAGCCCGTGGATAAGGAATTATTCAAGGAAAACCTTGATCTTCTTGAAAAAGGCTGCGCAAATCTGGAGCGGCAGATAAGCAATATAAGAAAATTTGGCGTGCCGGTAGTAGTAGCGATAAATAAATTTTCCTCCGATACCGCGAAAGAGATAATACTGGTCGAGAAAAAATCCATATTGGCAGGGGCGAATGATGCGGTTGTGAGCGAGCTGTGGAAGCGCGGCTCAAAAGGCGGCGTAGTGCTTGCTATGTCTGTGATTAAGGCAGCGAAAAAGAAAAACAGGTTCAGATTTCTGTATCCGCTGGATTCCTCGATAAAAGATAAGATAGAGAAGGTCGCGAAAGAAATGTATGGCGCCGAGAGGATTAGGTATTCGGCTAATGCCGAGAGATCTATCAGCCGGTACGAAAAATTAGGCTATGGCAGGCTGCCTGTCTGTATAGCGAAAACGCAGCTGTCGTTTACCGCAGACCCGTCTATCAAAGGCGCGCCCAAGGGTTTTACGCTGCCTATACGGGACGTCCACTTATCGGCAGGAGCAGGCTTTATCACGCCGATATGTGGGGCAATAACGACGATGCCGGGCCTTCCGGCAAATCCCATAGGAACGAGGATAGACATAGATAAGAAGGGTAATATTGTGGGGCTGTCATGACAATCAAAGAATACCTTAATAAATTAGCCGATAGAACTCCCGCACCCGGCGGCGGAAGCGCGGCCGCCCTGACAGGAGCGCTGGGCAGTGCACTACTCGCAATGGCGGCTAAATATGTTTTAAAGAGAGCTGAGGGCTCGCCTCGCGGCGAAGCCGCGGGCGTAGATACAGCCAAGCGCCTCATGACACTCATGCGTGAAGATGAAAAAGCATATTACAGATTAGCCCGAGAAATCAAAAAACGCCGTCCGAAGAAATTATTACAATTATATGAAGGCGCTATAAATGTGCCGCTTGAAGTCTGTGTGCTTTCGGCCGAAAGCGCTTCCAAGTGCGCGGCAATATGCGGCTACTGCAAGACTTCTATAATGTCAGATATTGTGGAGGCGGTTATTCTGTGCGAGGCAGCGTTTCTCTCGGCGAAATTGAATATTAAGATAAATCTCCGCAGTATAGAAGACGCAGCTTACAAAAATAAAATCAGCAGGAAGCTTGCTGCTGAAGAGAAAAAAATACAAAAAGCCAAAAAGACCGTGCTGGAGAAGGCGCGAAAATTCTTTAGGTGAGGTAAAAATGGCAGCTCGTATACTTGACGGCAGGAAGATGGCGGATGGTATCAGACAGGGCCTTAAGCGCGATATAGATTCGTTATCCCTTGCCGGTAAAATAAAACTGACAGCCGTGCGGATAGGGGGAAACCCCTCGGCCGAGGTCTATTCAAACGCTCAAAGGCGGCTGGCGGATGAACTCGGAATTGAGTACAATATAAAGGAATTATCTTCGTCAGTTTCTCAAGAGACGGCGGAAGAGGCAATATCGCGCTTAAACCGCGATGATTCCGTGACAGGCATAATTATCCAGGTTCCTGTGCCAAAGAATATGAACGCGGAAAGGCTATTTTCGCAAATCGATCCGCAAAAAGACGCCGAAGGATTAAACCCTTGCAATATCGGCAAAATTTCCTACGAAAAATGGACGGTTGCACCGTGTACGGCCAGTGCCTGTCTGGCGCTTATTGATTCTACCGGCGTAAAGCTGGATGGCAAAGAGGCAGTAGTAGTCGGCCATTCCGCAATAGTAGGTAAGCCGCTCGCTATGATGCTATTGTCGCGCCTTGCTACGGTCACAGTCTGCCATATCGGCACATACGAACGGAAATTACTTGAAGATCACGTAAGAAGCGCAGAAGTTCTCGTAGTCGCAGTAGGCAAAAGCCGCCTGATAAAGGGTGCCTGGATCAAAAAAGGGGCTATAGTCATCGACGTAGGTATTAATAAAGACGGAGATAAAATAACGGGTGATGTTGATTTTGAAAGTGCAGAGAAGCAGGCATCATATATTACGCCGGTCCCCGGCGGTGTCGGGCCCGTTACAACTGTTATGCTGATGAAAAATCTGGTGGAGTTATATAAAGCAAAGAGGGATACGCAAGATGACTTTCAGCGAAAAAGTTAAAGCAAGGAAGTTTATAGTGACCAGCGAGATAGGCCCGCCGAAGGGCGTGGATGTGGATAGTTATCTTGCCGACGCTGTGCTTGTCAAAGGCCGAGTTGACGCGATAAATGTCACAGATCTGCAGAGTTCTATGATGAGGCTTGGTTCACTGGCCTTCAGCCGTCTTCTTATTGAACGCGGGATAGAGCCGATATTTCAGATGACATGCCGCGACAGAAACAGGCTGGCTCTTCAGTCTGATTTATTGTCGGCGTATGTTCTGGGCGTCAGGAATGTCCTTATATTGACAGGCGACCATCCGGTACTCGGGGATCATCCCGAGGCAAAACCGGTTTATGACCTGGATTCCGTCGGCCTTTTAAGGGCAGCACGATTGCTTGAGAAGGGGCAGGACATGGCCGGTAAAAAATTACGGGGGGCCCCGAAATTCTGCCTCGGCGCGGTAGTTAACCCCGGAGTGGACCCCCTTGAGCCGGAATTAATAAAGATGGAAAAAAAGATAGAAGCCGGTGTCGAATTTTTCCAGACGCAGGCGATATTTGATATTAAAGCGTTTGAGCGGTTTATTAAGACAATTAAAGATTACGGCGTGCCGGTAATAGCGGGCATCGTCGTCCTGAAGAGTGCGGATATGGCGCGCTTCATGAATAAACACGTCCCCGGAATTTTTATCCCTGAGAATATAATAAATGAGATGGAAAAAGCCGAGGACAAAGACGCCAAGTCAATAGAGATTGCAGCACGCCTCATAAAAGATTTAAAGGGATTGGCCGGCGGGATACATATTATGTCGATAGGGATGAACAAGAAAGTGCCGCTCGTATTGGATGCGGCGGGGCTGTAATAGGGTCTAGGGGCTAGGGTTTAGGGGCTAGGGATTGGGGGCTAGGGGTTAGATGAACGCGGAAAAAGTTACAGTTTCGTATATACAGGCGAAGAAAAAATCCGGTAGGAAAATAGTAATGCTTACCGCCTACGATTATTTTCTTGCTAAAATGGTTGATGAGGCCGGCGTAGACGCGATATTAGTAGGCGACTCTCTCGGGATGGTAGTATTGGGATACACATCTACGACGCAGGTGACTATGGACGATATGATACGCCATGCCGGGGCAGTGAAGCGTGGCGCTAAAAGAGCGCTTTTGATAGGCGATATGCCATGTAAGTCATTTGACAACCCGGCTGATGCAGTAAAGAATGCTTCCAGATTTGTTGAGGAAGCAGACTGCGAAGCCGTTAAACTTGAAGGGGAATCGTACGACGCCGCTTCTGCGATAATAAAGCGCGGTATTCCTGTTCTGGGGCATCTGGGCCTGACGCCCCAGACAGCCTCTGAGTTTAAAGTGCAAGGCAAAGAAGCCTCGAAGGCTGCGGAAATACTTGGAGCGGCTAAAAGATTAGAGCAGGCAGGTTGTTTCGGGATAGTTTTAGAATGTATTCCGGCAGAGCTGGCGGATATCATAACGTCAAGCCTGTCTATCCCCACTATCGGATGCGGGGCCGGCCCGTCGTGCGACGGCCAGATCCTCGTGCTTAACGATGTCCTGGGCCTGTTTGATAGATTCCTGCCGAAATTTGCAAAGAGGTACGCGGATCTGGGCGCGATAGCTAAAGAGGCAATTTCTAAATATAAAAAAGAAGTAGAGATGGGAGAATTTCCGAAAAAAGAAAACAGCTTCACAATGCGTAAGGAAGAACTGGAAAAGATGGAGAAGATACGATGAAAATAGTTATAGTGGGTCCGGGCGCATTAGGTCTCCTCTTGGCTGCAAATCTCAGCCGCACAAAGAACGATATCTGGATATTTGACAAGGATGCTCGAAGGGCTAAGAAATTAGCGGAGAACGGTATTAAGGCGGAGAATTCCGGAGGTGCCTTGCGGGTTAAAGTAAACACTTCCTCTGATGCCAAGGAGGTAGGGGAGGCTGATATTGTCATTATCTGTGTAAAATCTTACGATACGGAAGAAGCGCTCAAGGGCGCCAGGGGAGTCATTGGCGAAAAAACTTATGTCATGAGCCTGCAAAACGGCCTCGGAAATTTACAGCTTATAGGCGAATTTGTGGATAATGACAAGATTATCGGCGGCGTTACATATCACGGCGCGACACTGATTGATGATACTACGGTGCGGCATACCGGTCGCGGTGAGACAGTAATAGGGCAGGAGAACGGAAAGGTGTTGGGGGAGATACGGGATATCGCAGCGATTCTGACTAAGTCAGGCTTTCCGACGAAAATAACAAAGGACATAAACTCCGTTATATGGAGTAAGCTCGTTATAAATGTCGGTGTAAATGCGCTCAGCGCCGTGACGCGGCTTAAAAACGGCGCGTTAGTGGAGAATGAATATACACGCGAGATTATGAGGCGAGCGGTGTCGGAAGCCGTGAAAGTGGCCAAGAAGAAGAAAGCAAGGCTCACGTATGACGATCCGATACAAAAGGTTGAGGCAGTTTGCAAGGCCACGGCAGACAACCTTTCATCTATGCTTCAGGATGTGCTTGACGGCGAGTCGACGGAGATAGATTATATAAACGGCGCCATTGTAAGGCAGGCGAAAAGCCTGAATATAAAGACGCCGACCAACGAGATGCTGGTGGAACTTGTGAAGGCGATAGAAATGAATTACGGCAAGGTGGTAAAGAGGTAGTGAGGTAAAGGTTATGTAGTGAGTTAGGTAGTGAGTAGTTGGTAGTGGGTTGTACGCACTAACTACTTAACCCCACTACTAAACTCATTACCTTACCCTAACCTCACAACTTGACCCAGAGAAAACATTTGCAAGGAGTCCTCAATATGTTTACCAAAATCGGCGAACGCATAAATAGTTCAAGGACGACAATAGCCCGGGCGTTAGAATCTAAAGACGAGGCTTTTATCCGGCGGGAGGCAGCGCTGCAAAAAGCAGCGGGGGCTCATATATTAGACGTAAACTGCGCTTTTAATACCAAGGACGAGATCAAAGATATGGAGTGGCTGGTGGATATCGTGCAGAAAGAAACCAACCTCCCGCTGTCAATAGATAGCCCTGATCCCGAGGTAGTGGAAGCGGGCCTCAGCCGTCATAGAGGAAAGGCTCTTGTAAATTCCATCACGCTTGAGAAGGGAAGGCGGGATGTTATTCTTCCGCTGGTAAAAAAATATAAAGCGGGAATCATAGTACTAACGATAGACGAAAATGGCATGCCCGAGACTGCCGGGCAAAGGGTGGATATGGCGAAACAGGCCCTCGACCTTGTAAAAAGTTACGGCATACCCGGCGAGGATCTTTATGTTGATCCATTAGTCCGGCCCATAAGCAGCGAACCCGGCCAAGCGCTTGAAGTTATTAACAGCGTAAAGCTTATCAAATCTACTTCCTCCGGAGGAATAAAATTGACGTGCGGTTTGAGCAATGTCTCTTTCGGCCTGCCTGATCGAAGCATGCTCAACGCGGTCTTTTTGGCCATGATGCTCGCGGCAGGGCTTGACGCCGCGATCCTGGACCCTCTGAATAAGAAGATAGATGCTATTCTGAAGACATCGGCGGCGCTTTTGGGCGACGACGAATTCTGTATGGAGTATATAAAGAGTTTCAGGGCGGACAAACTTTCCCTATAATCCCCTCCGTATAAATGTGTTTTTGCTTCGGGGAGGGAGCATCAGAAGAGTCGGAAGGGCTCCACCATGCGCATACTTAAAAAACCACGAAAAATATTCATAGCAGCGACACGCCAAAATGAAGGCAAGACGACACTGTCGCTCGGACTTATAGCAGCGTTCCGAAAGCGGTTTGACGAAGTAGGTTTTATAAAACCTATAGGGCAGCGCTATGTAATAGAAGACGGCCTGAAGGTGGACGAGGATTCTGTCCTTATTGAAATCCTGTGCGGCATAAAGAACCGGCTCAGGGATATGAGCCCCATCGCCATCGAAAGAGGATTTACCGAGAAGTATATAATGCACGCCAAACACAATGCTCTTGTGCATCGTATCAGAAAGGCATTCGCGAATGTGGCGAGGCATAAAGATGTAGTAGTCATTGAAGGTACGGGGCACGCCGGCGTCGGTTCCTGCTTTGATCTTTCTAATGCGTATGTCGCGAGGCTCCTCGGTTCAAAAGTCATCATCATATCTTCCGGCGGTATAGGAAAACCCATAGACGAAATCCTGCTTAACACTGCGCTTTTTGAAAAGCACGGCGTAAAGATCGCGGGCGTTATTATAAATAAAGTTTTAAGTGATAAATACGACAAAATCAGCGAACTTGTCAGAAAAGGGCTGAAGCGCAAAGGTATAGATGTATTGGGAGTCATGCCATATCAGAAGGTCCTCTCGGCTCCGACGATAGGCGAGATATCGGAAGAACTGAACATACATTTTATGCACGGCAGGGAGAACGCGCACAATATAGTAAATAAAATCCTTGTCGGTGCTATGGAACCGCACGAAGCCTGGAACTATATAGAAGACGGCAGTCTTATAATAACTCCCGGCGACAGAGAAGATATGATTCTCATGGCGATGGGTTCGTACCTTTTGCAGCACAAGACAGCTTCGTCAAAAATCGCGGGCATCGTGCTGACCGGCGGTATTATCCCGCATCCCACCATCCGCAATCTGATCGCGCGAAGCGGCATACCCGTCCTTATGTCAAAAGATGATACATATAAAGTTACCTCCGAGATACATGACCTTACCGTAAAGATAAAACCGGACGATACCAATAAGGCTGATATGGCGATAAAGATGGTGGAAGACCATATCGACATAGACCTTTTAATTAAAAAGATATCATGACCCGCCGAAAAAGAGTGCTTGTGGCTATGAGCGGAGGCCTTGACAGCTCGCTCGCAGCGGCCCTGTTAAAAAAACAGGGCTACGATGTTATCGGTGCTACTATGAAATTG
>Ga0315293_10005735_pt1 | contig 11680 bp, 12 predicted proteins | sample YL17G13_20_MG_FD_203071 | JGI IMG/M metagenome (GOLD analysis project Ga0315293, IMG submission 203071) | Sediment microbial communities from Yellowstone Lake, YNP, Wyoming, USA - YL17G13_20 | ecosystem: Environmental > Aquatic > Freshwater > Lake > Sediment | place: USA: Wyoming | collected... | reverse complement strand
AAGGTGGACGAGGCGACGGAAGAAGCCGCCATGTCACTGGGCGCGAGCCGGCTCTATACATTTCGGCGGGTTGTCTTCCCGGTCTTGCGCCGCCCTTGGCTGCTGGGAACCCTGTACATCTTCATTTCAGGTTTGACTGCTTTGAGTGGGGTGATCTTCCTGCAGTCGGCGAACGTAAAGCTCGTATCGATCGAGATCTACCTCAACGCCGCAGGGGGGCGGTTCGGGTTGGCATGTGTCCAGAGTACGTATCTTATCGCGATTGTTCTTGTCAGTCAGTCTCTCATCAGCTACCTGGAACGGCGAGCTGATGTGCAGCAGAGGTTGGTTTCGGCGACGGGGGTGTAGTGGCTGAAAGGAACATCGAACAATGAGACTCGCGTTTTGGGCGATCTTTGGGTTGCTGGTGGTGTTCATTCTGGTGCCCGTGCTGATGCTGTTTCAGGAGAGCTTCAGGGGGGTGCAGCCAATTGGGGAGGAGCAGCTGAGGGAGGAATTGCTGGGGGTACTGGCCAAGGTTCCGGAGGCCGAGCAGGCGAGATGGGCAGGGGAGTGGCTGGAGCGGATAGAGGGGGCTGAGCGCGTTGAGGTGTACGCGCAGGCGGTGCGCGCGGCCGGGTTGACGGAGCTGGAGGGACTGGCGCCGGAGGAGATAGATGAGCGCGTGAGCGCGCTAGGGGAAGCGAAGCGCGAGGCGTTTGAGGCGGCGTTGCGGATGGAGGTGTTCAGCGGGAAGCGGGCGCCGCTGATGTTCAAGGTGAAGCCCTATATAAGCGTTGCGGAGTTTGAGCGGCTCAGATCGGGCGAGGAGCCGATCTTGACGCTGGAGCATTACCGGAAGGTGCTGACCACCTCCTATCTGTGGGGCTCGATCACGCGATCGCTGAAAATAGCCTTTGTGTCGATGATATTTATTGTGGGGGTGGCATATCTATTTGCGTATGTCATCAACCGCACGACGAGTCGCATGAAGGGGTTCTTCAACGCGATGATGTTGCTGCCGCTGGTGTCGCCGCCGGTGATCATGGCCTTTGCCTTGATCATGCTGTTTGGACGGCGGGGGATCATCACCAACGGGCTCTTGGACAAGACATTGCACCTGATCAATGCAGATGTGGTGAACATCTACGGGATGCACGGGATCGTGCTGGCGCAGATGCTGACCTACGGGCCGATGGCGTTTGTGGTTCTGCACTCGGTGCTAGCGCAACTCGATACGCGGGTGGAGGAGGCGGCGGAGAACCTAGGCGCCTCGCGCTGGACGACCTTCTGGCGTGTGACGCTACCGATGAGCTTTCCCGGTCTTTTCCAGGCCGCTCTGCTTACTTTCGCCTCCTGCCTGCAGGATTTCGGCAATCCGCGGGTGATCGGGGGCGAGGTGACAATGATTGCCGGTGTGATGTACGACCAGATGATTGGCTTTCAAAACGCGAATGTCGCCGCCGTGTTGGGTATCATTCTTCTCATGCCATCGGTCTTGGCTTACGCGATCGGGAACCTGCTGTTGGCCCGGAAGACCTATGCCTCGAAGGAGTCGGTGGGGATGCAGTATGTGGCGGAGACACCGCGAGGAGCGAGGATTGCCTTTGGGGCGAGTTGCCTGGCTTACTCGGTGTTTGTGCTCGCCATGTACGTCACCATAGTGTGGGGGTCGTTTGTGAAGGTCTGGGGGCAGGATAACTCGCTCACCCTTGCGAATTACATGGGAGTGCAGTCGGCGGACGCCTCCTACATGGAGGCTGAGCCAACCGACATGGCCTCACTCATGACAGGAAGCGTGAAGATCATGGGGATCGCCGGACTGATTGGAGGCATGCTGGCAGTGGTGACCGGGTATGTCCTGGAGCGTGTGCGGGGCAAGATGGCGAATCTGGCGGGATATCTCATCATGCTGACAGTTGCGCTGCCGGGGGTTGTGTTTGGGATTGGGTACATTCTGAGCTTCAATGCGCCGCTGGGGATCCGTGAACTGTCGCTCACGGGCACCGTGTGGATCATCGTCCTCCTGGTGGTGTTCACGCGCCTGTATGGAGGCGTGATGCCGACGCAAGCGGTGCTAAAAAAGGTGGACGAGGCGACGGAAGAAGCCGCCATGTCACTGGGCGCGAGCCGGCTCTATACATTTCGGCGGGTTGTCTTCCCGGTCTTGCGCCGCCCTTGGCTGCTGGGAACTTTGTATATCTTTGTATCAGGGCTGGTGGCATTGGGTGGTGTGGTATTCCTGACCTCAGCCAAGGTCACGCTGGCCTCTGTCCAGATCTACATCCTGGCTGAGCAGGGAAAGTACGGTCTAGCCTGTTCACAAACCACATACCTCATCATTGTGGTGCTGGTCGTGCAAAGCATCATCTGGTTGATGGAGGGAAGAGGGCAGCCGAAAGGTGTCTTGGCAGCGGCTTAAGGCCGAAGTGATGCGCCAAGAGGGCACCTGGCTGGTCGAATCGATGCGGGTTCTCTTGTGAGGCTTCTATAATTGACGTATCTTTGACCGCATGATAAGATGACGTGCGGTATAGACCACCATACCACTTCAGTCCAGCGTACCAGCGGGATATATACAAGGCAGAGTGATGGTTGACAACATCGATCACGAACCGCGGCACCGCCGAACAGGCCAAATTTCTGCGCCGCGACCCATGTATATCGAAATCGCGGAGTCCATCCTCGAAAGGATTGAGTCAGGCGAACTCAGCCCCGGTTCCCGGCTTTCCTCCGAACGAGAACTCAGCCGAACACTAAGAGTAACACGAGCCACCGCGCGACAGGCGTTGAAGGTCCTCGAGGATCGAGGGTTGCTGTACCGACGACCGGGGCTGGGGACGTATGTCGCCGATCCAAAGATTGAGCGCCAGGCTGGCAAGCTCGTGCCCTTCACCCGGGGAATGCAGCGCCGTGGGTACCTCACCAAGGCGCGTCTGATCAAGTTTGAGAGAATCCCGGCGGAGTCGACGCTGGCCAGGGAACTGGAGATCCCGGTAGGAGCCCCGGTGTTCTACATCAGCCGGGTCCGAGAAATCAACCACGAACCCGTGCTCCTGGAGAACCTCTGGGTGCCGGCGGCTCGATTCCCCCAGCTCGAGCGATTCGATCTGTCGGCGCGTTCTCTGTATGAGGTGATGGAAACAGAATACGGCGTCAAGGTCTCCCGCGCGAAGCAAAGCCTCGAGCCAGTGGCAGCAACAGAGTATGAAGCCAGTCACTTGAAAGTCAAGCCGGGTTCGCCTCTCATGCTTGAGAGGCGGGTGGCCATGGACGAAGGTGCACAGCCTGTTGAACGAGCGCGCGACCTATTCAGGGGTGATCGCTTCCGTTTCGTCACCGAGATCGCGCCGCTTGAGCTGTAGTCGAATGAATTCCGTCCCCAATCCATTGTGGAGGCACACATGGCAAAGACAAGCATGGTGATGTTCGATTTGTCAGGCACGACGGTCGAGGACGACATGGGTGTGCGGGATTGCCTGTACCAGGCGGCGGTCGAGCACAAGTTGCAGACCACTCCGGAAGAAATCCTCGTAAACATGGGGACTAACAAGATCCACCTGTACCAATTCCTCATCGCCCGGCAGCGTGGTCGCAGAATCGATATCCGGGATTTCGAGAAAACGCACGATCCGGAGACCCTTAATGAGGCCATGGAGGTGTACAACAGGTACACCAAATTGATGGTCGATCACTATCGGAAGAACACCAGGGAGATTTCCGGGACCAGCGATGTCTTCCGCTGGTGCCATGCGCATGGAATCAAGGTGGCAACAGACACAGGGTTTCATCGGGTGGTGGTCGATGCGCTCATGGAGGGGCTCGGCTGGATCCGCGATGGTCTGGTCGACATCGCTGTTGATGTGGAGCACGTTCCGGGTCAAATAGGTCGACCAGCGCCGTTCATGATTTTCCATGCAATGACCCAGCTGAACGTACAGTCGGTCCATGAAGTCGTCAAGATCGGCGACACCCCGGCGGACATGCTTGAGGGTGTCAACGCCGGATGCCGAGGAGTGGTAGGGGTCTTGAGCGGACCCCGACCAGTCCAGGCGTGGGGAGTATACCGGCACACTCATGTCATCCCGAGTGTGGCCGACCTGCCCTCGCTGATTGAGAGCGAATTCTCATAGGACGAATGGTCGAGGGAATTGAAGGGTTGCCGCTCGACCCACTCCGACAACCATAAATGACGCCCAAGGGCGCTGCAAGCTGCAGAGGACAAGGACCCCAACCATGACAGTCACACCAAATGGTCTAGTACTCGATCCGGCAACTGTGCTTGAGTACGAGCGTAGGTACGTGCTCCACTCCTGGACGAGCCAAGAGCGATTCAAACCCTTCATAATCGCCGGAGCACGCGGCAGCTATTTCTGGGATGAGAGTGGCAAAAAGTATCTCGATTTCGCTTCCCAATTGACGAATGTGAATGTCGGCCACCAGCATCCCAGAATACTGCAAGCAGTCAAGGAACAGGTTGACAAGCTGTGTTATGTCTTGCCCTCAGTCGCCAACGACCAACGCGCGTTGTTGGCTAAGCGGCTTGCGGACTTGACTCCAGGCGATCTCATGCGCAGTTTCTTCACCACCGGTGGAGGAGAGGCAAACGAGAATGCATTGAAGATAGCTCGGGCCTTCACCGGGCGGCAGAAGGTGATCGCCCGATATCGCTCATTTCATGGTGGGGGTTACGGTCCGGGCTCTGTCATGGGCGATGTGCGTCGCATTCCGAACGAGCCCGGCGTCCCGGGAAGCGTCCGTGTCTGGGACCCGTACTGCTACCGCTGTTTCTTCGAGATGACCTACCCGCAGTGCAAGTTACGTTGTGCCGAGGCCATTCGTGAAGTCATTGAAGTGGAAGGTCCTGAGAGTGTGGCGGCCATTATCGTCGAGCCCATCACGGGCTCAACGTGCCGCATCGTGCCGCCAGGTGGCTACATGCAACGCCTACGGGCGATTTGTGACGACTATGGTGTCTTGCTCATTTTCGACGAAGTCATGACGGGATTCGGCCGGACGGGCAAGTGGTTTGCCAGCGAGCATTGGCAGGTCGTACCTGACATCATGACGCTTTCCAAAGGCATCAACAACGGTGTCCTTCCTTTGGGTGCCGTAGTTGTGCGCCAGCGCATCGCGGACTTCTTTGAGGACAAGATCCTTTACGCCGGGCTGACCCAGTTTGGGAACCCGGTGCTATGTGCCTCTGCGAACGCCACGATCGAGGTGATGCAAGAGGAGGGTCTTGTGGAGGCCTCGCGCGCATTGGGAGTGCACCTGATGGAGAGGCTCGAGGCTCTGAAGGCACGCCATGCGAGCATTGGCGATGTGCGCGGGAAAGGCCTCTTCGCCGCTATCGAGCTGGTAAAGGATCGCGAAACGCACGAGCCGCTCGTATCCTGGACGGTAAAGAACTATGAGAACAAGGACCCGCTCATTAGCCGGCTGATTTCCCGCCTGAAAGAAGAAGGGGTCTTCGCGTACTCGCGCTGGAATGTGCTCTTCATCTGCCCCCCACTGAGCATTTCGAAGGAGGAACTGGACTTCGGCTTGGATAAGTTCGATGAAGTGCTCTCATTAGCCGACGACTACATCGGGAGCCTTGGTGGCGCAGCTCATTAGACTCCTCCGTGGAGCGTCGCTGTGCTAGCCGAAGACCGCATCCCAGCAATTCTGCGGTGGAAGAACCACTCGAGGGAGAACAGGCACGAGCCCGGTCTGGGTTGCGGTCCGTCGCGGTAAGCCCCCTGGAGTTGAACGGTGGACCTCCAGGCTACCAGCCCGGAGGTCTATGGTTCGAAAAGCAAGTCGCAGATCCACCCGATCTGCGACTTTGATTCCTTCTTACAGTGCACCGGCGCACGGAACCGAAGGTCGCCGGGTTATAAGCCTCGCTCCTGGGGAAGGGACCTCGGAGCTCACTTTCATGCTCTCGAGGGTCCCGTTGCTACTGCGACACTCAAATGCCCGGATGTCTTCGATAGCAGGATCATGAACAACAATATTCCAATCGCGACGAGATGTCAAAATGGAGACATCGCTGGGCCGCGCTACGCTGCGGTGACTGTCGGCCGCATTCGTTGTCCTCCGGAGCAGGGTCGATCACGTTCTGCTGGTTACCCACCCATCTTAGTGGAGAGCAATTGGCAAGGATAGATGCAACCGGAGTGTGTGATGCCCGGCAAGGAAACGGATGCGACACGGACTCCTGGCCGCATAGCATGTGATGACGTGGAGGAAACGCTGGAGCGGAGCCCCATATCGGGCCCGTTGGCGATAGGGTTGAAGCCGAGGCTTGAAATCGAGCGGGACAGTAAAGGCATCTGTATAATACCTGGTTGGGCATCAGTCGTACCTTCTCCAGGAGGCGCTCCGCGCACATGGATCCTATCTTTGCCCTCAACTACTCCGAGTTCTGCGCGGCACAGCAACTCAGCCGCATGTTTCCGTCATCCCTGGGCTTCTCCCTCTATGCACCTCTTTCCAGGCAGGAGAAGGGTGTCGACCTCATTCTCGCTCGAAGAACCCGGGGAAGCACGATTGTCGCCACAATCCAAGTCAAGTCGTCACGCACCTACTCGAGGCCATCGCATACTGAACGCACTGCGCGACCGTTCCGATACTTCACATGGTTCAACAGGTTCGACCCACCGGAGGAAGCGGACTTCGTTCTACTGGTAGCCGTCTACCCGCCAGAGGAGGCAAGAGCCTCAAGGAAGCACGCGTCCTGGTGGGCCCCAGTAATCATGGCATTCTCCACGCAGGAGATGCGTTCGTTCATCAGATCTGTGAAGACCCGTAGTGGTAAGCTTGATGCGATGTTTGGATTTGGGTTCGATGACCCAAACGCCATCTTCCAAACCCGAGGGGATGAGCACCGGCGCTTTCGAGACTTCTCCCGTAGCCTGCTGCCCCACAAGACGCCCGAGTTGCGAGCTTTTCTTTCGTAGTAGGGGAGTGGTTGTGGGCTGATGCCCAACATCTCGCCGAAGCTGACACGGCGGGCTGGGCGGTAGGCGCTGCCTGCAATTCCCGCCGGCTTGGCCTAGAGTCGAGGAGGCGTTGCCCGCTTCCGCCGGGCAGCTTAGCTCGAGGCCGTTAGCCGCCTACGCAGCATCCGAAAAGGTGTCCAAGTGTATGATGCAAGAACTCTCAAACCACATATCCTAGTAGATGCAACCCATGTGGAATGCCCCGTGAGGGGGTGTTCGCAAAAAGTCGCGCGGCAGCGCAAAGTGTTCCAAGCTGCTCCTCGGTTTCAGTGTCCCGAGCACCACATATACATTTCTCCCTCTACCTTCGAGTACCCTACCGACCTGGAGAATCTTCTGTGGAAAGATGAGCAAGACATGTCGCTATTGCAAAGCATCAAGGGGAGCAAGCGAGAGACCCGAATGGCACGGGATAACAGCGAAGACGCGCTCTCGTGGAATGTGTTCCGCTATCTGGAGAAGAAAGGGCATCTGTCGGCGATCTTGTCTTGCATCATAGGCAGAGACTTAGGCGCATTGCAGTTAGTGTATTGGTCGTACTCTCCGGTTCTTGAGCGTGCATGGCCCGAGTTGACAGCCGCAAGGCAGGAGTTTGGTGAGCACCTGCAACGTAGTTCAGAACCTGATTTGATTGCGTTCAATGACAAGGCGGTGCTTCTTATTGAGGCTAAGTTCACCGCGAGTAATGAAACCACTGCGACTGATCCAGAGAATCAGAAGAAGTATGTGACAGGCGGTAACAATTGGTATCATCAAGTATTCGCATCAGATTATGATGTCGTAGCCAACGAAGCGCGGAAGTACGAACTGTTGCGATTCTGGCTGCTTGGAAGTTGGATTGCTGCCCAAGGTGAGCGTGAGTTCTACCTGGTGAATCTTGTGCGTTCGGAGTGCGAGCAGGCCATCGAACAACTCTTTGGCCGTCACACAAAGGCTAATGCCCAGCGGCACTTTGTGCGGGTGACGTGGGAGGAGATTTATCAACGCATAGCCGAAATTAGACCATCATCGGTGGAGAGGGATTCCCTCCTGGAGTATTTTGAGTACAAGACTGTTGGTTACGATCAGCTTGGAGAGTTACGGCGACCTTTCTCGATATCGAAAGACCCTATCGCAAGTGTAGATGGCGGCTAACAAGGGCTTCCACTTGAGGCCGTTTGCGCGGCTAATTATCGACGGTCACACGTGCTTGTGGTTGGTTGGCGAAGGTGTCTTCCACGCAGTCGCGGCGCGGGTGAAACCCGGGCCGTTAGGCGTTGTGAGCGGCTGTCCTCCGAATCGAGAGCTGTGGTAGCCGAAAACCCCATCCGAACATGTCGGCGGTGGAAGAATCAGTCGAAGCGTGACGGGCACGAGCCCGGCGGTCTGTGATTGGGCGTAATACCGCCCCCAGGACTCGAACCAGGGATCAGGTGGTTATGATCCCGGCACCAAGTAGCCGATCTCAACATCGCAATTGCAGGTAAATCTGGCTCAAAGCGCGCGATTGGGCAAAAAGAGATCCGAGGCTCAAATGGCCTCGGATCTCCTGTTTTGTAGCGGGGCCAGGACCCGAACCTGGGTGTGCTAGCCGAAAACTCCGTCCGAGGTTGTTCGGGGGGCTCCCGGCTTACACATCGCGCCCGTAGTTGTGGTGCACTCCATGGAGTGTATTGCAGGTCCGATCGGGGTCTGTTGTCGGGCGGATGGGGTTTTCGGCCAGGGGGTCGATCAGGAGTCTGCGGGTTTCACGTTCCGAAGGCACGGCGGCTAGATCCCTCTGCGGTCTGCGTGCGCGTCAGGAGGAGTGCGTCAGGCCAATAGTAGCGCGCAACTCCGTTTCCCACCAACGCGAGTGGAGGCCACGGCCTCGTGGATTAATAAGACGTCACGACGTCTGAGTACTGTAAAACGCGGGCAGCCTCCATGGATGGCTGGCGATGGCCCTCCAGAGTGCTCGGAACAATGGTCATTGGACGGAAATACGCAATGGATGTCGCATCGTGGGTGCCTTCACCGTCACGGCCACCTCGCGCACAAGGCACGCTTGAGTGGGAGCGAAGGCAACAACCCTTGGGAATCATCGGTGCCCCCAAATCTGCCCCGCCGGGTCCCAGCGACCTGTCGCAGTCCCATGGAGCACCGGATTGAGCCAACTGGAAACGATCGCGTGGGCATCTGCTAGCGCAGGAGGGATGCCCACAGCCTGGGCCTCCCTGGAATACGCCTTTGCCCAGTCCTTTGGCGGGGTGGGCAACTCTTCTGGCAAGGCATGCGTCCCGCGCCGAGTGAAGGTGCGAGTGATCTCGTCTCTGAGCCGTCGTGCCTTGACTGGCTCGAAGAGGCAGATGATAACAAGATCGACGAGATCCCTGACGCGAGTGCTTTCCCCATTGTAGCGTCGTGTATACGCGTGCAACTTCTCGGCGACCTGACGTTCCAGCGGCACCAGCATCACCTGGATGGGTCCTAGCCCAACGTCGGCGAGCAACCCGGGGCGCTGCGCGGGCTCGACTTCCCAGACATCGGGAGCTTGGATCGTAACGTCCACCTGTGGCGCCTCGAACGCGACACCGGCAACAGCGGCCTCGAATCGGTAGCGGAGCCCCAGACGTCTCCCGCCCTCCAGGACTTCCTCGGTACCCGCGATGGCGAACGCGAAGTGGTCGTGGAGATCCTCGGCTGCGGCGCGCAACAGATCCCCTCGGGCGGCTGTGGCTCCTTCGACGTGGTCGATATCCATGTCCATCGAGGCTCTGGCATGCCCAGGCAGCCTGGTGTCGAGTGCCAGGCCGCCCTTAAGTGCCCACTGGCCTGGAGCGACCGTGCCCAAGCGTGCCATCAATCGTTCCAGCGCCGCCTGACGCCGCACAACCTGCACCGGCACCCCAACCCTTCGGGCATGGGCGCGAAGCCGAGAACCAACGGCGGCGCGGAACGCCGCGGGGCTAGGATACTGGCGCACTCGTCACCTTCTCCCCGATGCCTCGTTCCACCAGGTCTCGCACGCGCTTGGGACGTTCCTGCACAGCCTTGCGGAGATCTCCCTCAGTCAGCAGGCCACGCCGTAGCGCGCTTTCGAGCACTTCCTGGATAGTGCTTGGATCGGTTCCCGCCTCAGCAGCATCCGCAATGGAGCGAGCCGGAGAGGTGAGCCTAACCCCGAACCTCTGGACCACCTCGCCCGCATCGAACGGCTTGGTGATGGTGTGGACTTGAACGCCTGGGAGGCGAGCCTGGCCTTTGTAGGGGCGATGTTCTCGCGGGACCGTGATGTGAATACCCCGCTGCCGGATGGGAGCCAGGTCGTAGAGTGCTAGCGCGGTCTCATGGGAGACTGCGGCTCGGTCGGGGCCGGCTTTCACCCAGGCCGCAATCACGTCCTCATGCGACTGGGCCGGGAATTCGGCAAGGCGATAGAAGCCGCGGCTCACCCGCTCCAACTGTCCCGTCTTGACATGGTGCCAAAGGGTCCTTGAGTCGTATCCAACGTCGCGGGCTTGGGCGGCCGTGAAATAGCCTCCCTGCGTCGCGGCGAGCTCGAAGAGGCGCTGTCGCCTTTCCAAATGGGTGGTCACGGCTTGTCACCTCCCCGGCAGTGTCGTGATCTGTTCGTATTTTATCAGAATAACCCACGACACAGCCGAGGTAACGGAAATAGCGGACAAGGCGCCGGAGGGACGTCACGCAACATCGAAAGGCACGCATTGGCGTGATGGGCGCAACCCCACTTGCGTTGTTCGAGTGGTGGGTGTGCGTTCCCCTTCAACGGAATCCTCGTCAGCACGAGTCGTAGGGCAACCCGAGGGGGTCGGCTGCCGTGACTTTGCCTATGTCCTTGTCGCCGATTCGCGCGATCCATTTCGAGACGATGTCGGAGTAGGATGCGACCGAGCGGGGGCTGAGCCCCTCCGCGTACTTGGCGTTGGAGAAGCCGACGAGGGCCTTGCTGAGGGGGAGCGAGCCGCGAGAGGTGCGGCGCGGGGACGAGCCCGACGGTCTGAGGTTGCCTGACAAGATTGAATGTCCGCGGTTCATGGCGATTTCTCCTCACGGGAAGGATTCCCGCCATCGCGGACATCCGGGCTCATAAAAGAACCGTAGCCCGGCGGGCTACGGTTCTTTTTCAGGTAGCGGGGCCAGGACTCGCCTGCCCAGGACGCAGGCCGGGGATCCTGGGACCTCCGGGTGATGAGCTTCGCTCCTGGGGCGGGGGCCTCGGAGCTCACTTACATGCTCGCGAGGCTGCCCGTAGTTCCGCGATGCTCGCTTGCCCGGATGTCTTCGATAGCAAGATCGAACTTCAGGATAGCCTGATTGCGCCAGGAGGTCAATGGGGAATTCGAATCGAGGGCTGACTCTGTGGTGACCACCGCAATGCGTCACAGTCGACTTTCATGTTGCTCTTGCCGTAATCGGGAGCGTCTCTGAGATTGTTGCCGGGTTTGAAGTCGGGCGGATGGGGTTTCCCGCCAAGACAGCGGTCGCTCAGCAAGAGGATGACCCCGCTCACGGCCAGGAGTGGCACTGCGGCGAGATGTATCCAGGGAGGCAGAACGGGAGATTGCTGACCCTCGGTTCTGCATCGGGACAGCGGGCCCCATCAGAGACGCTGATCCTTTCTTGGCGTAACTAGCATTCTATGAAGAATAAGTCAAGGGGTACATAGTCCGGCACGAGAAGCATCGAATCGACCTCGACGGAAAGGCGCTCGAAAGGGCGAGGTGGAGAGT
>Ga0315293_10005733_pt1 | contig 11681 bp, 12 predicted proteins | sample YL17G13_20_MG_FD_203071 | JGI IMG/M metagenome (GOLD analysis project Ga0315293, IMG submission 203071) | Sediment microbial communities from Yellowstone Lake, YNP, Wyoming, USA - YL17G13_20 | ecosystem: Environmental > Aquatic > Freshwater > Lake > Sediment | place: USA: Wyoming | collected... | reverse complement strand
CCCCCAATGCACAGACGGGCGGCACAACAAAAGAAGGATTTACCGACCAGCAACGGGATCAGCTGACCAGCTTGTCGGATGCACTTAAAACAGACGAAGCCAAAATAAATGAAAAGATTCAAGCGCACAATCAGTTGGATGTGGATGCAAATGAGACGCAACACGTGTTGTTGTATTCCCGAATCAAATATGGAGTGGCGGTGGTGTTGGGATTATTGTTGGCATATTTTGCATATCGGTTTTTGACGGCGGATGAATTGCCGGAAACGATTAAAACGGAAATGAATGTCGTGCAACCTGCTGCGACAACGACGACGACGCAAGGAATGGATGATTCTAGCGGAATGATGGATGATTCTAGCGGAATGATGGATGATTCAAGTGGAACGAATGATCCAAATTCGTCGCAAATATAAACATGTAAACATGTAAACATGTAAACATGTAAACATGTAAACATTTGTCAAAAATAATATAATTAAAATATAATATATTTGTATTTTAATAATAGTTAGTTGTGTATTCCAATGCCAAAATCACAATCACAGTCGGCTGCTGCAAATGCAGGGGTAATGCCGGAAAGCACGCATGCAACGCGCGCACTGGATCAATCTGAACAAGATTACAACCGAATGATAAGTCAGCAAATGACATATCACAAAACGATGATGGATGACCTCATGAAATTGTCGTCGGAATCTGGGTCAGGGTCGGATGCAAACAACATCAACATCGTGAGCGGATTGGGAACCACCGTGAGCAACATGAATGCAACCAACGAACAGTTGGTGAATGCCGTGTCAAACTACGCGGATCAAGGCAAACAGAGTGCAACCACCGCATCTAAATTAAATGCATACACAAAAAAAACTGTTTCAAAATTGAATGACGACATACAGGCCTACAATTCACTTATGAATCAAAATCAGGAAGGATTCAAAAATGCCAATCCAACAATGGATGCGGCATTGGAAATAAGCGAAATGATGAATGAAAGTCAAAAATACGCACTGGTCCTGTTTGGATTAATCGCATTGGTTTTATTGTATAAAACGGTCAAACATTTGTAAATTTTGTAAATTGAACACTGACAATTTATTGACAATTTATTGACAATTTATTGCAATGATGATAAATTGTAAATAATAATAAATTGTAAATAATAATAAATTGTAATTATAATACAAAACACGCAATACAGATGGTTACTACTTCATGCGCCACATTAAGCGAATCGCAGGAACAATTAAATACGAATGTGCTACAGCTGAAAGAAGCGAATGTTAATTTAATGAGCAGGCTCTCTACAACATCCGATGCAACCGAACGAACGAATATATCGGCTCAAATGACAAAAAATGAAGCGCTGTGGACCAGTTTATTGAACTCAGCTGGAATACTTAGACAGGTTCAACAAACATGCGTGGCCAGCGAACAGTCCGAAGCGGAAACTGCGACCGCATTGCAGAATGTGATAGATCAAGAATTGAAGGATGCGCAAGAGCAGATCGCAGAACTGGAAAGCAGCCGTGCCGGGAAAGAACGCATGATTGAAATCAACACGTATTATGGAAAACGCTTCATGGCGCAAGCGGGAGTCATGAAAATTTTCATTTACATGTGCATTCCTGTGCTGATCCTGGCGGTTTTAGCAAATATGGGATTTGTGCCAAATTACATTGCGGGGTTCATGATCATTGCATCCATCGCGGTTGGCGTCATCTACATGTACAATGCAGTCGGCGACATCAATCGCCGTGATAAACTGAATTTTGACGAATACACGTGGGAGTTTGACCCCTCGCGAGTGGGGTCTGTGGTTAATCCCAACCTCAATGGCAGCGGTGGCGCAAATGCATCCAGCTTGTTGGGTTGTTATGAAGGTGCGTGCTGCAACCCCCCATCAACCATCTGGGACCCCAACTCAAAAACGTGCATCGTTCAAAACGCGCAGGGCGGCGGCGGCGGATCGGTTACAGGAACGTCCACTGCATCCACTACAGTCGGTGCATCAACTGTCACTACTGCTCCTCCCTATAAGGGTGATCTAGCTGCCGGTTAGAACGGCAAATACTGCATGACGGAATTGTCGTAGGCGGTCACCTTGAACGCGTCGTTGTAGCCCTCCACATACACGGTGTCGCCGTTGTACACGTTGTCACAGCCGTACTCGTTGGTGCAGCTGCGCCCCTTGACCGAAATGGGCAGCTTTATGAAATTGCTCTTTTCGCTGATGGTGTAAAACTGCCACTTGTCGCGGTTTCGGAACAGCGGCCGCCCCATGAGAGGCAGGATGGTTTCAGGCCCGTTGATGCGCGTCAAAATGCCCACCTGACGGTATGCGGCATTGGCTGTTCCCTGCGTGCTCACGTTGATTGGCACTGCTGCAACAATTGGTCCGCGAATGTCCATTGACATCGTGCGGTCATCGCGCAGGGGCGGCGCATACGGATTCAGCAGCACGTCTTCTTGCGCATTGGACACGCCATAATTGGCGCGTGACTGAAACATAGATGGTACATGTGGTTTATTGTATTGGTTCTGTTGTTGTGGTTGTGATTGTTGTGGTTGTGGTGATTGGTTCTGAGAAAATGATCCCTTCATGAAATACCCAACTGCTGCCGCAACCATGATTGCTAAAATTGTGAATGACACATTCTCAATACAGAACACGCCTGGAGGACAACGTCTTGCAGCTGCACCCATTGCAATGAATTTAAATTGTATTGTATTACAATTTAAACATATTAAAATATGAAGATGTTTAAATGTTAAAATGTCACACCTTTTTTAAGCGCCGGAACTGGGACTGGGACTGGGACTGCCGCCGCCCATTCCGATTTTTCCAAGCAGACCGTCAATGCCCTTCATGTTGAACTTGTCCAGAAATCGCTCGGCCGTTTCAAGAAATGGCTGCATGGTCTTCATGTTGTCCATCAGGACCTTTTGCTGCTCCATGATTTTGTCGGTTTGTTCGGCATTCATTGGGCCGCCGACAATGTTCTGCAAATTGTCGTGCGCTTTTTCCACATTTTTGTTTTTATTTGGAAACGGGGCGCCGTTGCCGGTGCCTTCATCCTCCGAGTCGTCATTGAAATTGGCTGGAGCGAGTTTTCCGTTCATGCCTTCCTTGTTTTTTCCACCGCTTGTTTTTGCGGAGGATTGATTGGTTGGTTTGGGTTCTGGTTTATCGGTTGGATTGGTTGGATTGATTGGATTGGTTGGATTGATTGGATCGTTGGATGGGGATAGGGATGGTTTGGGATTGAGCGAATGGGATGAATCGTGAGTTGGGGATGGGTCCGTGGATGGGTCCGCCGCGGGCATTGTCATGCCTTCCTTGCGACTATACCGAATCTTCGTCATCATGAGGAAATTTGTTGCTAAAATTGAAATTAAAAACACAACGACCATGTTCTTTGTGAAAAATGTGCTTAAATATGCAACAATCGCGAAAAATGCAACTGCTTCAAAATTGCCCATCATCAAATATCCCATCACGGTCACCACTGCAATGATCAGCATGATGTACAGCACATTTTTGTCGGTGGACAGGGTTTGAGCACCTGATTCGGCAGATTTTACACCGCTCATGAATGACCGAGAGATGCTTCGCAAATTGGAATTCATGTCTGTGTGTTTATATTATGTATTTGAAATATATTATATATACATATAAATATTTTTATATTGGACAACATGCAATTATGAAATTGCACGATTTATATAAATGCAAATGTAATAAAGATTTGCATACATTTTATGTATTCTGTGTCATTGTGTAAGTTAATTTATCCATGAAGGAACCGCTTCAATTGGGCATATGTGAATTGCACAATGCATTTTTGCATGGACCGTGCCGGCCCCACGTTTCCGGACATTTTTTATTCATGTGGGACGTTCCATTGTCTGATTTGTATGACAACAGCTGTGCTGAATTCATTGCAACGCGCAGACTCGGCCTCGCCGGCTCGGCCGTGCGCGCACATTGGGATATCGTGAATCGCCCCAACATGTTTCCGATGCTTGAAATCGTGCGGACGGTTACATTGGAACCCGACGGCGAATGCGTGGCAATCTTCCACACGTTCTGGATTCGGCTGATTCAACGCCGGTGGAAACGGGTATTTGCGGAACGACGACGACGATTGGCGCAGTTGCTTAAACCTTATGGTCTGTTAAAGAGAGAATGCGGAATAAAATGACAACCAACCCCACACCCCAAAAAAATTAAATGGTCAATCACAGAAGTCAGATATGTCGTCCAAGTTGCAAGATGAATGTGAAGAAGAAGATGAAGAAGAAGAATGGGAGGAGGAAGAATGACTATGCAAACTGGCATCGTCATCGGACGCATCGGACGCATCGGACGCATCGGACGCATCGGACGCATCGGACGCATCGTCATCGGACGCGTCCGAATGCGACGAATCTGATTCTGAATCATCAAGGTTCGGGTCCATTTCTTCTAAACCATTTATTTGGGCCTTGATTTCTCTCAATTCTGAATGAATCAATCTCAGTTCATGATTTGAGCCGTCGTGGTTGTTGCATGAATCGCAATAATCGCATAGCACTAATAGCTGATTCACTTCATCTTTTTTTTGCTGCAATATCTCTCGGCAGGTGCGTTTGTATTTGTGAAAAATGGGACGAAGCAATGGGTTGATGCGCATGGCTTTGCGAATGCGCATTGCATTTTGAAAGAGTTCTCGCATAGTTTCGTCCCATTTTTGATCGTTTTCAATTTCACTCATGTCATCTTTTGCAATTTGAACCCCGTCGCATGATAACCCGTGCGGATATTTAAACATGGGCGTCCTGTGGTCGTCAGGGGCGTATTGTGGTCCGGAATCCGATTTTGGGTTGTTATATAAAATATTTGATATAAATATATTAAGCACAACGCATCAAACAAATACATGGAGTCCGACGCATTGATTGAAAACGAAAATAACAACAACCACATGACGACCAATGCACCTGCATTGGTGGAGGATCATGAGCCCTTGCGAAAGGAGGTGTCCGTGTCCGTGTCGTCAAAAGAGGGCAAAGACCTGCTGCTCACCGAAAGCCACGATCGTTATGTGCTGTTTCCCATCAAGGACAACGACATATGGAACATGTACAAAAAACAGGTGGACTGCTTTTGGCGCGCGGAAGAGATTGACCTGTCGCGCGACGCCCCGCACTGGAACCACGTCCTGAACGAAGATGAGCGCTACTTCATTTCCATGATTCTGGCATTTTTTGCGGCCAGCGACGGCATCGTGCTGGAGAATTTGGCGGTGCGGTTCATGACGGACGTGCAGCTGGCCGAAGCCCGCGCCTTTTACGGGTTTCAAATCGCCATGGAAAACATCCACTCGCAGGTGTACAGCATGCTGATTGACAGCTACATCAAGGACGAGGCCCGGCGGCACCAGCTGTTCCACGCCATGGACCAGTTTGAGTGCATCAAGAAGAAAGCGGAATGGGCGCAGCGCTGGATCCACGACAAGCGCAGCTCGTTCCAAACGCGGCTCATTGCCTTCGCCTGCGTGGAGGGCATCTTTTTTTCGGGCGCGTTCTGCTCCATCTTCTGGCTGAAGAAGCGCGGCCTGCTGCCGGGACTCACGTTCAGCAACGAGCTCATTTCGCGCGACGAAGCGCTGCACACCGAGTTTGCGGTGCTGCTGTACAACAAGATGAGCAAGCGCACGCAGAAGGCGCGCGTGACGGAAATTGTGCGCGAAGCGGTGGCAATTGAGAGCGAGTTCATTTGCGAGGCGCTGCCGTGTCGGCTGATCGGCATGAACGCCAAGCTGATGACGCAGTACATTGAGTTCGTGGCGGACCGGCTCGTGGTGCAGCTCGGATACGACAAGCTGTACGGCTCCGCGAACCCGTTTGATTTCATGGAGATGATCAGCCTGCCGTCGGTGTGCAACTTCTTTGAAAAGAAGGTGAGCGAATACGCGCTGGCCGAAAAAACCAAAACCGACGACATATTTGACATGAACACGGCGTTTTAACCACGGGACACGGGACACGGGATACAATGCACTAAGTGATTCCTTCAGGTGGTGCGGGGGTTTGAGGGGGGTGCTTGTCGCCCCCCTCTTACCACGTCAAATACGTGTTGTTTGGAATGATGAATTTAAGGCAGTATATGATGCCGTCCATGATCAAGTGTTGCATCAGAATGATTACGGTGAACAGCACAAACATCCCCGCCGTTTTGAGGGTGAACGCGCGAGTGTAAATGACGCAAAATCCCCATGTCATAAATGCCAACCAATACAACAATTTGACGTAATACTCCACGCTGTTGACAACCGCCACCTGCTGATTGGTGTAATAAATTTTGCGTTCCAATACATTCATGGTATTGGTTGCATTGGCGTTGGCTATATTTCCTTGATCCAACACGGTTTTAATTGCATTGTTACTCTTTCCCAATGAATTGATGGTGGCCGCGTATCCGGAATTTGTGTTGATTTTGTTGGTCATGTTTTTTATCCACCCATCAACTTGATCCGTGTAGTTTGCTTTTTCAATTTTTCCGTTTGCAATGTATCGTTTTAACAACGTTTCGTTGGCTTGGGTTTGCCCTTGGTAAGCCACGAGATAGTTTTTAAAAGTGGTGTCTACGTTTTTAGGGGCGGTTTTTTCGGTGATGACTGCTGCATTGTAGGCATTCCGCGCATTCGTGATTTGTTGATCATTGTAGCAAGCTGTTCCGGGCCCACATGTCAAGTTTGAATCATTCATGATTTGATTCATTTGATCCATGAGCTGCGCTTGCTGAAGTTGCATGCTTTTAGAAGCGGCTGCAATAGAGTCCGCATCTGGGAGTGCAGAATTATTCATTGTGTTGTTGTATTATATTTATGAAATAAAAAAATATAATGCATGCATTGTGTTGTTTGATTGGTTTGTGATTGTGTGTTGTGGTGTTGTGATTGTGTGTTGTGGTGTTGTGGTGTTGTGATTGTGTGTTGTGGTGTTGTGATTGTGTGTTGTGGTGTTGTGGTGTTGTGATTGTGTGTTGTGCATGATCATGAAATCAAATCTCGCTGTCTCATTGCTCGTCTGCAACTTCCTGCGCATCTTGCTCCTCGTCGTAAATGATCGCCACACTGCGCCACGCCCCGTTCGTGTATTTACCGAACTTCTTGTCCATGAATTCATACAGCTCGGCACCCTTCGGCACATCGCGCCCGTGCCCGCGAACATACCACTGTTTGAACGTTTCATACAACTCGGTCTTCTTAATGCCGCGGCCGCCTTGCTGCATCTTAATCTTGTCGCGCGCAAATTCGGACAAATAGTCCTGACCGAGCCGGTATTTTTGGCTGCTGGCGGTCACCAGACTGCACGGCTTGACCAGGCCGTTCGTTTTGAACACGTGCTCCACCAACATGGACATGAACGTGGGCGCCCAGCGCTTCAGCTTCTCGTCCAGCATGCGGTCAATTTTGAATTGGTACGGGTTGTCCACGTCGCCGCTGGGGTTCGGCTCGTCGCAGAATTTAGACATGAAATCCACCTTCTGAATGCGGCGCCAGGTGCCGTCGTCGTTGCTCTTGATTTCAAACATGGTGTTCGTGCACACCACCAGCTTGAACTGCGGGATGAAGGTGACCATGTCCTTGTAGAGCGCACGCCCCTGCAACGGGTCGCCCGCCGACACCTCCTTCAACACGCCCTCGTTGATTTGGTCACCCTTGGACGGTTCCTGCATGACGGCGTATCGGATGCCCATGAGCTGCGCAATTTCGGACGACGTGCCGCCAATGCCGTTTCGTTTGTTCGTGATGAGCGTGATGGGCACGGTGGCCTTGTATTCGCCGAAACAGCGCGACATGAGTTCGGTCAGCTTGGATTTGCCGTTGCTGCCTGCACCCACGTAAATCTGAAACGTTTGTTCGCGGTTGACGCCGATCAAACAGGACGCCAGATGGTCCCACATGTAGCTGCGCAGCTCGTCCAACGGAAACAGCTGCGCCATGAAGTCGTTGATTTCGGCCATCGTGGTGGCGTGCTTGACGCGGTCCAGCGGGATGTAGTCAATGTTAGTGCACTTGCTGATGTTGTCATCGGGCTGCCCGCGGCGGAAGCGCTTCTCCGAGAAGTCCACGACGCCGTTGCTGAAGCACATGAGGTACGCATTGGTGTCCAGCGTGTCCACGAAATTCTTGTCGTAAAACAGCTCGCGCGCCTCCTTCATGATGTTGTTCTTGAACGTCGTGGTCTTCAGCCGCATGCAAATCTCCGTGTATTTCTCGGCGCGGATGCTCTTGTCCTTCCACTCGTCGCTGCCGGGGTCCTGCTGGTTCATCAGCGCCGTGTTTTCAATTTGCTTGGCATGATACATGGTGTAAATGTCCTTGGAAATCATGAGCCGCAGCGCGTTGCCGGAATCGCACTCCTCCCACCGCTGCCCGTTGAATGAAAACCAGGAATTGGTCTTGATGCTCACACACACGAACTTGTCCTTGGCAAAATTGTAGACCACGTGCGCCAAATCCACGTCGGTTGCATCTTTGGTTTTCATGGTTTCCTCCATGTAATACTCGTTCGTCTTGCGGCGGATGTCGTCGTAGGCTTCGCGGGCATCCGTCTTGGCCCAGTACATGATGGAGCGCTTGGTCAGGCAACGGCCGTCGGCGGGCGTGTTCATTCCGAACTGCTGCCACTTGTCGTAGAATTCAATGATCATGCTGTAAGCGAACTTGGTGGATTTGGCGCTGAACGACATCCACGTGAGGAACAGGTGCGGACTGGTGTTGCGCAGCGCCCATCCCACGCGAATCCACTTGGGTTCCGAATCATAATATGCCGCCGGCAAACACATGGTGTAATCGTGCGTTTCGCGCAACTCGTACGCGCGTTGCTCAATTGACGAATACATTTGCTCAATCGCTGCATTCAACTTCTCTTCGTCCGTAATGTCCGACAGCTGGATGATTTCCACGTGCGGGGGTTGAAACATTATCTTTGGACCAGAGCCTGCAGCGGCGCCGCCAGCACCAGAACCATCTTCTGATGCAGCCGCGGTTGCTGCTGCTGCTGCTTTTACTCGGCGCTGTTTGGGCCCGACCATGGTTTGTTTCATGGCGGCGTGCTCGTCCTTGACGGCTTCCGCAATTTCAAATCCGGCGTGATACGCATACTGCGCCGTGAGCAGCTGGAAATTCACGCGAACGTCAAAGATGGACACGCTTCTTTCATGAAATCCCAGGGAGCACTCCTCGTCCAGGCTCATGACATACCAGTACTTCAGCACATACGCTTGATTGCCCGGCTTGCGCGAGCCGTACAACTGCCAGTTCGTGGTTCCGCGCACGATGCCTTCGTCCAAAACGTCCTCCCACGAATTGGTCAACGGCAAATCCCCCCAAATGGATGGCATCTGCGTCAGCATGCGCTTGCGCAGCATCATTTGCAGCGCGCGATCCATCTTCATGCCGATCAGAATGTGCACCCCGTCCTTGGTGGTGTCCTCCAGTAAATTCACGTCCGGTTTTTCAAACACGAAAATGGGCAACAGGGTGCCGGGGGTAAGCACCACCATGTCGGACAGTTGATCAATCACGGTTTCCACCAAATTGGAAATGTGCTCCTTCGTGTGCTGACGCACTTCTATCGCAGGGGCATAGCGTTCGTCAATGTCAATCAACCCTGGACCGTTGTCAATTAGTTGTTTCTCGGTCAAGAATTCATGACGGCCCTGCATGAACACATGATCCGTGTACTTCCTGTAAAACTCTCCGATGTCATCCGACGGCACCGTGTAGGTGCCTCCCGATATTCCCAATTTGTCACTTCCAATGCGCGTGTGGGTGTAAACCTCACCCTTTTTTGAATACCTCTGTTTGATAAACGCGTCAAACGGGGTTGACTGCTGTGACTGTTTTGATTTTGTTGCCATTTGTCGCGGTTGGTTGTTGGTTGGTTGTTGGTGGTTGTTGGTGGTTGGATGGAGGGGGTCTGAACTGAACTTGGGAGGGTGTGGGTGTGTCGTAGACTTCGGGGTTTGTTGATACAATAAATCAACATTTTTTTATTTCAATTTTTCGCTTAATGTTGTAAAATATCGGATCCCTCAAAAATGGCACATTCCATTTTATTGAAAAATGTTTTATTAAAAAATCAACATAAACCATAAGTGTTGTTTATTCTTATCAAAATGCAATCATCTGTGCCTGTGCCCGTGCCCGCTGCGCCCGTCTTCATTCCCAAGGACACCATTATGCGATTATTGAAAGACGTGCGTGAAATGATGACCCTGCCGTCTGAAACCGACATCTACTACAAACACAGCGAAACCGACATGTTGTGCGGGTACGCTTTGATCATTGGACCCGAAGATTCATTGTATGACGGCGGCTACTACTTTTACAAATTCAAATTCCCGCCGGATTATCCGCACTCCCCGCCGCTGGTGGAGTTTTTGACGAACGACGGCATGACTCGCATGCACCCCAACATGTACAAAAACAGAAGAATGTGCATGAGCATTTTGAACAGTTGGCGCGGGGACCAATGGACTGGGTGCCAGACCATTAAATCCGTGCTGCTCACCATCATGTCGCTGCTGGACAGCAAGCCGCTGCTGAACGAGCCCGGCATCACCGCAACCAATGCCGATTTTGCCACATACCACCGAATTATCCAGTACAAAAACTATGAATTCAGCATGTTGCAACTGCTGAAATCGTTGTCCGCATTCAAACAGGTGATCGCAGACATTGAGTTTCATGATCAATTTTACGAACACATGTGCGCCGCATTTCGCAAATCGCATTTGCGGCATTCGGCCTCCATAGATGCCCTGCTTTCAAAGCATCCGCACTCTGAAACGCTGCGAACCACGCACGTGTATCAAATGAACACCGTCGTCAATTACCCCGAGCTGAAGACCGCGTTTCAGGACGCCGTAAAACGATTGGCATGAATGCGATGCGATGCATGAATGCGATGCCGTATGAATGCATCGCACATTCATTTATTGTTTAATTTAAAAATTGAATTAAACAATGTGTCATTAATTTAAGCAACATTCATAAATAAGAGAATGCATTTTTGCACCCAATGCGGCAACATGTACTACATCCGGCTGACGGACGCAAACGGCATCGTGTATTACTGTCGCAATTGCGGGCATGAAGACGACACCATCACCATTGACAATGCCGTGGTTTCGCACACGTCTCTTCAATCGGGAAATCAACAATACACTCACGTTGTCAACAAATACACCAAATTTGATCCCACGTTGCCGCGCATCAGCACCATTCTGTGCCCGAACACAGAGTGCCCGTGCAATCGCAATCACAATCCAACCCAATATGCGGATCGGGCCACAATTGTGGGCAACTCGGCAGAAGAAGAAGCGATAAGCGGAGCGGCTGGTGCTGCTGCGACCGGCGCGGATGATGCAGTTCCGCGCGAAGTCATCTATCTGCGTTACGACGACATCAACATGAAATACATCTACTTGTGCGCAGTGTGCAACACCATTTGGAACACGGAACACATTTAGACAAATTAAATATTGTGGTATTTTATAAAAATATAAAATGAACACCACACCTCCTCCTCCTCCTCCTCCAACCCGTAACATATTCGGTTACGAAGATTACAACCCCGAACCACCACCTCAATATAAAATGAACACCACACCTCCTCCTCCT
>Ga0315293_10005732_pt1 | contig 11681 bp, 11 predicted proteins | sample YL17G13_20_MG_FD_203071 | JGI IMG/M metagenome (GOLD analysis project Ga0315293, IMG submission 203071) | Sediment microbial communities from Yellowstone Lake, YNP, Wyoming, USA - YL17G13_20 | ecosystem: Environmental > Aquatic > Freshwater > Lake > Sediment | place: USA: Wyoming | collected... | reverse complement strand
GGCGAAGCGCAAGGCGCCCGGCTTCTCGACCCGCACCCGCACGCGGGCTACACGCGGGTCCTCCAGGCACAGCCGGGCGATGTCGGTAGCCAGCGCCTCGACGGTAAACCGCCCGACCTGCTCGACGTGTTCGATCACGCGCTTGGTGATCGTGCGGTAGTTGGGCGTGTCGGCGATGTCGTCGCTGCGGCCCGCTTGCCGAAGCTCGGCGAACAAGGTCAGGTTGACCAGGATATCCTGCTTCTTCTCTCGCTCTTCGGGATTGATGCCGAGGATGCCGCGCAGCAGAAGGTCGCGGATCTCGATGCGGTCATCGGTCATGGGGACTCCTCAGGTCAGATGCCGTCCGCCGTCGAGGTGCAGGATCTCGCCGGTAATGAAGTCCGGCCCGGCCAGCAGAAAGAGCAGCGCATCAGTCGTTTCGCGCAGTGTCCCCCAGCGGGCCAGGGGCGCGGCGGCCGCCGGCGCGTCGTCCGCATCGGATGCCCCGGGAGGGGGAAGGATGGCGCCCAACGCCAGCCCGTTGACGCGGATCGACGGCGCCAGAGCCTGTGCCAGGCTGGAGGTCATGGCTGCCAGGCCGGCCTTGGAGATCGTGTAGGCGAAGTGATCGGCGCCGGGGCGCAGTGCGCGCCAGTCGAGCAAGTTGACAATCGCCCCCGGACGGTCGGCGCGCAGGCGGGCGAATGCCTGCGACAACAGGAACGGCGCCGTCAGGTTGACGGCCAGATGCCGGTGCCACGTGTCCAGGTCGGTTCCGGCAAATGCCGTCGGCTCGAAGATTGAGGCGGAGTTGACCAGCATGTCGATGGCGCCCAGGGCATCGGCCGCGCGATCGATGAGCGAGGCAGCCGCCTGGGGGTCGGCCAGGTCGGCCTGAAGGGCCACGGCGCGCACGCTGTGCGACCGGGTGAGTTCGGCAGCCAGCCTATCAGCCGGGGTGGATCCGAAATGCAGGCAGACGTCGCAGCCGGCGTCGGCCAGGGCCCGGGCGAAGGCTTCGCCCAGGCGGCGGGCGGCACCGGTCACCAGGGCGGCGTGACCGTGCAGGTCGTAGCTTGTCGGCATGTTGGCGTCGATTCTACCTGGGAAGCGCCGATGTGGGGGCCGCCCGCTTCGCGTGTGTTACGATGATCCCGACACTGGGATGGAGAGTGCGATGCATAACATTGAAGCCGCTGCCGAGCTCTTGGAAGGGGTGGGGGTAGCGAAGCCCGAGATCGAGGAGGCGGTGCGCCGGCTGCTGGAGGCGGTAGGCGAAGACGTCAACCGCGAGGGGCTGGAGCGCACGCCCAACCGCGTGGCCCGCATGTACGACGAGCTGCTGGCGGGCTACCGGGTGGACCCGCATGCGGTGATCAACGATGCGCTGTACGAGGTCGGCTATGACCAGATGGTCATCGTGCGCAACATCGAGTTCTACAGCCTGTGTGAGCACCACATGCTCCCGTTCCTGGGCCGGGCGCACATCGGCTACTGCCCCAACGGGAAGGTGATTGGCCTGTCGAAGATCCCGCGCATTGTCGACCTGTTCGCCCGCCGCCTGCAGGTCCAGGAGCGGATGACGCGCCAGATCGCCGACTTCCTCGAGGCGGCCCTGCATCCGTGCGGCGTAGCGGTTGTCCTGGAAGGCTGGCACCTGTGCGCCACGATGCGCGGCGTGAAGAAGGCGCACGCCGTGATGGTGACGAGCTCGTTGAGCGGCTCGTTCAAGGAGAACGATTCGACGCGCAAGGAGTTCTTTGACCACATCGCCCGCGAGACGCTGCAGGTGTCGATCTGAGTCCCTCGGAGCCAATGCAGACGCGCGAGATCATGTAGGGGCGAAGCACCCGATGACTTCCCGGGTGCTTCGCCCCTACGACGTTCCGGCGGAATCGCCCGGTCAGGAATCCAGGATCGACGTCCCCAACAACGATGCCCCGCCGTCAACCGACAGGACCTGGCCGCGGATCATGTCCGCCTCCGGGCTGCACAGGAAGGCCACGACCCCGGCGACGTCCTCGGGCGTGACCAGCCGGCCGGCCGGCGTCCGGGCGGCGAGCCGTTCGAAGATCGTTCCATCCCGCGTCATGGCGAAATGCTGAAGCGCCTCCGTCGGCACGACGCCGGGTGAGACGGCGTTGACCACGATGCCGTGCGCCGACAGCTCGACTGACAGGTAGCGCACCAGGGCCTCGAGCGCGGCCTTGCTGGCGCCGACGACGACGTATTCGGGAAGGACGCGTCCGGCGCCGGGACTGCTGATGGCGATGATGTGGCCGCCGCGATCCTTCATCAGCGGAACCGCCAACTGCGCGGCGAACAGCAGCGAGCGGGCGTTGATGTTCATCGTCCAATCCCAGCCCCTGGGCGTCTGGTCGAGGGCCGGGCGGTTGTACCCGGAGGCGGCGTTGGAGACCAGGATGTCGAGCACGCCGTAGGCGTCGCGCACCGCGCTGAAGAGGCCTTCGAGTGCCGGCAGGTCACCGATGTTGGCGCGGAGAACGATGGCGCGGCGGCCAAGGGCGCGGACCGCTTCGGCGGTCTCCTCGGCCGGCTGCCGGTTGCGGAAGAAGTTCAGCGCCAGGTCGGCGCCTTCGGCAGCCAGGCGCAGCGCGATGGCGCGGCCAATGCCGCGCCCGGAGCCGGTCACCAGCGCGACCTTGCCGTCGAAACGCATCCTGGCCACCTCCTGGGTCGGGCTGGGCGGGTCCCTTCGGCCCCGTTCCCGATCTTCTCTCACGCCGCGTTCATCATACCATCGGCGACGCGTTCGTCCTCACCTGCCGGGCATGTGCAGCCCGCGAAACAGGGCTGTGATAGCATCCAAACCGTGGCCGAGACCCCCGCGGACAACCGCATTCAGGCAGAGATGCTGGAGGCTTTCGCCTCTCGGGGGCGAGGCAACGAGGGTCGAGCCCGGGTGTGCGTCCGACGGGCTGTGGGCGTGGCGCTGGCTGACCACTGGTCAATGGGCCTCGGGACGAACGCCTATGATCTTCTCCTCCGGGCGGCCTCGACGCCGGAGTTCTCGGAGGGCATTCGCAGGGCCGCGGCCCGGCTCTCCGTTCGGGTCACCCAGGACCATCAGCTGCCGCATGCCGAGGATCCCTTCGACGACGCGCGGTTGATCTTCGATGCGCTGGGCTACACGATCGCACCGGTCAATGATGGAAGCGTTGCCGGAGATTCACCGGCGACCTGACACGTCGACCGCAACTCGACCTGTCAGGTCGTGTGTCACTCCGAGACGGCGATGACATCCATGCAGGAAGAACTGGGGATGCGCGAGGTGATACTGGCGTGAGCACCTCCGGTTCCGGCCTTCCCTCTCGGCAGCCAGGCCTTGTTGGCCGCATGCGCATCGTCGTGGGGCAGGCCTGGGAGAACAAGGGCCGCATCGGATGCGGCCTGATCGTCGCCTTCCTCGGCTACCTGGTCCTGCGGGGTTGTGTGCCCGGGTTGAGCGGCAACCACCTGCCACCGGAAGTCGAAAGCGCGGTGGCCGAGGTGTACGCCCACTGCGACCAGGACTTCCCGATCTGGCCGGGCGAGGTGCGTATGCCGACGTGTGATCTGGTGGGCACGCGGGTTATTGGCCGCGGGAGGCTCACGCCGGACTCGGAGCGAGTGGGGATCGAGCGGGCGATCTGCTACCACGTGGAGATCGAGCAGCTGTTCTGGGGCGAATCGGGCTCGTGGAAACACGAGATGGCCTGGTCCGTGCGGACGGTCAGCAAGGTCACCGTCTTGCAGCACGGGACGTGGGTCCTGTACCCTGACCAAGACAGCGCCGATGCGGCACGCTGGGCGGAGTACGGCTGCCCGGGACCGTACGAGAGCTCGTCTCGACTCGTTCCGCGCCGATCCTGAGATGAGGCTGACCGTGCGATCGAAGCGGAGCGTAGGGGTCTGAAGACGAATGATCCCAAGAGGATTTGGATCTCAACGTCCCCGGGGTGACCGCCCACGGAGGGCGAGGGGCGCGCCGGGACTGCCGCACGCCGATTGAGAAGGATGGAGGTCGGAGTGGATATCGCCTTGGCACTTGGGGGTGGGGGCGCGCGCGGGTTGGCGCACATCGGGATCCTACACGTCCTGGAGCGCGAGGGGTTCCGCATCCAGGCGGTTGCCGGGACGAGCATTGGCGGAATCATCGGGGCGGCCTACGCCGCCGGGTACGGGCCCGACCAGATCATCCAACTGGCCCAGGCCGCCTCGATTCGCGAGCTGCTGCGCGCGCGCCCGATGGGACCGTCCCTGGTGGGCATCGAGCGAATCGAGGAATGGCTGCACGGCATCCTGGGACAGCGTACCTTCGCCGATCTGCGACTACCCTTCGCCGTGACGGCCGCCGATCTGAACTCCGGCCAGGAAGTGGTGATCAAGGAAGGGATCGTTGCCCATGCGGTGCTGGCGACGATCGCCCTCCCGGGGATCTTCCCCCCGCAACTGCTGGGCACCCACCGGCTGATTGACGGCGCCGCGCTCGATCCCGTGCCGGTCCGCCCGGCCCGGGCGCTGTCCGGCGCGCCGGTTGTCGCATCGGTGCTCTCCCCGAGCCGCGAGCTGTGGGGCGAGGCGCGCAGCCCCAGCGTGGCTGGCATGCTTCCCGGCGTCGATGTGCTCATGCGCCTGCGTCCGGGGCAGGCGTTCAAGGTGTTTCAGGAGTACATGGAGATCACCTCACGCACCTACACCGAGACTCGGCTGGAAGTCGACCGGCCGGATGTCATCGTCCGCCCAGAGGTGTGGCGTGTTGGCTTGTTCGATGAGCCGCCCGTGGCGGAGATGGCGGCGATCGGGGCCCGGGCGATGGAGCAGGCCTTGCCGGACCTGCGCCACGAGTTCTCCATTGCGCGACGACTGGCGCGCAGGCTGAGGCCGGGGCCCACGGAGCTGCCAGGGTGAAGCCGCGGGACCTGCGGGCCTATTCCCGGACAACGATCGGCCGCCTGGTGACGGGCGGAGTCCTGCTCGTTGTCGTCGTGGGGGGCGGGCTGGTGTACGCGATCTACGGCGCCGGGGCGCTGCTCTCTGCACTGGCATGCATTGGGCTTGGACTGCTGCCGGTCGCCATCATCCTGCTCGTGCTCTCGGGTCTCGAGGCTCTTCGCCGGAGGATGGACCGTGGCTGATCGGGCTCGCGCGCACGGGGTGATCGCGACATGGCCCTGTTCCTGGCGCGAGGCTCGAACGCCGGAGGCACCCCTGGTGGTCCTGCTCCACGGGCTGACCGGCGACGAGAACGTGATGTGGGGGCTCGAACCGGTCATCCCGCCTGCTGCGCGGGTGCTTTCGCCGCGTGCGCCGTTCCCTTTCGCCGGTGGCGGGTACAGCTGGGTGAACCCGGTCGACGGTCCGGCGCCGGGGATGCCGGCGTTCCGCGAGCCGGCGATCGCCCTTGCGCGCCTGATCGATGCGGCAGGTGGTCCGGAGGCGCCCCGGCCATTGGTGCTCATGGGCTTCAGCCAGGGCTCTGCCCTCGCCTTGAGCGCGGTCGCGTTCGGCGTGCTTCACCCAACCGCAGTCGTCGTCATGGCAGGCCTGCTGCCTGCGGGCGACCTGCCGGCGCTGCACGCGCTGCCCGTGTTCTGGGGCCACGGCCGGCAGGATGACCTTATGCCCGTGGCCCGCGCGCGCGCCGACGTCGAGCGTCTAACATCAGCCGGAGCGGCTGTGACCTACTGCGAAGCGGAGGTCGGTCACAAGCTCGGAGCCGAGTGCCTCAAGGGCGTACGCACATGGCTGACCGGGCTCGGCATGGATGAATCGCCGGTCGGCGCATGATGTTCGTCAACCACGGAGGGTAGGTCCGCCGTTCCGCGCCTTTGCCGATGGTGCTATCCTTCGAGGAGCACGATCACGCTTTGGAACGGGAGGGCCGTCCTGCCCGTCTCATCGGACTTCCTCACCCTGGAGCGATTCATGAGCAACCTCGAGCTTCAAGAGAAGGCGATCAACTGCATACGGTTCCTCTCGGCAGATGCCGTCCAGCAGGCCAAGTCCGGCCATCCCGGCCTGCCGATGGGTGCGGCGGCGATGGCCTACACGCTGTGGACCCGGCACCTCAAGTTCGATCCAAAGGACCCGCACTGGCCGGACCGCGACCGCTTCGTCCTCTCGGCCGGGCATGGGTCGGCGCTGCTGTACTCGATCCTGCACCTGTCCGGTTACGATCTGCCGCTCGACGAGCTCAAACGATTCCGGCAACTGGGCAGCAAGACCCCCGGCCATCCGGAGTACGGCGAGACCCCGGGTGTTGAGACGACCACGGGGCCGCTGGGTGCCGGCTTTGCGATGGGCGTGGGCATGGCGCTGGCAGCCGAGCATCTGGCGGCCCAGTACAACCAGCCTGAGCTGCCTGTGGTCGATCACTTCATCTATGCCATCGTCTCGGACGGCGACCTGATGGAAGGGGTCGCCTCCGAGGCGGCCTCCTTCGCCGGGCACCAGAAGCTCGGCCGGTTGATCTACCTGTACGATGACAACCACATCACCATCGATGGGCCCACGGATCTGGCGTTCACCGAGGATCGGGTCAAGCGCTTCGATGCCTATGGCTGGCACACCGTGGTGGTGGCTGACGGCAACGATGTCGAGGCGATCGCCAAGGCGATCCAGGCGGCAAAGAAGGACTCGCGGCCATCGCTCATCGCCTGCCGCACGCACATCGGCTTCGGCCTGCCGACCAAGCAAGACAAGTCCTCCGCTCACGGCGAGCCGCCCGGCGACGAAGAGCTTGCCGGCGCCAAGCACAAGCTGGGCTGGCCGACCGAGCCCCGGTTCCTGGTCCCCGACGACGTGCGCGAGCATTTCCGCCCCGCCGCCGATCGCGGCCAGCAGGCGCACTCCGCATGGAAGCAGATGATGGGGCGCTTCGCCAAGGCTCAGCCCGAGTTATCGGCGCAGTTTGCCCGCACACAGTCGTCCAAGCTGCCCGATGGCCTAGCCAAGCTTCTGCCAGCGGTGGCGGCTGACCCGAAGGGCGTCGCCACGCGGGCCGCCTTCGGCAAGGCGCTCAACGCCACCGCCCCCGCGCTGCCCGAGCTCATCGGAGGCTCGGCGGACCTGACGCCCTCGAACCAGACGGCGATCAAGGATGCCGGCGACTTCACGCCGGAGGCGCGCGGCAACCGCTACCTGCGCTTCGGCGTGCGCGAACATGCCATGGGCTCGATCCTCAACGGCATCCGGCTGCACGGCGGGCTGATCCCCTACGGCGGGACGTTCATGGTTTTCGCCGACTACATGCGCCCGCCGATCCGTCTGGCGGCGCTCATGGGGTTGCCCGTGATCTTCATCTTCACCCATGACTCGATCGGCGTCGGCGAAGACGGGCCGACCCACCAGCCGATCGAGCACCTGGCTTCGCTGCGTGCCATCCCGAACCTGGTCGTCCTGCGCCCGGCGGACGCCAACGAGACCAACGAGGCTTGGCTGACCGCGCTCGAGAGGCGCGAAGGGCCTGCGGTACTGGCGCTGACGCGCCAAGCGCTGCCGATCTACGATCGTACGAAGTACGCTCCGGCGGACGGCTTGCGCCGCGGCGCGTACGTGATGGCCGACCTGGGCAAGGGAAAGCCATCGCTGATCCTGATGGCGTCCGGCTCCGAAGTGGAGATGATCGTCGCCGCGGCAGAGAAGCTTGTCGAACAGGGCATGGCCGTGCGGGTGGTCTCCTTTCCCTCGTGGGAGCTCTTCGAAGCGCAACCCGAGTCGTACCGCAAGCAGGTGTTGCCGGCGGACATCCCGGCGCGGGTGGCGGTCGAGGCGGGCGTCAGCCAGGGGTGGGAGCGGCACGTGGGTGATAAGGGCCTGGTCCTGGGAATCGATCGCTTCGGCGCCTCGGCGCCCTACAAAGAGGTCTACAAGCTCGTGGGCCTGACGGTCGAGAACGTCGTGGCGGCGGCGCAGAAGGCGCTGGCTGCGGCGAAGTAGGGAGGTGGCAGCGTGAAGGTAGCCGTGGCGTGTGATCACGCCGGTTTCCCGCTCAAGGACACCGTCATGGACGCTATCCGCAAGGCGGGCCATGAGGTCATCGATCTCGGGACGAATTCCACCGCGCCGGTCGACTACCCGGACATCGCCGAGAAGATCGGACGGGCAATCCAACGTGGGGTGACCGATCGCGGGATTGTGATCTGCGGCTCGGGCGTCGGTGCTGCCGTAGCCGCGAACAAGATGTTGGGCGTGCGCGCCGGGCTATGCCACGATACCTACTCGGCGCACCAGTGCGTCGAGCATGACGACGTCAACGTGTTGGCACTGGGAGCACGGATCATTGGGCCGGACGTGGCGGTCGAGGTCGTGCACGCCTTTCTGGCCGCGCAGTTCACCGGCGAAGAGCGGCATGTGCGCCGGGTGAACAAGGTCCTGGCGATCGAGCGATCGGAGGCCTCCCGCAAGCAGGGGGCATGAGCCAGAAGGCGATCGGGGCGGCGCCGGGGCTGTGGCTGGCGGGGCTGGGGCTCGCGGGCCTTGGCCCGGAGCGTCTGGGGCGCTGGGTCGACGACGGTCACTTCGACGGTGCGCTGTGTTCCTGGCCAGCGCTGGGCGCAGCGTGGGAGAGTTCGTCAAGGTCTGACCCCGCGCTCCGGCTGCTGGCCCAGGCGGGATGGAATGCGGAACGGACGGTCGATGCCCTGGCGGCGTCGGTCGTCCGTTCCGTGGCTACGCTCCTGCTTCCAATCCACGAGCGCACGAATGGCCGCCGGGGGTTTGCGGCGGCGATCTTCACTCCGGGCGCGGGAGCTGATGAGTACTTGCAGCGATGCGAGACGGTGGCGGCGCTCGTCAACCGGCCAAACCTGATGCTCGGCCTTCCCTGTACGTCCGCTGGACTTGCCGCCGCCGAGCGCGCGGTGGCGGACGGTCAGGGAATCCTGATGGGGCCCGTTGCCTCGCTCGAAGGTCTCACGGACGCGCTGGGAGCCTGTGCCCGCGGGCTGACCGCGCGGCGGGCACGCGGCTCGCCGAAAGGCGCCCTTGCCTGCATCGTGGCGTTCGACCCGGGGCCGGTCTGCGCCGCCGTGGAGGCGCAGCTCGCCGCACAGTCCGGCGGAAGGGCCGAGCGCGCCGCAGCGCTTGCCGGCAAGACACTGCCCTCGGTCCTCCAGCTTGCTCAGGCACAGGTTGGCGCAGCCCAAGGCGACGCCGAGAATGTTGGCGCTATCGACCTCTTGGTCCTGACGACCTGGGACAAGGTCAAGCCTGGGGGTGGAGAGGGCGGACCGACGGGCAGCACCCCTGTTGGCCAGGCGGCCAGGGACTTGAGCGAGTCCGCTGATGACTCGCTCCGATTGGGGCTGTCCGGGGACTGGGCGATGATGTCCTCGGCCAGGGCGCACTTTGACGCTCTCGCCTCGCTCGGCATCTCGGTGGGTGGCATCGGAATCCAGGCGGACGATGCGGCGCAATCGGCAGGCGCCAAGCAGATGCGACGCATCTATTCGGGCGTGGAGGCGGTAGCGATGACGATGCGGGCGGAATTGGGCGATTTGGCGCCGGATTTCCCGCGCCTGCTCCAATCCCTGCAGGACGACCGGGTTGCGGAGCGCGTGTGGCGCGGGGATACGACGTTGTGGACGCAGGATCCGTCAGAGGCCGGCGAGGCATCCCGGCGGCTGGGATGGCTGCTGCTCCCGGAGGCAATGCAGGCGGAGGTGGACGGGCTGCTCGCGTTCGCAGATGAGCTGGGCAGGGAGGGCTTCGGTCACGCGGTCGTGCTCGGCATGGGAGGCTCGTCGCTGGCGCCGGATGTGTTCCGCAGGATGCTCGGCGGCCGCCGTGGGCTGCAACTGCACGTCCTCGACAGCACCGATCCCGAGATGGTCGAGAAGCTGGCGCGATCGATTCCGGTGGAGGAGACGCTCTTCCTGGTATCGAGCAAGTCGGGCACGACGACCGAGCCTCTGGCGCTGCTGGAGTACTTCTGGGCCGTGGCGGAACCCCTCCTTGGCAAGCAGACGGGGCGCCATTTCGCCGCCATCACTGATCCGGGGACACCGCTGCAGCACCTGGCGGAGGAGCGTGGTTTTCGCCGGGTCTTCGCCGGTCCCCCAGACGTCGGTGGGCGCTACTCGGCACTCTCGGCCTTCGGTCTGGTTCCGGCGGCGCTCCTGGGTGCCGACGTGGCCGCGCTCCTTCAAGGAGCCGAAGGCATGGCGCGCGCCTGCGGTCCAACCGTCGAGGCAGCGCGCAACCCAGGCCTACATCTCGGAGCCTTTCTTGGGCTGGCCGCCGAAAGGGGGCGCGACAAGCTCACGTTCCTCGCCGACCGCGGACTCGAGCCGCTCGAGGATTGGATCGAGCAGTTGATTGCCGAGAGCAGCGGGAAGAAGGGCAGGGGCCTGCTTCCTGTGACCCACGAGGTGCCCGGGGATTCGGCGGACTACGGCGCCGACCGCGCCTTCGCCTACTTACGGGACCGAGGAGAGCAGGACGCGCGGGTCATGGCGCTCGCGCGCGCAGGCCATCCGGTGGCCGTGCTTGACGTAGGAGCGGGTGAGTCCGGGCTGGGCGCCGAGTTCTTCCGTTGGGAGTTTGCCACCGCAGTCGCCTGCCACAGGCTGGGCGTGAGCGCCTTCGACCAGCCGGATGTGCAGCGGGCGAAGGATCGCACCTCCGAGCTGCTCAAGTCCTATCGCAAACAAGGAGCTCTCCCGACGCCGCAGGTCCTTTGGCAGGGGCAGGGCGTGATCGTGGAAGGCCGGGAGGGCTCGCTCGACGTCACCCCGGACGACGGTCTCGGGAAGGTCATTGCGGGCATCCTTGGGAAATGCCGCAAGGGCGATGCCGCCTGCTTCCTGGCCTACGTGCCGGCGGGCAGCGCGCTCGATGCCGAATTCCAGCAATTGCGAGGCGGGCTGCGCCAGGCGCGCCGGATGGCCAGTTCTCTGGGTTACGGCCCCCGCTACCTGCACTCGACGGGCCAGTACCACAAGGGCGGGCCCGATCGGTCCGTGTTCATCCTGCTGACGGCGGACCGGACTACAGGCGTAGGCGTGCCCGGGATGGGCGTGACTTTCAACGTGCTTCAGCGCGCCCAGGCGATCGGCGATCTTCAGGCGCTTCTGGCGCTCGGAAGACGGGCCTACGGGTTTCATCTGGACACGACCGACCGGTTGGCGGCCTGGTTTGCGGCGTTCCATGCTGCCACCTCTATCCAGCCGGCCGACTGACAGGGACATGCTTCCACCTGCACACCCTCGTGGCTGGGTTACCGAGGGTGGCAGGCGACGATGAGCGTGCGGCGCCGCGCACCGCTCCCGCGTTCCATCCTGTCTGGTGAGAACGAGGGCGCCTTCGATCATCTGCCGGAGACGGTGATCGCCAACCTGCGACGGACGAATTCCGAGAACGCCCGGTTGTGGAACACCTTCTACCCGCGCCCCGGATTCGAACTGCGGCTGGCCGACCTGCTTTCGGTCACGCCCTTGTGGGGATCGCTCGCCGAAGACCTGCCCAATGACCGGATGCAGCCGTACTTCTGGGGTTTCCACCCGAACGGCGAACGCCTGGAGGGCCTGGCGGAGGCGCTGCAGGAGATCGATGGCACCGGGCCTCGCACCGAGATCGACTTGATCTTGCGCGGAGATGCGAACGTGGTGGTCATCGAGGCCAAGAACCTGAGCACGCTCGGCCGGTGCGGCCGTTTCCAACGACGGGTTTGCCCGGAGGTCCAGGTGACGGCCGAG
>Ga0315293_10005731_pt1 | contig 11682 bp, 9 predicted proteins | sample YL17G13_20_MG_FD_203071 | JGI IMG/M metagenome (GOLD analysis project Ga0315293, IMG submission 203071) | Sediment microbial communities from Yellowstone Lake, YNP, Wyoming, USA - YL17G13_20 | ecosystem: Environmental > Aquatic > Freshwater > Lake > Sediment | place: USA: Wyoming | collected... | reverse complement strand
GGGCGATGACATGATAGAGCCCTCCTGGATAATGAATCCGTGGTCTTCTCGCCATAACGCTCCATTATCACAGTTGATCTTCTCTGTCAATAGTTAATTACTTATGCCTGACCCCAAATACCCCCCCTGAAGCCAGATGTTCAGCGCTTCTGTTTCTCATACTTCATGACTCTTCTCTTACCGGTTTTCGTCGTGATCTTGGCAATGAGGAGCTCGTTCTTTCTGCCTTCTGAATATGCCCTTGCGACTGCTCGGGCCACGTGTTCACGCTTGAACAGAGTAGCGTTGTCAATAGTGTTCCAGTATCCGTCGCCTGACACATCAAGCCAGAGACGCCAGCGCCCGTTGCCAATGATATCAGAAAATACCACGTAACGCACAGCGTTCTCGGTATCAGCGATTCGCCGTTTTAGTTCCCTTTTGAGTGGAGGAGACAGCTCTTCATCCTCTTCGGGAACCTGGTCTGGTTTCGGCTTCTTTTTCATTCCTCATGCACCTGACATTATTTTTTATGTTGTTCTTATAAAGTCAATAATCAACCCCAAGCTTATTTCCGTGCGAATGAAGCTGAGCGTAATGAGCATCCTGAGCGTGTCGAAGGGGAAGGCCCGAACGCAGAAATGAGTGTGGCTCTCTCATGAGCTCTGAGGCGGCGATGAATCCGACAGGAGGAGCCGAATCCAGGCGCGTCATGGAAAGATGCCCCCTCGCTCTGGTCTCGGTGCAGTTGGTTGTAAGCACTGTGGAACGTGAGTCATTTCCGGCTAAGGCCCGATGATTTCTGCGAACCGCCCATTGCGGACCCGCACGATGGGTGGTGTGGGGAGGGACGGCTAATTACCGTCCCTTACCCGATTATGCACACACTCTATTCCAATAGAGAACGCTGTGACTTCAGCCCATATCTTACAGGCTTGGTATGTTTTTCCATCACACCTTCCTTAACCAATCGCTGAAGCCACTCTTTCGCTTGGCTATTCGACACATGCAAATCAGCAGCCACCTCGGCGTCGGTCTTGGGTGTTTTCATCTTCCCAAGCAATTCCCGCACCTTGGCAAACAGTTCATCGGCAGGTGCCAAGGGCGATTCCACAGACAGCGGGGGGCAAAAGTCATTGATAGGAAGCAAACTCTGCGGGATTTCATACGCCTGCTTGGGCTCCTCGCGAACCGAAGAAAAAAATTCGTTTTGCCCGGGAGCAGCTTTCCTCGGACTCACCTCAACCGCGAGCGCCTCCGATAGGGCCTCCGGCGTCTCTGGATTGGGCCAGGGCAATGCGCCCTTGTTTCGGAGGGCCTCCAGCCCCTTGCTGGGTTCCCCGTTCGAGCGGACATAGACAGGTACGAGCTGCAGCTTCTCCAGTTGCTCGACTGCGCCGGCCCAAGTGCCGCCCTTCTCGTAATCCGAACTGACAACCAGGGCCGCATCCGCCAGCGCGTAGATCAGCTTGTTGCGCTGCATGGCTTGCCCCACGTTGAACCCGGACGAAGGATCGTAGGGCGAGATCAGGACAAGTTGCCCATCCATCAGGAGGTTGCGGTGTTCGCGATTCAGGGCCGCCCGTTCCAGGCTGTCCGCCAAGACCCCCGCCACCTTGCCGCCCGCTTCCAGTGCGCCGCGCATGGCGGCCTGGTCGATGCCGCGCGCACCGCCCGAAACGAGGGTGCGCCTCGCTTTGGCAGTAAGCCGGCCAATGCCCTCGGTGTATTCGACCAACGCATCATCCACATGCCGAGAACCGACAACAGCCAACCCGCCCGTATCCAGAATTGTGGCGTCGCCACAGCCGTAAAGAACCGGCGGCGCATCGTCCTTGAGGCGCGTCTTCAGTCGCCTCGGATACTCGGCATCGGCGCGGCTCACCACCCAGATCGCCCGCGTCTGCCAGCGCTCGATCGCTTGGCTCAACAGAAAGCCGCGGGCCAGCAGGCTCTTGAGACGGTCGCTGTCGATGAGCTGTTTGCACTCCCCGAACAATTCACGCGCATCGGGAGCGAGCAGATCAGCCGGCTGCCGTTGCTGGTCGCGGAGGAATCGCGCCAGCCGCTTGTACTCACCCGGCGTCAATAAATCGGATGAAGGTTCGTCACGCCCCGCGATCAAGGGCGCCATCAGCAGCAGGATTGCCTGCGTGTTGGGTGAAAGTAACATGCTCATTTCTCGTGTCCTGTCAGAGCGAGCGCCAGAGGCAACACCTCACCGCTGCCATGCAAGCGCAACAGCCAGGTCGCAACGGTTAACGTCCAGCGCGAATCCACCATGTCATCCACGAGCAGGATAGGGCCAGCGGGTAGCGGTGGCACGTTGATCGCCAGAGAGCCGTCGATGTTGCGCGCCTGCTGGGTGCTGTTTGCCATGGTCTTTTGCTCCGGCCGATTGTCGGTCTTCTCCAGCACTGCGTCGAACGGCAGGTTCAAGGCCGCGGCCAGCCGCCGGGCGAAGTCCGGCACCAGATCGGGGTGTCGAAGCGACGGAATGCTAGTCACCCAGGCCGGCGCGGGTTGCGGGTTCCACTCTCGCACCAGCCGCAGACAGGCTTCCACAAGTTCATCGGCAAAGTGCCGGTCCTGGTACTTGCCCTGGCGTACCAGGCCGCCCCATCCGGCATCCCCCCAGACGCAGAGCGCCTTGCCGGGCAATGCCTGAAGGTTGGTGGCAATTCGTCCGCTGAGACGATACTGCGGCATCCCACCCACCGGCCATTGCTTGCGCGGCTCAATCGGCAGGTTGGTTCGGCGAAGAAACGCCACGGCCTCCCGCATCAGGGCCGCGTCGGCCGTCTTCGGCAGCGGCGGCAACGCGGGCGGGCGGATCGTGCCCGGATCACCGTCCAATGCCCGAATGAGAAACTCCATATGCCCCGTGGTCAGGCTCACATACTCCTGCATCTGGCGCTGCTCATTGCGGCGAAGTTCGGTCAGCCGCTCCGCCCGCTGCCAGAACGCCTCGCTCAGGTTGGCCGCCGTCAACTGCCACTTCGGGCCCTGCTTGGCGATGGGGGCGGGCGATTCCAACGAGAGCAGCGCGATGGTCTTCTCGATCCGGCCCTTGCTGAGATTCACCCTTGCCATCAGTTCGGGAACCGAAAGACCCGCCGGCGCTGCCTCCAACGCTTCAAGCACACTGTGGACTTCCGCCTGCGTCGGGAAAGCGCTCTCAATGAAGTAGTCGGTGATGTCCGTCTCTTCCTCGCCGCTGAGCAGCACCCCGTAAGCTGCGTCGAGCGCCCGACCCGCCCGCCCGACCTGCTGGTAATAGGCTACCGCCGAACCCGGCGTCTGGTAATGGATTACGAAGGCCAGGTCTGGCTTGTCGAAGCCCATCCCCAGCGCCGTCGTGGCCACCAGCGCCTTCACCCGGTTCTCTAGCAAGGCCTGCTCCAAGGCGGCCCGGCCCTCGCCCGTCTCGCCCGTATAAGAGGCCACGTTCAAGCCGCGCGACCGAAGCCACTCCGCCACCTGTACCGCGTCGCGCACCGTAAGGGTGTAGATGATGCCGTGGCCCGGAAGGGCGGCCACCTGCGCGGCCAGCCAGGCCAAACGCTCCGCCTGACTTGGCAGGCGCATCGTCTGTAGCACGAGCGATGGCCGGTTCAGGTCGCCGCACGAAACGTCGAGATTCGGTCCGAGCACCGTCCGCAAATCGTCCATCACCCGGTTGTTCGCGGTGGCCGTCGTCGCTAGCAGCCGCAGATTCGCAGGCAACGTTCGCGCTATGCGCTCCAACAGGCGATAGTGGGGCCGGAAATCGTGCCCCCAGTCCGAGATGCAATGTGCTTCGTCAATCACCAGCAAGGCGATCCGCCCCGCGACGCCCGCCAGCACTTCGGTGCGAAAGCGCTCGTTTGCCAATCGCTCGGGCGAGATCAACAGGATGTCCACCTCGTTGCGTTGAATCGCCGCCTCGACGTTTGCCCATTCGTCCTGATTGTCGGAGTTGATGGTGACCGCCCGCACGTCCATCCGCTCCGCCGCAGCGATCTGGTTGCGCATCAACGCCAGCAAGGGCGAAATGAGCAAAGCTGGTCCTGCTCCCGCTTCGCGCAACAGCTTGGTGGCGATGAAGTAGACAAAACTCTTGCCCCAGCCGGTTTTCTGCACCACCAGCAGCCGGCCGCGACCTTCCACGACATAGCGGATCGCTTCCTCTTGACCTTCGCGGAAATAAGCATTCGGAAGCCCCGACCCAAGTTTGAGAAGTTCTATTGCTCTGTTTCTATTGAATGTCACTTACTGCCTCAATGATATCTCTGCATTCTGTGCCTAACAGATATTAGACCTAAAAATAATATTATGATATAATAAATCTACCTATTATACAATGTCTCAGTTTTGGATAACTTTTTAACATTTAAAGGGTTTCTGTGGTAACAATCATGGATATCCCCAAATCCAAAGGGCGAGACGGTTTTTGGGAAGCTTACCGGGGGTGCGCGGAGGAAAACAGGGTTCGACCCGATCGTTCCCCATTTTATGTATAAACATACTCAACACTAAAGCTCAGCGGCGGGCGAAGCCCGTTCGCTGGAGCGAATAGCCGCTATCAAGCTGCTTTGTGTTTTGCAATTAGCTCGCGTATTGCCGGTACTATCTCTGTTGGGACTTCCATGACCGTTTGCCCCAGCGTTTCAAATGCTGCCTCGTCCTCAGCGACAGCTTCTTCTTCAGACTGCAATTCATAATGGGCTAATACCCTTTTCACACGTTCAGCATCCCAGCCTGGTGGGAATTGACTTTGTTTCATTTTTTCTGTCTCCTTATAATCTCTTAAAATCGTACACCTATGAGTGGATCTTGTCAAACAAAACTCAGAACAACCACTTTCAGTAAGGAGTTCGCAGAGAGTACTTCTGGTAAGGTCTGAGAGAAGGGGAGCCTTGATTTAACTGATCATCTTTTTAAATTCTTCTTCGGTCAGGATCTTGATTCCTAATTCTTTGGCCTTATCGAATTTGGAGCCCGGGTCTTCACCAATGACCACAAAGTCTACTTTCTTCGAGACGCTGGAGGCGGTCATTCCACCCATGGATTCGACCAGATTTCGAGCCTCATCCCTTCCAAAGACTTGGAGGGCTCCGGTGAAGACGAAAACCTTATTTGCCAATTTCCCTCTTTCCTTCGCTTGAGGTTCGATCACCTTCACTCCGGCCTTCTTCAATCGATCGATGGACTCCCTGTTTTTTTTATCCCTAAAAAATTGATGGACACTATCTGCCACTTCAGGGCCTATCCCTTCTACCTCCATGAGGTCCTCTTCCGAAAGGTGGAATAAATCGTTCAGCCGTGAGAAATGATGAGCCAGGTCTTCTGCAGTAGTTTCACCCACGTGACGGATCCCCAGAGCGTAGAGGAATTTTGCTAACGGTTTCTCTTTGCTCTTTTCAATGGCATCGATGATGTTTTGAGCCGATTTGTCTGCCATTCGTTCTAAAGCGATGAGTTGTTCTTTTTCAAAATAGTAAATGTCGGCCACATCTTTGACCAACGCCTTCTCTACCAACTGATCGATCAATTTTACGCCAAGGCCTTCAATATTCATTGCCCGTTTGGAGGCAAAGTGCTTGATCCGCCCTTTCAATTGGGCCGAGCAATCAAGACCGATGCACCGGTGGATTACTTCCTCTCGAACCACCTCGGCTCCGCACACAGGACATTTTGATGGCATCTTAAATTTCTTCTCCGCTCCGGTCCTTTTTGAAGTGATCACCTGGACCACTTCGGGGATGACATCTCCCGCCCTCTGGATGATCACGGTATCGCCAATTCTTACATCTTTCTTATCGATCTCATCCTGATTGTGAAGCGTGGCCCGACTGACCTCCACCCCTCCCACTTGAACAGGCTCCATCACCGCCACTGGTGTAAGGGCTCCGGTTCTTCCCACCTGGACGATAATATCTAAGATCTTTGTCGTCTCCTGTTTGGGTTGGAATTTGAAGGCCAGTGCCCAACGGGGACTTCGAGCGATTTCACCCAACCTCGACTGAAGATCGAGGTAATCAACCTTGATCACAATTCCATCAATCTCATAGGGAAGTTTTTCTCTCTTCTCATTCATCTCATAGTAATATTCAAGTACCTCACCAACGTTTTGGCATTTCTGAATATGGGGATTGGTCCGTAAGCCCCATTTTGGAAATGTCTCCAAAATCTCCCAGTGAGCTTTAAATGTTCGACCTCTGACCTCACCCACACCATAACAATAGATTTCAAGGGGACGTTCAGCAGTGATCTTTGAGTCGAGTTGTCGAACCGAACCAGCGGCTGCATTTCTTGGATTAGCAAAAGGGGGTTCACCCATCTTTTCTCTCTTCCGGTTGAGGGCTTTGAACTTATCGAGTTGAATGATCACTTCTCCCCGAACCTCTAATCGCTCGGGGACCGGAATTTCCTTTCGAATCAGTTGAAGAGGAATCGTCTTAATAGTGCGGAGATTTTGAGTGATGTTCTCACCATTGACTCCATCCCCACGGGTGGAACCCACTACGAACTGTCCCCTTTCGTAAACGAGTTCAACAGCAAGACCATCCAGTTTGGGTTCTGCCACATAGGCAATGTCAGAAGAGGACCCTAAAATTTTTTTTACACGTTTATCAAAATCCTTCGCCTCAGATTCATCGAAGGCATTAGATAGACTGAGCATAGGAATGGAGTGCCTGACGAGTTCGAATGCCTCCAATGGGGGCGCCCCCACCCGCTGGGTAGGAGAATTTGGGGTGCGAAGTTCAGGATGTTCCTCTTCGATCTTTTCCAGTTCCCTCATCAGGCGGTCGTATTGGGCATCGGAGATTTCTGGTTGATCAAGGACATAGTAACGGTAATTGTGATATTCAATCTCCTCTCGGAGTTTTTCCACCTTCTTTTTTAGGGCTTCTGTAACCATCCTGACCTCTCCATAAAGTATGTTTCTATTGGAGTTCATTTTGAGAGTTATGGGAAAATCATTAGAACTCCCTGATTACACCGATTTTGATTTGATGACACAGATTTTAACGGCTTAATTTTATCTGTGTAATCGATATTTAATCTGGGTAATCAAAGATTTATGGACATTTTCATAAATCTTATTTTAGACAGGATGATGGATTTTGTCAAATTATGTGAACTATAGGGGATTAAATACTAAATATGGTATTGAAGAAGTCCTTATGGAGTAGATATTGGGCCATAGGGAATTAATTAAAAAAATTGAAATAAGTATAAAATTTTACTTGACAAAGTTGAATTTTCAGGATACTTATTGCCGAAGTGGTAAAAAGTGGGAAAAGGTGGTATAGTTTTCTGAAATGAGGGGGGTAAATAATGTTTCGGGGGCGGTATGAGTATACCATAGATTCCAAGGGTCGGATTAGCATTCCTTCAAAATTCAGAGAAATCCTCAATGAAAGAAATGACAATCGTTTAGTCATCACCAATTTCGATCACTGTCTGGTTGCCCTCCCTTTTGAAGAATGGTCCCTTTTAGAGCAGAAGATGAATGCCCTTTCATTAGTGAAGAAGGAAGCCAGGACCTTTCTGAGGTTTTTTTATTCGAGTGGTATCGATTGTGTGATCGATAAGCAGGGGAGGCTCCTCATCCCGCAGGCGTTAAGGGATTATGCCAGTCTTCAAAAGGATGTCGTATTGGTAGGTGAAGGGAAGAAGATTGAGATATGGGCCAAAGAGCGGTGGGAGGAGGAGTTCCGAAGATCCCAGGAGAGCTTTGAGCAGATCAGCGATACCCTGGCCGCTCTTGGGCTTTAGCATGGCGCATAGAGCATAGGGCATAGAGTTTTTTCTTTTAATTTTTAAGTTTGGGATTTGGAATTTTGAAACATATTCCTGTTTTAGTTGAAGAGGTGATGACGCTTTTGCAATGCGAACCCGGTCGAACCTATGTGGATGCCACATTGGGGGGTGGCGGACATGCCCTGGAGATTTTGAGACAGACTTCACCCAGTGGGATCGTTATAGGATTGGATTGGGATGAAGAGGCCGTCTCCGAAGCAAAAAAAGCATTAACACCATTTGCTGAACGGGTAAAAATATTTCGCGAAAATTTTATTTATCTCCCTGAATTATTAAGGGAGATGAAGATAGAACAGGTTGATGGAATATTGCTCGATTTAGGTCTCTCTTCCCTTCAATTGGAGAAAGAAGGGAGGGGATTCAGTTTTCGAGAGGAGGGCCCATTAGATATGAGGATGGATCAACGATTGGACCAAACAGCAAGCTACCTGGCCAACCGTCTCTCTGCAGATGAACTGAAAGATATTCTCCATAAATACGGGGAGGAGAGGTGGGCGAAGCGGATTGCGAAGGCCATCGTTCAAGAAAGGGAACGAGGTTCTATCGAGACGACTCAAAGATTGAGAACGATCACCCATTATGCCATTCCAAGACGATTTCATCCCCGAAAGATCGACCCTGCAACTAAAACTTTTCAGGCTTTCCGTATCAAGGTCAATAACGAATTAGAAAATTTAAGAAAGATATTGGAGACCGGATGGAAACTCCTAAGAAAAGGAGGGAGGATGTGCATCATCTCTTTTCACTCCCTTGAAGATCGGATGGTCAAAGAGACCTTTCGAAAACTGGAGGGGAGAGGGACCGATGGGTCATGTCCGGAAGCAGTGATGCGCATCCTTACGAAAAAGCCTATCATGCCTTCTGAGGAAGAGCGGAGGAGAAACCCGAGATCCCGCAGTGCCAAATTGAGATGTGCGGAGAGATTGTGAGGAAGCCTCGGAGGAATTTTAAATGGTAAAGACCATGCCCAAGAGTGCAAATCGAATCTTCTTCTTCGTCCTTTTCCTGCTTTTTTTAATCGGTGGATCCTTGTTCTATGTTTGGTCGAGAATTCAGGTCATCCAGTTAGGATATGAGATCTCAAATGCCTTGAAGGTAGAGCGAGCATTGACCGAGGCTAATAAGAGATTGCGGGTGGAGATCGCCACACTCAAATCCTACGCTCGGATTGAAAAAATAGCGGTGGAAGAGCTGAGAATGGCCAAACCCAGACCTGATCAGGTGATCGTGATCCGATGAGGCGAAAATCTATCAATTGGTTTAAAGTCAGGATCATTTTCATCTCGAGTCTTATCTTCTTTTCCTTCGTATTCATTGTAGGGAGGATGTTTCAGCTTCAGGTGCTGAAAAAGGAGCAACTCTATAAACTGGCGACTCAGCAGCAACTTGTTCAGATCCCATTCGTCCCAAAGCGGGGGACCATTTACGATCAGAAGGAGAATGAATTGGCGGTCAGCATCGAGGTCGATTCTGTTTACGCAGATCCCCCCAAAGTGGTTGATATGAATCGAACGGCCCATGATCTTGTCCCCATCCTCCAGATCGATCGGGAGGAATTGCGACAGAGGTTGAAGAGCCATCGATCTTTTGAATGGATTCGAAGAAAAATTTCTCCGAGGGAAGCTGCGGAGATCAAAGCCCTTCAGCTTCCTGGAATCTATTTTTTAAAAGAGAATCGGCGGTTCTATCCCAATTCCCAATTAGCTGCTCATATCATAGGTTTCGTTGGTCTCGATTCCAAAGGTCTCGAAGGAGCGGAATTCCAATATGATGCCCTTCTCAATGGAAAGAACCATATATGGACGATGGGAAGAGATGCCCTGGGCCGGGAGATCATGATGGGTGATCCCCTGTTCGAGCAAGAGGATCACCATAAAAATATCCATCTTACTTTGGAAAAGAACATTCAACATGTGGCTGAGACGGAGCTGAGCCAAGCCGTTCAGAAATGGGGAGCTAAAGGGGGTATCGTGATTGCCATGGATCCCCAGACTGGAAGGATTCTGGCCATGGCATCTTACCCTTTTTTCAATCCAAACCAATTTATCCAATATCAACCTAAGTTTTGGAGGAATCGAGCCATCTCCGATGCCTTTGAGCCGGGTTCCCTTTTTAAGGCCTTTCTTGCAGCGGCCGCCCTGGAGGAGAAGGTGGTACAACCCTCCGATTCTTTCTTTTGCGAAAATGGATCCTATGCCGTTTATGACCGAACCATCCACGATCATTCCAAGCATGGATGGCTCACCTTTCAGCAGATCATTAAATTATCCAGCAACATTGGGGCGTCGAAGGTGGGCGAGAAGATGGGAAAGGAACGTTTCTACAAATATATTTGTGCATTCGGATTTGGGGAAAAGACACGGATCGACCTCCCAGGAGAAGCGAAAGGAATTGTTCACCATCCGAGATATTGGCCTCCTGTTGCCTTGGACACGATCTCTTTTGGCCAAGGGATCTCCGTCACAGGAATTCAATTGGCTGTTGCCCTTTCGGCCATTGCCAATGGCGGATTCCTGATGAAGCCTTATACGGTGGAGAAAATTACCAATGAGAAGGGTGAAGTCAGTCAATCCTTTCAACCCGAGGTGGTCAGGAGGGTGATTTCAGAGGAGACGGCTAAGAAGGTGACCGCATTGCTTAAGACGACGACCGAGAAAGGGGGAACAGGGGAAGGGGCAGTCCCTGCAGGATTTGAGGTGGCTGGAAAAACAGGAACAGCCCAGAAGGTAGAACCTCTACTGGGCGGTTACTCTGATGATCGCTTCAGCAGTGGATTTATGGGATTTGCACCTGCTGATGACCCCAAGATTGTCCTCTTAATCGTGATTGATGAACCTCGAGGGGAATCCTATGGAGGGATGGTAGCCGCTCCTGTATTCAAAGCCATCATGGAAAAGGTGCTTCCCTACCTCAATGTCATGCCCAAAGGAACGCTGATTGTGAAGAAGGAGTCCGATCCCATCCCTCATCCAGAGACATTGGGGACCGAAACCTTGATAGAGGAGGTGAGGGTGGGGAAAGGGGTGGAAAGGGTCATGATGCCAGACCTGACTGGATTATCGATGCGTAATGCATTGAGTCGTATAGAAGGGAAAGGATTGATCGTCAAGGTTTCGGGGAATGGGAAAGTAGTGGAACAAAACCCCAAGGCAGGGACAGTGATTGAGAAAGGGGATATCTGTTATTTGAAATTTCAGTCCCCGTCGTAATTAGAGAACCGCATAGGGCATAGAGTATAGCGCAGAGGGTATAGAACATAGAACGTAGAACATAATGGTCCTATTGAAATGGAACTGAGGAAATTATTGGAAGGAGTTGAGATTAATAAGATCACTGGCGAAACTCTAAAAGAGATCGAGGGTGTCGCTTATCACTCCAATCAGGTGAAAAAGGGCTTTCTATTTGTGGCCATTCGAGGAATGGAAGTGGATGGCCACCGATTTATTGGAGAGGCGATCCAAAGGGGTGCGGAGGCAGTTCTCTTGGAGGAAGATCGAGAGATTTCCGACAGAACGATCATCGTCGTTCCTAACAGCCGCAAGGCTCTGGCAAAAATTTCTTCAAACTTTTATGGGAATCCATCGTCCCAGGTCAGACTTATCGGCGTCACCGGAACGAATGGGAAGACAACGGCCACCTATCTCTTAGAATCGATCTTTAAAAAGGCAGGATATCACGTAGGCGTCATTGGGACCATTAATTATCGATTCGGTCAAAAAACAACTCCGGCACTCAACACCACTCCGGAATCCTTGGATCTCCAGAGAATTTTGTGGGAGATGGTAAAAGAGGGAATCTCTCATGTGATCATGGAGGTCTCCTCCCATGGGCTCGACCTCGACCGGGTTTTTGAATGCCAATTTGACGGAGCGATCTTCACGAATTTAACGGCAG
>Ga0315293_10005730_pt1 | contig 11682 bp, 14 predicted proteins | sample YL17G13_20_MG_FD_203071 | JGI IMG/M metagenome (GOLD analysis project Ga0315293, IMG submission 203071) | Sediment microbial communities from Yellowstone Lake, YNP, Wyoming, USA - YL17G13_20 | ecosystem: Environmental > Aquatic > Freshwater > Lake > Sediment | place: USA: Wyoming | collected... | reverse complement strand
TTCCGCCGGGGAACGGCTCCCTGTTCCAGACCACATTCGATGCCACCGACGGCAACGACCACCCGCTCGTGCTGGCGCAGAACGAAGGCTTCATCGTCCGTGGCCCGACCACGGTGTTCGGCGCTGCTGGAACCGCCGACCTGCTAGTCGAAGTAGCCTGGGCTGAGATGACCACCTTCTAGTAAGCTGGAGCCATGCCCCGTGCAGATGCGACCTTCGTCCAGCCCACCCTCCTGACTGCCGTTGCGGCCACAGTCGGCACCAGCCCTGCGCTGGGGGCCGCTGGCCTCGGCGGTAAGTGGATCATCCGCCACATCCACATCAGCAACACCGACTCCTCGGCCCGCACGGTCAACGTGTCCATCGGCGCCGACTCGGTGACCAACCGCCTCGTGTCCGGTAAGAGCGTCGCCGCCAACGACGTGCTCGACCTGTACGGCATCTGGGAGGTCCCGGCGTCGACCGTCCTCCAGGCCTTCGCCTCGCTCACCTCGGTGGTCAGCATCGAGATCAGCGGCACCCTGAACACGCCGTAGCCCTGGCATCCTGGAGGGATGCGGACAACCTCAGAGCGTGACCGGCTGCGGATGCTGGGCCAGGCTGATCTGGGTGCCCACATCGAGATCGCCTCGGGCAAGCGGCTCTGGACCATCCAGCGCAAGATTGCTGCTGCGATCAGTGTCCCACGTGCTCAGGTCACGGTCCCGTCCTGCAACGCCTCGGGCAAGACCCACCTGGCGGCCCGACTCGCACTCAGCTTCTTCGACACGTTCAAGCCCGGCACGCCCTGCGCCATCTGCAAGGGGCCGTGCGGCGGCAGCAAGATCATCACGATCTCCAGCAAGTACGACCACCTGGCCCTCAACCTGTGGGGTGGGATCCGCACGGCGTACCCCGAGTACGTCGAGCGGGTCGGCTTCGACGGGCGGCTCCTGCCCGGCGACCTGAAGCTGGAGGGCGGCCCGAACTGGTTCATCATCGGCCAGTCGGTCGAGAAGCCGGAAGGCCTCCAGGGCCACCACGCCGCCCACAAGCTCATCATCGGTGACGAGGCCACGGCAATCGGGGAGGACTCCTCACTGGCCATCACCCGGCTCCTGTCCTCAGGTGACTCCCGCCTCCTCCTGATCTTCAACCCCACCACGAGCGACACGTTCGCCTACCACAAGAGCATCGCTCCGGGCGTCGAGAACATCCGCATCCGGGCGTACGACACCCCGGCGTGGACCGGCGAGGACATGCCCGAGGGGGCCAACCTCATCACCCCCAGGTTCCTCCAGGAACTTGAGATTCAGGGCATGGGGCCGGGCACCTTTGAGTGGGAGACCTCGGTCGAAGGCCGTTTCTGGGAGGCGGCCGACGATGCCCTCATCATGCTGCCCTGGGTCAAGGCGGCCCACGAGGTGCAGGGCTACGAGGGCGTGCGTGCGCTCGGCGTCGACCTGGCGACCTACGGCACCAACGAGAACGTCATAACCTACAGGGATGGGAACGAGATCGTCTGGCAGCGGATCTACCCGTCCATGCGGATGGACAACTTCTTCCAGGGTCCGGTGCTCCAGTCCGTTGCAGAGGTTGAACCCCACTACGTCATCTACGACGCCGACGGTGTCGGGGCCGGTGTGGTTGGTGAGGCCGACCACATTCGCCGTGCCATGGTCCGCTGGGGCGGTCAGGTCATGCCCTTCCGGGGCGGCCTCGGTGTGGGTGAAGCCAGGTTCCGCAACGTACGGTCCATGTGGTGGTGGGCGCTCCGGCGCCGCCTGGAGGCCGGGGAACTGAGCCTCAGGTTCACCGACCCGAAGCTGGAGACTCAGTTGACGGCTATCCGCTACTCCCTCACGAACACCGGCGAGATCAAGGTCGAGCGCAAGGAGGAGATGAAGAAGCGGAACATGGACTCCCCTGACCGTGCCGACTCCCTCATGTACGCCTGTGCCATGTGCGAGGATCTCCCGGCGACCGCCCTGCCCGGCCCGGCGCCGACGCTGGCCTCCCGCCAGGGGGTTCAGGACATGAGTGAGAAGGCGATGTGGGCCAGGATGGGCCGGGACATGGACCGGGCTGAGGGCGGCCTGAAGAAGACCTGGCAGATCGACCCGGTGACCGGCGTCCCGTACGACTGGTAGCTCTGGCACACTGGAACCATGCAGAGTGGCAACGCCGACTACTACCACGCACGTCAGTCCTGCTACGTGTGCCTCAACCCACACGACGGGGTTGACACTGAGGTCCAGATCGACTACGAGGGCGTGCTCTTCCTCTGCCGCAACTGCGTGCGTGAGATGGCCGTCTTCCTCGGGTTCGACGTGGACAACAGCCGCCAGGGCGAGATCGACTCGCTGAAGGCGAAGATCGCAGAGTTGGACGCCCTGGCTGAGGACCGTGAGACCACGATCTCAGCCCTCATCAAGGACCAGCACAACCACCGCAAGATGGAGGCCGTTCGGGCCGCCAAGGCTACGAAGGTCGACGCATGATCTTCGCCCTCATCATCGTGGCGGTCGTCTGTATAACGAGCCTCGGCTTTCAGCAGAGGTCTGTTATACAGACCAACGCCCAGCACGCTGCCCAGCTTGCCGAGAAGGACCACATCATCCTCGGCCTGATCACTCAGGTCCAGGCCAACTCTCAGAACCAGCCGTACTACCCCACGCTCGGCCCCGCCCCCGCTGCTGAACCTGAGATCAAGTACCTCTCCTCGCCCGACGGTCTCATCGTGTTCCCCGACTACGACGTGGACTCGGCACTTGACGAAGTGGCACGCTGATGGCTGGGATCAAGGACCGCCTCAGGGATCTCATGGCGAGCGAGCGCTCTGCGCCCGACAAGTTCGTGCTGCCCGACGGCAGCGACCCCGGCAAGCTCATCGCCTGGTTGGAGGCCCATCGCACGCAGGGCGCCAAGCACATGCCCGACCTCCAGATGAAGATGAACCTGGCGTACCTGCTCGGACACCAGTGGATCGTCTGGGACCGTGACCGCCGCCAGTTCCGGCGCCCGCAGTGGCGGCCGAACGACCCGAACGCCCCCATCCGTGTCACGATCAACAAGATCGGTGGCATCGTTGAGCGCACGATCGCACGTCTGCTGAAGGAGCAGCCCGACGCCGAGTGCCGCCCCGTCAGCGATGACGAGGAGGACGTAGGCGCTGCCGACGTTGGCAGCCGCATCCTGGACCACGAGATGGACCGTGTGGGCTGGGACGTGCTCATGGTCGAGTTGTACTTCTGGGTCGTCACCATGGGCTGGTCCTTCATCCACGTGTATTGGGACGCCAGCGCTGGCTCCGTGGTTGGCGAGGTTGCCAGCCTGGAGGGTGGCGAGGAGGACGAGGCTCAGGAAGTCAACATGGGCGAGGTGTGCGTCGAGATCGTACCGGCCTTTGAGTTGTCGGTCGACCCGAATGCCACCCGTATGGAGGCGGCCCGCTGGGCCATCCGTACGGTGTCGCTCACGAAGGAAGGATGCTTTGAGAAGTACGGCGTCGTCCCGCCGACTGACCTGCCCGGCACAACGCTGGTCGATGAGGTGTACGCCCTGACCGACAAGGCTCGGGAGGACCGTCCATCAGCAGAAACCGTCAGCGTTCACCAGTTGTGGATTAGGCCGGGAAGCAGGATCGCACCGGACGGCGCTGTCATCACCTGGGCGGGCACCACCGTCCTGGAGAAGAAGCCATTCCCGTACGACCACGGGAAGCTCCCGTTCATCCAGTTCGACCTTCTGCCCGGCATGGGCATGCGTGAGGGTCGCACCTGGGTCACGGACCTCATCCAGATCCAGGCCGACTACAACGACGCACGCAGCCGTGAGGCCAGCATCCGTCGTGTGCTCACGCCGAAGCTGCTCTTCCCCGTTGGGGCCATCGACCAGCAGCGTGTGTCCAGCCGGGTCGAGATGATCCCGTACAACCAGAACGGCAACCCACCGTCCTACCTCATGCCCGACGCCCGCTGGATGGCACAGCACGAGACCGTGATGAACCGTGCGGCCGACGAGATGGGCGAGCGTGCTGGCCAGGCCGACGTGTCCTCGGGCACGGCTCCGGCCTCGATGCCTGCTGCGTCCGTGATGGCGCTCCAGGAGGCCGACGACACCAAGCTCGCCATCAGCCGCAAGCTCATGGCCAGGGGCATCAGCCAGACCGGCTGGCAGTGGCTCATGTTGGTCAAGCAGTTCTGGCAGGAGCCTCGCATCGTCCGCACCTGGTCGCAGGAGGGTGACCTGGAAGTCCAGGACTTCCTCGGCGCCGACCTGGGCCAGACGATGGACGTTCACGTCAGCATGGAGTCCGGGCTGCCGAAGAGCAAGGCTGCACGCCTCAACATCCTGATGCAGTTGCTCCAGATCCCCGGCATGTTCACCAACCCGAGGGACTTCCTCAAGCAGTTGGACATGCCCGGCATCAGCCCGCTCCTCGCTGCCATGAGCATCGACAACAAGCAGGCCGAGCGTGAGAATGCCAAGATGGCGCAGGGCGACTGGATGGGCGTGCAGGTCCACGAGTGGGACAGTCACGAGATCCACATCCAGGAGCACAACGACTTCCGCAAGGGGCAGGAGTACGAGAAGCTGTACATCGCTGCTCTCATGGAGGGTGAACAGCAGCAGCAGGGACCGGCCACACAGGCCGTTGCCTTCATCGACGCCCACGTGGACATGCACCAGCAGATGATGGTGGCGCAGCAGATGGGCCTGCCTCAGCTTCCGGGTCAGCCCGGCGGCGCCCCCGGCTCGCCCACTGCGATGCCGCAGCAGCCTGGTGAGGCCGAGCCTGGTGGCCAGACGATGGCCGACCAGGAGACAGCGATCAACCAGAACGCTGGCGTCGGTGATGTCGGCCAGCCTGGAGCAGTGCCCGGCGTGTCTGCTGACCAGCAGGCAGCCAGCATGGGCGCATAGATCGAGGGGGCCACGGTAGGCCTGCCATGGTGCAGTGAGGCAAAGCTGCTACCCCGAGAGCGACGAGACCCTCCTGAGAAGGAGGGTCGACTTGCGTCTGGCATCATGGGTACATGGCAACCCCCACACGTTTTGCAGAGAACGCCGCTCAGTCGCCCGCCACGGACCCCAACGCCCCGACCGACGGCACGATCAACGTGACCGTCCACATCAAGCTCTCGGGCACCCCGGCGACCGTGAACGCCGACTTCGCCACCCTGGCGGCGGTCTCCTTCACCGCTGCGTCGGCGCTGCTCTCCTGGGACCGCTCGTAGCCATGGCCGACAAGAGCATGAAGCTGGGCGGCGGTGGCCGCTTCGCCAAGCTCAAGGGCCAGCTTGCTGCTGAGAAGGGCGTCAAGAACCCAGGCGCTCTGGCGGCCTACATCGGCCGGGAGAAGTACGGCAAGAAGAAGATGAACGCCATGTCCAAGGCGGGCAAGAAGTAGGGCGGCACAACATCCACGTCCTGAGGTCTCTACCCTGGACGCATGGACGAAGAGATCATCGAGACCCCCGCCGAAGAGGCCCCCGAGCCGGAACCGTTCACGCTCCCTGAGGACTTCGCTTCTCAGGTTCAGGGCTGGGACGTGCCGATCGACGCACTCCCGGCGGCCGTGGAGCAGTACAAGGCGCTCCAGACCGAAGAGGGTGTCATCGACGCCTTCATCGCTACGGGACAGTCCCTTGGCTTCGGCCTCAAGGAACTCAACCGCCTGTTCGATGAAGAGGCCCCGGCTCCGGTAGCACCGGCTGCTCCGGCGGCCCCTGCCGAGCCGGAAGACCCCGACCGTCTGATGACGGCCGCCGAGGTGCAGGCGATGCTGGCTGAGGTGCGTGGCGAGCAGGAGCAGTTCCAGCAGGCCCTCACGCAGAAGGAGCACCAGGCCCGCCAGGTGCAGGTCTTCGGCGCCATGAACCAGTGGTTCGACAGCCAGGACGTGAAGGACGAGCAGACCCGGCGCCAGATCGCCACCTTCGGTGAGAAGCACGTGCTCCCCACTCAGGACAGCTACGACCCTCGGGTCGCTATCGCTGCGCTGGAGCGTGGCAAGGCCGAGTACGACGCATGGGTCGAGGCCGAGGCGCAGAACTACCTGAAGCGCAAGCAGGCGGCGGCCAAGGGCCAGCCCACGCCGGTCGGCGGCGGCTCAGGTGGTACGTCGGGCGGCGACGGTGGTGGCGAGCAGGTCGACTACCAGAAGCTGGGCGGCGCAGCGCTCGACACGGCGAAGGAAAGGGTGCGTGCCCGCCTTCGGGCAACTGACGAACTCGGCTGATGTAAGCTGGAGGCATGACGACCACCGGCACCACGACTTCGACCAAGATCCTGCTCCCGAACAACCTCCGGGTAGCACACATCGTGGTCTCCACGCCCCCGACCGCCGTTCCGGCGGGTGGCTTTGCCATCCCGCTCCCGGCCGGTTTCCGCTCCATCAAGTTCGCACTTGTCCAGCAGACCGGTGGTGCGGCCACCGGTATCGTGTGGCAGTTCAACCCGGCCACGCAGAAGCTCGGTGCGTTCGTATCCAACGGTGCGGCCCCGGCGCTGCTCGCAGAGTTCACGGGTGACGCCTCGACCCGTCCGTGCGAGATCATCGCCTTCGATTGGGACGAGACCGACCCGGTGACCGTCGCAGGCGCCTAGCGCATCCCTCCTCCGAGGAAGCGGCCCCCCTGTTTCAGGGGGGTCGTTTTGCGTTCTGGCATACTTGAGTCATGCCTCAGTCCGTGACCAACTTCGACGCAGCCCTCAAGGACGACTACGGCCCCGGCCTTCGGGAGTCCATCAACAACTCCAATCCCGTGTGGACGGAGGCGAGCCGGAACGACGAAGACATCGTCGGTCGCCAGGCCGTCTGGTCGGTCCACACCAGCCGTTCGGGTTCGACCGGTGCTCGTTCGGAGTTGTCGACCCTGCCGACGGCAGACCGTCAGCGGTACAGCCAGGCCAAGGAGAACCTTGCGTTCCTCTACCACACCATCAAGGTGTCGGGGCCTGCCAAGCAGTTGACCCGCAACGACACGGGTTCGTTCCTCCGTGCGCTGGAGTCGGAGATCGACGGCGCCGAGAAGGACCTGAAGAACGACTGCGCCCGCCAGGCGTTCGGTGACAGCGTCACGGTGAACTCGGTGGTCTCCACCGGCATCATCGCCAAGGTGTCCGGTGGCACGACCACCGTGCCGACGCTCCAGTCGCCCTCAGGTGGAACCTTCACCACGTCGGAGATGCGGTACTTCTTCATCAACGAGCCGGTCGACGTGATCAACGGCACCACGGGCGCTGTCCGTGGCTCCAGCACGATCTCGGCCAAGACCCCGGCCACCCCGTCGGTCACCTTCGCCGGTGCGATTGCCGGTACGACCACGAACGACTTCATCGTTCGCTCGGGTTCGTTCAACGCTGAGATGCACGGCCTTCGTGCCTGGGTCTCCAGCACGGGCGCCATCGCCAACATCGACCCGGCCACGGTTCCGACCTGGGCCTCGATCGCAGTTGGCTCCTCGACCACGCCGATCTCCGAGGTCCTCCTGGACCAGGCGACGGAAGGTGTCGAGACCGACGGTGACGGCGGCACGCCTTCGCTGTACATCGCAGAGCACTCGCAGCGGCGCAAGCTCGCATCGCTGCTCCAGGCGCAGAAGCGCTACGACGGCCGTGAGGTCACCCTCAAGGCTGGCTGGGTCGGCCTTCAGGTCGCACGTGGCACGCTCGTGGCCGACCGCTTCTGCCCCGTGGGTGACGCCTTCGCCATCAACCCCAAGCAGTTGGTCCGCTTCGTCGGCCTCGACTTCACCTGGGACGAGGACGACGGCAAGGTGCTCTACAAGGCGCTCGACGGCTCCGACGCCATCGAGGCGAGGTTCAAGAGCTACCAGAACCTGGTGACTCCGAACCGCAACTCGCATTGCCGCATCAGCATGTCGGTGCCGACCTTCTAGCACCGAGCAAGTTCCCAGCCAACCGAGGGGCGGTCTGCCAGTGCAGGCCGCCCCTCCTGACGTATCCTTGGGGATATGACCCGTCCGCAGAAGTTCGACGCAAGCGAGTTCATTGTGGATGGGGTCGCCCAGCCTACTGACGGCACGGTACTGACGTACAGCGCCGGGACAGCCAGCTTCGTTGCTGCTGCTGCTGGTGGCGCTCTCGGTAACGCCACCGGCAACAAGTCGGGCACCTGGTTCACCCCCTCGATGGTGGTAGCCACAGGGGCGCAGGTCGGCACCACCACCCTCAACAAAGCTCAGGCCATTCCGATCCTCCTGCGTGCGGGCACCCTCGACCGCATCGGCTGCAATCAGTCGGTCAACCCGACGGCGGGCGAGTTCTTCCGGCTCGGCATCTACTCTGACGACGGCAACGGCTACCCCGGCGCCCTCCTCGTTGACGGAGGCCAGGTACTACGGTCCACCAGTGGCTTCAAGACTGTCACGATCAGCCAGGCGATCACCACAGGCATCTACTGGATTGCTGTGGCATATCAGGGCGGCTCGGCAGTCGGGAACGTCATCGTGGTGGGGTCCAACTCCGACGGCAACCGGCCCATTTCGGTGAACACGATGGCCGACTCGACCAACCTGTTCGCCTCGTCGCCAGCGGGCTACAAGGATACTGGTATCAGTGCCGCCTTCCCGGCAACCTGGACATCCACAGCACAGGGCATGGGCAGCGGCTTCGATATCCCCATCCTCGGAGTGAGGTACGCCTGATGGCTTTCAACGACGAGTACGGGATCGGCGGGTATGACACCACCAAGCCGAACAACAACCTGATCAGCCGTGTCTTCGTGGACGACACCCTCTTCGTCCCACCGCCCACCCGGATCCAGTTGGCGCACGACCGCCTCGACCGGACGCAGGCGACCATCGACCAGATGGTCACGATGCTCAAGGCGACTGGTGCGCTCACCGACATCCAGGCGCAGACGCTGGCAGGCGTCGAGCAGGCGCCGCTGCCGACCACGGTAGACGGGGCCTCCATCGTCGGCTGGATCTAGCTACCCTGACAGCATGAGCATGCTGCTACCCAACCAGGACTTTGGATGGATCCGTGCGGACGCTGCGGATCTCGACCGCAAGCTGCGTACCGGCGACGGGATCCAGTGGCCGGGAGACCCCGACCTCGACCTGAGGCAGGGGGTGGTAGAGGAGGTCCTCTGGGGCCGCCCCACCGGCAAGATCGTCGCCCGCCGCTGGGAGGTCTGGCGCCACTGCGAGGACGGTATCGACCGCATCGTCGGTCACTGGCGGCTGGAGGAGTTCGACCGGATCATCTTCGACCTGGCCAGGATGCGGGCCGAGAGCGCCGGTCACGAGGACGTGATCGAGCGGATCGAGAGGGCCGATGCCACCGTCGAGAAGGCCAACACGGACAAGTTCCGGGACAACTACGGCGAGATGCTGGAGCACATGAGCAAGCTCTGGCACGACACCCACGAGGGCCGGAACGTCTTCCGTGGCATGCCCGGCCGGAACCCGGACAAGCAGTTGTAACCTGGAGGGGTGACCCTTCTTCGCCGCATCTTCCACTTCCTGTTCGACCAGGTGCATCATGCCGGTTGACACCCACCTGAAGTGGTCAGAGATCCGTGACTTCACCGGCGGGTATTGGGAAGTCAACAGCCAGTTGATCCCGCCCAACGGTGCCCAGACCATGCAGGACTGCTACCCCGTCAAGGAGGGCGGTCTCCGTGCATGGTTCAAGCCGACCACGTTCACCACCACCGGCATCGACAGCGTGGCAGACGAGACCCCGAAGGCACTCTTCGCTCACGAGCGGCTGACGAATCGCTCGGGCAACGGCACCGGCACCGACTACTACCTCATCACGTACGCCCGTGCGGCAACGACGGTGAAGGTCTACCGCATGGACGGCACCAACGCTGCCGTGGTCTGGACCAAGATCAAGACGCACGCCGCCGGGCTGGAGCCGACCTCCCCGGTCATCTGCTGCAACTACGTGCTGTCCTCAGGTGAGCGCTACTTCGTGTACGCCCTCGGGGCGGCGGGATCCGGCGACAATGGTGTATGGCGGGTCAAGTACAGCGACGGCACCCTGGCCCAGCTTCAGGCGAACCAGCAGACGCTGGTGGCCAACTACCAGTCCAGGCTGATCACAGGCGGCGCCCAGAGCGCAACACTCCGGTTCACCGATGTGGGACTCGACACCAACCTGGCCTCCAACTCGGCACCAGTGGACATCGGTGAGGGTATCGAGTGGATCTCGGGCCTCGCCACCTTCAGCCCCGGTGACCTCATGGTCTTCAAGTCTGGTGCCCCGATCTACCTGGTCGAGGGCGACCTGAACAGCTACACCGTGCGTCAGATGAGCGGTGCCCACATCCGTGGCGGCTCGCCCGTCCGTGGCCCGGACGGCATCATCTACCTCTCGGGCGGCGATGGTGTGTACACCACGCCCGACGGCAGCCAGGTCTTCCCGATGTCGAAGCAGATCAAGCCGAACACCATCGGCGGCCCGATGTGCTTCCAGGGCCACTTCCTGATGACAGGCCAGGCGGGGATGATCCTCGACACCGACACCGGGGCCTGGTTCAAGACCAGCTTCGTGACGGCCTCCGCTACGACCAACACGCCGATCTACCGGATGGTGCAGACGCCTGGGTTCCTCTGGTCCGACCCCGTCGTGGCGGGCATGACAATCAACCTCTTCACGGTGAACGACGGCCTGACTGACAGCCGGGCCGAGAGCTACACGTGGAAGAGCGCACCGCTCCGGGATGACACGGGTCGCCAGATGGAGCTCCGTGCGGTTCAGGTCTATGCCCGCTCGTTCAACGGCGCCACCTCGACGGTGGCCGTGACCGTGAACGGCGTCACCCAGACTCTGGCGTGCGACTCCTCAGGTCGTGGCGGGCTGACCTTCTACTTCCTGGCCCGCAAGGAGGAGCTTGACATCCAGGTCGTAGCGGCCTCCAACGGCTCAGGGGTCGAGGCTCCCATGATCGAGGTCGTACGGTTCGCCGGGCAGCCGGGACACTTCCTGCGCCAGGTGGCTGATGTAGGCTAGAACCATCTCCCTGTCGTCTAGCCCGGCAGGACGCCAGACTCTGAATCTGGAAACGGGGGTTCGATGCCTCCTGGGGAGGCTGGCGTATCCTTGAGATGTGACGACTTTCGCCGCTCTCCGCACGTACGCCGCCCTAAGGTTCCGGGACCCGACCAACGTCATCGTGTCGGACACCGACTGGAAGAGTTACATCAACTCGGCCTACGGCGACATGACCATGCGCCTGCCGTACGCCCCGTGGAACGAGAACTCGGCCACGATCGTCATCGCCTCCGGGATCCGCTCTGGGCCGCTGCCCACCAACGTCAACCGGGTGACCGCCGTGTGGAACAGCACCGACGGCTTCCCGATGGTTCCGATGGAGGGCCGGATGCAGGTCTTCAACGAGTATCCCCAGCAGACCGAGACCGGCCAGCCCATGCACTATCGGATCTTCGGCAACTCCCTGTACGTGTACCCCCTGCCCACGACCAGCACCAGCTTCACGGTGGAGTACGAGATGCTCCCGATCGACATGGTGGCCGACGGCGACGTGCCTGCCTTCCCCGAGACCTACCAGGACGGCATCGTGGCCGGGGCTGTGGCCATGGCTTACCGTGACGACGGCAACATCCCGATGGCCGCCGAGTACGAGAAGGAGCAGGAGGAGATGGTCAAGGCTCTCATCCATGACGCCATGCAGCCCAGGCAGGACCGGTACTACGAGATCGT
>Ga0315293_10005727_pt1 | contig 11684 bp, 7 predicted proteins | sample YL17G13_20_MG_FD_203071 | JGI IMG/M metagenome (GOLD analysis project Ga0315293, IMG submission 203071) | Sediment microbial communities from Yellowstone Lake, YNP, Wyoming, USA - YL17G13_20 | ecosystem: Environmental > Aquatic > Freshwater > Lake > Sediment | place: USA: Wyoming | collected... | reverse complement strand
TCGACGACGACCCGCTCGGCGACAACCCGTTCGCCCCGAAGCGCGCCCCGCGGCCGACCGTCGGCCCGGGTGCCGCTCCCAAGCTCGCCCTGCTGGGACGCGGCCTGGCCGTCTTCGGGAGCTACGCGAAGGTGCTCCTGGTCGAGGACACCGAAGACGCCGGCGGGGAGCGCCCCGCGGCCTACGCCCAGTTCGGCCCGCTCTCCGCCTACCCGCGCGCCCTCCGCCTTCGCGAGCTCTACCCGCGGCTCCCCCAGTCGCCGCTCCCCGCGGTCATCACCTGCGTGGCGGTGGCGGCCGAGGACCAGGGGCGGGGTCATGCGCTGGAGCTCGTCGAGGCCGTCTGCGAGGACCTTGCGGCGCGCGGCTTCGCGGCCGTCGAGGCCTACCCGGAGGCGGGGGCGGCAGCCGACGCCACCTCGGCGGCGACACCCGCCTTCTGGGAGCGGGCTGGCTTCACCGTCGTCGCCGCCGACGAGCGCTACCCAGTGCTGCGCCGCGAGCTCTGACCCGCCGCGACGCCGCGCTCCGCTTCGTGCTCGACCTGTAGGGCGGCGGGCCGGGACAGCGGGTTCGGTCAGCCGATGCCGCGGCCCCGGAAGGCATTGGCGTGGGCCGGGAAGCCCTCGTGGTCGGCGAGGGCGATGGTGGGACCGGCGAGGCCGGCAAGCGCCTCGGGGGTGAGGCGGGCGATGGATGTCGTGGTCTGGAACGTCCGCGCCGTGACGCCGCCGTTGAGCTTCGCGAAGCCGCCCGTCGGGAGCGTCGCCGGAATACCGATCGTGTAGCTGCTCGCCCCGATCGGCGTGTCCTGGCCGAGGAGCATCTCGCCGGCGTAGCGGAGGTCGCGCAGGGTCGCCTCCGGGTCGGCGGTGGCGACCTGCATGTGCTCGGCGGCATACTCGTTGGCGAAGGCGATCGCGTCGGCCATCGTGTCGAACAGCAGCACCCCGCCGAGGTCGCCGAGGACGGCGGTCGCGTAGGCCCGACGCGGCTCCGGGAGGGCGGCAACCTGCTCGGCGACGGCGGCTTCCAGGGCCGCGACGAGCTCCGGCGCGTCGAGGGCGACGAGGGCGGCGGAGTCGGTCCCGTGCTCGGCCTCGTTCACGAGGTCCAGGCCGAGGCGCCAGGGGTCGGCGGTCGCGTCGGCCAGGAGCAGGCTCTCCGAGGGGCCGCAGAGCATGTTCGTGGCCGTTCCGAAGCGCTGCGCCAGCACCTGCGCCGCGGTAACGGCCGGGCTGCCGGGCCCCACGATCTTGCGGACCCGCGGGAAGGTGGCCGTCCCGAACGTCAGCGCCGCGATCCCAGCCGGGCCGTTCGCCCGGAAGACGTTCGCCAGCCCCAGCTCGTGCGCGACCGCGAGCGTCGCGGGGTCCACGGCGCCGGTGCCGGGCATCGGCGGGACGAGGACCGCGATCTCGGGCACGCCGGCGACCAGCGCCGGCACGCCGATCTGCACGAGAACCGAGGGGAAGCTGCCCTTGCCGGCGGGCACGTAGAGGCCTGCCGACGGGATCGGGGCGACCTGCTCGCCGAGCTCGAAGCCCGGCCGCACTTCCGCGAGCCAGCCGATCGCGGTCGCCCGGACCTGGGCCTCGTTGAAGAGGCGACTGTTGCGGATCGCCTCGCGGATGCCGGCCAGGAGCGCCGGGTCGGCCGCGGTGTGGGCGGCGGCCAGCTCCTCCGAACGGACGCGGAGGTCGCCGACGGCGAAGCGGACGCCGTCGAACCGCTCCGTAGCGTCGAGGACGGCATTGTCGCCGCGGGCCCGGATGTCCCCGAAGAGGGTTTCGATCGAACCCATGAGCCCGGGCTCGAAGATGGCCGCCGTGGAGCGGGCGAGGAGGCGGGCCTGCTCGGCGGCGTCGAGGTCGGCCCAGCGGCGAACGGCGAGGATCGGCATGGTGAGGCGAGGGTAGCGGATCGGCCAGCGCCGCTCTTGCGCTGGCTGTTGCCTCGGAGTCGATGATTCGTGCGTTGGCGGCTGGTAGCGGTGCCCGTGACGGGTCGGCACCGGGATTCGGCGCCCGCGGCGCCCTGCGGCCGTGCTCGGTTGTGCGTGACGGGGCGTGCCGGGTGGCGCGTGGACATCGACGAGCGGCTCGAGGCCGCCGTCCGGGGGCGCGGGCGCCCGCGAACCCACGGATAATTGCCCGAGAGTCACGGAGGGGCTGGTCGGGGGGCGGCACGACGCCGCGCCCGGGCACCCCACCCCGAGGCCGGGGTTCGGGTAGCCCACCCGGGAGGCCGGATATCGCGCTGGCGGCGCCCAAGGCTGCCGGGATGGTTGCCATATTCGCCGACCGCTCATGACTGACGGATTCGGCGGCCGTCCTCCCCGACGCGGAATCACCCTGTACGGCCGCGTCCCGCCGCGCGACACTCTCCCTATGACCATGACGCCCGACGCCCACGACGCCCCCGCCCTTCCCGGCGCCCGCCCCGTCCGCGCTCCCCGCGGCACGGAGATCTCCTGCCGCGGCTGGCAGCAGGAGGCGGTCCTCCGGATGCTGATGAACAACCTGGACCCCGAGGTCGCGGAGAATCCCGACGCCCTCGTCGTCTACGGGGGGACCGGCCGCGCCGCCCGGAGCTGGGAGGCCTTCGACGCCATCGTCCGCGAGCTGCGCGCGCTCGCCGACGACGAGACGCTCCTCGTCCAGTCGGGCAAGCCGGTCGGCGTCTTCCGGACGAACCCGTGGGCGCCCAGGGTGCTCATCGCCAACTCGAACCTGGTCGGGAAATGGGCCACCTGGGAGCATTTCCGGGAGCTCGAGCGGGCCGGCCTGATGATGTACGGCCAGATGACGGCCGGCTCCTGGATCTACATCGGGACCCAGGGGATCCTGCAGGGCACCTACGAGACGTTTGCCGAGCTCGCGCGGCAGCACTTCGGCAGGACGCTGCGGGGGCGGGTGGTCCTGACGGCGGGCCTCGGCGGGATGGGCGGCGCCCAGCCACTGGCGGTCACCATGAACGACGGCGTCGTGATCGCCATCGAGGTCGACGAGGCGCGGGCTCGCCGGCGCCACGAGATCGGCTACGTGGACCAGGTGACGGACTCGCCGCAGGCCGCGCTCGCGCTGGCCCGCCTGGCGGCCGGCCGCGGCGAGCCGCTGTCGATCGCGCTCGTGGGCAACGCCGCGGAGATCGAGCCGGCGTGGGCGAAGAAGGGCGAGCGCTTCGACGCCGTCACCGACCAGACCTCGGCCCACGACGCGCTGGGCGGCTACGTGCCGCCGGAGATGACGCTGGCCGACGCGCTCGTCCTGCGCCGGACCCAGCCGGAGGTCTACCAGCGTCGGTCGCTCGATGGGATGGCCGCCCACGTCCGGGCCATGCTCGCCTTCGGGGAGCGCGGCGCCGTTGTCTTCGACTACGGCAACAACATCCGGGCCCAGGCCCAGCAGGCGGGCGTGGCGAACGCCTTCGATTTCGCCGGCTTCGTCCCGCTCTTCATCCGGCCCCAGTTCTGCGAGGGCCGCGGCCCCTTCCGCTGGGTTGCCCTCTCCGGCGATCCGGCCGACATCCTGCGCACGGACGCCGAGATCCTGCGCCTCTTCCCCGACGACGCCGGGCTGCGGCGCTGGATCGAGATGGCCCAGGCCAGGGTGCCGTTCCAGGGGCTCCCGGCGCGGATCTGCTGGCTCGGCTACGGCGAGCGGGCGAAGGCTGGCCTCGCCTTCAACGAGCTGGTCCGCCGGGGAGAGGTGAAGGCACCCATCGTCATCGGGCGCGACCACCTGGACTCCGGGTCGGTGGCGTCCCCGAACCGCGAGACGGAGGCGATGGCCGACGGGACTGACGCCGTCGCCGACTGGCCGCTCCTCAACGCGCTGGTGAACACCGCCGCGGGGGCCACCTGGGTCTCGATCCACCACGGGGGCGGGGTCGGGATCGGGTACAGCCAGCACGCCGGGATGGTCGTCGTGGCCGACGGCACGGACCTCGCCGCCCAGAAGCTGGAGCGGGTGCTCACGAGCGATCCCGGGATGGGCGTGATCCGCCACGCGGACGCCGGGTACGAGCGCGCGCTGGACGTTGCCCGGGAGCGCGGCGTTCGGATCCCGATGCGGGACGGCGGCGCCGGCGGCTAGACGGGCGCGTCGGCCTCGGCGATCTTCTCGTCGCCCTCGGCGGTCTCGTCGTCGACCGGCGCCGGCATCTCTCGGATCCCCCGGACCGGGCTGAGCAGGACGGGGAGAAACGTCAGCGATCCGCCGATCCCGGCGAGCAGGATCGTCTCGCGGACGCCGATGAACGTCCCCAGGAGGCCGCCCACGATCCCGCCGATCGGCATCGTGCCCCACACGATCCAGCGCATCGTGGCGTTCATTCGGCCCTGCAGGCGGGCCGGCGTGATCGCCTGCCGGAAGCTGACCTGGGCCACGTTGTAGACCACCCCGCTCAGGCTCCCGAGGAAGCCGGTGAGGGCGACGAGCCCGATGAGCACCGGCTGTGGCGTCCCCACCGGGACGAGGGCGAAGAAGATCATGGGCGGTGCGCCGAGCGCGGCGAAGATGACGATCGTGGGCCCGACCCCGATCCGCTTCGAGATTCGATTGGCGGTCAGGGCGCCCAGCAGCGCCCCGAGGGACCCGATGGAGAACGCGAGGCCGATCCCGGCGGCGGTCATGCCAAGAATCCGGACGGCGAAGACGAGCATCACCGCGAAGGCGATGGAGCTGAAGAGGTTCGAGCTGCCCGTGCACGCGGCGATGTTGCGCAGGTACGGGCTGCCGAGCACCCAGTGGAGACCCTCGGCCATCTCCGCCCGGAAGCCGGGGCTGGGCGCGCCGTCTGGGGCGTGCCGCTCGGGCGCCGGCTCCGGCCGGCGGATCCACCAGAGGAAGAGCCCGGAGCCCAGGAACGACAGAGCATCGAGGGCGACGGCGAAGGGCGCCTTGACGAGCCCGATCAGGACGCCCGCCATGCCGGGGCCGATCACCTGGGCGCCGGCCCGGCTCATCTCGAGCTTCGCATTCCCCTCCTGCAGCTCGTCGCGCTCCACGAGCGAGGGCAGGTAGCTCTGGTAGGCGACGTCGAAGAAGACCGTCAGGACCCCGACGGCAGCACCGACGAGGTAGAGCTGCAGGATCGTCAGGACGCCGAGCACGTGGGCCAGCGGGATCGTCGCGAGAAGGGCGGCCCGCCCCAGGTCGCCGGCGATCAGGATCGGCCGGCGCCGCAGCCGGTCCACCCAGACGCCCGCCGCCAGCCCGACGAGGAGGAACGGCAGCATCTCGACGACGTTGAGGAGCGCGATCTCGAAGGTCGACGCGTTGAGGATCTCCAGGGCCACGAACGGGATCGCGAGCGCGCTCACCTGGCTCCCGAGCTGGCTGATCGTCTCGGCCGACCAGAGCTTCAGGAAGTCGGGATGGCGCAGGAGGCCGCCGGCTCGCGGCGACGAGGTCCGGGACATCGCCGGGCACGATAGCCGATCGGGCCCGCCCCGGGTCGGCCCCGCTCCCGGTCGGTGTGCCACGATACGGGCATGGCGCTCGTCGAATCCGTTCCCAACGTCTCCGAAGGTCGCCGCCTCGAGGTGGTGGATCGCCTCGCCGGGGCGCTGGAATCCGTGCCCGGCGCCCACCTCCTGGACCGGACCAGCGATCCGTCCCACAACCGCAGCGTCTTCACGCTCGCCGGCGAGAGCGGCGCCGTCGCCGATGCGCTGGAGCGGCTCGTGGCGGTGGCCCTCAGCGAGATCGACATGGAGCGGCAGTCCGGCGAGCACCCGCGGATCGGGGCGGTGGACGTCGTCCCGTTCGTGCCGCTCGGGGAGACGACGCTCGACGAGTGCGTGGTCCTGGCCCGCGACTTCGGCCGGCGGATCGCGGCCCGCTTCGATCTCCCGGTCTACCTCTACGCGGCTGCCGCCACCCGGCCCGACCGGGTGAAGCTGGCCGACGTGCGCCGCGGCCAGTACGAGGGGCTCCGCGCCGAGATCGCGACGCGCGGCCGGGAGCCGGACTTCGGGCCGGCGCGGATCCACCCGCGCGGCGGCGCCACCTGCGTTGGGGCGCGCCCGTTCCTCATTGCCTGGAACGTCAACCTCGCCTCGGACGACCTGGAGCTGGCGAAGCGCATCGCCCACCGGATCCGCGAGTCGTCCGGCGGGCTCCCCGCCGTGCAGGCGAAGGGCTTCTTCATCGAGGAGCTGGGGTGCGCGCAAGTGTCGATGAACCTCCTCGACTTCCGGCGGACGCCGCTGTGGGCGGCCTGGGAGATGGTGCGCGCGGAGGCGGCCGAGGACGGCGTGGAGCTGGCCGAATCCGAGCTGATCGGGCTGGCGCCGCTGGCGGCCTTCGAGGCGGTGGCCGACCGAGCCGGAGTGCCGCGCGAGGCGCCGCCGGAGGAGCGGATCCTCGCCGCGGGCCGCTTCCTGAAGTTGCGGGACGCTTCGCCGCTCATGGCCCTGGAGCTGCGGCTCGCCCGGGCCGCGGGCGGCTGATGGCGGAACCGGGCGACCGTCCAGGCAGCCGTTCGGGCGACGCCGCCCGCGGGCTGCTCGTCGTCGGCGCCGCCGAGGTGGCGACGCTGGCCGGCGGACCGCGGCGGGGTGCCGCGCACGGAGACCTCGCGATCGCCCCGCCCGGCACCGCGATCGCCTGCCTGGACGGGCGGATCGTCGCGGTGGCCCGCGAGGCGGAGGCGACCGAGGCGTTGGCGGCCGCCCTGGAGGCCGGTGGGCGCCACCCCCGCGCGTTCGACGTCCTCGACGCGTCCGGCGCGACGGTGACGCCCGGGCTCGTCGACGCCCACACCCACCTGCTCTTTGCCGGCTCGCGCGAGGACGAGGTCGCCATGCGGGCGCGGGGCGCGACCTACCTGGAGATCCTCGCCGGCGGCGGCGGGATCCTCTCAACGGTGCGGGCGACACGGGCCGCCTCCGAGCAGGCCCTCCTGGCCCACGGCCGGCGCTGGCTGGCGCAGATGCTGCGGACGGGGACGACGACGGTCGAGGCGAAGTCGGGCTACGGGCTCGATGCGGTGACGGAGCTGCGCCTGCTGGCGGTTGCCGGCCGCCTGGCGGCCGAGGGCCCGGTGGACGTCGTGCCGACCTTCCTCGGCGCCCACGCCGTGCCCCCGGAGGTCCGGGCCGCCCACCCTGGCGACCCGGCCGCGGCGACGGAGGCGTACGTGGCTGCGGTCATCGCGGAGCAGCTCCCGGCCGTCGCCGCGCAGGGGATCGCGCGCTCCTGCGACGTCTTCTGCGAGGTGGGCGTCTTCAGCGCCGACCAGTCCCGCCGGATCCTGCTGGCGGCCCGGGCGCTGGGGCTCGACATCCGGCTCCACGCCGACGAGCTGGCCCCGTCGGGCGGCGCGGAGCTCGCCGCGGAGCTCGGTGCGCTCTCGGCCGACCACCTGGGGGCGCCGTCGCCGGTCGGGATCGCCGCCCTCGCGGCCGCCGCCAAGGGGGCCCGGCCCGTCGTCGCGGTCCTCCTCCCGACCGTGCCCTGGTTCCTTGGGCTCGACGCGCGCGAGCCCGCCCGGGAGCTGATCGAGACCGGGATCCCGGTCGCGCTCGCGACGGACTTCAACCCGGGCACGTCGCCGGTCACGAGCCTCCCGCTGGTCATGACCGCCGCCGTCCTGACGCTGCGGCTCGACCCGGCCGAGGCGCTCGTCGCCACGACCGTGAACGCTGCGGCGGCACTCGGCCTGGCCGATCGGGGCGCGCTGGTCGCGGGCCTGCGCGCGGACCTCGTCGCCTGGGACGTGCCGACGCACGCCCAGATCCCGTACTGGGCGGGAGCGGATCTCGCGCGGGTCGTCGTCGCCGGCCGGCTCGTCGCCGGCCGGCGCGTCGTCGCCGGCTAGACCTTCCCGCGCGACTCCAGGAGGACGGTCGTCGTTTCCTCGGGGAGGCCGCTCGGCGTGATCGTGAGCCGCGGCTGCGGCTCCCCGGCCGTCGTGCCCATCTCGTGGAGGAACCGCGCCAGGAGCGGCTCGCAGGCCGCCTCGTCCTCGCAGACCGGCATCGGGACAACGATCTTCGGGTCCAGCTGGGCGACGAGCTCGGCGGCCTTCGTCGGCGAGAGCTGCCCGCCGATCGAGACGCACGCGATGTCGACCGGGCCGATCTCCCCGAGCTTCTCCTCGGTCAGGGTGTGGGCGATGTCGCCGAGGTGGACGACGTGGACGCCGTCGACCTCGATCACGAAGGCCAGGTTCCGTCCGCGCTCGGCGCCGTGCTTGTCGTCGCGGAAGGTGCGGACGCCGTTGAGGAGCACGTGGCGCACCTCGTACTCGCCCGGGCCGTCGAGGACGAACGCGTCCTCCAGGCTCGTCGGGAGGTGGGTCGCCCCGTCGCGGGTCGTGCGGCCCTTCGCCTTGGGCAGCGGCGTGTCGTCGGGATGGCTGTAGGTCACGATGTCGGCGGTGATCCCGCGCCCGGTGGGGCCGACCACGGCCTGGTAGGCGTCCGCGACCACGACGGCGTCCCGTCCCTTGAGCCGGATGCAGGTGCGCCCGTACCACGTCAGTTCCATACCGGTGATTCTGCCACGAGTGGCTGCACCGGGGCTCACCGGGGGCTCATCCGCCGCCGGGCCTTCCCGCACCGCCGCCGGGCTCGCCCGCACCGCCGCCGGGCTCGCCCGCACCGCCGCCGGGAACGAAAAGACCGGAGGCGCCTGCCCATCGGCGCCCCCGGTCGAGGGAGGGAGAAGGATCTGTGGGAGTCGGAGGGATCGACTCGGTCCGCAGGTCCATGGCACAGCCTAGAGAGGGGAGGTTCAGGGTCAACGCCCGGTGAGGTTAAGAAACCGCCATCCGCCCACCCCGTGCCAGAATGCCGGAGATGAGCCGTCTCGCCGCCTTCCTCGTCGTCTTCGTGATCGCGCTCGCCGCCTGCGGCGGCGCGTCCCCGTCGGCCACCCCCTCGCCGGCTGCCACCCCGGCCTCGACCGCGACGCCGGGCGCCTCCGCCACCCCCTCGCCGTCGGCCACCCCCGCGCCGTCGGCCACCCCGGCGGCCAGCGGCGACACCGCCGCGCTCTACCGCGCCATCGAGGACCAGGTGGTGGCCGAGCGGGGCCTCGACGCGAAGCAGCGCCTGGAGCCGACAGTCCTCTCCGGGGCCGAGTTGAAGACGCGGATCGAGAAGGTGTTCCGGAAGGACAACCCTCCCGACAAGGTGGCGGTGGCCGAGGAGACGCTGAAGGCCCTCGGGCTCCTGCCCGCCGGCGCCTCGCTCGGCGACCTCTTCGTCGACCTTCTCGGATCGCAGGTGGCCGGCTACTACGACTCCACGGCCAGGGAGCTCTTCGTCGTCTCGCGATCCGGGACGATCGGGGCGACCGAGAAGGTCATCTTCGCCCACGAGTTCACCCACGCGCTCCAGGACCAGCATTTCGGCCTGGAGGAGATCGACGTCGACGCGGTCGGCCAGGGCGACCGCTCGCTGGGACGGCTCGCGCTCGTCGAGGGCGACGCCACGCTCCTCATCACCCGCTGGCTCACCGAGCACCTCACCGCCGCGGAGATCCAGGAGCTCCTGGTGGTGGACCCGGAGGCGCAGGAGCAGCTGGCGAAGATGCCGGCGATCCTGCGCGAGACGCTCCTCTTCCCGTACCAGCAGGGGTACCTCTTCGCGAACGGGATCTGGATGAAGGGTGGCTGGGAGGCGGTCGACCGGGCGTTCGGGCGGCTCCCCGTATCCACCGAGCAGGTCCTCCACCCGGCGAAGTACGAGGCGGGCGAGAAGCCCGTGGAGGTGCCCCTCGACGGGGCCGCGCTGGCCAAGGCCATGGGCTCCGGCTGGGCCGGCACGCCCGAGGACACCCTCGGCGAGTTCCAGCTCTCGGTCTGGCTGCGCGAGAACGGGGTGAAGGCGCTGGCCGCCGGCGACGCGGCCGCGGGCTGGGGCGGCGACCGCCTCGCCTACCTGCGCGGCCCGGACGGGGCGTACGCCCTGGCGCTTGCCACCACGTGGGACAGCGCGGCCGACGCGACGGAGTTCCACGACGCGGCCTCCGCCGCCGTGCGCAGCCTGCCGGGGGCGGCACGTGTCGAGTGGCCAAACCAGCGGGGCGGTCAGCCGCGCGGCGTGCTGGTGTTCGCCGCCAGCGACGCGTCGACGCTGGCCCGGATCTCGCAGATGGCGCTCGCAGATGCCTTCGCGAATTGATGCCCGTGGTGGCATCAAGACCGCATCACTGCCAGGTTGATCGCCACCCTGCGCCGGGTCGCGATCCCGGGCCCGGGGCCCTCCCCGCCCGCTTGATGCCCCCATGATGCGGCCACGGGCATCGAATCACGGAGGGTCTCCGGCGGGGCATGGTCCCACTTCCTCGTGAGGGGCACGGCTTCGCGTCCTCGCGGCCGGCGCGCTACATCGCCTCCGGCGTCGAGATCCCCAGCAGGCCGAGCGCGCCCGCCAGGGTCAGCTGTGTTGCCCGCACGAGCGCCAGCCGCGAGCGCGAGCGCTCCGGCTCGGACGGGTCGACCACGCGCGCGTCGCGGTAGAAAGCGTGGAACTGCGTCGCGAGCTCCGTCGCGAAGGCCGTCACGCCCTGCGCCTCCTCGGCGGCGGCCGCGTCCTCCACGACCTCGGGGAAGCGGGCCAGGGCGCGAACGAGCGCGCCCTCCGGCGTGGAGCCGTCCCCGCCGAGCGAGCCGGGCGCGACACCGGCGGCCGGCTCCAGCCCGGCTTCGGCGGCCTTGCGCACGATCGAGGCGATCCGGGCGTGCGCGTACTGCACGTAGTAGACCGGGTTCTCGGCCGACTGCTTCTTCGCCAGCTCGATGTCGAAGTCGATGCCCGAGGTGTATCCGCGGGCGGCGAAGAACCAGCGCGCGGCGTCGACCCCGATCTCCTCGAGCAGCTCGTCGAGGGTGATGAACTCGCCCGCCCGCTTGGACATCGAGACCTCGACGCCGTCGCGGATGAAGCGGACCCAGGCCATGAGGATCATCTGGACCGCCTCGCGGTCGAAGCCCATGGCCTCCGCGGCGTTCCGCAGCCGGGCTACCGTCCCGTGGTGGTCGGCGCCCCAGATGTAGATGAGGTGGTCGAAGCCGCGGCTGAACTTCTCGACGACGTAGCCGATGTCGGAGCCGAAGTAGGTGTAGTCCCCGTTCGACTTGCGGACGACGCGGTCCTTGTCGTCGCCGTAGTCGGTGGAGCGGAACCAGAGCGCCCCGTCCTGCTCGTAGAGGTGGCCCGACGCGCGGAGGCGCTCCACGGCCTGCTCCACCCAGCCCTCGCGGTAGAGCGAGCCCTCGCTCTTCCAGACGTCGAAGCGGACGCCGAGATGCGTCAACGAGGCCTCGATGCCGGCCCGCACGCGCTCGGACGCCCACTCGCCGACGATCATCACGGGGTCGGCGCCCGCGACCTCCGCGGCGCCCCACACGTCGTCCGGGATCTCAGACGCCAGGTCGCCGACATACGCGCCCCGGTAGGCTTCCTCGGGCAGCGGCTCGCCCCTCCGGATCGCGACGACCGACGCGCCGAGGTTCCGCACCTGGGCCCCGAAGTCGTTGAAGTAGTACTCGCGCGTCACGCTGTGGCCGGCCGCCTCCAGCACGCGGCAGAGGAGGTCGCCCACGAACGCGCCGCGCGCATTGCCGATGTGCAGCGGTCCGGTCGGGTTCGCGGAGACGAACTCCACGTTGACGCGCCGCGGGTGCACCGCCCGGACGCGGCCCCACGCCTCGGGATTCGCCAGCAC
>Ga0315293_10005726_pt1 | contig 11686 bp, 5 predicted proteins | sample YL17G13_20_MG_FD_203071 | JGI IMG/M metagenome (GOLD analysis project Ga0315293, IMG submission 203071) | Sediment microbial communities from Yellowstone Lake, YNP, Wyoming, USA - YL17G13_20 | ecosystem: Environmental > Aquatic > Freshwater > Lake > Sediment | place: USA: Wyoming | collected... | reverse complement strand
GGGAAACGGCGTCAGTCCCTGCCGTCCACCACAAGTCCCTGTTTATAGGGACATCTATGGCGTCATCGTTCGGTAAAAGATTGGTCGTCTTGCCGGGGGCGGCGTTATTGTAATAAAGCATCGAACTGGGAATGCTCGCAAACCAAGAATCACTTGGCCGTTGGATTTGAATACTGAACAGGCTGCTTGCGCCAGTAGGTCTGGTGTATCCCAGCTTTATCGGATGCATTCCCTGCTCGAGTGCAATCTGGCCGACAGAGTAAGAACTATCTGTACCCGTACCGTTCAATATCACTCTTGTATCGTCTACATACATTTCCATCCCGCCAGTTTCATCAACACGGGAGTTAAAGTAATAGACAGCACTTACGGGCACATTAATATAACCTTTCCATAACAGAGCTTTGCCGTCGGTCGAGCCTCCCTGGGAGGCACTGAAGTTAGTACAAGTTCCGTACGAAACTGCTTGTAATGTATCAAAATCGGGAACCGCATTCCACTCACCCTGGTAATACCAATATCTAAGGCCTTGGATAGGATTACTAAGAGTAACAGGCAAGAATCCCCCCTCCTCAAATACAGCGATATCTGTCGGTTGCCCGGAAAGCCCTTCTTTTATGACTCTGGCTTTTACAGTAGTGTCCGACGATATGGCAAAACCGCCTGTGTATAACGTTGAGTTTGTATCCGGGTCACTGCCGTCAGTGGTATAATAAATATTCGCATCGCCGACAAAAGTATGCATTGTTACGGACTGCGAATCCACAAAAGTGCCTCCGTGCGGTTCAATGACTGCACGGTTATTAGGCTCGCCGACCCACAGGTCTTTCCACCATGAAGGAACCTCAGCGGCATCCTGCTCCCAGCGCCAGATAATCCAGTTGATATAGTTGTCTTCAAACAGCCGAACCATATCTCTCATATAGCGCTGACTTGAATTGTCAGGGCTGCTGCCGTCCCACTGGCCATTACCCCAAGCGCCGAATTCGTGACAATATACAGGCACGTTCCACCTATTGCCAAATGCCACAGCATCGTCCATCCCGTAGGTCCATAACCAGTTGTTGTTCAGCCAGATAACTTTCCCTTCGTAGAAATCCGGGACCCTTGCAGGGTATCGTATGTCACCATACCACTTCTGATAACTGACAAAAGGTCTGCACGGGTAGTAACTGAAAGTGTAAATCACATTATCCCGTTCAATGCGGATTTGATCGATTAAACTGCCGGGGTCGGCATAACCATCACAGGCGGCGATGGAAACTACACGGTTAGGGTCCACAGCCCGAATGGCATCGACATAAGCGATACAAATCTGTTTGTAGGCGGCACGCTCGCTTGTCGTATTAATACCGTCCGGTTCTCCGAACGGCTCATAGCCCAGAAGATAATTATAGTTCTTATACCTTTGGGCGAATGTGGTTGCAATATTAGCCATCTGCTGTACGTAAAGGTTCGGATCTGCAGGAGAATATTTCAGCAGGTCAAAATCAAATCCCTGATAAGTCGGCTGCTGGCAGAACATAAAATACATTTTGTTACGCTCGCACCAGTTGGCAATGTAATCCATACCAAGCAGGTCCTGCTCGCGAAGTATGCCGCGTTTGTTGATATCGAATACACCGCCGTTGACGGTTGTCCAGTATGCCGAATCAAAGGGGATGGTTATTCGCATAAAGTTGCAGCCCCAGTTTTTCAGCTTGATTATATCCTGCTCACCACCCCCATCAAGTATCAACGAAGCTCTGGCATAAATTCCGCGAAGCTGCAGTTCGGTATTGTTGCCGTCAACTAATTTTCTGCCCGAACAGCGAACTCGAGCGTTGGGATCGCCAGGCGGCGGTGCACACGGGTCGCCAACCTTTACCGAGGTATAAATGACGCCGTCTATGGTTTTTGCGGTAACACTCAGGCTTTCGCCATCAGTGTTTCTGATTTTATTAGAAGTGATAGCCGTATTGACGGCATCGATACTCCAATTACTGTTGAGTATGAGTAATTCGCCGCCGGTAATATTTACATAACTTGAAGCACCGTAAATATCCATGTTATTAAGTTTCGCCAGACCGCCGGAGAGGTTGAATACTCCTGTGTTCACTCCGCCGTCGCTTACGCCAACGCGAAGGATATTGCTTATTTCAAGCAATCCGCTTATGGCATTGAGCTCCATTGGACAGCCATTCTTCCAAGGCCGTATCTCAGGACCAAACAGTATGCCTTCAACGTTAACGGTGCCTTTCTGCGGAGCGGGATAACTGGTTGAATCATTTCCGCTGGCAAACATCTTTACTGTAAACCCGACTTTACCCGTCGGGTCGATATGAAGTGTTCCATCATAGAAGATGAAGTTGCCATAAAGTCCAAGGTAGTTGGGGTTGGGATTGCCGTCGATGAGCTGGTCTGTCAGATTCCAGCTTTCATGCAGCGGTGAATTGTCCGGGCCTCCCGAATAAGGACCCTTGACATAAATTGTGCCGCCTGCCGAACCTCCTATGTGCGTCGTGTAAACAGCGGAGACGTTTGCCGTCAAAACCAGCACAATCATAACAGCTATGAATTTTGCATAATTCATACATTAACCTCCTGTGCTCCGTAGCCTGCTAAAAATAAGACCGGATATTGTAAGCATTCGGCTGGGGTGTATATCTTTTTTCTTTCTGGTTGGAATCAGGATTATAAAAGATAAAAATCGACTCGCCGGCATAAGGCTCATAGACAATAAGCTCATCCTTGTCGTCCCCAAGAATGTCCAGTGCAAAAGCTTGTGCACCTACTGGTCTCCAGCTTGTTCCGCAATGAAGTTTATCCTGCACATGTTTGTCATAATTGCCCAATTCCGCCACTACATTGCCGTATCCGTCAACCAGAATCTTATCCTGCGGTATCCACAGAGACTGAACATCCTTGCTCTTCCAGTTTACTACTGTTGGAAAATCCGGATAAGAAGGCAAAAGCTTTTTATGTGTGAAAGTCGCAAGAGTTGTGCCGTCGGCACCTCGCAGCGTAACAAACTGCCCTGAATGTCCTGATGCGCAGGCAATTATTTCGAGCCCTTGCTTTTCCTCTATGAAATTGCCGACCCAGACAGCCTGGCCGTGAGAAATTTCCTCACGGTTTTTATGCCATAAGATATTTCCCTTGAAATCCAGACAGTATATTGGACCGATTCCACAGGTGCTTATGAGAATTTGTTTTTCTTTCCCCTCTCTCAGCTGCGCAACCGCCGTTGAGTCAGCATGCCACATAAATTCAGAACCTTTATCCCATAATACCTTTCCACTGCTATCAACCAGCATATACCCTAAAACAATTTCATCCTTTCCGTCATTGTCAATATCAGCAACTGTCGGAATATGTCCCATCGAATGGCTTGTTCCTTTTATATGCCAGATAACATTCAGCTTGTCGTCGAGCGCAAATGCATTACACGGCAATCCATTGCTGGCCTCATATTTCAAAATAATTGATGGTGGTTTGTCTTTGCCGTTCAGATATGCGATACGCAGCAGCGGATGACTTCGTGACGGCTGTCTGTTGCCCAATATTTTCGGCTGACGGACACTCATATTTATCGGCGATTCTATTCCATGTTTTACATCGCCGCTTGCCCCGTCCAAAATATATAACATCGGTTTGTTTTGCTCCCACAGTTCACATATAACTTCGTTTTTGCCGTCCTGGTCGATGTCAAAAACAGCTGCAATTCCCCGCAAAGCCGGCGATGTCCCCTTTTCGCCCACATTTGCCGAACCGCATCTTTCATGCTCTGTCAGTGTCTTATCGCCCTTTTCCCACAATGTTTTGCCGTCGAAATCAACCGCTATAAGTCTGCCGGGCACATTATATGTGCTGCCGTTCTTGTAAAGCAAAAAATCAATTCTGCCGTCATTATCCAAATCGCCGAGGCAAACATAACTGCCTTTATACCGGCTGATGTCTATTTCCTTATATAGTTTAACGCCAGCGGTCTTACCAAGATATTCGCTGGGCTCACCTTTGATGATGTTTCTCTTTTCATCAGCTTTCCATTTTTCATAAGGCACCCCCGGGGGCATTATATCTGCAAGCTGCCTGTTCCAGGTTTGAACTTCCTTATCTGTCATTGCTTTATTGTGAAACCATACTCCTGCAAGCAAACCTTCAAATCTCGGCAAAAGCTTCACCGGTGCTGAGCCGTCATAGCAGCTCTGCGGAATACCCTTAGTTGCTTCTGCTGCCTTTTTGCCGTTTATAAATATAGCTGCTCTTTTGCCGGGCTCAAAAACTGCAGTAACAACCGCAGGCGATTCTTTCTTTATTGTTTTGTTACCGACTAACTCAAAAAAAACCTCTGCTTTTCCAGATGGACTTAATTGAAAATAAATCTTGCCCCCGGCGGTAATACCCAGCTCATAAGACGCTTGTCCCGGCATAAAACCCCATTTTGAAACAAGAACGGCTTTCATCGGCCATTGCTTGGCTAACTGAAAGACAGCAGTCAAAGTCATTGGTCCGGTTAAACGAAGAGCTCCGTCAGCACCCTGTCCGAGGTCAACGTACGCCTCAAGGTATTTGTTGGTTTTCAAAACATAATGACCGTCAAAAACGGCCAGATACGGAGGATTTCTTCCTTCCGGCTTATTATCGGGGTCCCACTGATACCTTAGACCTGAATCATTCATACAAGATTCCTGAACAGCCGACAAACAATATGAACAGTTGAGGGATATTATTACAATAATTACAGTGAAAAAAATCCGTCTAACCATGAATACACTCCGATTGTTTCCGCTATTTTAAGGTATGCCTTTTCGAATCAGTCAAAAATCTTTGATTACCACCAGCCATAAGACCTGTAGGGCCCCGGCTGCGACCGAGGATGTTTTTGTGTGTGTTTTATGCCTTTCCAGCAAACCGAGCCGTCAAGCTGAAGCGAGTTGACTCCCTCAGCGCCTAATTCCGCAGGCTCAATCATGCGTCCGCCGGCAGTCCAATAATAGAATATATAACCGTTGCGTCTATGAACAACCTCTGTCCAAGAACCTACATCGCCACCACCAGCTGCCCTGTGAGCCATATCAACCATTACCTGCAGGTCTCCTCTTTCTGATATTTTTTTAGGCGAAGTCCATTTATATGAATCGGGCTCCTTAGCCTGCCAGGTCCAATTGCTCAGGTCTTTTCCACCTAAGTAAAAATACCCTATTATCATTGATGGAGGATTTATACTCTTTGTAGGAAACGGCTCCATATCGTATCTTCTGTTTAACTTCGGGTCGATCAGCCCTGTAATATTCACGTTCCGGAATTTTGTGTTCATCGGACAAACCATAACTCGCGGGTCATTGGAAGCAGAGTTTATCGCATTATAAACAGTCAGCGGTATAAGGTCTGGCCTATAACTGTTTGCAAGAGGCAGTCTTTCTTTGCCGTCACTGTTAGCGTATGCTATCAGTCCAATCCCGCACTGTTTTAAATATGATGAACAAGTTACCCTTTTTGCCAATGAGCGGGCCTTCTGCAGACTCGGTATTAAAACAGCCAGCAGCAAAGCAATAATTGCTATCACCACCAGCAGTTCAACAAGAGTAAAAGCCTTGTTTCCATTCTTCATTATTTTCTCCGAGCTCACAGATATAAAATCATCCTTTAATTTATATCTTCAAGCCATTCGCCGGCCATAATATCAATGTCCTTGTAGTCAATTTTGCAGTCGCCTGTTATATCGCCGGCAGGCTTATTCAGACAGTACTTGTCAGGCTCATAAATCCAGTTTTCGTCAAGCCAGTCCTCAGCCATTATTGCATAATCTTTGAGATTGACTTTCTTATCATTATTCAAATCCGCCCACAGCGGAACCTGATAGTAGAACCTTACTTCCCTGAGCTTATAGCCATATAGTGATGAACCATAGTTGCCGACACCCGGTCCACCGACGGCAGTAATCCTTACATATTTTGCAGGAAAATTTTTAAAGCCGATTTCAGTATCATGTGTACCGTCAGGGTGTCCGTGCGGCAGAACAAAATTCGGCTCAGAACCATTCATCAACGTAGTGTAATTTATGCCATTAGTTGAATACTCAATCTTAATCGTTTTCATGGCTATATGGTATTCATTATCACCTGTGCCTGTATCTGTTCCATCATGGTTCCACACCCACATTTCGTTTATATCATAAATTCGGTCAAACTTAATATTCAGGACAGGGTCCGGAATAGGGGGAACAAGATCTTTGATTCTGTAATACCATGCGTTTGTTGTCCAGCTATAGCCGGGGACACTGGTATCGGTGGCGCTGTAGTGGTAATCATAGTACAGACCGCTCCAGTCAGCCGCATGATAACCCGGTGAACCACCATTACCCGGCGAACCATTTGCATCGACAACACCGATAAGACCCGAGTTCCAGTGCAGTCTTGCGCGCGTTGAGAAGTGCCATTCGTCGCCCTGTGTTACAGAATTACCGTCTATACTGTCAATCCGCCATTTATAATCAAACAAATTATCCAATTGCGGCAAAGTATAGCTGTTAACATCGGGCGCGATATTTGAGGCAATTTTCACCATCGACCCTCCGACTTTGCCAAGCCATATATCCTGTCCTGTAACGGTATTATCGCCAGGCCACCATTTAAGTTCAACAAAAATATCGACTTCAGCGTCTTCAGCAGGCGCAGGGGCATAAGCGTTGATGGAAGTATAGGGACCATCCGCGTAGAACCTCAGTTCCCGGAGTCTATAGTCGGTTGACCCATAGTTTCCTACCCCTATACCGCCTATAGCGGTGAGCTTGACATATTTTGCAGGCACGCCAAACTCAATTTCAGTATCGTGTGGGCCGTTCGGGTCGCCACGCGGCAGGACAAAATTAGGCTCCGAGCCATTCATCAGAATTTCATAATTTACACTGTCTATCGAGTATTCAATCTGAACTGTTTTCAGGGGATCTGTCGCTGTTGCTCCTTCACGGTTCCAAACCCACATTTCCTTTATGTCGTAAATTTTATCAAATTCAATATAGAGCTGCGGCTCATTAACGCCGACAAGCCCCGGCTGCTTGCAATACCAGCCAGTAGTATCCGACCATGAGCTGTGTAAATCCCCGGTTATTCCGCTTCCATCGGCAGCCAGATAGCCTTTTGAACCTCCGGATGTTTTGATGCCAAAAGCAAAAATAATGCCCTCACCGCCTGGATTCCACGGCAGCCACTTTTTTGTTCTGAAATGCCAGAGTCTGCCGGTTATCAGGCCGCTGCCGTCATTGGCATCAACACGCCAGTAATAATCTTTATCGCTCTGAAGCGCGGATATCGAGATTGTATCGGTACAGGGTGATATATTGTTTCCGATTTTCGTCATACTGTTGGTGTCTGTACCAAACCAGACATCCTGGCCGGTAATCGCCTCTTTTCCCGGAATCCATCGCAGCGAGCCAACCTTAACATCCACGGCCGTAAAATTGTTAGCAGGATTCGGATTTGAAGCCTCCATACCCTCATGGCAGAATTGCAGTTCTCTGAGAATATAATTGCCCCAGCTGGTGCGATATTCATAGCTGCCTGTTCCCGGCCCGCCTCTGGCAGTTATCTTCAGGTATTTAACGGGTATGCCGCCAAATGAAATTATATCGTCCTTTGCACAATCCTGCCTGCCGGGCAAAAAGGTAAACAGATTCGGGTCATTCGCATCATCGCTCAACAGAGTAGTATATGTTATATCATCGGTTGAATATTCAATCTCAACCTTCTTTAAGCCAAAACCGTTGAAAGTGTCCTCATAATTCCAGACATACATATCAGTAAGGTTATAATTTGCATCAAATACAAATTTAAGTGTCGGCTCATCCCAATACAGAGTTTTGCAATAGTAGCCGTTGCCTTCAACATAACCCATATGAGTTTCAGCAAGCATACCGCTGCCGTCCACGCAATACTGAGCAGGATAACCGCCTGCTTCATAGCCGAGCGGCCCGTCGGCGCTTACAATTGAATTTCCCCAGCTTAATTTTCTGACAATATCTCTTGTCCCGACTATGGTTTGAACAGAATTGCTGTCATACCGGGCATAAACTTCCTGCTGACACAGTTTCGTGGTGATTATTTTACCCTTGCCGATGAGACCCCACATCTGTCCTTCAACATTGCCCGAAAGAAGAATCTGTCCATCAATAATATTAACTTTCAGGCCGTCTTTTACTCTCAGGACGCCGCCGGTTATTGTCAGGGTGCCCGATAAGATACTCAGGTTGCCGTCCTGAACGAATACTTTTTTGGCATACGAATTTGAATCTATTATTACAGGATAATGTGAACCGCTTACAAGATTAACTACTGCATTTCCGTCAGGAACGGATGCGCCGCCGTTTTCATCTAACCAGTTATCAGGGTCAGACCAGTTATTGCTGTCTGTGCCCGTCCAGTTGTTCCTCTCAACAACAGCCGGACTTACCGTTATTATGGTTATATATGGAGCTTCGGTCGCATCGTTGTGGTCCTCCTTTGTCGAAAAGTAGCTGTACACATCATACGAACCTGATGCGATTATTATTGTTACAAGATTGTCAGGGCCGCGGTCATTAAGAAAATTAATAAAGGCACCGGCGGGGACCCCGGTGGCGTTTTTATCCATTGTAATCGGACCCTCGTTGCCTGCAGGAGTATAATTCAAGGTTCCAATTAAAACCAGCGAAGGATGCCGCACAATTGGATTTGTTACCAGGGGCGCATTATTATAAGTAATAGTGCTTTCACCCCAACTGTCTGAGCCGTCAATTAAGCCATAGATATTGAAGTTCGGTGTAACTGTCGGCGGATTATTCGGGTCAGGCGTTCCATAAAAAGTAAGATTAGCATCTGATATATTATTAGGCCCGGCTACACCAAGGTCAAACTTGACATAGGGGACATAATTCTTGGAAATTTTCAAGACTGTTTGGGCGCCGTAATTAGTTGACTTGCCCCAATAGTTAATATATGTATCGGCTCCTGCTCCCTGACTTGTTTTAATATCAACCGCTTCGCAGACACCGCAGAATAAAATTCCTGCTATAAGAATAAACGCTGCCGATATTGATACTTTCTTTACCACGACTACCCTCCTTAAATAATATTGGTAAAATTACTTCTATTTATTTCAAGTATTCTTTGGAGCAACCGCCGTTGAGGCACGCTTGACAATTTCACATTCTATTTTAATTCTCCGAGGCGGAATGTCTTTGTTTACTGAAAGAGAACGTTCTACCAGGGCTTTTGCCGCGGCTCTTCCCATCTCTCTGCCATTTTGTCTTATGGTGGTCAGTGCCGGCTGCATCCATTGTGCAAATTCCAGGTCGGCAAAACCTATAACAGACAAATCATCGGGAATTCTTAATTTCATCCGTCCTGCGACTGCATATATCATTTTCGCTATACGGTCACTGCACGCAAATATCGCTGTCGGCCTTGGATTGGCGGACAAAAGCGTTCCAGCGGCATTTTCAACATCGTTATCTTCTTTACATGTAACCGTCATACAAGAAGCTTTGCCGCTTTTTTCGATGGCTTGTTCGAAAAATGTACGCCGCAGATATGCCCATTTGTAAAAATTATCCCATCCCAGGTGTGCTACATATTTATGGCCAAGCTCAAGCAAATACTCGGCGGCAAGAGTCGCGCCGAGTTGCTCATCCGTTTCAACACAATCGGCAAACCCAAGTTCATGGTCAATTGTTACTACAGGTAAATCCCTTGCCTCAAGGTCTTCTATAAGATTTTCGTTATATAAAGGAGCCAAATGCGCCCATAGTATAAATCCGTCCACCCGCCGATCAATGAGACGGTGTAATTGTTCCTGCAGTAAATCATTATATGAATGGCCGCCTCCTGTATAAGGACACCAGACATTAATATAAACATGGTCCGCTTCAGTAAGCGCATCATGTATTCCGCAAAGCACGCTTGTCCAGTAAGAATCATAAGGCGGCACAACAACTCCCATCGTGCGAGTTTTACCGGTTTGAATCGCCTGTATGAGCATGTTAGGTCTGTACCGCATCTTTTTCGCCGCATCGAGAACACGTTTCCGGGTGTTGCTGGAAACTTCGCCGTTATCACGAAGAACTCTTGATATAGTCGTTATCGAAAGATTTGTGCTTTCAGCGATTTTCTTAAGACTTGTTGATGTTCCCTGTCGCAATTTTAATTACCCTGCAAATGTATCTTACATTTTAAAGACTCTCTCTGTGTGTTGTACCCGCTGCACAACAACTGCCATAACTGGCGCCAAAGATTATGTATCTCTATGTCGCCAGTTACCTACAAAATACAGATTAGTGTGCTTGTGCCTATTTCTTTTTAAGCAGCATAACCAGGCCGCCGAGACTTAAAAGAACCATAGTTGCCGGTTCGGGTACTGTAACAGACGTATAAAGCGTGCCGCTGATATCTTTGGTCGTTACAAGCAAACCTGTGCCTAAGGAGTTGAAAATATCGCCAGCTGTAATCCAGGCCTGCACATTGGCAACACTTTTCTTGCTGTTAAGAACCAGCAGCTCACCACCGGTAATGTCAACATAGCTGTCGCAGCCTGTGGCATTGTAGATGTTCACGTCGTTGAACTGCACTGTACCGCCTCTAAGGTTAACAATTCCCTTGTTGTTGCCGGTATCGCTGATTCCGACATTGAGCATCTTTCCTTGAAGCAAACCACTGATCATATTCACGTCCATTGTAACGCCGCTCTTCCATGGACGCAGTATGTTGTTGCCGATTCCGTCGCCTTTTAATACACCTTCAACATTCAGGATTCCATAACCGCCGGCCACATTGCAGCCAACCCATATTGCATTATTCCAGCCGACTTTGCCTGTGGGGTCAATGTGCATTATGCCATCGTAAAAGGTGAAACTCGAATAGATGCCGAGATAGTTCGGACTGCCCGGCGTAATCAAGTCCCAGCTCTCATGCAGCACCGAATTGTCCGGCGTGTGATTGTGAGGAGTGGCCAAAGTCCTCTTAACATAGATTGTGGTGCCCATAGCCGTGCCGCCAATGTGAGCTGTGTAAACTGCGAAAACATTTGCCGTCATCGCTAACAAGATACACATTACTACAATAAACTTCTTCTTTTCCATTTTCCTACCTCCCTTAAATTAACGTTAACATTACTAAAAAACTATAGTTTTTTCAAAAACCATTTCTGCGTTAAATGGCTAAGCAAATATCACCGCAAGTATTAAACCTATGGTTTACTATAGTTTTATCTTTCCAAATTGTCAAGCAACTTTTTTTGGTTTTTTTAAAAAATCATGCCTATATACGATTATATCTATCCGGATTTACTAAAACATAATACCATTTCCGGTCCGAATGGTCTTGCTTTATGTATTTTTGGTATAAGCTTTACAAATCCCATGCATTATAGGCTGCACATATATGAACAGTCGTAGCCATAAAGCCCAACCTTTGGCATGACGCTGGTTTCTCAATATTTCTACCTTTGAAAAGAGAAAAATTTGACTATAATAATGTAATAATGGTTGTAGTAGGAACAAAAAATAAAATTTGATTAGTAATTATAAGTCTTTAATTTAAAACGCGTTGCGCCCGTAGCTCAGCTGGATAGAGCAACGGATTTCTAATCCGTAGGTCGCAAGTTCGAATCCTGCCGGGCGCGTTATATGAAACTCTTCAATGATTTTATCTACATTCTTGCTCTTATTGTCATA
>Ga0315293_10005725_pt1 | contig 11686 bp, 10 predicted proteins | sample YL17G13_20_MG_FD_203071 | JGI IMG/M metagenome (GOLD analysis project Ga0315293, IMG submission 203071) | Sediment microbial communities from Yellowstone Lake, YNP, Wyoming, USA - YL17G13_20 | ecosystem: Environmental > Aquatic > Freshwater > Lake > Sediment | place: USA: Wyoming | collected... | reverse complement strand
TCGTCCGCATCTTTCACATTAAGAGCCATCGGCTTTTCGACCAGCACATCCTTGCCCGCCAATAAGGACTCTTTAGCCAATGGGAAATGGGAGATCGCGGATGAGGCGACGACGATTCCTTTGATCTCCGGATCCTGTAAGATGGGGCTTAAATTTTCTACCATCTTCGGCTGAGAGTAGGACTTCTGGAGTTTGGTTAGTCTGGATGGATCGGAATCACAAACATATTTCAAATGGACATTGGGAATCTCAGAAAATACCCGGATATGATTCTTTCCCCACGCCCCGGCTCCCACCACCGCAATGTTGATCATAGAACCTCCTCCAACAACCAATTAGCAATAATCAATTTTCAACGGTCATTTAGCAATGACAATTGGGTATTGATCATTGACCATTGATCATTTTACTTTCCTTTAATCCCATTCCTTCAGGACATCCTTTCAGGTGCCACCACAACAGATAAGCATAATTTGACAATTTATTTCTCCATTTTTTTACTGCAAAACCTGTCAGGATGCAAGCAATAACCATAGAAAGAAATTCAAACCCCAATTTAATCAGCAATCCGATCAGGAGAACGGACCATTGCCAGGACCCTCTATTCTTTTTAAAAAATTGGTAGCGGGAGCGGTAATACTCGACCTTTGCCCTCTTTTTGTCCTTCTCGGCACTCTTTCCTTGAAAATGATAAACTTCAGCTTGAGGCACGTGATAGACCTTCCATCCCGCTTTCTTCATCCGATAGCACCAATCCGTCTCTTCTAAAAAGAGGAAGTAATCCTCATCTAACAACCCCACCTGCTCCATTGCCTCCCGCCTTACCATCATACAGGCGCCGATAATGGAATCGACTTCGATGGGTTCGGAGATATTTCTCTCCTTCCCCGGAAATGTTTTCGGGAAGAGCCATCTTAAAAGACTTTTATTGAGCAGTTCTGTAGCCAGGGATGGGAAATTGGCAATCGAGTTCTGTTTTGACCCATCGGAATTGAGAAGCTGCGCACCTGCCGCACCTGCCTCCGGATGGTTATCCATAAAAGCCCTCAAGGTTTCAATGGCCCCTTCCTTCTCCTGAGTATCCGGATTGAGAAGAAGGATGTATTTACCCTTCGACAAGATCAGCGCCTGATTATTTGCCTTAGCAAATCCAAGATTTATCGGATTTTGAATAACGATCGCCCCAGGGAATTTCTCCCTCACTGATTTCACACTTCCATCCACTGAACCGTTATCGACCACAAAGACTTCCATCTTCAATCTCTGCAAAGTCTGTTCGAGAGACTTTAGACACTGAATCAATAAATCTTTTGTATTCCAATTCACGATGATAATGGATAGATCGATCACGCTTAAACTTTCCCTTCAAATTTTTTTATAAATGTTTCGATAGATGGACTGCAAATGTACTTAATATTCTCACGCACTTGATGGTCTGGCCAATTCCACCACCTTATTCTCAACAATACCTTAATAGTTTCTTCATCAAAGCGAAATCGGATGACCTGGGCGGGATTTCCTGCAACAATTGCATAGGGTGGAATATCTTTTGTTACCAAGGAACAGGCGCCGATTGCCGCTCCATCTCCAATGGTCACTCCTGATAGGATGGTGACACCATAACCAATCCAGACATCATTTCCAATCATCACATCTCCTTTGGTGGCAGGGTGGCCAGTAATCGATCTGGCCTCTTTCCATAATAAAGGAAAAGGATAAGTGCTGACCCAATCTACACGATGTTCACTTCCAAGAAAGATGATCACATGTGTGGAGATAGAACAATATTTCCCAATTTTAAGCGTGGCCCCTTCTCCCCGGGATAAAACCCTCGGTTTTCCATAAGTGTGATCGCCGATTTGGTATTGGTCACCCAACAGATCTTTGGTGTAAGCAATTCCCCTTGAAGAATTCAACTTTTCTTTAATTTTTTTTCGAACCTTACGGACTCCTTTGAACAGTCTCATATTTCTCCTTCTCATCACCGTTAAAGGACGACTTCAAATTAGAATGTCTCCTCCACCACCCCGTGGGGGGAAACATAGACGATCCCCCTTTCTCTGCTTTTTCGAATGAGTCGAAAGAGGAATCCCTTTTCATTTTTTATGATTGGATGCCGGTCCTGATAGGCTTTAAAGAACCTCAGACGATCAGTACGGGTCATGAGACTTGGAGTAGAGGTGTTAAGCTGAAGTAAGTTCTTGAATAATTTTTTCTCGTTTACCTTTTCATCTAATAGGATATCCTCCAGATCGAGAAGGTGAAAATTCCAGGTTCCCCTTTTTTCTGAAACAAGGATATTGCAGGTCTTCATATCCCGGTGATAGATTCTTTTTTGATGTAGAGATGAAAGCCACTGTGCGAAGTTTCTAATGAAAAGCATCTTCGCGTTAAAATCTTTAAAGCCTTTTAAAATATACCGATCCATTTCCTGGCTGGAATCCAAAGCCTCCATCAACAGGAGGCTTTCCTTCACTCCCAACCAGTCTCTATTTTCTACCAGAGCCAGTGGTCTGACCGAGGCAATCCCCCTTACCCCTAAACCATTCCCTCCTAACCACGCCTTGAGCCCCTTGGAGAGGCGAAAGTTGTCCTTCATGCGTTCCCAGAAATGAGGATAACAGAACTGTTTCACATACACCCTGCCTTTCTCATCCTCAATGAGAAAAACTTTCACTTCCGGACTGTTCTTTAAAAGGTCGGATGGCTTCTCCCTAACAAAGGTGAGGTGGGATTCAATCACCTTTTTTAGACGATCCAATGATAAATCATTTCTTAAATAGATGGTGATTCCCTTCTCCTTTTTAACCGAAAACTCTGTGCTCTCTTTCAGACAACGTTTCGTCCTGCTCTGCCACTGCTTTCTTTGAAGTCGATCCATCCAGAAATGAATCTTATGGAGATATTTCCTTTTCTTTTCAGGAGAAATGTGTTCTCCCATGAAATACTCTCCAAGGAAATGAACCTGATCCTCTTCCCCCCATACGAGTCTCAATGAATGGAAGAGATGGGCGAGATTCCATAATTTCTGGTTTAAAGATAAGGATTTCAGGATTCGGGCACGATGCAGGTCGGTTAGGTAGAAAGACACACCATCCCACAGGAAGTTGCCTGCATGGAGGTCTTTGTGAAGCAATCCCGATGCATGCATCCTTATGATCATCTTTACCAGTTCCGATGAAATCCTTCCATCCTCTAATAGATGTGTTACTTCTGATAGTGGGGCTCCAGATTCAACAGCCTCCGACAGGTAGTAGCTCTCCTTGACCCAACCCCGATGGACCCGTTCCATCCATCCCATGGGTCTTGGGATATTAAGATTTCGCTTTCCCAGTTGATAGGCGATAAACCATTCTTTCCTTCCTTTCGAGGGGAAAACCAGATATTTCAATAATTCCAACCATCCTTTTGTCCGATCCCTCTTTAAGAAGACGCTTTCCCCCCCGGGTAAAGTAAAGAGACCTGCCCACCGCCATTTTGACTCGGCGATTATTTCCCCTCCTATCCCCTTCACGGAAGGAACGGGGTCCTGGAAGAAGTTGGGAGGAAGAAGATCAATTAATTCTTCCTTTACCCAACCCTTCATATCCCCTTTGGCTATTTTTTTATAAGGTGACTTACCCATCTTGATTTATTAAGGTTCTCAAAATTGAGTTGACATAGATTAGAAAATATCCCCCTGCCTGTCCGGCAGGCAGGCTAACCCCTCTCCTTCGACAAGCTCAGGATGGTGAGTCTCGTCGAACCATTTGCTAAAGAGGGGGATAATCTTTCCCTTTTACATCATTTTCCTGTCGATAGACAGGTAAACCCCGTTAGAAATTCCAGCGGGGCATTATTTCTAACGGGGTAAAGGGAGGTTAGGAGGGGAGAAGACGTCTGATCCTCCTTTTCAATTTCTCAAATAATTAATCGTCACCCTTCGCCATCCTTAACGGTGGACGTTTTTCGAATTCCTCGGGAGAAAATGTCTTTCTGTTGATGATCTTGATAATAATTAGCCAGGACTGTGGGACCATAAATTCCCATGTACTGCTCTGGATGGAGGAGGATATAGGATTCTAATAGTTTTGTAAATTCCATGAGAATCCGCCGATACGAATCCTCTCCCTCTTTCCAATGCCCCTCGATCGGTTCTTTAAAAATCAATTTAATCTTCCCATGCTGGTAGAGGTGAATGAAAGGAAGGATGGCTGCTTTAGCCTGGAGGGCGAGATGGATCATCCCCGTGGGGAAATCCATCTCTCTTCCCAAAAAGGGGACGGTTACCTTTGTTCGTCCTTCTCCGGCATCTGCATCGTAATAAATGATCTTTCCGATTCGAAGGGTCTCTAATATGCTTCTCTTATATTCTCCCGAAAGGGATGGATTATGAACAAAAATTGTATTTTCCGGAGTATCATAATATCGGAATCTCCGATGTTTCGGCTTTTTGGGCGTCACTCCACTGAGGAGGATGATATCATATCCCATGCTCCTTAAGGCATTGAAGGCAAGGTGGGGGATGCCGATATGGCCTGCCATTAGGAGAACCCCTCTCCCCTCTTTCAAAGCTCTATCTAAAACATTGAGGCCTTCTATTTGTGGAAACCGATGAACGATATTGATATCCATCAGAGGGATTAAATACCGCATCACCTTTCTCACGCCCCTCAATTCAAATACACCCCGGACAATTTCTCTGACCCGTCGAGGGTCTTTCTCGTTTTGATAAAAGAAAACGACCTTATCTTCAAACTCTTTTCTCTTCTTTCGCTTACGATGATAACATAAAAAGCATAGATTCTTGGGTAAAAAAAGCCAGTTTAAAGAGAATCCACTTCAATTCCACCTTTCCCCTTTCCCGAGAACTTCCTTTAGAACCTCAAGAAGACGGGGTGCATTCACATCGAGAGAGTAAGATCTCTCCACCGTTGCCCTTCCCCTCCCCCCCAAGGTTCTCCGTAATGCCTCATCCTGGATCAACTCTCCAAGGCCGTATTTCCACTCATCCTTATTCTGTGCCCAGAAACCATTCTCCCTGTCCTTTACGATATCTTTATTGACCCCCACGGGAGAACAGACCACCGGGAGGCCAACACTGTAATATTGGAGGATCTTAAGTCCGCATTTCCCCTGAGACCAGAGGTCATGGGTAAGCGGCATTACTCCAACGTCGAAACTCTTCAGGTCTGCTACCTCCTCTTCCAGAGACCATCGTTTCTTGATCACCGGCATGCTTGGAAGATCGAAGAAATCGTCACAGACAATCTTGAGCCGGGTGTTGGGGAATACCTTGAAAAGGTCTTCAAAGACAGGGGCAAGATCCTTGAGATACTTCAAGGTGCTGCTGCTCCCCAACCAACCGATGGTGATCGGTCCATCCCGATGAAAGTCTTCCTTCAAGTTATACCGAGAAAGGTCGATAGAGGTAGGAATGACCTCAACATGAGGATTGTAACGAAGAACCTCCGAACTCAGAAACTGGTTCCCTGCAACGACAAAATCGGCTCGTTTAATCATATAGGCGAATCTCAACCGCCGTGAGAAGGAATGGGGGTTTCCCGAACCCGAGCTTCGGTACATAATAGCATCGTCAAAATCATAGATTATTTTTTTTGCCTTCTGCCGAATATACAAAAACTCTATCGGCGAAAAAAGTTTTCTTTGGATAAAAATGATGTCATACTCCCCCACAGTATTATAAAAACTCCATTTATCTAGAAACTTGTGTTTAAATAAATGAGTCGAAATATCCATGCCCATTCTTTTTAGATAAGGGATAAACTGAAGTACGCGATAGCGACAGCTGGGAGCTTCCGGATTATGAATTAAAAAGGCAATCCTCGTCATCCCTCCTAAGTCCTCCATTAAAGCTTTCGAGCCACCAATAAGATAGATTTTGCAAAATCGATTGAAAAAAAACGAAAAAAGGGAGTAAAAAGGTAAACTTTCATAACGTATGTTAGGAAGGGGGCATTGAATAACCGGAAGAGTTCAATCGAGTCAAATCGTTGGCTCAAGAACAGGGCTCCCAGTTCCTCATGGTGGTAGGGTGTACGATGGCTTACATCTTTCCAATACCGGCCGGGCGTATAAACATTGGGGGTGGTTAGAATTACCCTGCCTCCGGGTTTTAAAAGTTCGCATATCTTTCTTGCCAACGCCCCTCCCTTTTCCCGGTTCAGATGTTCAATGACTTCAAAAAGAAGGATCATATCAAAGGTATCTTCAATCTCATCCAGAGAGGAATAGTCATGCGAATAGGTTGGATCGATATCCATGCTCTTGTATTGGATACGGGGACAATATTTTTTGATTCGCTCTCCCAATTCACGATTAAAGGCTCCTATTTCGAGAACCGCTTCACCATCTTTGAGATATTTCAAGATAAAGGGAAGGCGTTTCCTTACGATCTTTAAACTCCAGAGGTCGGGATACTGTTGATGAACTTTCTCCCGAAATAGAAGTTGCTCACCCCATCTCATAAAGGCCTTCCTTTAAAACCGAATAAGAGTCGAAATGTTCTCTGTCAATATTCTGGAGCTATTTCTCTAAAAACACCCACCATCTGATCGAAATTAATCCTGTCGGAATAATGTTCCATCCTCTTACCCTCTTGAAGCAAGAGAGGTCTTTTCACCCCACTTTCAAGAAAATATCGAACTGCTTCTTTCAACTCTTCCAAGTTCTTTGGATCTCTAATCACCCTTCCCTCTTCTGGACGGATCACCCCACTTGCGCCATTGGAGAAAGTGGTGATCACCGGAACTCCGCTGGCCAGGGCTTCTAACACGGTGAGTGAACAGGCATCATAGAAAGTGGGGTGGACGAGCAGGTCTGCAGTTCCATAATATTTCTCCGGTTCATTCGTAGAACCTGCAAAAACTGTCTCTTCAGAAATATTTATTTTCTTTGCCAGACGGAGATAGGGAGCTTTTCGATCCCTTCCTAAAACAAGAAGTTTAAAGGGAGGGGCGCCTTCTTTTTTAAGGTCGGCCAGTGCCCTCATCAAAAAGACCAGTCCCTTCATTCTGAAGTTATTAGAGACAAAAAGCATGACGAATTCATCCCCAATGCTAAGTTTTCTCCTGATCTCCTCTCGATATTGGCGATTCCTGGGGTGGAAGCGTTCGATATCCACTCCGTTGTATACTACAGAGATCCGGTCCTCCGGCACTTTATATCTCTGAATAATATCCTCTTTGACCATATCGGAGATGGCCACGATTCTGGAATAATTTCCTCTCTTATAGGGCCTATCCTCAATCCAGCCGCTCGCCCACTGTTTGGGGCTTAAAATCCTCCCCAATAATTTTATCATCCAGAGGATAGGATGATCATAAGCCCTGAGGCTCCGCCAGAACCATGCCCAGTGGACCCCACCGTGGGGTTGAAGCACATTGGCCTCCAGGGTATTTCCAACCCCCAGTGTGACATCGTAATTTCCGATTTTCATCTCTCTCGTTGCCTTAATGGCAAAAGAGAGAAGACGAAGACTCTTGGGGAATGGAAGCGTCTTTACTCGATGGAGATGGATTCCCTGGACCTCTTCCTCCCAATGCTCCGCATAGACATGGACTTCATAACCCTCATGGACCAGCCGGGTACATAAATCTACTAAATATCTTTCCGCACCTCCCTTGCGCCCGGAAAAGTTCCTAATGGCTGTGGCAAATCTTATCTTTTTTTCCATCTCCCCAGCCTTAGCATCTCCTGATAAAATTTCTCGATGGCCTCCACTTGGCAATCCAATCGAAATTCTTTGTGGGCTTTCTTATAGGCGGCTTCTCCCATTTTCCTTCTTAACTCCGGATTCTGCAGGAGTTGAAGGGTTGCCGCTGCCAATGCCTCAGGAGAATCCTTGATCACAAAACCCGAAACCCCATCTTCGACCAGTTCAGGTAAGATCCCTCGATTGGCCACAATGGTAGGTTTTCCCATGGCCATAGCCTCTCTCAAGGCTCTCGCGGTTCCATCCGAACCCGCCATCAGAAAAACAAATATATCCATACAGGCCAATGTATCAAGATAGTCTTCCGTCTGATACCCTCCAAGAACCACCCACGGCTCAATGCCAAGTCTCTTCATCGGCTTGACGACGCTTTCGTTCATCTGGCTTGAACGGCCCACCAGGAGCACCTTGATCTTCGGAAATTCTTTAACGATACTTTTAACCGCCTCTAAGAAGATCTCTGTCCTCCGATATTTCTGGAACCGCGCCACCATCCCTATCACGATATCATCCGTTCCTATCCCGAAAATAGACCTCATATCCTTAAACTCTCTCTCAGGAAGATATCGATCCAGATCTAAAGCAGGGTTAACCTTGCTGACTCTATCAAGTGGAAGTCCGAAATGCTCCGCATTTTCTCTTCTCGCTCTCTCGGAGAAGGTGATCATCCCGTCGGTCAGTTTCGAAATGAGGAGACGGTTTCCCGGGTGGGGGCTTATCGGATCCCGTTTATGATCTGTCCGGATGACGACGACGGGAGAACCAGACCTCCTCGCCGCAATGCCTCCCAGAATATGGTCGTGAGATTGATGGACATTTAAGATATCGAACTTTTCCTTATCGAGATAGCGGGTAAGATTTGAGATATCAGATATGTTTTTTCTGAGGGAGGAAGGGAGATAAAACTTTATGGGTCGATCTAAATGAAACTGGCTTGTAGCCTTAATGCCTTCTTTTAACACTCTTCTCTCTATGCTCTCCTCGACAGGAAACGGAGGCTTTCGGTAAGCGAGTGTTATGTCATGGCCTCTTCTCTCCAATTCTTTACATAGATTCACAATAGGTTCAGAGGGCCCCGTCCATTTCCAATCGCTGAAGAGGTGCAGGATCTTCAATAAAACCTCCCCTTCCTTCTATTCGTCCGTCGGTCGGATAAATCGTTAAAAAGGCGGACCGCCCCTGCCACCTCATCCATTTCTGATTCGGTAAGCTCGGGAAAGAATGGGAGAGAGACCACCTGCCGAGAAAATTGTTCTGTTAACGGGAGATCACCTCTTTTATAGCCTAACTCTTTAAACGCTTTTTGCAGATGGATGGGGATGGGATAGTGAATGAGGGTTTCGATCCCTTTTCCTTTTAAAAAAGTTTGAAGACCATTTCTTCTCTTTGATCGAATAACGAAGAGGTGATAGACAGGATGGCTTCCTTCCTTCTCAACCGAACAAATCACCCCTGTTCCTTCAAGCTCCTTCTTGTAGCGATGGGCTTTCTCCCTTCTCTGCTCATTCCACCGATCGAGATATCTCAATTTGACCCGCAGGATAGCGGCCTGGATTTCATCCAGACGGCTATTCCCCCCCTGAAGGATATGCTCATATTTCTTCTTCTCTCCATAACACCGAAGAAGCCGGAGTTTCTCATAAAGTTTTTTATCATTCGTGATCACCATCCCGCCGTCTCCGTATCCTCCAAGGTTCTTGGTGGGATAGAAACTGAAACAGCCCATTGCTCCGAAGGAACCTACTTTCTTTTTTTTAAACTCCGCGCCGTGGGCCTGACAGGCATCCTCGATCACAGCAAGATGGTAACGATGGGCAACCTCCATAATCGCATCCATCTGAGCAGGATGGCCATAGAGATGGACAGGAAGAATAGCTTTGATCCTCTGCCTTTTGCCTGTTGTCCTTTGCTTCTTAAGAAGGTGTTCGAGGGCATTGGGATCCAGATTGTAAGTCTCCGGTTCAATATCGAAAAAGATGGGCTTTGCCCCTGCGAAAGAGATGGCTAAAGCAGAGGCAATAAATGAATTGGCAACCGTCACAACCTCATCGCCCTCTCCAATGCCTGCTGCCCTTAAGGCCAGGTAGAGGGCATCGGTTCCGGAATTCACTCCTACGCCATATCGAACCCCGCAATAACGGGCAAACTCCTCTTCAAACGCCGAAACCTCTTCTCCAAGAATGAACCGCCCCTTCTCAAAGACCCTTTCCGTCGCGGAGAGGATCTCCTCTTCAATTGCTTTGTACTGCCTTGTCAAATCGATAAAAGGAACCATACCCTTAACCTTAATTAAGTTCGGAGTAATGAGTTCGTAGTTCGGAGTATTTAAAAACTTATCCACAAACAACTTCCCCCCCTTTAGTAAAGGGGGACGAGCCTGCCTGCCGGTAGGCAGGGGGGGATTTAAAGTACGAACCTTGGACAAATCCCCCTAAATCCCCCTTTTCCAAAGGGGGACATTACAAGCAATGATTATTTACGGATAAGCTCTTAGTTTAAGTTTCAATCTCCGAACTCTGAACTCCGAACTCATAACTTTCTTCATTCCCAGTATTCCTTCTTATGCTTCCGGTAGAATTCGATCGTCTTCTTAAGCCCTTCGCTCAGATCCGTCTTGGGCGTCCATCCCACGACTTTCCTGATTTTGGAAATGTCCGTGTAATAATCCCCTGGCTCCACCTCTTTCCGCTCTTTTGTAAATTCTGTGAAGGCAACTTTCCCCGAATCGGCAACCTTCACAATCTTCTTTGCCAGATCGATGAAGCTGATGGGAATGCCTGTTCCGACATTAAAGACCTCTCCGTAAGCCGACGGACATATGGCAACCTGAAGAAAGCATTCAACAAGGTCGTCCACATAGAGGAAGTCCCTCAAGATATGACCATTACCGAAAACGGGAATCAACTCATTATCGATCGCCTTCCGGATAAACCAGTTGAGCACACCATACTCATCGTGGGCCATCTGGTGCCGGGGTCCATAGGTATTTGTAATCCTTAGACAGATCCCGGAGATCTTGTGTACATCGTCGTAGACCAGAACCATCTTTTCCGCAGAGAGATTGGTCACCGCATAGATGCCTTTGGGATTGGTAGGATGGTCTTCAGCCACGGGAAGTTTTACACTGGCCCCGTATTCCCCTCTTGTCCCCGAAAAGATGACCTTCACCTCCCGATTATATTTTCGACAAGATTCAAGAAGGACGAGTGTTCCCCGGCAGTTGATGTCCAGATCCTGGATGGGGTTCCGAATGCTATCCACATGGTTCACCTGACCGGCCAGATGAAAGATGAAATCCTGATCTTTCACCAGATAGTCCATCGAATGTTCATCCCGGACATCGCTGAAGTTGATCTGTATGTGATCCATGATCTCCTTCACATTGAAAAGATTTCCTCCCAAACGGGGCATCATATTATCAACGATCGTCACTCTGGCTCCCAACTCCATTAACCGGGCGGAGAGATTCGATCCGATGAAACCCAATCCCCCTGTCACCAGCACCCTCTTTCCTTGAAAGGCTTCCTCATAAGGAGTCATCTTCTCTCTCCTTTTTCGAAATACTGATCTCCCAGAGCTTGGCATATTTGATAAAGACATAGAACATCGTCGAAACCACGATGATCAATCCGGGCAGTCCGTCCCGGAATCCTGACTTTAAAAGGTATTCCTTGATAAAACGAAAAGGAGGATGGAAGAAAAGTTTGAAAAAGCTGAATTTCTCTCCCCTCTGAGCCATATCTTCAGCTGCAATCCGGGAGTATTTATCGATCGTCTGGATCTGATCCGCGATATCCCGATAGGTATAATGGAGATACTTGTTCTTTAAAACGGAGACCTTCCCACCCACCACAATCTTGGCATGAAGCCCGCCTTCCCACCTTCCTTTTTCCCTTCGATAGAGGCGGATTTCCCCGTCCGGATACCATCCCCCGTAACGGATCCATCTTCCCAGATAATAGGTTCGCCGAT
>Ga0315293_10005724_pt1 | contig 11686 bp, 9 predicted proteins | sample YL17G13_20_MG_FD_203071 | JGI IMG/M metagenome (GOLD analysis project Ga0315293, IMG submission 203071) | Sediment microbial communities from Yellowstone Lake, YNP, Wyoming, USA - YL17G13_20 | ecosystem: Environmental > Aquatic > Freshwater > Lake > Sediment | place: USA: Wyoming | collected... | reverse complement strand
TGGCTTCGGAGGACGTGCCCAACGACGAGTTCTATCAGTGGTTCGAGGCCCGCCTGAGGGAGTGTCCGATTTAGCAGAGGCTCCGGCGGCGGGGCCGCCGGCCGTTCGACCTCGAAGGGGAGATGTTGAGATGTCCACCATGCTCGCCGCCGTGCTGCACGATTTCGACCGGCTGGAGCTGGAACAGGTTCCGGTTCCGAGCGTCAGGGCGCATGGCGACGTGGTGGTGCGGGTGAAGTCGTGCGGCTTCTGCGCCACCGACTATAAGGCGATCAAGGGGATTCGGCGGAATGTGAGCTTTCCGACGATCGTCGGGCACGAGCCGAGCGGCGTGGTTTCGGAAGTGGGGCCGGGCGTGTCGCACTTCAAGGTCGGAGACGAGGTGATCGTGCAGCCGCTGGGGCATTGCGGGTTCTGCCGACGCTGTCGCTCGGGAAACACTCACTACTGCGAGAACGCGTTCGTGACGGGAGGTGACGGCCCCGAGGACGTGCGGCCCGGCGCGTTCGCGGAGTACATGCTTACGAAAGAGAGCTGCCTCTTCCGCAAGCCGGAGGGCATTTCGTTCGACGCGGCCGCGGTGACGGAGCCGCTGGCCGGCGCCTGGAAGGGAGTGATTCATCACAGCCAGATGCAGGTCGGGGAGGATGTGGTCGTCATCGGTGTTGGGAGCATCGGGCTGCTCTGCTTGATGGTGGCGAAGGCGGCGGGCGCCGCGCGCTTGGTGGCCGTCGATGTGAGCGAGTATGCGCGGCGGAACGCGCTGTCGTTGGGGGCGACGCACGCGGTGGACCCTGTGAGCGAAGACGCGAAGCAGCGCGTGTATGAGATCATGCCGGAGGGGCCGGACTTGGTGATCGAAGCGGCCGGCCCCATCGAGGCCGTTCGTTTGATGGTGGAGCTGCGGCGCCGGGGGACGCGGTGGAATGTGTTCGGGATCACGACTCACGAGAAGTTCGAGCTGGACGGGGGCCTCACTCATTTTCTGGAAGGACGCATGGACGCGAGCTTCGGCACGACGCCTCTGGCGATGTCGAAAGCGATACGGCTGATGGAGACGGGGCTGATCGACACGGAGGAGATCATCTCGCACCGGTTCCCTCTGTCGCGCATCGGCGAGGCGCTGGAGGTGATGGGGTCGGCGGCGCGCAACAAGGTCATCGTCAACCCCTGACGTACCGGCAGGGGTTTCGTCGCCGAGCTTGACAACCTGGCTGGTGACCACCTACAATGACGGCGCCCCAGGCTTCGTGTGGCCGTTCTGGGGCAACTTCGCCAGTCCAGGAGCCTTTAGGGAGGTGCAGCAATATGCTTAAGCCGCTTGGCGATAGAGTACTGATACGCCCTTCGGAGGAGGAAGAAGTGACGTCCGCGGGGATAGTCCTGCCCGACACCGCGCGCAAGAGGCCGCAGGAGGGAGAGGTGCTGGCCGTCGGCAGCGGGCGGATGCTGGATAGCGGGGAGCGCGTGCCGATCAACGTCAAAGTCGGAGATGTCGTGATCTACTCGAAGTACGCGGGCACCGAAGTCAAGCTGGGCGGGGAAGACATGATGATCATCGATGAGGATTCCATTCTGGTGGTAAGGGACTGAACACGCGTCGTCGATAGCGCGCGCTTCGTTGGCGCGGAGGTGAATTGGTATCAGGCGCGCGCGACTGCGCTCTACAAGTGAGTTGCATCCGTGACAGCAACGGTTCGCGCTTCATGCGCGAACCGTTTTCGTTTGTGATGATAGTTAGAAAAAAACTAACGCATACCGTGTGAAATGCTGGCCGCGGTGTGGCATAAGCGCGTTGACAGGCCGCATGAATCCCCAGCGGCCGTGGCCAAAGAGGCGGTTCGGCCATCATCAACATGCTGCGCCGAAGGGGCCTGACTCGGGCACAGGTGGTGCAAAGCAGTTTGCATCCGCGGTATGCAGAAAGGGGGGCAAGAAAGTTGCCAGCAAAGAAGAAGGTTGCGAAGAAGAAGACCGCGAAGAAGAAGGTAGCAAAGAAGAAGGTTGCGAAGAAAAAGGTAGCAAAGAAGAAGACCGCGAAGAAGGTTGCAAAGAAGAAGGTAGCAAAGAAGAAGGTAGCAAAGAAGAAGACCGCGAAGAAGAAGACCGCGAAGAAGGCTGCTAAGAAGTTCGCTTGGTAGACTGCCCGACGGCGGAGCTTGTGAAAGCATCTGCCAACCAGGAGTAGAATCGGGCGAGGGCGCGAGAGCCCTCGCCCGCTTCCAATTTCGGGGCTGTAAGCGTCACTCCAGCTCGGTCAGGAAAAACGGGTCTACGGGCTCGTGGTAGGCATAGGCGGCAAAATGGAGGTGGGGGCCCGTGGCGACGCCGGTGGATCCGACGCGTCCGACCACCTGTCCTTGGGAGACGATTTCGCCTGGCGAGACGTCGAGCTGAGAGAGGTGGAGGTAGAGGGTGGAGACGCCCTGCCCGTGGTCGATGATGACTGTCTGGCCGTGCAGCAGGAAGGAGTCGTCGGCCAGCGACACGACGCCGCCGGCGGCGGAGCGCACGGGCGTTCCCTCCGGCGCGGCGATGTCTACGCCGCGATGACGATAGGCGAGACGGCCGTTGATGTGACGTTGCAGACCGAACTCTGTACTGGTGCGCCCCTCCAACGGCCGGATGAACGGGCCGTGCCAGTGGCGCTGGGGGCTGACGATGTCGAGGGCCGCGCCGATCAACCTCCGCTCGCGCTCGGTCTCGGGCGCGGAGTACTGTCTCTCTTGATTCGCCGAGAGGCGGAGGTGTTGCACACCAAACTCGCGGCGGGCAACGCGCACAGGGATAGTCGCGCGGCCCATGCCTCCGGCAGCATACTTCCAATACACGGTCGCGTGATGTGCGCCCGGTTCAGTGGTTAATGCAACCGGAAGCGCGAGGCCGTAGGATTCTTCCGTCTCGAGGAATCTGTATGAGCGGCCGCCCCAAGAGCAGGCCGCGCGCAGCAGCGGCTCTTCGGCACGAAGGGTGATGAGGATTACATCGCCAGGCCGCGGGCTTTCGGGAGTCAGCTCGATCGCGGGGGCCGCGAGAAGAAGCGCGCTGGAAGACAGCAGGAATAGCAGGGCGACGCAGGCGGAGAGGATGGCGCCTCTCAACTGAGTGCCACGGCGAACTTCTCCACCAGGTGATGAGGGTGGTAGGACTCTTTCGCTTTGCGCAGACCGGGAACGCCCAAGTCTTGCTCTCGGTTCACGTGTCTTACATTCAGCCATGTCTGCTCCAAGAACTGCTGGTTGATGACCTGGTAGAGGCCGTGGAAGGCGGCGTTGGCCTTCTCGATATGAATTACCACGGTCTCCGGGTTGAGTAGTTCGCCGAGGGTGAAGGCCTCCACCTTCCCGTCCACCTCGATGCAGCCGCCGACGACCCCCAGCGGCTCCAGATTTTCGAGCACTTCCTTCACGGCGCTCGCCTCCGCCCGCAGGGTGGATACGAGGTCGCAGTGCTTCTCATCGCACCAGCGATCCTGAAGCTCCCGGCAGGCGGGGATCAGCTCCGGCGTGAGCGGCCGGTAGGTGAACTGGTGCCGGCTCGTGAACTGCTCGATGTGGTTCCGCTTGCGATGGTAGCGGTTCCCGCTGAGCTCGGCCAGGTCTTTGACGAGATAGACATAGTCCCACTGGTCGCGGTCGGGCTGGATGGCGAACTCGCCTTCCTCAAGGCGGAGGCGCGCGAGATCCTCTTTCGTTGCGCGCGCGAGGCGCGCGAGATGTCCCCGCGAGGCCATGTGCTCCAGACACCGCCGCGCCACGGCCGCGTCGGCGCCGGCGCCCAGGGGCGGGAAGAGGAAGGATTCTTCGGGGTCGGCCATCCAGGAGAACACGGCCAGGGCTTCGCCGACGCGAGAAAGCCGGAGTTGATAGGCCGCGCGCCAGATGTAGAGGTTGGTGAAGGTTAGCTCGGATTGCTGCGGTCGCAGATCGAGCAGCAATGGGTGGATGAGCGGCCGGTCTTCGAGCACCAGGGGACGCATCTCGGGGAAGGCGGGAATGTCGGCCACGGATAGTCTCCTGTTCGGTGAGCGGATATCGGCTCCGGTGGCTGAGTTAGCCGCAGCCCGCGGTCATCCTTTGCAGATGATGCGACATCGTAGGGATGAGGGGCGGCTTGTCGAAGTGCTCTGCACATTCCCCCGATCTGGAGGCCGATATGCGCAAGCGCCGAGACCGCGACTTCGACACCTGGGCACGGGAAGCACTGGGGCCCAGTGAACGCATCGTCTATCGAGGGGAATCTCTGCGCGCGCTGGCGATGCCCCTGGGAGGGCTGGGGACAGGATCGATCGCGCTGTGCGGCGACGGCGGTTTGCGCCAGTGGCAGATCTTCAATCAGGTCAAGCACGAGGCCCATGTGCCGCACAGCTTCTTCGCTATCTGGGCTCATCCGCAGGGGGGCAAGCGCGTGGCGAAGGCGCTTCAGAGCGATGCTCTCTATGGGGGCGCAGACTTCCAGCCCGCGGTGACGTGCACGGACCACGTGGTGCCGGAGGAGTCCCGCCGGCTGCTGGAGCGGGTGCCGGGGGTGAAGGAAATCACCTTCGTCGGGGAATATCCGTTCGCGCAGATCGAGTACCACGACCCCGAGCTCGGCCTGGCCGTTTCGCTGGAGGCCTTCTCTCCGATGATCCCGCTGAACGCGAAGGACTCCGGCCTGCCGGCCATCGTGTTCCAGTTCACCGTGCAGAATCCCGGCAAGCAGAGCGTTGCGGTTTCGCTGGCGGGATCGCTTCAGAACGCCGTCGGCTATGAGGGAGTGCAGTCGATCCGCGGGGTGGAGTGCGCGGACTACGGCGGCAATGTCAACCTGCCACTCGGCCTGCAAGGGCTGAGCGGCCTGCAGCTCGCCTCCACTTCGCTGGCGGCCGACGCGCCGGGCGCGGGCTCTCTGGTGCTGGCGGCGGTCGGAGAGGAGGGATCTCTGCTTCCGCAGTGGGACGACCTCTCGCGCGGCTGGGAGGACTTCTCGCAGGATGGCCGGTTTGACGAAGAGAGTCAGCCCGGTGCGAGCGCGGCGGGGCGCACGTGGAACGGCGCGGTGGCGGTGCCGTTCCGTCTGGAGGCGGGCGAGAGCAAGACGGTGACTTTCCTGCTCTGCTGGCATTTCCCGAATCGCTACGTGAACTGGAATCAGAGCTGGCTAGGTGTGTCGGACAGGAAGAGCCGATTCTGGCTCGGCAACAGATATGGCACGTGGTTCAAAGACGCGGTCGGGGTGGCGGAATACGTCCGCGACAACCTGGATCGGCTGGTTTCTGAGACGCGCCTCTTCCGCGGCACGTTCTACGACAGCACGCTGCCCTATTGGCTGCTTGACGCGGTGTCGTCGCAGGCCTCCATCGCGCGCAGCCCCACTGTCATGTGGACGGAGGACGGAAACTTCTTCGGGTTCGAGGGCTGCTGCGGGGCCAGCACGGGCGAGAATCTCGGCGGGTGCTGCCCGCTCAACTGCACGCATGTGTGGAACTACGAGCAGTCGCTGGCCGCGCTCTTCCCGGAGGTCGAGCGCACTATGCGCCACACCGACCTGCTGGTTCAGCTTTCGCCGGAGGGGGCGATACCGCACCGCACGGTGCTGCCTCTGACGCTGCCGCGGTGGAAAGACGAAGGGCCGGACTCCGACGTGATCGCCGCGGACGGCCACTTCGGAACCGTGCTGAAGACCTACCGGGAGTACTTGCGCTCCGGGGACCGCGCTTTTCTCGACGCGGTGTGGCCGGCCGTGAAGCGGGCGATGGCGTACGGAACGGAGCGATGGGACGCCGACGCGGAGGGAGTGCTCGACGGCCCTCAGTGGAACACGTATGACCTGAACTTCTACGGCTACAACACTTTCTGCACGGGGTTCTACCTATCCGCGCTGCGGGCGGCGGAGGAGATGGCTCGCATTGAAGGGGAGCGGGAGCTGGCGGCGGAGTATCGGGCGCGCTTCGAGGCGGGTGTGCAGAAGCAGGACGAGCAGCTTTGGAATGGCGAGTACTACGAGCAGAAGCACGATGAGCGCAAGCATAACGAGCAGCAGTACGGCAAGGGGTGCTTGGCCGACCAGATGATCGGCCAGTGGTGGGCGCAGATGCTGGACCTGGGATACATCTTCCCGCGGGAGCGCGTGGGCGCCGCGCTGGAGGCGGTGTGGAGACACAACTTCCGGCGCGATTTCGTCGGCTTCAAGCAGCAACGCGTGTACGCCTCCGATCACGACAAGGGGCTTCTGATCTGCACCTGGCCCCGCGGGGGCCGGCCGGAGAAGCCGATGTACTACTGTGACGAGGTGTGGACCGGCATCGAGTATCAGGTCGCCTCCCATATGTTGATGGAGGGGTTGGTGGAGCCGGCGCTGTTGATCGCGAAGGCGGCCCGCGAGCGATACGACGGGCGGCAGCGAAGCCCGTGGAATGAGATCGAGTGCGGGGATCACTACGCGCGCGCGATGAGCAGCTGGGCGCTGCTGGAGGGCGCCGCCGGCTGCTTCTACTCGGCGCCGGACCGCCGTCTGCGCTTCGCCCCTCGGCTGACGCCGGACGACTTCCGCGCTTTCTTCGTGACCGACTCGGCCTGGGGCAGTCTGTCTCAACGAGTGGAAGGTCGGCGTCAGGTCGAGACGGTGTCGGTCGCCTGGGGGAAGCTGCGGGTCCGCCGGTTGGAGTTCTCCCGCGTGGACCCGAGCCGCCGGCTGCGAGGAGTTAGGGGGCGAGTCAACGGCCGAACGGCGAAGGTCAGGTGGCGCGAGGAGGACGGTCGCGTCGTCGTCCAGCTCCCGCGCACGGTCTCGGTGGCGGCGGGGCACCAGGTCGAGGTGACGCTGACTACCGGCTGAGCGCGGCCTCTATCGGCCCCAACGTGTTAGCACACCGGAAGGCGCGGCAGTACTTGTGTATCACGTCGGCGATCGCGCGCAGCACGGCCTCTTCCCCCGGCTCGCCGGCGGCCGTCAGGTTCGCGTAGAGCCGCTTGCGCGCCTCCACGACGGTCGGATCGGCCCAGATGTAGCGACAGCCGGTTCGCACGAGCCAGCCCTGGCGCTCGGGGGAGAGGTCGTCGAACGACTTCCCCTGTTCGTCGGGAAGGCGCCACTTCTCCCACCGGCCGCTCGCCACAACGGCCTCCCGCAGGGCCTCCATGAGACCGGACTTGGCGGCGATTCTTCCCCGCGCGGCCAGGTCGTCTTCGCTCCGAGCGAGCTGCGCGAGGGCCTCGTACTCGGCTTCGGTGAACTCCGGGCCGACGTTGGCTCCGCCCATCCCGGCCTCCGGGTAGGCCTCGGGGTTCGCCACGGAGTCTGAGTAGTGGCCCTTGATGGAGGAGCCGTAAGGCCGCGCGGCGGCGACGAGTTCCTTGGCGACCTCCGGATCGAAGAGTGTTGTGTGCAGGTCGGTCCCGACTTTGCCGACGACGAAACAGGGCCATACGTCCTGGAGGCCCCGCGCGGCCAGTCCGGCTTTGAGGCCGTCGAGGAATCGGCGAAATGTGGTCATGTCGGCCAGCCCGCCGTGGACCTCCTCGGTGCCAACTTCATAGCTCACGGGGGGGAGACCCTTGCCCCGTCGGTGGGACTCGGAGAACTCGATCAGCTTGAGGGTCCGGTCGATCACGAGGTCGATGGGCATGGGGGCGCCCGGCGGCAGTGCGCGAACCACCGTGGGGTCGACGTGCAGGAGATCGTACCCGGCGTCGATACAGGCGGCCAGTGAATCCTTCACCCCTTGCATGGCGCGTTCGAGCGGCCACTGCTCGCGGGTCTGCACGTCCTTGAGCCAGGGGCCGCCGTGGTCGAGGCCCACGACGACGGGGCCGGGGTAGCCGGCCGCCGCAGCCAGCTCGCGCGCGAGCGCCACGAACTTCTGCTGGGTCCACCCCGTGTAGCCGCCGTCGAGATCGACCTGGTTGAGGGTGGCGGCGAAGAAGAGCGGGGCCTCCGCCTCGCGGGCCGCCAGCATGGAGGCCTTAACGACGGCCTCGGAATTCGGGCAGATGGCGAGCACCGTGGGAACCGGCCCGCCATCGGCGAAGCTCTCCCGCAGCGCGCGCAGTATGGCGTCGGACACCGGAAGGCCCGCCTCGTCAGAACGCGTTCGTATGGTGCTGCTGTCGGCTCGGTTCACGTTTCCGCCTCCCGTGATGCTCTATTCTGTACTCGCCACAGCCCGCACCTGCCGGGCCGAGGTTGCCCGCCGGAGACGGGGGTCGGTCGGGGGGAGCCCCGGAAGGCCTTCGGCCCTCTGCGGCCCGGCCGATCGAAGGAGTCCCCGCGGGCGCTGGTGAATACACAGCCGGTAGTATAGGACGGCTTTGGGTCGGCCAGTCCTGGAAGTTGAGTCTGAATAGTGTGAACCGCGATAGGCGGGTCTGGCGCGGGTTTCTACTGGGCATACTGCTGCTGCCGCCGAACGCCCTGTGGGTGCTCTACATGGAGCACATTGGGGCGCACGGCCCCATTCCCTCGACCATCTCGCTCTTCTTCAACGTCGTCTTCATCCTGTTCTTCCTCGCCCTCGCCAACCTCGCCGTCCACAAGCTGCGCCCGCAGTGGGCCCTCAACCAGGGTGAGCTGATCATCGTCTATGTGATGCTCGCGATGGGCACCTCGCTCGCCGGACTCGACGGCATGCAGGTGCTGATCTCGGTGATGACCCACGGCTTCTGGTTCGCCAACCCGGAGAATCAGTGGGACCAACTGCTCGCCAACGCGCCTCCGTGGCTGGTGGTGTCGGACCCGCAGGTCCTCTACGACTACTACAATGGGGCCTCCACGCTCTACCAATGGGACCATATCTACGCCTGGCTCGCGCCGGCGCTGTGGTGGACCGGGTTCATCGTGGTCCTCGTGTTTGTGATGATCTGCCTCTCGGTTCTCGTCCGCGCCCAGTGGGCCGACCGGGAACGCCTCACCTTCCCGATCATCCAGCTTCCCCTCGCCATCACGGAGCCCCACACCTCCCTGTGGCGAAACCCGCTGCTGTGGATCGGGTTCGCGGCGGCGGGCTCCATCGACCTCATCAACGGTCTGCACTACCTCTTCCCGAACGTCCCCTATTTGGCGATCGCGCCCACGTTCGACAACTACGCGGCCAACGACCTGATGAAGTATGTTACCGATATGCCGTGGAAGGCTATCGGTTGGCTGCCGGTCACGTTGTATCCGGCGGTGATCGGCATCGCGTTTTTGGTGCCGCTGGACCTGCTGTTCTCCTGCGTGTTCTTCTTCTTCTGGTGGAAGGCGATGCTCGTGCTGTCCGCGGCGCTGGGGTTCAGCCAGGGCTACGCGGAGGAGATGTCCAAGAGCGTTTTCCCCTACATGAACGAGCAGATGTTCGGCGGCTACCTGGCGATTGCGTTCGCGCCGATCCTGGTCGGGCGCCGCTATTTCCAGCACGTCTGGAAGCGCATTATCGGCCGCGCGTCGGAGGCCGACGACTCTCGCGAGGGGATGTCGTATCGCACGGCCTTCATCGGTGTCGTCGTCGGGATCGGCCTGCTGGCCGCCTTCAGCGTCCACGGCGGCCTCTCGCCCAGCCTGGCGATCATGTTCTTCGTGATGTACTACGTGGTCTCGCTCGCGGTGGCGCGCGTGCGAGCGGAGTTCGGCTCACCGGTACACGACTTCCATTGGGCCGGCCCAGGCCAGACCATGATCTATATCGGGGGGAGCAGCAATTTCCGCCACCAGGACCTGACGATGATGAGCCTCCTCTGGTGGTTCAATCGCGCCTATCGGCAGCATCCCATCGGCAACTCGATCGAGGGCCTTCAGTTGGCCTCCCGCAGCGGTTCCCGCAGCCGGCCGCTCGTGGTCGCGGCGCTGCTGGCGGTCGCGATTGGGACGCTCGCCGTCTTCTGGGGGTGGCTGCACTACGCGTTCAGCATGGGGGTGGCGGCGCAGTGGGGCGGGGGAGACTGGCGCGGGGACGAGATGTGCCAGAACCTGGAGACGTGGATCCAAAACCCGACACCCGGGCACGCGAGCTCGCTGCTGGCGATGGCCGCCGGCTTCGGGATCACGATGCTGCTGGCGGCCGCGCGGGCGAGCTTTTTCGGCTGGCCCTTCCACCCCGTCGCCTACGCGCTGGCGGCGAGCTGGTCCATCCACATCGTGTGGATGCCGATGCTCATCGCCTGGGTGGTGAAGTCTTTCATCCTCCGCTACGGAGGGCTCCGGCTCTACCGGGCGGCGCTTCCTCTGTTCTTCGGCTTCATCCTCGGCGAGTCGGTGGTTGGCTGCGGATGGACATTGATCGGCCTCATCTTCAACGTCCCCACCTACAGCTTCTGGGGGCTGTAGGCCGGCGCGCGTCGCCGTCTACCCGCCTGCGTTCCTGGCTTCCTCCAGGGCCTTCGCCACGCCGTCTCTTATCATATAGAGAGAGGCGTGCATGATGGTTTCGCCGGTCTCCGGGTCGAGGTTCATGCTGGCGAGGCAGGGGTAGCTGTGATGGAGCTGGCCGGCCTGCTCGGGCAGGGAATCGTCGGCCGGCAGTCCGACCAGCTTCTGGGCGACGAAGCTCGTGAGGCCGCACGGGGATCCCCGCACGACCGCGGCGGCGGAGACTTTTCCGGCTGTAATCCGCAGCTTGAAGGCCGGTGCGCCCACCGCGAACTGCTCGCAGAACTCGGCGATGGCGGGAGTGGTCGGCTCCAGTGAGCAGAAGGGCTTGGGGAAAGCCGACTCCATTTCGTTCTTGGCGCAGGCCTGGGTCACCTGGCGCTGGAGGCCGGGCTTGACCCAGTTGGGATCCTCAATCGGGGCGATGAGGGCCCGCGTGCTGCCCCCGCCGACCATGTTGGGGATCTCGAGGAGCAATTCGGGGTGGATGTTGACGGCGATGATCACATCTCCCGCGCCGAGCTCCGACGGCAGGTATTCAGAGGCATCGTCGAGCACGGGCGGCAGGGATCGCGGGACCTGATAGGCATCGACGTTGCCGGGCGAGACGGCGGACAAGTGGGCGACTGCCCGCTCCAGGTACCGCCCCCCCACATGCACGATCTCAACACGCATGCTTTTTCCCCTTCTATGCCTTTCCAAGTTCGATTATGAACGATAGGCTTTCAGAAAATCGTCGCAGTACACGGCGTTGTTCAGCAGCAGCTCGGAGGTGATCATGGCATCCATCATCGGCGAGTCTAGCACGTCGAGAATGGCGGCGTCCAGACCGGCGGCAAGCGCCATCACGAGATAGGTGCGATTGATGAGCTCCCGCTGGGTCGTGCCCTGGGAGACGTTGCTCAGCCCCAACACTGTCTGCGGGGGCGGATCGGAGAGGAGCTTCACGTTGCGGATGGTCTCCAGCACGTGGTTCGGTGTGGCCTGGGTGACGTTGACCGGCAGGATCACGGCGTCGATCATCAGGCGATCGGGCGGAAGGCCCTTTTCCATGGCCGCGGCCACCGCCCGCAGGGCGATCTCGCCCCGGCCGTTGGCGTCGCGCGGGATGCCGTTCTCGTCGATGGTGAGGACGATGATGGAGGCTTCGTGCTCGACGGCTATCGGGAGGAAGATGTCGAGCTGCTCCTGCTGGCCCTTGCTGGAGTTGATGATCGAGCCCGGGCCGGCCAGCTCCAGGCCCCGGGCCATGACGTCGGGCTTGGTGGTGTCAATCGCGAGCGGCGCATCGGTGACTTCGCGGATGGCCTTGACCAGCCACTCCATGGCCGCTTTCGGCTCCGCCGCGGCGGGTCCGACGTTA
>Ga0315293_10005721_pt1 | contig 11689 bp, 10 predicted proteins | sample YL17G13_20_MG_FD_203071 | JGI IMG/M metagenome (GOLD analysis project Ga0315293, IMG submission 203071) | Sediment microbial communities from Yellowstone Lake, YNP, Wyoming, USA - YL17G13_20 | ecosystem: Environmental > Aquatic > Freshwater > Lake > Sediment | place: USA: Wyoming | collected... | reverse complement strand
CATGTGTCTTCCCTTTCTTGAAAACTGGCGGCCTTCCAGAAGTCCTTCAGACCCGCACGGACGGCGAATACGTCGTCGACGGTTCCCATGAGTTCAAATCGGTACAGAAACGGCACCCCACACTTGCGCGAGACGACATCGCCCGCGTAGCAGAATTCGGCGCCGAAGTTGGTGTTGCCGGCCGCGATGACGCCGCGGATGAGCGAACGGTTGTCTTTGTTATTCAGAAAGCCGATGACCTGCTTGGGCACATAACCCCCGGCGTCGGGGTCAGGGCCATTGGCCTTGCCGCCGCCGTAGGTGGGCAGAATCAGTACATAGGGTTCCCGGACCTCGATTGCGCCCTTGAGCGGAATCCGGACGGCCGGCAGACCGAGTTTCTGGACGAACTTGTGGGTGTTCTCCGAGACGCTGGAGAAGTACACCACCCTCACCGGGCCGCCCTCGTCCAAGCCGCCGTCCGGAAACATCGGTCAAATCCCTTAGCTGCTAGGCGCTAATCGATGTCGCCGACAAATCGGCTACGGCGATCGATGTCGCCGACAGATCGGCCCCGGCGACCGAGATCGCCGACTGATCTGCGCCAGCGACGATGGCCCGGATCCGGTCGGGCCGGAAGCCCGACCAGTGCTCTCCGCCGGCAACCACGACGGGTGCCTGCAGGTAGCCCAGCGCCATCACGTAGTCCCGGGCCTCGGCCACCTCGGTGATGTCCACGATCTCGTAGGCCAGGCCCTGCTTGTCCAGGGCCTTGTAGGTGGCGTTGCACTGAACGCAGGCCGGCTTGGTGTAGACGGTGATGGGCATCTCGGTGAAGCTCCTCGGAAAAGGCGGTCAAACGACCAGGCGGGCAGGTGTTTCGGTGTCTCCTGAACGACCAGCCGGAGCGGATCTTTCAGCGTTGTGAACACTACACCTAGTGGGTGACAAAGCGTAGAGGTACAACATGTTCCGAATAACAATCGTGAAACTCCCAGGTCGTAAGCAACGTCGGCAGGCCGGCCGCGGCGTGTCGCACGTCACAACACGCCGGCGCCCCGGCCACGCTCACTCCGGCGGCAGCGACCGTGCGCCCCGGGGTCGTAGCGCCCGGGTGAACGCGACATTGACCCTCGTCATGGCGAAGCTGTACGGCAGCCAGGCGAGCCGTTTGAAGGCATACAGCGCCCGAATATCGGCTGAGGTGTAGATCAGAAAGCGGTTTCGGACGATCCCGTCCAGCATCCTGTCGACCACTTTCTCAGCTGACACCGCATGGCCGCTGAACAGTCCCACCAACCGTTTCACCTGGGGATGGTCGCGATCGACGCCGGCCAGATGCACGGAGTCGACCAGCGGGGTGTTCACCGCTCCGGGCACCACCAGCGAGACGCCGATGCGATGGCGGGCAAGGTCGAAACGCAGTACCTCCGACAGGCCCCGCAAGCCGTATTTGCTGGCGCTGTAGGCGGCATGCCAGGGCAGCGCCACCAACCCTGCTGCCGAGGACACGTTCACCAGTTGTCCACCGCGGCCGGCGGCCACCATCGGCGGCAGAAAGGTTTCGATGACGTGGATCGGGCCCATCAGATTCACGTCGATCATCGACCGCCAATGCCGATGGGTGAGATGTTCGACGGTTCCCCACGCGGAGATGCCGGCGATGTTCATGACGATGTCCATCGCCCGATGGCGGGTGTGGATGTCGGCGGCGAAGCGTGCCACCTCGTCGTGGTCGGCGATATCGAGGGCGCGATGTTCGCCGACCTCAGCACCCGCCGCGCGGGCGTCGGCCACCGTCTGGGCGAGTCCTTCGGCATTGATGTCGGTGAGGTAGAGCACCGCGCCCTCCCGGGCAAGTTTCAACGCGGTGGCCCGGCCGATCCCGCTGGCCGCACCGGTGATGAAAACCCGCTTGCCCGCGAAGCTGTATGTCATGGTTAGCCGCTGGCCTGCCCGCCCCAAAGAGCATGCAGCCAAAGGTTTTCCAGCACCTGCACGGCCCTGTCGAGATTTCGTTGCGGCCCGAGGAACAGCGACTCCCCCGACAGCGTCAGCGCGGTGGCTGCGGACAACATTCGCACCAGACCGCGCACATCGGCGGTGATCGGATCGGCGGTGCCACCGGCTATCTCGGCGTTCACGATGGGCACGATCTGATCGATCACGGCTTCGTTGTAGCGATCCAGGATCTCGCGGATCTCTGCATCGGTACTGCGGGCACTGTTGCAGGCCGACATCACCGGGTCGTTGTGCGCGTACACCGCCGCAGCGCTGCCCACCATCCTCCCGGCGAATTCCGCCGGGCTCTCGCCGGCGCCGCGGGGCGCGAAGTCTCCGGTGAGTTCCTCGAGTTCCTTGGCGACTTCGCCGAGTATTTGCGCAAGGACCGCGTACTTGGAGTCAAAGTAGAAATAGAAGCCCGAGCGTGCTACCCCGGCCCGCTCACTGATGGTGCTGACCGACAGTTCAGCGAAGGGCTTCTCCTGGAGCAACTCACGGACCGCGGCCACGATCGCGTGGCGTTGCTTATCGCCACGGCGCCGGGGGGAACCCGCGGACTCCAGGGCGGACCCCTGCGCTGCACTCACCTGTTCACCTTGCACCACGCCGACGCCGGAGAAAACTTGACAGCCGTCAATTCGGCTAGCAGAGTTTTTCCACAGCGCCCCATCGTCCTTCAAGGAGCAGCGATGACCACCGTCAATACCCCGCGGTACCTACTCGATCAGGCGCGGCGCCGGCTCACCCCGACACTCAACACCATCCCCGGGATGGGACTGCTCGACGAACGGTTGCGTGAAACGCAGTGGCCGGAATTCGTCTTCGCCGAACCGCCGCCGGGCAGTGGGCTCAAACCGGTGATGGGCAATAACGGCATGCCGATGTTGGGCCACCTCATCGAGGTCTTCCGCGGCGGACCCGACTACGTGCTGGAGACCTACCGGAAGTTCGGTCCGGTGCACTACAGCAAAACCCCCGCGCTCAACGCGGTCGCCGCCCTCGGCCCGGACGCCACCCAGGAAGTGTTCTCCAACCGGAACAAGGACTTCTCGACCGTTGCCTGGCAGACGGTCATCGGGCCGTTCTTCAACCGCGGCCTAATGCTGATGGACTTCGACGAGCACATGTACCACCGCCGGATCATGCAGGAGGCGTTCACCCGCACCCGGCTGTCCGGCTACATCAAACACATGGACGCGGTGGCCACCGCGGTGGTGGCGCAGGACTGGCCGGTCAACGACGGGCGATTCCTGTTCATGCCGGCGGTCAAGGAACTCACCCTCGACATCGCCTCGGTGGTGTTCATGGGACATGAGCCCGGTAGCGACCACGAACTGGTGACGAGGATCAAGACGGCCTACGAGACCACCACCCGGGCCGGGGGCGCGATCATCCGCACCCCGGTCCCGCCGTTCAAATGGTGGCGCGGACTACAGGCTCGCAAGGTGCTGGAGGAGTATTTCATCGAACGGGTCCGCCAACGCCGAACCGCCGAGGGCACCGACATGCTGACCGTGCTGTGCCACACCGCAGATGACGACGGGAACACCTTCACCGACACCGACATCGTCAACCACATGATATTTCTGATGATGGCCGCTCACGACACGTCGACGTCGACACTCACCACGATGGCCTACCACTTGGCCGCCAACCCGAACTGGCAGCAGCGCTGCCGTGAGGAGGGCGATCGGATCGGCGACGGCCCGCTCGACATCGACGAGCTGGACAAGCTGGAGACCCTCGACCTCGTGATCAACGAGTGCTTGCGCCTCGTCACCCCGCTGCCGTTCAGCATCCGCCGGGCGGTCCGTGATACCGAGATTCTGGGCCACTACATTCCAGCTGGAACCAACGTGACCCTGTGGCCGGGCATGAACCACCGGTTACCGGAGTTGTGGGACGACCCGGAGCGCTTCGATCCCGACCGGTTCGCTGAGCCGCGCTCCGAGCACAAACGCCACCGGTACGCCTTCGCGCCGTTCGGCGGTGGCGCCCACAAATGCATCGGCATGGCGTTCGGGCAACTCGAGATCAAGACAGTCATGCACCGGTTGCTGCGCAACTACCGCCTCGAGTTGACCCACCCGGGTTACCGGCCGCACTACGACAACGCCGGCATGCCGGTTCCGATCGACGGCATGCCGATCGTGCTGCGCCCGTTGAAGTGACCTCAGGCCAACGACAGGAACAGCTTCTCCAGTTCGGCCTCGGTCAGTGCGCTCTTGCCTTTTTTCGCACCGTCGGCCGAGGCGCCGAGCACGCACTCCCTCAGCCCGGTGGCCACGATTTTAAAGCCAGCCCGATCCAGTGCTTTGGACACCGCAGCCAACTGAGTGACCACGTCCTTGCAGTCGCGGCCCGCCTCGATCATCGAGATCACTCCGGCGAGTTGGCCCTGCGCCCGGCGCAACCGATTCAACACTTCGATCATCGCGGTCTCGTCACCGACCATTGGACTCTCCTTATCTCTGCATCGATGGTACCCGTCGGGGTATCACTCCCGGATCGACGAGCATCCGCTTCAGGGGGCAACGCGCATAGCGGGCACACGCAAACGCCATCGCTCCGGCGATCGCGGCGACGATCGCGACGGCCGCCCCGATCCAGATATTGGCCTCCTGGGCCAGCACCAGTGCCGCCATGACCAGAACGAACCAACCGAAGGCCTTGCGGAGCGTGGCCGGGGAGACATAGTCGGTGAGCCGGCCACCGATCACACTGCCGACCACGGCGGCGGCGGTGACCATCCCGGCCAGCTTCCAATCGATCGGCCCCTCGCCGAGGTGGCCGACGAAACCGGCGAAGGATTGCAAGGAGATCACCACCAGCGAGGTGCCAACCGCCGCCGGCATCGGCAGACCGCCGAGCAGTGCCAGCGCGGGAACCAGAAGGAATCCGCCGCCGGCCCCGACCAGTCCGCTGATCAGCCCCACGGTCGCGCCCTGCAGCACGATCTTGGCGACCGGCAGTGATCCGGCCGACTCGTCGCCGAGGTCTCTACGGCCCCGCAGCATGGCCATCGCGGCCATGATCATGATCATCGCGAAGGCGATGAGCAGAATGTTGCCGGGCACAAAATGCGCGAGTCGGCCACCGGTGAAGGCGCCCGCCATGGCCGCGGCCCCGAACACCGCCGCGATCTTCGGTCGCACCCGGCCGGCGCGGGCGTGCGAGATCGCCCCGACCGCGCTGGTCACGCCGACGACCAGTAGTGACGTCGCGATGGCTTGTTTAGCGTCCAGGCCGGCCACGTAGGCCAGGAGCGGAACGGTCAGGATCGAGCCGCCCCCGCCGAGCAGGCCCAGCGAGATGCCGACGAACACCGCCAGCACGATGGTCAGTGCAATCACGACTATCCCCATTCCTGATACCCTATGGGGTATATTACCCATACCCGCCGGGGTACGCGCAAGTGCGGCTGAAATACCGCGCCCGCCGAGTTCCGGCAGCACATCCGCATAAGCTCTCAACCCAAAGGAGGAAAGAAAAAATATGTGTTATCCAGTCCAGTGCCCACGCTGTCAAAAGACCACCTGGGAAGGGTGCGGTGAACACGTCGCCGAGGTGATGCGCAACGTGCCGACCGCCCAGCAGTGCGCCTGCGCCGCCGGTATCTCCCCGCAGCACTGAGTTTTTAGTCAAACGGGTTGTCGCCGGCGGCGACGGCGGTGCCGAGGCTCATCAGCAGCACGGCTCCGTCATGCAGTCGTTGTCCGGCCTCCCTACCGGCCGCACCGGCCAGGTAGCGCACCCAGGTGCCCTCGATCACGACGCCGAGTTTTAGGCAGGCCAGCGCCAGGTACCACTCCAGGTGCTCAGTGCTCCGGCCACCCGCGGCCTGATACGCCTCGAGCAGCTCACCACGTTGGGCCAACCCGCCCAACTCGGCGAGGTAACTGGCCGAACCGAGGGGGTTGGGTGCGATCGGCCAGCACACCAGCATCCAGCCCAGGTCCAGCAGTGGGTCGCCGACGGTGCACATCTCCCAGTCGACGAAGGCCGCCACCTCCGGGACGTCGCGGCGCAGCATGGTGTTGTTGAGGTGGATATCGCCGTGCACAATCCCGGGCTCGCTGTCAGCTGGCGCCTTAGCCTCCAGCCAGTCGCAGAGTTCGTCCACCCCGGGCAGGGAATCGTAGGCGTAGCCGTCTTGCTGCCGGTAGGCCATCACCGCCGAACGCCATTGCGGCACTTGGCGTTCGAGAAATGATCCTGGCCGTTTCCAGGCCGCCAGTGCGCTACCCTCCCATGGCGCCTGCCCCAACCTGGCGACGTCGGCGGCGTAGTTCAGGCCGACCCGATGGCGCATCGCCGGATCGCGAACATACTTCGGCGCGACCTCGTTTCCTGGGTTGAACCCGTCCACATCCTCCATCAGGTAGAACACGACGCCCAGCACGTCGAGGTCCTCGCACCACGTGACGATCTGCGGGTGCGGCACCGCGCCGTCGGCCAGGGTGCGCAGCACGGCGATCTCACGTTGCATGGTGCGGTCGCTGTTGGGCCGCGGGTGCGGGGGCGGGCGGCGCAACACCAATGAGCGGCCGTCGATCTTCAGGCGCACCACCACGTTCTGACTTCCACCGGCCAGTGGTACGACATCGGTCACGTCGGTGCCGATTCCCTGTGACCGCACCCAGGCGCGCAGTGCCGCAACGGCCTTTCCGTCGAGTGTCCCGGTGACCCCGGGTTCGATGGTCGGCATGGTCACAATCACCGATGGTCGCACAGGCTGCGGCGCGTGAGGACGGATCGCGCCGGACTCAGCGCCGACCTTCGATGACGAATGTCGCCTCTACCTCCGAGGCGATCGTGATCTCCTCGGGCCGGAGTTCGAACCGCGACGGCTCCTCCGCCGGCGGGGCCATCGCGCGGGCCAGGAATACCTTCTGCTGCGGCCGGTCACCCAATCCTGGATCGCTGATGGAGCGAACCTTTACCGCACCCAGATCGAGGGCGTCCGCATAGTCCTGTGCGCGGACCTTCGCGTCCCGAACTGCTCGCTGCCGCGTCTTGCGTTCTACAGCAAGCCGTTTGGCGTCGGTCAGCGCCCAGTTGATGTAGCCGATACTCACGCCATCGACCCCCGCGCTCCAGGCCACCCACGTGGCCAACGCATCAAAATCGGTGAACAACGCGGTGAGCGAAACCGCCGCGGTGTGCGCCAGGGGTAGCCGCTTGCCCTCGCCGTTCCACGGCCGATGAGATCCGGTTCGGACCTGATCGAACGCGTACCGGGTCACCGGCCCACGCTTGGGATGATGCAGCGCCTCGATGGATGTCGTGACCTCGGCCAGTGCGCTCGTCACCTTCTTGAAAACCGCGTCACCTGAGCGGCCTTCGGCGCTGAGAACTGCATGCACGGTCGCACATTCAGCGGCCAGGGTGACCGAGTGCGAACCCCGGACGGTGATCTCTACTGCTGCCATTCGACCACCCTAGGTGTTGGTCGCGGTGTTATTTGATCAGCGGGTCACGCGGCATACCGAGGATGCGTTCGGCGATCTGGTTGCGCGCCACCTCCGAGGTGCCGCCGGCGATGGCCATCCCGCGGGCACCCATCGCTGCCCGGGAGGCCAGTGCGCCCTCGCCGTCCTCCAGTGCCAGATCCGGACCCACCAGCGAGGCCGCGATGGCGCCCTGCTCCTGGAAGTGGTCGGCCAGTTTGAGTTTGGTGATGTTGCCCTCCGGGCCGGGCTCGGCGCCGGAGATGCTGCGGGCGACTCGCCGCAGGTTCAGCAGTCGCAGTGCGTGGTCCTCGGACAGGAATCGGCCGACGCGTTGCAACGAGCCGATCACCCGGTCGCCGTGGGTCTGGGCCAGGTGCATCAGCCAGGCCGACGCGGGTGCGATGCCGCCGCCGCCACCACCGATGCTCACCCGCTCATTGCCGAGGGTGGCGCGCGCCACCGTCCAGCCCGCGTTCGGTTCGCCGACGACGTCCTCGTCGGGCACGAACACGTCAGTGAAGAAGACCTCATTGAAATCTGAGCCGCCGGTGATCTGACGCAGCGGCCGCACCTCGACGCCGGGCGCCTTCATATCCAGGATCACCATCGTGATACCAGCGTGCTTAGGCCCGTCGAAGTCGGTGCGCACCGTCGCCAGCCCGCGCTTGCAGTAGTGCGCACCGCTGGTCCACACCTTTTGGCCGGTGATCGACCATCCGCCGTCGACGCGGGTGGCGCGGGTCTTGACCGCCGCGGCGTCCGACCCCGCGGACGGCTCCGAGAACAACTGGCACCAGACCTCGTCCTGGCGCAACGCCTTTTCGACGAATCGCTCGATCTGCGAAGGGGTTCCGTGCTGGATCAGGGTGAGGATCACCCAGCCGGTGATGCCGTAGTCCGGCTTCGTGACGTCCGCCGCGGCGAACTCCTCCTCACAGAGCAGTTGCTCCACCGCACCGGCCGCAAGGCCCCACGGCTTGGGCCAGTGCGGCATCAGGTAGCCGGTCGCGATCAACTCGTCGAGTTGGGCTTTCTCATCCAGTGCGGCGATGCGCTGCGCCTCGGCGCGGATCTCGGTCCGCAACTCATCGGATCCGGCCGGAAGGTCCAGGCTGTTGGCTCGGGCGATGCCCTTAGCGGTCAGGTCGAAGACGTCGGTGGCCGACTCATCGCCGCCGAGCACCGCCTGCACGGTCAGCGCGCGCCGCAGGTGCAGGTGCGCGTCGTGCTCCCAGGTGAACCCGATCCCGCCGTGCACCTGGATGTTGAGTTCGGCATTGCGGACGTAGGCCGGAAACGCCAACGTCGCAGCAGCCGCAGCGATCAGCCGGAACTGCTCCTCGTCCTCGTCTGCGGCGCGGGCGGCATCCCACACGCAGGAGACCGCCGACTCCGCGGCCACCAGCATGTTGGAGCAGTGATGCTTGACGGCCTGGAAAGTGGCGATGGTCCGGCCGAACTGCTCGCGCACCTTCGCGTACTCGACAGCGCTGTCCACGCAATCCGACGCACCACCGACGGCCTCGGCCGCGTACAGCGTGCGGGTGCGGGCCAGTGCGGCGTTGCGCGCCCCGGGGAGTGTGTTGTCGCCGACAGCAACGTCGGTCAGTACAACGCGCCCAGAGCGCCGACTGCGGTCCAGGTTCTCCGGCACGTCAATCGCGACACCGGCAGCCGTGCGCTCCACCACCAGCATGTCCTCACCGCTGGCCAGCAACAAAACGTCGGCCAGTCCCGCGCCCAGCACCACGCCGGCGTCACCGGAAATGCGACCGCCCGACACCGTCAGGTTGCCGCCGAAACCGATCGCGGCAGTATGAGTTCCGTCGATCAGACCGGGCAGCAGACGCGCTTTCTGCTCGTCGGTGCCGACGGCGGCGATCACCGATGACACCACCACCGTGGGTACGAACGGTCCGGGCGCGACCGCGCGGCCCAACTCGTCGATGACCACGACCAGCTCGGGCAGCCCATAGCCCGATCCGCCGTACTGCTCGTCGATGTGCAGGCCCAGCCAACCCAGTCCGGCCATGTCAGCCCAGAAGGCCGGTCGGGTCTCGGAGTCGGCGTCGAGCAGTGCGCGCGACGCCAGCCGGGCCTTCTGCGCGGTCAGGAACGAGCGGGCAACGTCGCCGAGTTCGCGGTGATCGTCGGTGAGGGCGATGGGCATTGCTTTCCTCCTCAGTGCGGTCGCTGCGGCGCCGCGTCCTGACCGGCACGTTACCGCCCGACCGGCAGCCGCCGACATCAGGCCGACCGGCCGTCATCGACCGGTAAGCGTCCGCCGACCGATCCCGGAGGTAAGTTTTTTCCATGGCTGGGAACTCGACAGGTTTGCGGATGGGTGCGGGTGTGGCCGCTGCCGCGGTTGGCTTGGGTGTGGCGCAGTTGCTGGCGTCCTTCTTCTCCCCCGCCGCCGACGTGCGCACCTCCGTCGGCACGGCGGTGATCAACCTGACCCCCGGGCCGGCCAAGGAGTGGGCGATCCAGACCTTCGGTACCGCCGACAAGCTGTTCCTGTCGGTGATGGTGGTGGCGGTGGTGGCGGCGCTGGCCGCTTTGGCCGCGCGCTGGGAACGCTCGCGCATCCCCGTCGGCAGTCTGGCCTTCGTTGTGGCGGGTCTGGCCGGTTGCGCGGCAGTGCTGGCCCGGCCCGGCGCCGGACCCGCCGATCTGGTGCCGACCGTGGTGGGGGTCGGGTGTGCGATCGCGGTACTGCGCCTGCTGACCTCCGGGCGCATCCGCGACGGGGTCGACGGCGACGATGCGCGCGACAGGGTCGACGGCGGCAGGCGGCTCTCTCTGGCCACCTTCGGTTTCGTCGCCGCCGGCCTGGTCTCCGGGGTCGCCGGCGCGGTCATCACTCGCCGCCTGCGATCGGTGTCCGGTGACCGCGACGCCCTAACCCTGCCCACGCCGGTGGCCGCTCCGCCGCCGCCGACCGATGTCGCTCCGGCAGGGGTGAACCTTCCAAGTTTCATCACCCCCAACGCCGACTTCTATCGCATCGACACCGCGCTGAGCGTGCCGCAACTCTCGCGCGCCGACTGGCGATTGCGGATCCACGGCATGTTGGATCGCGAGGTGACCTACACCTTCGACGACCTGCAACGCTTCGAGCCGATCGAGAAGACCGTGACGCTGGCGTGCGTGTCCAACCCGGTCGGTGGCGAGCTCATCTCCAACGCGACCTGGACCGGGTACCGGGTGCGAGATCTTCTGCGCGAGGCCGGGATTGCCGCCGACGCCGACATGGTGCTGTCCACCTCGATCGACGGTTTCACCGTCGGCACCCCGGTTCAGGCCCTGACCGACGAGCGCGACTCGCTCCTGGCGATCGGGATGAACGGGGTGCCACTGCCCGTCGAGCACGGCTACCCGGCGCGACTCGTGGTTCCGGGCCTCTACGGATTCGTGTCGGCCACCAAGTGGGTGGTCGACCTGGAGCTGACCCGTTTCGATCAGGCCGAGGCCTACTGGACCAAGCTGGGCTGGTCGGCGCAGGCCCCGATCAAGACCCAGTCACGTATCGACGTCCCCCGCAGCGGCGCGCGGATCGCTCCCGGCCCAACCACTTTCGGCGGGGTGGCATGGGCGCAGTACCGCGGAATCAAAGCCGTCGAGGTCCGCGTCGACGACGGCTCCTGGCAGTCGGCGCAGTTGGGCGCGGCCTACTCCAACGACACCTGGCGGTTGTGGAGTTTCGGCTGGAATGCGACGCCGGGTCCGCACACCCTGGCCGTGCGCGCCACCGACAACACCGGCGCGGTGCAGACCGGCGATCAGATGGGCGTGATCCCCGACGGGGCAACCGGCTGGCACACGGTTTCTTTCGAGGTGAAGTAACGGCCTACAGTCGGGCGAAGTCGGACTTCCCGCGTTCGAACTCGGCCAGCATGTCGGCGGTCAGCGTGGGTCTGACCTCACCGATCGCCGTCAGATAGTCCTCGGTGGTGGCCGGCCGTCCACCGCCGTCGCGCATCTCGCGTTCGAACGCCGCCTGCGCCCCCTTGCGCGCGGCAAACTCGATGTCGGCCGGGGTGAACAACTCCGAGGCGGTGGCGAGCCGTTCGGCGTCGATGCTGGCGTTGGCCGCACCCAGGTAACGTGCCCACACCGCGTTGCGGGCCGGCTGATCGGGCGGACCGATCGGGATGACGTAGTCGAAACGGCCCGGCCGCAGGAACGCCGAGTCCAGCGAGTGCACCGCGTTGGTGGCGCAGACCAGTAGTCGGCTGTCGTGCTGTCGGAAC
>Ga0315293_10005718_pt1 | contig 11700 bp, 7 predicted proteins | sample YL17G13_20_MG_FD_203071 | JGI IMG/M metagenome (GOLD analysis project Ga0315293, IMG submission 203071) | Sediment microbial communities from Yellowstone Lake, YNP, Wyoming, USA - YL17G13_20 | ecosystem: Environmental > Aquatic > Freshwater > Lake > Sediment | place: USA: Wyoming | collected... | reverse complement strand
AATTCATCGATCTTGTTAGACAAAACATCAAGAACCAATTAGTAGATGTATTATTCTATGCTGGATTATGGGCTATATTCTTAACACTTAAAGCAATGGCTCCAGATGATGATGAAGATCCTATAGTTAAGAACCAATGGAAGTTTGCTCTTAAAGCTACAGATAAGTTTAAAGATGAGCTTGGATACTTCTATAATCCTACAAGTTTAACAAACTTAGTTTCTCAAGGAGCATTTCCTGCAATGGGACTTATAACCAATTATGAAAAAGGAGTGGTAAACTTCATAAAAGAATCATATGGGTTAGCTACAGGAGATGAAGAACTTGTTGAAAAGAATAATGTTATCAAGTATTGGATGAAAACAAATCCTATAACTAACCAAGCTGCTGGTATGCTCCCAATGTTCTATCCTGATCTAGCTAAAGATCTTGGTATCAAAATGCAATCGCAATCAGGTATTAGGTAATAACGCTATATTATACCAGGTATTTACTGTCAACACTTTTAAAACATATAATTAATACTTAACTTTGCTCACATGAGAACAGCTGCAATTTGCCCAACATGTGCTGTGTATGAAAATGCTTTATGCATTATATACAATGGCCCCTATTTATCTAACATTGATGTTTCTCCTTTACAGGACTTACAAACAATACTAGGTAAAATAAATACTAACTTAGTACCAAAAACTGGTATTATTGCTCCTAGCACATCTGCTACATATCTAGGACAAACTTATTTAAACACAGCTAAGTCTATGCTGTATTTTGCTAAAGCTGTAGGTACAGGAGCTTCTGATTGGAGTCTTGTATTAACATCTCCTATAGCAACCCCTGAGTATGCTAACAATGCAGCTGCTTTATTTGCTGGCTTAGTTGCTGGTCAGATCTACCGTACAGGAGATCTTCTTAAAATCGTTCACTAATAATACAACCCAATGAGTGTAATCTGTGCAGCTAATCCTTGCCCAATATTATTAAGTTCAGCCTGTGTATTTTACGAAGGGCCTAACTTGATATGTGTTGGTATAAATACTAATGAAACCCTTGAATCTGCATTAAAGAAAATTAATGATAAGTTATGTTCTGGTGCTGGTGCTGATGGAACTAGTGGTACTTCTGGTACCAGTGGATCTTCAGGCACATCAGGTACTAGTGGAACATCAGCCACTTCAGGCACCTCTGGTACCACAGGTACTAGTGGAACTGCTGGTACATCTGGTTCTTCTTCTACAAGTGGAACAGGAGGTACAAGTGGTACATCAGGGACTAGTGCTACAGCAGGAACCTCAGGTAGTTCTGCCACAAGTGGAACATCAGGAAGTAGAGGTACATCTGGAAGTAGTGGAACTAGTGGTAGCACAGGCACAAGTGGAAGCTCAGGTACTACTGGGTCTTCAGGATCTTCAGGAACCTCTGGATTCTCAGGATCTTCTGGTACTACAGGGACCAGTGGTACATCTGCTACAGCTGGAACAAGTGGTACTTCAGGAGTAAATGGTGATAGATATAGAACAGTCTCTACAGATTGTTTTACATTAGGTAACTCAGGAACACTCACTGTTGATATAGGATTGGCATACACTCCTGGTCAATCAGTTGTTATTGCATATGATGCAACTAACTATCAAGAATCTATTGTAATTTCATATAATCCTTTTACAGGAGATTTAGTTTTTGCTAGCCCTACAGTGGTAGTGGGTAGTGGAAATTATTGTATATGGGATATAAACTTAAATGGAACTAGTGGTGGTGATGGTTCTTCTGGAAGTTCTGGAACTAGTGGTTCTGCAGGAACTAGTGGTACTACAGGTACCAGTGGAACAACTGGGACTAGTGGCACTAGTGGTACGTCAGGAAGCTCTGGATCAACAGGAACCTCAGGTACAACAGGAACTAGTGGATCTAGTGGAACCTCTGGACTTACAGGAACAGATGGATCATCTGGAACAACAGGAACAAGTGGGACAAGTGGTACATCATCAACCTCAGGTACTAGTGGCTCAAGTGCTACATCTGGTACTTCTGGTACTAGTGGAACCACAGGTACTTCTGGTACATCAGCAACTTCTGGTACATCAGGTACAGCTGGTAGTTCTGGAACTGCAGGTACAACAGGAACATCAGGAACAAGCGGAAGTGCTGGTAGTAGTGGATCTAGTGGATTAAATGGAAGTTCAGGAACTGCTATAGCTAACTGGTATGCTAGTTATTCTGATAGTACAAATCAATCTGTAACTGCAGCAAACACTCCTACAGTTATTACATACAACACAACAGAAATAGCTAATGGTATCATCTTAGACTTTGGTCAACAGATTAGATATCCATATGCTGGTATATACGAAATTGGATATTCATTACAAATAGAAAAAACAAGTGGTGGAACTGCTGTTGATGTAGATATATTCTTAAGAAAAAATGGTACGGATATAGTTCGTACAGATTCTATTTTATCTTTAGGTAGTAACAATGGAAAACAATTACCATTTGTATCTGTTATATTAGAACTACAAGCTAATGATTATTTAGAAATTCTATTTGCTTCTGTATCTGCAAATATACAAATTACAGCTGTCCCTGCACAAACTGTTCCTTATGCTCACCCTGCAGCACCTTCTATTATTGTTGTAACAAAACAAATAGGTGTTTCTGTAGGTAGTACATCTGGTTCTAGTGGAACTAGTGCTACCTCTGGAACAACTGGTACATCAGGAACATCTGCAACATCTGGTACTAGTGCTACTAGTGGATCTGCAGGTACAAGTGGTACCACTGGCTCAAGTGGGTCTAGTGGTACGTCAGGATCTAATGGAACAGGGGGAACCTCTGGTACATCTGGAACCTCAGCTACTAGTGGTAGCTCAGGAACATCAGGAATCAATGGTACAAGCGGAATCAATGGAACCAATGGAACTAGTGGCACATCTGGAACATCTGCTACAAGTGGTAGTTCTGGATCTTCTGCAACTAGTGGGACTAGTGGAACAAGTGGTTCTACAGGTACCTCTGGAACATCTGGTATAAATGGAACATCAGGAACTACAGGAACCAGTGGATCAAGTGGTACTAATGGATCAGCAGGTACTTCTGGTATCAATGGATCGAATGGAACATCAGGTACTTCAGCAACTAGCGGAACATCAGGAAGCTCAGCTACAAGTGGTACTAGTGGAACTAGTGCAACTAGTGGATCCTCAGGAAGTAGTGGATCTTCTGCCACATCTGGTACATCAGGATATTCAGGAGATAAATACGCAACAACATCAGCTACATGCTTTACGTTAGGTGCTAGTGGTACAATCACTGTAGGCACTAACTTGGCATATACAGTAGCTCAATCTATTATAATAGCATACGATGCTAACAATTACCAAGAATGTGAAGTGGTATCTTATAACCCTTCTACAGGAGTATTAGTATTTGGTGCTCCTACAAGAACTGTGGGATCAGGATTCTATTGTGCATGGTACGTTAACCTTGATGGTGCTACAGGAGGAGATGGAAGTAATGGTACTTCTGGAACCTCAGGTTCATCAGCTACCTCTGGTAGTAGTGGAACAACAGGAACGTCAGGTACTACTGGTACCTCAGGTACAAGTGCTACATCAGGTTCATCAGGTACAACAGGTACTTCAGGAACGTCTGCTACTAGTGGTACAACAGGATCTTCTGGAAGCTCAGGAATCAATGGAACTTCAGGCACTAGTGGAAGTAGTGGTACATCTGCTACTAATGGTACAGGTGGAACAAGTGGAACAAGTGGAAGCTCTGGTTTATCTGGTTCTTCTGGGACTACAGGTACATCAGGCTCTTCAGGGTCTGCAGGTACTAGTGGAACAAATGGTTCTGCTGGTACATCAGGCACAAGTGGAATATCTGGTAGTTCAGGTAGTTCAGGTACATCTGGAAGCTCTGGTATAAATGGTACAAACGGAACCTCAGGAACTGCTGGATCTAGTGGAACCACTGGAACTTCAGGAACCACTGGAACTAGTGGAACTTCTGCTACAAGTGGTTCAAGTGGAACCTCTGCAACATCAGGTACCACAGGTACATCTGGTTCTAGTGGAATCAATGGGACTAATGGTACTTCTGGAACAAGTGGAATTAATGGAACTAGTGGCACTTCAGGTGTAAACGGAACTAGTGGCACATCAGGAATAAATGGTACATCAGGTTCTAGTGGAAGTTCAGGATCAAGTGGAACTACAGGAACATCTGGTAGCACTGGTACTTCGGGTACTAGTGGTACATCTGCAACTAGTGGAACTTCTGGTACTTCAGCTACATCTGGAACTTCTGGTACAAGTGGTATAAATGGTACATCTGGTGTTAATGGCACAAGTGGTACTAGCGGATTAAATGGTACTTCAGGATCTAGTGGTTCTTCAGGAACTAGTGGGACCACAGGAACAAGCGGTACAACTGGAACTTCAGGGACTTCTGGAGCACAAGGTCCACAAGGAAATACTGGTACAGATGGTACATCTGGTAGTGCTGGTTCTTCTGGAACTAGTGGTGGTGGAGGAAGTACATGTCCTGATCATATTAATATATCACAACAAACTGGTTATCTAGATTCAAATTGGTTAAACAATGTTACTAAAATGTATATTGGAGATGATCAATATGGTTTGAATAGTGTATACAATGCTGAAGCAGTTACAGATGGTTTTAGAAATATTACTGCTATTAGTTCTGAATATGCTAATTGCAGCGTTCCACTTCCTGTTGATTTAAATATTGGAGATACAGTTAAAATATGTGGTATTGCATATTTAAATTCTGCTTCAGCTATTATAGATCCTTATTTCTATATTACTGTTTCTCATTTTAGTTGTGCAGATGTAAATTTTGCTAATTCTTCTGATGTATCTACATTTACATTAATACCTGTTTCAACATATCCTATTGATACTAATATTAATGTAGTTTGTTTCTCAGAAGAAGTTGTATTGACAGAAATTCTTCCTGGATGTAGTACATTATTTGTAGTAGGTTTTAATTTTACTGATGCTAATGAAGAAGGAAGTAATAAAAAATGTAGAATATCTTACACATTATCAGCTACACAAGCTTGTATTGCTGGTGGAAATAATTTATTAATTAGAAACTGTTGTGATCCTGCTTATACAGAAGTTATTATTGATAATGGTACTGCTGTAGGTGCATCATTTGTTGATAATGAATTAAACTGCTGGACAGTTGTATCACTTACTACAGATAATGTTACAGGAATTAGAACTAAAGTGACAGGATATACTAGTTGTGAAACTTGTTTAAGTGCAAATCCATGTCCTGAAAATCTTGTTGTTGATTCTTGTTGTGCAGCAGGCGAACAATTCTTCTCAGGAGCTCTTCCTGGTGTGAATGTTGGTGATACATTTGTTGATACAAATGGATATTGCTGGTCTGTTCTAGGTACAACACCTCTTCCTATAACAAATGTTGTAACAGTTGGAACATCATATCCAGCTACTAATTGTAATGATGAAACATGTATAACATCTAATGCTTGTCCTACACCTGTATTATTAGAATCTTGTTGTAACTTAAGAAATGGTTACACTACATTAGAAGCACTTCAAGCTGTACTTCCTAGTCTTGATTTATATGATACATTTGTTGACACATTTGGATTCTGTTGGAAAATTTTTCCAACAGACCCTGCATTCCCAAATCTTTCTTTCATTACACCTGTTACTGATTACAATGACAGTAAATGTCTTGAATCTGGTGGATGTTTAGAAAGTAATCCATGTCCTGAAACTTTATATTATACAGTACAAAACTGTTGTACAGAAGAGATTGAAGTAGTGTCTCTTGCTGCTAGTTATCCTGTAGGATATGTATTAACAATAGTGCACACTACAGGAGCTGGATGTTACAGAGTAATATCATGGAGTGATACAGGAACATCTACATTAACTGTAGTAGATATACCTGCTGTTTCTGATACTTGTGAGGAATGTATACAGCAAGTATTTAAAGGATATTGTCAAGGATTTTCACAATGTTGTCGACAATATCAAAATATTGGTGAAGATAATGCAACAATTACAGGATATCAGTGTGATGGAACATGGCTTTTAGATTATTCACTGGCACCTAGTGAAACAGTTTGCATGGCTTTTGTATACGAAATTACAGGAAATGTTAATGACAATGGATGTTGTATATTTGATGTATATAATCCAAGTCTAACTACATCAATAGATGTTAGTGTTCTGGATTGTGGAAATAATAATTCTATTATTACAATTCCTGCAGGTGCATATCTTTCAAATGAATCGGGTTGTGCATTCTGTGTAGTATCTAGTACTGGACCATGGGAATATTCACCATGTCCATAATAATAAAAAAAGCTCCTAATTAAGGAGCTTTTTTATTTGTTCTATTACCATCTCTGGTGTAACACTCTTCTGACATTCAAACTGTCTTATCTTTCTTTCTTATATTATCAGCAGCCCATAATGGTTGTAAGTTTGTATAATGACATAATTTAATTATATCTTCTTCAGAGTCTACAGAATTTAGTGGTATAATGTGATCTATATGCCATTCACCATAATTATCCCAAGTCATACCATCTGTAAATTTATTTTCAATATAATTTTTTAATTCTGATGGAGTTATTCCAATCATACTAAATGTTTTATTCCTTTTAGTTACTTTAGTTATTTTAAAATATTCACATGTACGTACTCTTAAGTTATGTTTTAATTTATATAAAGAATCATTATTTCTTTTTCTTTTTTCTAAATTCTTTCTGTATTCTCTAATCTTATCAATATTTTTAAGGAGGTATTCTTTATCTACATTTGGATACTTAAGTCTATATTCTTTTTTTCTAAGTTTTTCACAAGATGTACAGTGTCCTCTTCTACCATCTTTACTTTCTTTTCTTTTTGGAAAATCATCTAAAGATTTTGCAATATTACATTTTATACAAGTTTTCATAATAGTCTTTTGATTTCATTAATAACCATTTCAGGAGTAATGCTTCTTTGGCAAATGAATTGATTTTCAGTATTTTTGTTGACAGGACACCAGTTCCAATCTCCTTTATCAAATGTATATTGTGGATCATTCCAACATCCATGGCACACATTTGTATTCACTGGTCTATGACATGTAAACTCATGATGCTTATCAGTGAAGTTACTGATCATGATCACTGGCACATCTAGTGCCCATGCTAACCAACTAAGTCCACTAGATAGTCCTATAAAGAATCTACTATTGTATATAGTAGTCATAGTGTTAGTCATTGAGTTGTCAAGTAATCCTTGACAGTTGTCAAATGGATTATTCTCTAATGATGTATTAATCACTTTGTATCCTTGATCATGTAGGTAGTTAATCACCTCTTGCCAATGCTCTCTGGTCCAGAACTTACATCCTGCTGTAGAATTAGTAGCTATTGAAACTTGTCTCATTGCAAGATGTATTCTACTGTTTACAATCCTTGGTTTGATTTCTTCATAAGGAAGACCTAGAATATTTGTAGCTGTCTGCTGTAAAGGAATAGTGTTTGGTAACTCTGGTTCTTTGTTCTCATTATAGAACCAACCAAGTTTGTACATAGCATACAGATTAGTTACATTAGTTCCTGGCTCAACAAACTCTAGCATTGGATATTCTTTTTCAAACAAGAAGTTCTTAAATGTGCTTACAATCACTTCACAGTTATGTGCACATCTAAACTCTTCTACATATGGCATCCAAGCTATTGTATCTCCTAGAGAAGAGCTATCAAATGCTATGTACACTCTTCTATTCTCCAACTGTACGAATTTATCGTACACTTTCTCTCCATCTTTATAAACAACAGTTCTCCAATTGGTGTAATACTCTCTAGCAAGTTTTATCCAATGGTTACACTTTATTTTATCATGATATACTAAAGTGGAGCCATCATAAAACTCTACAAGAAAGTCACTAGTAGATGTTCCTGTTATCTCTAAGAATGGTTGGCCTACGAAGTGTTGTGTTATATTATAATCATTTACATCATTTTTGTGTGGAATAACAGACATTGCATGCTTATACAAGTTTAAGTTATTCTTAGCAAAGAATATAGATGGATTATCAATTGGTATAGGATAATTTACAGGAGATGCTAACATACTTGTTATCTGTGGTACTATCATAATAGGATTTAAATTAGTTATATACTTAGTGAACATGTCTTTATATTGAGGAAGGTTTCTAGCTAGTATAGGTTTGCCATAACTGATAGCTTCTCTTAACACTAGCGGATTACATTCCCATGTAGAGTTAAACATAAACAAGTCTGCAGCTTTCATAAACAAATCAGTGTTTGTTTGCTCTCCCCATATCTTTACATTGTCTGGAACATCTTTCATCAATGGCTCCCAATAGTCTTTGAAGTTCCCAGCCTGGTTACCTACAAAGTGGAAGTGTACGTCTGGCATTTGTCTAGCTGCTTCCATTCCTTCTCCCTGGTTCTTTCCTCTAGTCCAAAGTCCTATGTTTACAACATGTTTCTTTGTTATATCCATTCCAAGATTTATTTGTGCAGCAGTTTGTTCAATGTCCTTTATAGGATTATAATCTATAGGATACTCAATCACTTGTTTATATCCATCAAGGCTAGCAAATGTATCTATATGATATGGACTACAGAATGCATAAGCATCTGGTATAAACATCTTAGTCTCTGGTACAAAAGATATATCATGACAAGTTTCAATGATACGATATGATCTGTTATGATCGTATAATGATACAATCATCTCTCTATCAAGTCTCTCAGACATCTCATCAATATGTATAACATCAGGTTTGAACTGTTGTATAATTTGAAACAGTTCATTCTTATCTTCATACAATGTATGTACAGGTACAATGTCCATAATCTTATCTCTCTGTACAACAAAGTCTAAACCATGGCATTGATATTCTACAACAAAGATATCTACTTCTGTATAAGCATGTAATGTCTCTATTCTTTTAAGAAGAAACTGAGGCATACCACCTGTTGACAAGTGAGGAGCAAGGAACATTATCTTTAAACGTTTAGACATCTTAGACATCATCTTAGACATTATAACAGGATGTTTCTCTCCATGTAAGAAGAATAGATCCTGCTCACAAGCTGGTAACTTAAACCATGATTCCATATACTTACCCCAATTATCTTCATTGTATATCTTATCTAATCTATCATAGCTAGCATTAGTATATATATAAGGAAGACCATCTAAGAACTTATGTTTCCAAAGTAACACGTTTACTATTGTCTCTTCGTGATAAGGAGCATAGTATTGAGGATTCTTTAACACCTCTGGGTGATTACACATCCAACTCCACTCATCTAAGAATGGTATAGTGTTCTGACCAGCTACAAAGTAACCTGTCTGTCTATACTTGTCTCTAATATTTTGATGTACACCAAACAACTGACATGCTGGATATTCTAATGTCTTAACTAGTTCAGTTCCTCCTCTTCCATTAATAAATAGATAGTCATATATACCCTCTGTGAAATACGGAAATTCCGAATTTGTAGGATAGTAGTTGAATATTCTATCTACATACTTAGTGGCCACACTGTCAGAATCTACATAACATATAGTGTTAGCAAATCTTTCAAGAGCATCTTTAACTATAAGGGGTCTTTGTATTAATAGTTTGTATACATCACTCTTGTTTCTATCTATGTAAGTTCCCTTAGGTAAGTCTTCTACATCACACTTCCACCATACAGTAGATGCACCAGGCACTTCTCTATAATCATCTAGCATATATACTAGCACAGGAATATCACTCACCTTATTAAGACTCTTTACAGCCATACATACAACATCATAATAAGATGGAGATGCATATAGCACGTACATCTTCTCTTCCTTTATATACGTATGTGTATAATACCCATAGTATTCATTTCTATATATACAAGATAGATCAGGATATCTTTCTGCCATCACCTCATGTGTGAGGTCTGGTTGGTGATGAGTCTCATGTATGTTACCCTCATGTTCTCCTTGTTCCATCTCATATGGTATAGCTACCAAACATTCTTTCTTAGCAGCTACAATATCTCTAATCAACTCCTTTGCATAGTTGGCAGGGATATGTTCTAACACATCTCCTAGAATGATGAAGTCATAATCATTGATATCAAATGTAACAATACTTCCTATAAAGACATTATCATACTTGTCTCTCAGGTTATACTTATCTATGTATGGTTCATAGATTTCTACAGCATCCATTCTATATCCTAATGAACGCAATAGGTTTGAATAGGTTCCCAATCCTGGGCCTACATCTAGTATTCTTTTACTAGTAGGAACGTTCTGTATGAACCATTCTTTCACTTCTTCTTTGAAGTAGGTAAAACTGTAAGGCATAGTGTTTAATTTTAAAAACAAAGGTAGTAAAAATATATTTATCTTATGCTATATTATGCTGGAAATATATTTCATACCCTTCGTTATTCCAAATATAAATTTTATATTTGCTAGATATAAATTGGTACAATCATTGCATCACTCCACTTACCATCTTAAAGTGTATATATGCTATAATAACACCCACACTCTCCCTCATGGAAAACGCATTTGAAAAACAAGTAGAAAAAGAATTGAAAAGCATGGATCAACGATTATATGATCTAGAGGAGAAGATGACTTCTATAGACACCAAACTAACACAAGTTGTAGACGCTATCTTAGGTAATTCACTAACAAAAACAGGGGGATTTGTTACTGATTTGAATGAACTTAAAGCTAAGATAAAAGAATTAGAAGATAAGATACAGAAGCAAGAAGAATTCAAGAAGAGATTCTCGTGGACTGTAGGTATAATAATTGCAATAGCAGGACTTATACAATACTTATCTATTGTATATAAAAATATAAAAGCAGTATGAGTACAAGAGAGAAGATAGATTTTTATTTAAACAAATGGGTGAGCAGAAAGCTTACAGTGTTTGTTGTAGGTTCTGTTGGCCTTTTCTCTGGAAAATTAACATCATCTGATTGGGTTATTATTGCAACAGCATATATAACTATAGAAGGAATAACAACTATTGTAGAAAAATTAATGAAAGCTAGAGGAGGTATATTATGATACTAGAATTAAAAAGAAAGATATTTACAGATGATTCTACAATAGGAGAACTTTCTATTGATGGAACTTTTGTATGTTTTACATTAGAGGATAAAGTGAGAGATGTAAAAATAAAAGCTATTACAGCTATCCCTTATGGAAAGTATGAAGTGATTATAAACTTCTCAAATCGCTTCCAAAAATACATGCCTCTACTTCTTAATGTTCCTAACTATGAAGGTGTACGTATCCACGCAGGGAATACTAAACACGACACAGAAGGCTGCATACTTGTAGGAAGCTCTAAGTCTTTAAACTTCATTGGTGGATCAAGAGTTACATTTGCTAGCTTGTTTGCAAGAATGAAGAAGATAGAAAAGAAAGAGAAGATCTTTATAAACATCACTAAGTAATGATAAATTATTTAAAAGAGCAGTACTTGGCGGTGATCATCATCGTTATTTTGATATTCTTTACATTTTCAGAACAAAAGAAAAATAATGTTTTACTGAAACAAGTTGTTGTATTAGAGAATAAGATATTAGTTCTTGAAGCAAAAGATCGTGAGTCTAGTAGAATAATAGATAGCTTATCTAGAGTGGACACACTCAT
>Ga0315293_10005717_pt1 | contig 11700 bp, 8 predicted proteins | sample YL17G13_20_MG_FD_203071 | JGI IMG/M metagenome (GOLD analysis project Ga0315293, IMG submission 203071) | Sediment microbial communities from Yellowstone Lake, YNP, Wyoming, USA - YL17G13_20 | ecosystem: Environmental > Aquatic > Freshwater > Lake > Sediment | place: USA: Wyoming | collected... | reverse complement strand
CGTCCCTGAGGTCCGCGCCGACTTCCGTGAAAGCATACGTGCCGTACTGCCCGTCCAGGAAAAAACGGACTCGGGGACTCGACTGGAAGTAGGTGACGAGATCAAAATGATTTTCCCGGCGGTTAAGACTTTCCCCGGGGTCCGTCCCGTCAACCTCGGCTTCTCCGATGTCGAATTTCGCCCCGCCATAAACCAAGGAAAGGGCGACCCCTTTCGAGGCCTGCCATAGGATAAGCCCCCGCAAGCTGTCCGTTTTCTGCCGGACGTTGACTTCCAGTTCTGGGCTCATGCGCCGCCGGCTATTGGCCAAACCCGCGCCTGCCTGAATGTAGACCCTGTTGAGAGCAAAATGGACCTGGCCGAAGAACGTGTTGTTCCAGGCGCGCTCCCTCTGGGTGTCGAGATAGAACAGATATTCGGGCCTGTCGTAGACGTCCAGGATGATCTTCTTGCCTAGGGGGAATAAGACCTGGACCGGGGCGCCGGCCGAGAATATGAAATCGGGGGCAGGCTCGGACGTGTACCCGTAGTAGACATCGGAATCGTAGCCGACGTTCAGCAGCTCGAGAGCGGCGTTGACCCGCAGGAAGCCGAGCCTCCACCGGGCCGATTCGATCATCTGGGCGAGGTTCGCTCCCGGCCAAGTGTTGCCCTGGCCGAAAGCCGGTTCGGGGGCGACCATGAGCCAGGACACGCCAGCCAAGGCTGCAAGCCCTAAAAATAATATTTTGCGCATGGACGACCCTTTGACGATGCTCCCTTATTATGCCATGAACCGGGGCAAGCCTGCCCTCAATACGCTCCAATGCCGAAAAGAACGACGGGAACCGTCTTCAGCATGATCTTCACGTCGAGCCAGAGCGACCAGTGGTCCAGGTACTCGATGTCGAGCTTCATCCATTCTTCGAAGGCGATGTTGTTCCGGCCGTTGACCTGCCACAGGCAGGTGATGCCCGGCTTCATCGAGAAGCGGCGCCTCTGCCAGGCCTTGTATTTTTCGACTTCGTCGGGGACTGTCGGCCGCGGGCCGACGATGCTCATGTGGCCGACGAAGACGTTGAATAGCTGGGGCAGCTCGTCCAGGCTGAATTTCCTCAGGAACCGGCCAACCGGAGTGATCCAGTGGAGCTTCTTTTCCCTGAATTCAGGTGTGGTCATGTCGTTGAGGTCGGTGACATTGTTCAGGGCGTCATGGGCCCCGATTCGCATCGTCCGGAACTTGTAGAGGGTGAATTTGCGGCCCGAAAGCCCCAGCCGCGCCTGCTTGAAAAACACGGGTCCCTTCGACGTCACTTTGATGAGTATGACGGCGATAAGAAGAAACAGCGATAGGATGATAATGCCAAGCCCTGAGGCCGTGACGTCGAAAATGCGCTTGAGGAGGAGCTCCCATTCCTTGGCATGGGTCGTTTTGAAGTGGAGGAGAGGCATGCCGTCGAGCTCGGTGACCGAGGACCTGGCCAGCTTCGTGTCAAACAGGTCGACGGCGACCGTCACGACGACCCCTTCGGTTTCGCAATTGTCGATGGTGCCCTGAAGCGAATTCAAGCGGCTCCGGGGGACGAGGAAGACGATCTCGTCGATGGCGTCCCGGTGGAAAATCCTGGGGATGTCGTCGAGCGTGCCTACGACCTCCAGCCGGCCCACCTGCCGGACGCCGCGCCCGGGCTCGTCGTCGATGCTCCCCAGGATCTCGAAACCCCACTCGGGGTGCTGGTCGCTTCTCTTGATGAATTCAACGGCCCGCTTCCCGGTTCCCACGATCAACAGCCGCCGGGTGTTGAGACCCTGGCGGCGGATGTAATGGGAGCTCATGAAGATGGCCGTCTTCTCGAGACAAATGAATAGGAAGGTCAGGCCGGTGAAGATGAGGAAAAAGAGCCGGCTCATGAATTGGAGCTTCAAGAGGAAAATTAACGTGCCCAGCAAGAGAAAGGTGATGGTCGCGGCCTTGATCACGGCCCAGAGGATCTCAAGATACGTGCGCGTCCTCGTCGACTGGTACATGCCGTTTGCGTAGAGCGCCAGGCACCAGTAGGGGATGGCGAAGACGAGGGCCAGTCCGAACTTGGTCAGGGTGTTGTTCGATTCGCCGATAAGACCCCGTAGTAGGAAAGCGAACACGTAGGCCAGGATGATGACGCAGGCGTCGACGAGGATCAGAAACCTGCGGAGAACCGTTTCCTTTTCATTCAACATAGCCGCAAGCCCCTCGGATCAAAAAGCTCCCTTGATTATCGACTTTTCTTCGAACTTCCGCAAGACCTTTGCGGGGTTGCCCGCTACGATCGTCCAGGGCGGGACGTCCTTGGTGACGACGGCCCCGGCCCCGACGATGGCGCCTTCGCCGACCGTCACTCCGGCCAGGATGGTCGAGCTTGAGCCGACCGACGCCCCCTTCTTGATCAAGGTCGAGACGACCTTCCAGTCTGCTTCCGTCTGGAGGCCGCCGCCCTGGGCGGTCGAACGCGGATACATGTCGTTGATAAAAGTGACGTTATGCCCGATGAAGACGTCGTCCTCGATGGTCACGCCCTCGCAGATGAAGGTATGCGAGGAGATCTTGCAGTTCTTTCCGATGAAGGCGTTTTTTTGGATCTCGACGAACGTCCCGATCCGGGTGTTGTCCCCGATTGAACAGCCGTAGAGGTTGACGAAGGCGAAGATCTTGACGTCTTTCCCCAGCTTGACGTCGGGCGAAACTCTGCTGAACTCCATGACTGCTCCTTTACAGGGTGATCCTCTTGCCGCCGTTCTTGAGGGACTCGTCCGCGGCTTCCAGAAGGCGGATGACCTGGAGCCCGGCCTGACCGTTGTTGAAGGGCTCTTCGTTCTTCTCGATGCACTCGACGAAATACTGAGCTTCGGCCTTAAGGGCCTCGGTGGCCTCGAGCTTCGGGATATGAACGTCGCCCGATCTGTAGCTTACGAGAAGATCGTGGATGCCGTTCTTATTCTTACCGCCGTTTGAGCTCTTGACGTCGACGCCGCGGTCGTAGATCTTGACCTTTTCGTCGGGGTCGAGGTCGTCCCAGACGAGCATCTTTTTATCACCGCTGATCAGGGTCTTGCGTATCTTGACCGGGCTCAGCCAGTTGACGTGGAAATGGGCGATGAAGCCGTTGCCCTCGAACTCGATCGAAACGTAGGCGATGTCCTCATACTTGCCCTCGAAATGGACGGAGCCGTGGGCCGCGAGGGCCACCGGTTTCTTGTCGATGAGATGGGCCATGATGGACAGGTCGTGGGGGGCCAGGTCCCAGATGACGTTGACGTCGTGCTGGAAGAGTCCCAGGTTGACCCGGACCGAGTCGTAAAACAAAAGCTTGCCAAGCTCTCCGGAATCGATGACCTTCTTGATTTTCCTCACGGCCCCAGTAAAGAGGAAAGTGTGGTCGACCATGATCTTGAGGCCCTTCTTGGCCGCGAGGTCAATGAGCTCTCTGGCTTGGGCGCTCGTCGAGGTGAAAGGCTTCTCGACGAAGATATGCTTCCCCGCGAGGAGCGCTTCCTTGGCCATCTCGTAGTGGGCGAAGACCGGCGTGACGATGGCCACGGCGTCCGCGTCCGTGGACCGGATGAGCTCCATGGGATCCTTTAGCACCTTGATGAAGGGGTACTGGTTCTGCGCCAGGACCAGGCGCTTTTCCGAAACGTCGCTGATCGCGGTCAGGTTGGCGCCGGTCGCGGCATGGAAATTCCGGGCCACGTTGGGCCCCCAGTAGCCGTACCCGATGACACCGATGTTAATCATGATTCCCGCTCCCTAAGTTTCGATGAAATCCCCCACTGATACCTCTTGGCGAAAGGCCGTCAGCGGTTCGTATTTTAACACACATATTCTCTTCAAGCAATGAGCCTATTTCTTGTAGAACTCTTTGATCGAATCGGCGACGTAGGAGATCTGCTCGTCCGCGAGCTCCGGGTACATCGGAAGAGACAGGATCTCGTCCTGGCACTCATAGGCGACAGGGAAGTCCGAAGGCCTGTGCCTCAGGTAGCGATAAGCCGGCATCAAGGGGAGGGCTATCGGGTAGTGGATACCCGTGAACACGCCCTTGGTCTTGAGGAAGGCGGCCAGGTCGTCCCTGCGGGCAGCCCGGATGACGTAGAGGTGGAAGATGTGGAATGTGTCGGGCCTGAGCTTCGGGCATTTCACCTGCTCCACGTCGGCGAGGAGGGCGTTGTACTTCAGGGCGTGGCCGTTCCGGGCCCGGTTCCAATCGTCGATGTGGGCGAGCTTGGCCTTGAGAACGACGGCCTGGATGGAGTCCAGGCGGCTATTGATGCCCTCGATCTCGTGGATGTGTTTCTGGAGAGAGCCGTGATTTGCGAAAAGACGGGCGTTCCGAGCGAAATCGTCGTCGTCCGTGACGATCGCGCCGGCATCGCCATAGGCGCCGAGGTTCTTCCCAGGGTAGAAGCTGAACGTCCCGGCCAGGCCGAAGGTCCCCGTCTTTTTGCCCCGGGACGTGGCGAAATGCGATTGGGCGCAGTCCTCGATGAGGTAAAGCTTGTGCTTGTCGCAGATCTCCTTGACGGCCTTGATGTCCGCCGGCTGACCGAAGATATGGACGGGGATAATGGCTTTGGTCTTCTTGGTGATCTTCGCTTCGATCTGGGACGGGTCGATGTGGAAATACTCGTCGATATCCACAAAGACGGGCCTGGCGCCGGCCTGGGTGATCGTCTCTGAGGTCGAGATCCAGCTGTTGGCGACGGTGATGACCTCATCGCCGAAGCCGATGCCCAGGGCCTTGAGGGTAATGTAGATGGCATCGGTCCCGTTGGCGCAGCTGACGCAATGCTTCATGCCATACTTTTCGGCGTAGGCCTTCTCGAAGCTCTCGACGTACTTGCCGCCGATGAAGGCCGTCTCGTTGAGGACCGACTGGATGGCGGGGTCGATTTCAGTCTTGAGGGCGAGGTATTGGGCTTTGAGGTCGACGAAGGGTACGTTCATGATGATGGATAACTCCTTGTCATTTTAGCGGTGTCCTATAGTTGGACACACTTATATTGCTCAGCATCTCGGCACTAGGGTAATGGCGCCCCTCCTCCTCGTCTATCACCTCGGGGGGCTATTTCAGGGGTGATAAAATATGGCCCTGCCTCACCCCTAGGGGTGAGAAGAATAATAGCATTCTTTAGGGCTTTCGGCCACTTGACATGCCGTCCTGCGGGGCACTATTGCAGTGCTGGTCGATTATACCTGGTCATTTTCCATTTTTCTCCCAGGATCGGATCCAAGATCGTCATGTCTAGACCGTGAAAAGAGGAGACTCCGGCCGGATAGGGCGTCAACTCACCGAAAAAAACATTATTGCCCGAGCTATAAAGATCTACCCTAATAAAATCAAAGTCCTCTGCCATAGATTCTGCTAAATTTACCATTGCGTCATAATTCTGAGGCTGATGATACTTGCCTTCGTATTGACGAAAGCCCCGACTTAGATCAAGCGGATTGAAATTCCTATCGAATGCTTTAGTCTCATGCCTTTCGAACCTGCCAAAATGAAGCGTTAATACCTCTACTCTTCCTGAAAAACAATAGAATTTGTAGTCAGCTGGGGGTTTATCCTCGTCCCCGATGAATGCCTCTATTGTGATGAATGGTTTGATATTCTTATAGCCCCACTCCGATCCTATGTATTTATCCGAGCAGAAGTTTTCGTGGAGCCATTTCTTTAGTAAATACCTTGCGCTCGGTTGATCGAGCTGTGCCTTGTCAGTAACAATAATATTATAGCCGCACCCATGATTGGCTTTTATAACAAATTGCGATGGCAAATTATCAAAAGGTATATCTTTTGGCTCCTCTCCGCTCCAGAGCAACGGGATGAGGCATTCTCCTCCGACCTTTTTGGCCGCATATTCCCGGACCCGCAATTTATCGCATATCAGGGTGAAGAGAGGATCCCTGACATAGAGCATCCGACTCCATAGCTTCTCAGAAAAAAGACACGGCTCAACCAAATCTGGCCAAAATCGATAGACTTTCCAAAACTGAAGACTGCATAAGAATCGGTATCGGGCATCGGCCGGCCTGTCTCCCAGATGGCGAGCGTATGCCCGGCAAGCTGGCCAAAGCAGCAGTTTGAACAGCCGATTTTCTATCTTCTTGATTAGCTCTTGGCTCGAGTTTTTGGCCATCTCATTCTGCCTGTCTCCTATCCTACATAGCATAGACAACGGAAATCTGGCAAGCTAATCCGGTTTGGCAAACGTCTTTGCTTTGTGATAATATATAAATCCCATTAATGGGAAGGCCGGTGCCACTCGGGGAAGGCCAGCAGCCAGTCGTGCTCCTCCTACAGACATCGGCTTGGCAACTGCCAGAACAGGCGCAGAAGAACTCGACGTTGCTGCCGAGGGCTCCGCAAATCTAACTAGGGGAGTGAGGAAGCAAGAATGAAAGAATGCCCGACTCGATCGCGCAACCCCCGGAAATGCTTTTCGTTTTGGCTGTTAGTCTCTTTGTCCTTCCCAATGTTATCCATTTCGGCGATCGCGCAAACCAAGTCTCCTGATTCCTCAAACATCCTACCAAAAAGGGGTGACCAGAATCAATATTCTTTCACCAGCAGTCCCACTTATCCGAAGGTGGGGGAGCCGGTTCAGTTCACCCCGGAGATCGAGGAGCCTATGCAGTTCACCGATAGTTTTCAAGATCGCGTAGTCTCATGGGAGTGGGACTTTGGAGACGGGAAGACGTCAACCATCCGAAATCCACGCCACTCCTATTCGAAGCCCGGATTTTATGGGGTAACTCTGAGAGCGATTACACTCTCCGGGCCAAGTAGGGTCCAGCGAACGATAAGCGTGAGGCCCCCGATTGTTGCCTCCTTCAGCTACAGCCCGGCTTCACCAAAGATCAGCCAGCCAATAAAGTTCACGGATTCGTCCGCAGGAAGTCCGACCTCTTGGCAATGGCGTTTTGGTGACGGGACGTCGTCGACCGCCCAAAACCCGACCCATGCCTATAAAGCCGCGGCGGCGTATACCGTGACCTTGGTTGCAGAAAGTGGCCCTGGCGCAAAGACTGCAACGAAGATCCTCACCGTTATGGCGGCAACATCCGCGCCCTCTCTAACGTCCTCCTTCACCCATAATCCAAACTCGCCCGCGCCTGGCCAGGCCATTCAATTCACGGACACCTCCGCAGGATCACCGACTTCCTGGCATTGGGACTTCAACAACGGGTCGACGAGCACTATTCAAAATCCGAATCATTCCTTCTCGGCGGCAGGGACCTACAACGTGACCCTAACGGTCACGAATAGCTCCGGCTCCAACAGCACTAGCGCGGCCATTTCGGTGGGATTAGTCGAGGCGATTAAAGCAGCGAGCGCTTCTTTTACGGACGTTAAATCAGCCATCGCCAGTGCCAAATCAGGCGATACCGTCATGGTCCCCGCGGGCAAAGCGACATGGGATCACCAACTCGTGATAACAAAGGGAATTAAGCTGATTGGCGCCGGGATTGGAAACACCGTCATAACCGGATACTATACCCCACCTGGGACATATCCATACCTTTCTGTATCTGGTTATCTGATTGTCTATAACCCATCAAACCCAGAACTGAATGAACCATTTAGGTTGTCGGGATTCTCCTTTAACTGCTCCGGATTATCTTGCGGATTGATGGTGCGGAACGCTACGGCGACAGCCATAACAAAAGTTCGCGTTGATCACAACCGCATCGAGAATTGCTACAACTCACGACCGATGTATGTTAAGGGGACGGTATTCGGAGTAGCCGATAACAACGAATTTGTCGGGGCCTATATGAGCATAGACGGCCTTGACAGCACAACCTGGAATAATATCGCGTTCCGTTTTGGAACGGCCAATATGTTCTACTTTGAGGACAACACGCTTACGGCTTCATCCGGCCTCTTGTGTATGCGCTCCGAGATGGGGGCAATATGGTGCGCCAGATACAATCGTTGGGACGCGACAAACGATCCCAGCGGGCTATATCCACTTTTCGATATGCACGGCAACCAACCTGCCGCCCACAACGCGGCAATGGGAGTGGAGGTTTATGGAAACACCGTTATTGAGTCGGGTCACGGTGTTTGTTTAATGGATCAGCGCGGAGGGATGGCTCTTGTTTATAACAATAATGTCATATCAACCGGTTCGGTAGGGACAAAAGTCAGGGAAGAGTATATCGATTCCCTAAATGCTCCCATCAACTCACCCATCACGGAACAGCCTCAGCACGTTTCCCACTCATATTATTGGGGAAATAAAAAAAATGAGAATGTTCCTGTATCTCCTTATGTTAGCGAAACGGTGAATTATGGTGGAGACATAGGTGCTGTCCCACAAATAAACAGGGAATTATGGAGTGAGAATCCATCGTTCGATGGAACGAAAGATATGGGAATCGGCCTGTTGGTTAACAGACCGAATACATGTGCCAAAGGCGTTGGATATTGGGCGACCGATACAAAAACGCTATACGTGTGCACGTCTGCCAACGTGTGGGAAGCATACTATACTCCCTATGCCTATCCTCATCCCTTAAGAGCTATTATTTGAGTTATGGGCTTCCCTTCATTTTCCATTTTTCTCCCAGGATCGGATCTAGGCTAGCTATGTCGAAAGAATAAAACTTTGAGACTCCGACGGGATATGGTGTAAATTCCCCGAAATATATCCTGTTCTCGGTGCTGTAGAGGTCCACCCTCATGAAATCAAATCCTTCTGACAAAGCCTCTGCCAGCTGAACCATGGCTTCAAAATTCGCCGGCCGTGAATAATTAATTTCGTATTGCTTGAAATCCGGGCCAAAACGATAGCGTTCGAAGCTCCTATTAAGCGTGATGCTCTTGACTCCTTCAGGCCGGTTGACATGCAGAGTGAGCAGCTCGACACGCCCGGAAAAGCAATAGAATTTGTAATCAGCCGGAGACTTGTCCTTGTCTCCGATGAATAACTCTATCGTGATATGGGGTTTGATATTTTTATAGCCCCACTCCGATCCTAGGTATTTATCCGAGCAGAAGTTCTCTCCGAGCCATTTCTTTAGCTTTCGCTTCGCGCTCGCTTGATCCAGCTTTGTCTTGTCCGTGACAATAATGTTATAGCCGGACCCATGGTTGGCTTTCATGACAAACTGGGATGGCAAATCATCAAAAGGTATGTTTTTCGGTTCCTCTCCGCTCCAGAGCAGCGGTATGAGGCATTCTCCGCCGACCTTTTTTGTAACGTATTCCCGCACTCTTAATTTGTCGCATATCAAGGTAAAGAGAGGATCCCTGACATGGAGCATCCGACTCCACAGCTTCTCGGAAAAAAGACGCGGCTGGACCAAATCCGGCCAGAAGCGATAAACTCTCCAAAACTGAAGACTGCACAAGAATCGGTATCGGGCATCGGCCGGCTTGTCTCCCAGATGGCGAGCGTATGCCCGGCAAACCGGCCAAAGTAACAGCTTGAACAGCCTGGTTTCTATTTTTTTAGCCAGTTCTTTGCTTGCGCTCTTGGTCATCTCATCCAGCCTGTCTTCTTTCCTACATAGCATAGACAGCGGAAATCTGGCAAGCTAATCCGTATTGTCAGGGAGGGGAGATTTTTGTATAGTACGAGGGCCATAGAAAAAGGCAAAACCTGTTAACACGGGAGTTGAGCTTGGATTCTCAGAGCGAAAATCTATTCGGCCTTGAAGATGGCCCCCTCATCATAGACCCGGAGAAGACCATCCTGGTGACGGGAGCTAATGGGTTCATTGGCTCCCGGGTGGTCCGCACGCTGCTCATGTACAGTTTCAGGCGGGTGCGCTGCTTGGCGAGGCCGACGAGCGCCCCAAGCAACCTCGACAAAATAGCCGGGGAGTTCGGCCAGGCACGCCTGGACATCGTCAAGGGCAACCTGCTTTCCCGGGAAACGTGCAAGATCGCCGCAGACGGGGCCGCAGTTATCTATCACCTGGCCGCCGGTGTTGAAAAATCCTATCCGGGCTGTTTCCTAAATTCAGTGATCACCACGAGAAACCTTCTTGACGCGGTGACAAAGCAATCGGCGCTCAAACGATTCGTCAATGTCAGTTCGATCGCTGTCTACTCCAACGAAAGGATCCGCCGCGGGGGAGTCCTGGACGAATCCAGCGATATCGAAGACAATCTGGCCGATCGATATGAACCTTATGTTTACGGCAAGGCCAAGCAGGATAAGATCGTGCTCGAGTATGCCCAAAGGCATAACCTGCCATATGTGATCGTCCGGCCGGGCGTCGTTTTCGGCCCTGGGAAGGCCAAGATCACCGACCGGGTCGGGTCCGACACTTTCGGCGTTTTTCTGCACAAAGGCCTGAGCAACAGGATCCCGTTGACGTACGTGGACAATTGCGCGGAAGCCATCGTTCTAGCGGGATTAAAGAAGGGGATCGACGGGCAGGTCTTTAACATTGTTGATGATGACCTGCCGACAAGCCGTGAATTTCTTAGATCGTACAAGCAAAATGTCCGCCGATTTATGTCGATTCCCGTTCCCTATACGGTTTGGCTCGCCTTCTGTACGCTCTGGGAGAAATATTCGCGGTGGTCCGGCGGCCAGCTCCCGCCGGCGTTCAACCGCCGGGCGTGCGCCATCTATTGGAAAGGAAACACGTACCCGAACGAGAAGGCCAAGACGATGCTCGGCTGGCGTCCGAAGATCGCCATGCGCGAAAGCCTGAGACGCTTTTTTGATTTCATGCGGGACGTGGAGGACAAAAAGAAATGATCAAAGTCGGTATTGTCGGTTGCGGGAAAATGGCTGATCAGCACGCCTTCCAGATCCAAAGAATCCCCGATACACAGATTGTTGCTGTGTGCGATGCCGAGCCGCTAATGGCCAGGCAGATGGCCGAGCGTTTCCATGTCGAGAGATATTTTGGGGACGCACGGGAGATGCTCGATTCGGTCAAGCCCGATGTCGTCCATATCACAACGCCGCCGCAAAGTCATTTTCCGTTGGGCAAGATGTGCCTGGAATCGGGTAGCCATGTTTATATGGAAAAACCTTTCACGGTGTACGCGTCTGAGGCCGAAGACTTGTTAAAGCTCGCCGACCAAAAGGGGCTTAAGATCATCGCCGGCCATAATGCCCAGTTCACGCATGTCATGGTCCGTATGAGGGAGCTGGTCAAGAGCGGCTACCTGGGCGGCAAGCCGGTTCACATGGAAAGCCAGTACTGCTACGATTTTTCGGACCCGGGCTTTGCTAAAGCCCTTCTTGGCGACGAAGATCATTGGGTGAGAAAACTGCCTGGCTCCCTCCTCCAGAATATCATCAGCCATGGGATCAGCAAGATCGCGGAGTTCTTGTCTGGCGATAGGCCGACGGTTTTAGCGCGTGGATTCACAAGTCCCTTCCTAAAGAAAATCGGGGAAGAGGGGATCATCGACGAGGTGAGGGTCATCATCCGGGACGAGGACGAGACGACCGCCTTCTTCACCTTTTCGTCCCAGATCAGTCCCGCGCCGCATCAATTCCGGTTGTATGGACCGAAAAATTCCTTGATTGTCGATGACGATCATCAAGTCCTCATCAAAGTCATCAACAAAGACTACAAGAGCTATCTGAAATACTTTGTCCCGCCCTTCGGATACGCAAGGCAGTACCTCGGCAACTTCCGTAAAAACTTTGGTAAATTCTTAAAAAGGGATTTCCATCTGCCGAATGACGCCGGGTTGAAAACGCTCA